>Ga0182749_1002822_pt1 | contig 12412 bp, 11 predicted proteins | sample eDN3rd37CKraftMG_FD_128875 | JGI IMG/M metagenome (GOLD analysis project Ga0182749, IMG submission 128875) | Enriched Miracle-Growth compost microbial communities from Emeryville, California, USA - eDNA 3rd pass 37_C Kraft MG (version 2) (version 2) ...
GGTCGATGTCATCAACATCATCTGCGGCTATCTCTCCTTCCTGCTGCTTGGCTGGCAGACGTTGGACGAGAGTGAGCGGCGCGGCTTCTGGAAGGTCGTGCTGTTTACGCCGCTCTACTGGATGATGCTCTCCGTCGCCGGATGGCGCGCGGTCTGGCAGCTCTGGCGCCGTCCGCACATGTGGGAAAAGACGCCGCACGACGATGTCGCCGCCGGGCCTTGACCGGTCCCCAGGCCGGACATGGAGAAAGGCCCGCTGCTGAGGGGAACAGCGGACCTTTCAAAGAGGGGGTGGCGTTCCCTCTGGCCGCATGAGGCGGCCACCTCAAGAACTTGCGACGGAACGGAAGGTTCCCGTCGAAGCGCGCAATGTTGCCGAGGTCCGGCTCTCCTTGCGGCGGTCAGCGGCTGCGGTCCATGCCGCGCAGAAACTGGTCGAACACCGTTCCCATGTTCTGTTCATAGTCCTCGCGCTGCTGCCGGCCTGTCTCGAACATCCTGCCGAAGATGTCGTCATAGGGATTGCGTGGTTTCTCCCCTGAACTCCCGGCTTCGGGCTGCGGCGCCGACCGCTGGGACGGAGCGCCGGCCTGCTGGCCGCCCAGCATATCCTCCAGGATCTTGCCCCAGGGGTTGTCGCCGAGCGGGTTTTGTCCGGCCTGCGGCTCCCTTTGCCGTGCCTGCTGCCCGGCTGCGCCGCCGAACATGTCCTGGAGAACCTTGCCGAGAGGATTGTTGCCGAGCGGGTCGAAGGGGTTCTGTCCTTGCGGCGCCTGCTGCCGCGGCGGTGCCGGCTGGCCGCCCGTCATGGCACCGCCCTGCTTCATCATTTCCTCGATGATCTGGCCGAGCGGATTGTTGGCGCCGCCGAACCCGCCGGCCTGCGCGCCCTGCGCCTGACCGGTCGATTGCTTGAACAGGCCTCCCATCACCATGGAGGCGATGACGGGCAGCATCTGCTGCAGCACCTGCTGGCCGATGCCGGTCGCCTGTGCCGCCTGCGCGGCGACCGCTCGCGACAGGTCCTTGGAGCCGAACAACTGGCCGAGCACGTCGTTGCCCTGTTCGACGCCCTGTTGCGTGAAGGCCTGGCCGGCATTGTCGAAATAGCGGCCGTACTGGCCGTTCGCCAGCGCATTGAGGAAACCGCCGAGGCCGTAGGGGTCGGAGGTCGTGCGCTTCAGGCCCTGGCTGAAGGCGGGCAGCAGCGCCTCGACGGCAAGCTGTGCCTGCTGCTGCGACAGGTTGAACTGCCGAGCCAGCAGTTCCATGCCGCGCCCGTTTTGCGCCTGCGAAAGCATGTCGAACAAGGGAAGCATGTTTGTCCTCCGGAGGGATGCCGATTGCCGACCCTAAAGCATGACTGCCGGACGTGGGAACCGGTTTCGGCGCAGGCATGCTTAAAAACAGGGCCCGTGACCGCTGGGGGAACCCGGGGGCGTCGCGATGCGCTGCCGGCCGACCGATACGGCCGGACGAAGCGCTTTCGCCGATGGATTTTCCTCGCAGGAGGCAAAGGTGGACGCGGCGGAATGTTGCCTGAGGCCTCCGCCCGCGCGTTGCTTGGGACGGCCGCCGCCGCGTCCTGGCAAAGGCTTATGTCAGCCCCGTGGGCAAGGATAATGACGTTTTGTTTCAATCTGAACAAAAGCGTTTTGAATCAATTCTCGACGCCGTCCTTTCCGTTTCGGAGAGAAGCCGGTGCTAGACGAGGACCCGGCAGCGGAATTCAGGAGACGAGATGCAGACCGATTACGCCGCTGTGCGGCAATATCTGGAAGGCGCGTGGCTCAACGTTCGCGGCGACGACGATCTGGCCAACCAACTGCGGGAGGCGATCGACTACCTGATCGAGACAGTGGCTACGGCCGAATGCAGCCGCCCGCGCCGTGCGGGAAAAATCCTGCATTTTCCCAAACAGGCCGGTCAGGGCTGACGGGATCGCAGGCGGCCGTCAGTAGGCGTATTCCAGGAAAACGGGTTCGATCGAGCCGCCCCAGCGCGTGTGATAGGCGTTGAGCATTTCCTCGGCGCTGGTTGTGCCGCGCGCCACCACCTCGTCCAGCGTCGACAGGAAAGACGTCTCGTCGTAGCCGTCCCGGTTCAGCCGGCCCCGCCGCTTCAGGCCGTCGCGGGAGATGGCCAGCACCTCGCGCGCAACCTCGCGCAGCGTGGTGTTGCGGAAAGGGGTGGCGATGCCCTTTTCCGGCACGGCGTCGCGCATGGCGAGTGCTTCGCCATAGGTCCAGTCCCGGGTCAGCGCCTCGGCCGCGTCCAGCGCCTCCCGGTCGTAGAGCAGGCCGACCCAGAAGGCGGGCAGCGCGCAGATGCGCCGCCACGGGCCGCCGTCCGCCCCGCGCATTTCCAGGAAGCGCTTGAGGCGCACGTCGGGGAAGAGGGTGGACAGATGGTTCGTCCAGTCGCCGAGGTTCGGTTCCCAGTCGGCGATCTTGCCCTTCAGCGCGCCGGCCATGAACTGGCGGAAGGTGATGTCCGTGCAGTCGCGGTACTTGCCGTCGCGCACGACGAAGTACATCGGCACGTCGAGCGCCCATTCGGCATAGTCGGCAAAGCCGAAATCGGGGGCGAAGGCGAAGGGGATGAGACCGGAGCGGGCATTGTCCGTGTCGCGCCAGATGTCGCCGCGCCAGGAGAGAAGGCCGTTCGGCTTGCCGTCGGTGAAGGGCGAGGAGGCGAAGAACGCGGTCGCCAGCGATTGCAGCTTCAGCGAGACCTGCATCTTGCGGCGCATGTCGGCCTCGGAGGAGAAGTCGAGGTTCACCTGGATCGTGCAGGTGCGGTACATCATGTCGAGGCCCTTGGTGCCGACCTTCGGCATGTAGCGGGTCATGATGTCGTAGCGGCTCTTGGGCATGCGGGGCGTTTCGGCCAGCGTCCATTTCGGGCTGCCGCCCATGCCGAGGAAGCGGATGCCGAGGGGTTCGGCGACCTCGCGCAGCGTGGCGAGGTGCTGGTTGGATTCCTTGCAGGTCTGGTGCAGGTTTTCCAGCGGCGCTCCGGAAAGCTCGAACTGGCCGCCCGGCTCCAGCGAGATCGCGCCCATGCCGGACGGCTCGGCAAGGCCGATGATGTTCTCGCCGTCCATGATCGGGTCCCAGCCGGTCTTCCCGCGCATGCCGTTCAAGAGGGCCGAGATGCTGGCCTCGCCGAAATAGGGGACGGGGCTGTTGTCCGCCGTAAAGAAGACGAATTTCTCATGCTCGGTGCCGATGCGGAATTTCTCCTTCGGCTTGCAGCCGGCGGCGAGGTATTCCGCCATGTCCGCGAGCGAGCGGATCGGCGTCTGGTCGGTGGTATCACGGGCCATGGGCGTCTTCTTCTGAACGGATGGTGCCCGGCTGAAGACCGGGCCTTGGAAGGGTGCTTGGACCGGAATTAGATGCGGTGCAAGCGAATTCCTTTCAAGGCAGGTTCAAAAAAACCCGTTCGACTTTTCGCCGCATCCTATGTCCAGTCGCCGATCGCCGCCTGGATGACGGCCATGGCCGCGACCGCCGCCGTATCGGCGCGCAGGATGCGGGGGCCGAGCGGAATGGGCGTCACGAAATCGAGGCTGCGCAAGAGCGTGCGCTCCTCGTCGGAAAACCCGCCTTCGGGGCCGACGAGGAGGGCGAGCTTGCGCTCCGTGATGGCGGCAAGCGCCGGCAGCGGGTTCTGGCTGCCGTGGCCCTCGTCGCAGAAGACGATGCGCCGCTCGCGCGGCCAGTCGGCAAGCAGGTCCTCCAGCTTGCGCGGCGGCGCGACGCGCGGGATGGACAGGATGCCGCACTGTTCCGCCGCCTCGACGACATTGGCTTCCAGCCGCTCGACGCTGTTGATCTTGCCCTGCACATGCTGCGTCATGACGGGCTGGAGCAGGCCCGCGCCCATCTCCACCGCCTTCTGCACGAGATAGTCGAGCCGGCCGACCTTCAGCGGCGCGAAGAGGTAGTGGAGGTCGGATGGCGCCGGCTGCGGCCGGGTTTCTTCCGTGGGCGTCAGGAGAAGGCGCTTGCGGGTCGGGAAGGAGAGTTCCGCGCGCCACTCGCCGTCGCGTCCGTTGAACACGAGCACGGCATCGCCCTCCGCCATGCGCAGCACGTTGGCAAGGTAGTGGAACTGCTCCTTCGAGGCCTCGACGGGCTCGCCCTCGGCAAGGCCGGCATCGATGAAGAGGCGCTGCATCCGGTAGTTGGCACGCATGGTCCGTCCTTCAGGTGAAGAGCGCGTCGAGGACGACGAAGACGAGGGCCGACAGGATCGCCGAGACGGGCAGCGTCACGATCCAGGCCGAGACGATCGTCATGAAATGCGAGCGGCGCACGAGGTAGCGCCGGCGCGTCTCGTCCGGGTTGGCCGGTTCCTCTTCCGGCGCGACGCGGTTGCCGCGGCTGCGGATATAGTCGAGCCTCCGCCGGGAATTGCGGGTGTACCATTCGCGGAAGAGCCCGACGCCGAAGACGGCGCCGACGGCGATATGCGTCGAGGAGACGGGAATGGCGAAGGCCGAGGCCGTCAGCACCGCGACGGCGGAGGAGAGCGCCACGCAGAAGGCGCGCATCGGGTTGAGCTTGGTGATCTCGCTGCCGACGATGCGGATGAGGCGCGGGCCGAAGAGCAGGAGCCCGAGCGAGATGCCGAAGGCGCCGATGACCATCACCCAGAGCGGGATCGTCGCCGCGCCCGCCGTCCCGAGCGCCGAGACGACGCCGTAGAGCGGGCCGACGGCATTGGAGACGTCGTTCGCCCCGTGGGCGAAGGAAAGGAGCGCCGCGGAAAAGATCAGCGGGATGCGGAAGAGCGTTCGCAGCGACTGGTTGCGGTTGTCGAGCCCTTCGGCATGGCGGCGCACGATCGGGCGGGTGACGGCATAGGTGGCGAGGCCGAAGGCAAGGCCGATCAGCATCGCCTCGCCGAAGGGCAGGCTGTAGAAGCCGTTGGTGCCGCCGTTGGCGAGGAACGCGGCGAAGGAACCGCCCATCAGCGCCACGAGCACGGGCACCCAGGTCCGCGCCGCCGCCACCTTGTCGTCGCGGTAGACGATGAATTCCTTGATGAAGAAGAGGAAGGCGGCGGCGATGATGCCGCCGAGGATCGGCGAGACCGTCCAGCTTATGACGATGACGGCGATGGCTTCCCACTGGACGCTGTGAAGGCCGCTCGCCGCCGCACCGGCGCCGATGACGCCGCCGACGATGGCGTGCGTGGTGGAGATCGGCGCGTTGGCGAGCGTCGCGATGTTGATCCACAGCGCCGCCGAGACGAGCGCGGCCATCATCGCCCAGGCGAAGGTCTCGGGATTCGGGAAGATCGAGCGGTCGACGATGCCGGAGGCGACCGTCTCGGCGACGCCCTGTCCTGCAAGCAGCGCGCCGGCGATCTCGAAGATCGCGGCGATGACGAGCGCCACGCCCATGCTCATGGCCCGCGCGCCGACGGCCGCGCCCACATTGTTCGTCACGTCGTTGGCGCCGATGTTCATGGCCATGTAGGCGGCGAGCGCCGCCGTCACGGCGATGATCGTCACTCCGGACGTGCCGACGGCGAAGCTGCCGGCAATCGCCGTGGCGATCAGCAGGAAGACCAGGGAAATGCCCACGCCCGTCCACGAGCGCAGCACGAACTGCGTCGCCTGCTCGGTGAAGGTGAGTTTTTCGAGGTCCTTGTCCAGCGTCGGCTTGCGAAGCTGGACCTGAGAATTCGGCATTCATGCTGCTCCGGTTTCACCGAAGGGACTACAGAATCCCGGCCCGGGCGGCAATATGAAACGGCTCGTCAGGCGCTGCCCGCGCCGTTTTTCGCGGCGGGCGCCTGCCCGGCGAGGACCTGCCGCTCGAAGGCGAGGAGGAGGGCCTTGAGGCCGGGTTCCTGCACGCGCTCCGCCGCCTCGGCGCAGCTCACCCATTCCGCGCGCCGCTCGTCCTTTTCCGGAAAGTTCTTGCAGAGATCATCGACCGCGAGCGGGAAGACGCGCACCCGGCAATCGACCTTGAGCCCGTGCGGCAGGCCCTTCCTGTAGCGATAGCTGCCGGCGGCCTGCGCGGAGACGGCGCCCTTGACGCCGGCCTCTTCCCACGCCTCGCGCGCGGCGGCGGCGCAGGCGCTCTTGCCGTCCATCGGCCAGCCCTTGGGAATGACCCAGCGGCCGGTGTCCCGGCTGGTGATCAGCAGCACCTCGACCGCCGGCCCGTCCTCCTTCCTCAGCCGGTAGCACAGCGCGCCGTACTGCTCGCGCACGGGACGGCGGAACATGAGCTGGACGTCGCTGACGATGCGGTTGAGAATGTTCAAGGCGGTCTTCGGTCCTTCGTGGGAAAGCGTATATGACTGTTATCGGCCATCTTGCTTGCGCGAGATTTGCGGCGCAAGTCAGGCCTGCGGGGGAAGGCCGCGCTTCTGCATGCGAAGCTGCGAGATCCGCTGCCATTCGCCGCTGCGTTCGGCCTGGCGGATGGCGGCGGCGATATAGTCCATGTGCGCCTGCGCGGCCGCGCGGGCCGCCGGACCGTCGCCCGCCATGATCGCCGCGAAGATCGCCTCGTGCTGGGAGAGCAGGTGCCCGCGCGCCTCCTCGGAGGAGAAGACGAGGTGGCGGTGGAAGAAGATCCCCTGCGCCAGCAGCCGGTAGCAGGCCCGCAGCGTGTGCAGCAGAACGATGTTGTGCGCGGCCTCGCCCACGGCGTTGTGCAGCTCCACGTCCGTCTCAAGCTCCGCGTCGAAGGAGCCTTCCGCATGGGCCGCGCGCATCGCCTCCATGATCCGCGCCAGCATCTGCCGGTCGTAGTCCGTCGCCCGGCGGGCGGCGAGCTCGGCGGTGATGCCCTCCAGCTCGCGGCGGTATTCGATATAGTCCTCCGTCGCGCGCTGGTGGCGGGCGATGAGGTCGACCACGGGGCGGGAGAAGACCTGGCCGATGATGTCGGCGACATAGGTGCCCCCGCCATGCTGGCTGACGAGGAGCCCGCGGTTCTCCAGCTCCTTCAGCGCCTCGCGCAGGATCGGCCGCGAGATGTCGAAGCGGCGCGAAAGCTCGCGCTCGCCCGGCAGCCGGTCGCCGTCGCGCAAAATGCCCTCCAGGAGCAGAAGCTCGATCTGCCGCACGACCTCGTCCGAGGTCCGGCTGTGGCTGATGCGGGAAAAGAGGTCGAAGGCGCTGTCGGTCACGCGCGGAAGTTTAGCAAGGCGGCCGGAAACTGGTCAATAATCTTGTCCACTCGGCGGGCCGCGCGGAAAGCCGTGCGTTTTCCGCTTGCTGCGTCAATGCGCCCTATCTGAACCGGCCTGACATTTGTTAAGGATGTGCTGTTGCATCATGAGGGGGACGATGCCGCATGGCAAAGGGCAGTTTCGCCTTTCCGCAGGCGAGCGCGCGTGCGCAGGCGCTTGGGGAAATTCACGCAAGGCCGTATGCGCTGGTGCCGTCGCCGCGCGTCATCTTCCAGCTTGCCTTCCTCACGGAGGGCGGCTCGGCGGTCGACCATGCCGTGATGGCGGAGCTGTCGCGCTCGCGCGGCATTTCCCCGCCCGGCCGCGATTCCAGCCACCATGTCTTGAGCTGGGGGCAGGGCACGCTCCGCTGGGAGCGGCACACGGAGTTCTCCACCTATTTCTGGGATGCGCCGGTGCCGGAAAAATTCGGCGCCGAGGTCCCCGTCCATCCCTTCGGCGACAGCTTCTCCCCGCCCGGCACGCTGATCTCCGGTATCCGTCTGGAAATCCGTCCCGACACGATGGAGACGCGCGAGGCGATCGCCACCTTCGATCCGACGAGCCTCTGCTACAGCGAGATCAAGAACGGCCAGGCGATCATCGTCACCGACTTTCGCCAGAACGGCGACGGGCTGACGCCGATCCTCGTCATCGACCGGGGCATGACGGAGGCGGGGCGCGGCGCGCTCGTCCAGCGCCTGCTCGACATCGAGACCTACCGCACGCTCGCCATGATGGGCCTGCCGCTCGCCCAGTCGCTCTCCCCGGACATCCGCCGCATCGAGGACGGCCTGACGGGCATCACCAACGCCATGAAGCAGCACGCCCGCGACAAGGCCGACGAGCTCCTGACCGAGATCACCCGCCTTGCCGCCGAGCTGGAGGCGAATGCCGCCCTCAGCCTCTACCGCTTCGGCGCGAGCCGCGCCTATTACGGCATCGTGCAGGAGCGCATCCGCACGCTGGCGGAAACGGCCGTGCCCGGCTACGAGACGCTCGGCTTCTTCCTGGAGCGCCGCCTTGCGCCCGCCATGCGCACCTGCCAGTCCGTCGAGGAGCGGCAGGCGAACCTTTCGCGAAAGCTCGCCCGCGCGACGGCGCTTCTGCGAAGCTGGATCGACGTCGAGCTGGAACAGCTCAACACGACGCTGCTCAATTCCATGGACCGCCGCGCGAAACTCCAGCTGCGCCTCCAGCAGACCGTCGAGGGCCTGTCGGTGGCGGCGATCTCCTATTACGTCATCGGGCTTTTCGGCTATGTCGCCAAGGCGCTGCACGAATTCGGCCTTGCCATCAAGCCGGAGACGCTGACGGGCATCGCCGTGCCCTTCGTCATCGCCGGCATGTGGCTGATGGTGCGGGCGATCCGCAACCGCCACGCCGAGGAGGACAAGCACTGAGGCGTGCCCTCAGTGCTCCCAGTAGGGGTGGGAGCCGTAGAGTTCGGCGAGGTAGTCGATGAAGAGCCGCACCTTGACGGGCAGGAACTGCCGGCTCGGATAGACCGCCGAGAGCACGACGTTGCGCGAGCCCTCGTAGTCCGGCAGCACCTGCCTGAGCTCGCCGCTCTTCAGCGCCGGCCCCACGTCCCAGGTCGAGCGCAGCGCGATCCCCATGCCGGAGAACACCGCCTCGCGCACCACTTCCGAGGAATTGGTGTAGAGCGAGCCGTGCGGGCGGTAGGTGACGCTGCCGTCCGGCCCTTCGAGGCGCCAGACGTCCTGCGTATGCGGCGGCAGGCAGATGTGGCCCGATAGCTCTTCCAGCGTCGCCGGCATGCCGTGGCGGGCGATATAGTCCGGCGAGGCGCACAGCACGCGCCGCACCGGCGCCAGCCTTCGCGCGACCAGCGAGGAATCCGACAGTTCGCCGATGCGGATCGCAAGGTCGAAGCCGCCGCCGACGATGTCGGAAAAGTCGTCGGTCAGCACGAGATTGACGACGAGGTCCGGATAGCTGTCCATGAACCCCTTGAGATGGGGCGCGATGTGCATGCGGCCGAAGGAGGTGGGCGCGGAAATGCGCAGCGTGCCGCTCACGGCGCCCGACCGGCCCGAGACGAAGGCCTCCGCCTCCTCGATGCCGGACAGGATGCCGACGATGCGGTCGTAGAAGCCCTGTCCGGCCTCCGTCAGCGAGATCTGCCGCGTCGTGCGCTGGAAGAGCCGGGTGCCGAGCCGTTCCTCCAGCCGTTTCACGCGCTTGGAGACGACGGCGGGGGAAAGGCCGAGCGCCCGCCCTGCCGCCGACATGCTGCCCATGGAGATGACGCGGGAGAAGATTTCGAGGTCGCCGAGATTTGTCACGCGCCGTCTTCCTTATCGCCGTCTCAGTTGGTCGAGTCGACGATCACTTCCTCGCCGAACTTGCCGTTCTTGGGTTCCGGCTTGTAGGTGGAATTCTGCGCGCGCATCACGCGGATCGGCCGGATATCGGCGGCGATGGCCGCCTTCATGTCGCTGTCGGCGTCGCCGTAATAGATCTTCAGCTTGTGGTCCTTCAGGAATTCGACCTTGTTTTCGGACGAAGCGGTGAAGACCACGTCGTTCATCTTCTCGATGTTGAAGGCCTTCTTGATCGCGGCCGTCAGCGTTTCGCCGCCGCTGCCGCGCGTGCGGCCGGTGATGAAGTAGATGTCGTCGCCGCGCGCGGTATGCAGGTCGATCAGCTTGCGGGCGACGTCCTTCGGGATGGAATACTGGTCGCAATTGTTGGTGTGGATGTCCGTCCAGAAGGCATCCATCTTCAGGTAGTCCTCCGAGGTCGGGGAGTACTTCATCTTGCCGTAGTAGAAGCAGGGGCTGGAGAAGAGCACCGTATCGTCCACGTCGAAGCCGACGGCCATGGGCGCCTGGCCCTCCAGCGAGGCGGCGATCTGGTCGACGGAAACCCAGTGCACCGGCGCGGTCGCGAGAATCTCGGACGTGGTGATGCCCGGATTGAGGTTCGACACGTCCTCCGCGAAGGCGGGAGCCGCCAGAAGCAGAAGGGCCGAAAGGGCGGTGAGCGACCTGCGCATGGTGTTTCCTCTCTCTTTTCTTGTTACGGAGGCGTCCGCGATGCCGCCGAGTCCCCGTCGCGCGACTGTCGCATTCGCTGCCGGGAGGGTCAATCCGCCGCCGCGCGGGGGCCATATTTGTCCCCCAGGTCGTGGAGGCAATTGTTGCCCGGGCGGACAAAGTGCTTACTATTTGCCCGGTGGATCGGTAAGTGGTAAAGAAAAAAGACCACTTGTGGCGGAGGCGAGGCATATGGATCAGATCGGGTTTCTGCAGCCGCGGCCGGCGGTGCTCTCCCGCCGCCGGGAGATCGTCACGGACCTTCTCGATCTCCTGCCGGAAGGCTGCCTCGTGCACGAGCCGCGCGAACTCGTGCCCTTCGAGACGGATGCCTTCGTCTCCTATCGCCGCCTGCCGCTCGCCGTCGCCCTGCCGGAGACGACCCAGCAGGTCGCGGCCGTCCTCAAATATTGTCATCGCTACGGCGTGCCGGTCGTGCCGCGCGGGGCGGGCACCTCGCTTTCCGGCGGCGCTATCCCGCAGGAGGACGCCGTCGTCGTCGGCCTTTCCAAGATGGCGCGCATCCTTGAGGTGGACTACGCCAACCGCACCGCCACGGTGCAGGCCGGCGTCACCAACCTTGCGATCTCCGATGCCGTCTCCGTCGACGGCTATTTCTACGCGCCCGACCCGAGCTCCCAGCTCGCCTGCACCATCGGCGGCAATATCGGCATGAATTCCGGCGGCGCGCATTGCCTGAAATACGGCGTGACGACGAACAACCTGCTCGGCGTCAAGCTGGTGCTCGTCGACGGCACCATCGTGGAACTCGGCGGCAAGGCGCTCGATGCCGGCGGGCTCGACCTTCTCGGCGTCGTCTGCGGCGGGGAGGGCCAGCTCGGCATCGTCACCGAGGCGACCGTGCGCCTCATCGCGAAACCCGAGGGCGCGCGGCCCGTGCTCTTCGGCTTCGACAGCTCGGAGGAGGCAGGCGCCTGCGTCGCCGACGTCATCGGCGCCGGCATCATTCCCGTCGCCATCGAGTTCATGGACAGGCCCGCCATCGAGATCTGCGAGGCCTTCGCCCATGCCGGCTACCCGATGGACGTTGAAGCCCTCCTCATCGTCGAGGTGGAAGGCTCGGAAGCGGAGATGGACGCGATGCTCGCCAGCATCATCGCCATTGCCCGAAGCCACGGCGTCAAGGTCGTCAAGGAAAGCCAGTCCGCGCTGGAGGCGGCGCTGATCTGGAAGGGCCGCAAGTCCGCCTTCGGCGCGACGGGCCGCATCGCCGACTATATCTGCATGGACGGCACGGTGCCGCTCGGCCAGCTTCCCGCCGTGCTGCGCGGCACGGCCGAGATCGTCGAAAAATACGGCCTGCGCGTCGCCAACGTCTTCCATGCCGGCGACGGCAACATGCACCCGCTCATCCTCTTCAATGCCAACGACCCGGAGGACGCCGCGAAGGCGGAAGCGGCCGGCAACGACATCCTGAAGCTCTGCGTCGATGTCGGCGGTTGCCTTACCGGCGAGCACGGCGTCGGCATCGAGAAGCGGGACCTGATGCGCCACCAGTATTCCGACATCGACCTTGCCCAGCAGATGGCCGTGCGCGCCGCCTTCGATCCGCAATGGCTGCTCAATCCGTCGAAGGTCTTCCCGCTCGAAGGGCGCCCCGCCGCATGACGCCGATCCACGAACCGCTCTCCGAGGAAGCCGCCGCCCGCCTCGTCCAGGTCGCCGCCCTCACCAAGTCGCCCTTCGTCATCCGCGGCGGCGGCACGCGCAGCCTGCATGCCGCCCCGGAAGGGGCGGACGTGCTTTCCGCGCGCGGCCTTGCCGGCATCGTCGCCTACAACCCGGCGGAAATGACCATGACCGCCCGCGCCGGCACGCCGCTGGAGGTGGTGGAGGCCGCGCTTGCCGAAAAGCGCCAGATGCTCGCCTTCGAGCCGCCGGACCTGCGCGGCGTGCTCGGCTCCTCCGGCATCCCCACCATCGGCGGCGTCTTCGCCGCCAATGCCTCCGGCCCGCGCCGGCTGACGGCGGGCGCGGCGCGCGACAGCCTGCTCGGCCTGCGCTTCGTCAACGGCCGGGGCGAGGTGGTGAAGGCCGGCGGCCGGGTGATGAAGAACGTCACCGGCCTCGACCTCGTGAAGCTGCTTGCCGGCTCGCACGGCTCGCTGGCGCTCATCACCGAA
>Ga0182749_1002823_pt1 | contig 12412 bp, 10 predicted proteins | sample eDN3rd37CKraftMG_FD_128875 | JGI IMG/M metagenome (GOLD analysis project Ga0182749, IMG submission 128875) | Enriched Miracle-Growth compost microbial communities from Emeryville, California, USA - eDNA 3rd pass 37_C Kraft MG (version 2) (version 2) ...
AAGCCGAAGTCGACGCCATGCTCGAGCAGCTGCCCGAGGACGAGCCCGAGCGCCAGGTGGAGGCGCTTCGACAATTCCAGCGTGCGGCGATCTTCCGGGTCGCCGTGGCGGATCTCACGGGGTTGCTGCCGGTGATGAAGGTGAGCGATCGCCTCACCGAAATCGCGGAGATCATCGTCGAGCGCGCCATGGCGCTCGGCTGGCAGCAGATGACCGCGCAGTACGGCACGCCCATGTGCGATGACCCGCAGGGCTCACGCCGCGCGGTGCGCGTGTGCGCGGTCGGCTACGGCAAGCTCGGCGGAATGGAGCTTGGCTACTCGTCCGATCTGGACCTCGTGTTCCTGCACGACTCCACCGGCGAGCAGCAGGAGACGGATGCGGCCAAGCCCATCGACAATCAGCTCTTCTTCGTGCGCCTTGCCCAGCGCATCGTGCACATTCTCACGGTGCATTCGGCAGCGGGGCGGCTGTACGAAGTGGACGTTCGCCTGCGCCCGAGCGGCAAGGGCGGCATGCTCATCACCAACATCCGAGCGTTTGCCGAGTATCAGCAGACCGAGGCCTGGACCTGGGAGCATCAGGCTCTGCTGCACGCACGCGATGTGGCCGGCTCGCCGGAGCTGCGCGCGGAGTTCGCCGCCGTGCGCATGGAGATCCTGCGCAACCACGTTCGCCGGGACAGCCTGCGTGCCGAGGTCGCGTCAATGCGCGAGCGCATGCGCAAGGAGCTCAGCAAGGCGAAACCCGGGGAATTCGACATGAAGCAGGACCCCGGAGGTGTCGCGGACATCGAGTTCCTCGCCCAGTACTGGGCGCTGCTCTGGGCCCGGGACTACCCGCCGGTGGCCATGTTTTCCGACACGATCCGGCAGCTGGAGTCCGTCGCGTCGGCGGCACTGGTGCCGCAGGAAACCGTGGACGTGCTACGCGACGCCTATCGCGCGTACCGCACCCACGCGCACCACCTTTCGCTCGAAGGCCGCGAGCCCATCGTGCCGGCCACCGAGTTCGCTGCCGAGCGTGCGGCGGTCACGCGCATCTGGAACGAAACAATGGCGCCCGCAACCTGAGCCGCGTGCACGCCACCCGAGCGCAGGCGGCGCTACACAGCCCGGCAGCGCGACAGGCGCCTGGCGCCAGAGTGGCCCCGGCTTGAGGTGCGGGCGATCCCCCCTTCTTTCGTGCCGCCCCCACCCGCTGTAGAGCGTCGATGACCCTTTGCGACCGGGCTGGCGCTCCCTTGCGCCTCCCGGGCAGGCCAGCCGCGTATAATCCCGCACCCCTCAAGCTTGACGAACCGTAGTTGCCATGGCCGTGCAGACCAGCCGCCCGCTCATCCAGCCCAACGCCCAGAGCCAGTACGAGGTCACCCCCGAAGACCTGCCGCTGTCCTGCCCCATGCCGGAGATGTACCTGTGGAACTCCCATCCACGCGTCTACCTCCCCATCGAGCCCACCGGCTGGGCCAAATGCCCCTACTGCGGCGCCGAGTACACCCTGAAGCGCTGAGAACACACGCGCCCCTCAAATCTGAAGTCGCCGTCCCCCAGACAACTCGCGCGCCAGGCAGGCACTGCGAGCAAGCGCCGCACGCCCGTCCAGGCATGACCGGCACCGCGCGAAAGCCGCACGCCCCAGGCACGATCGGCACCACGCGACAAGCGCCGCACGCACCCATCAAGGCATGAACGGCACAGCGCCAACGGGCGGGGACTCGTTCGAAGAGGGGTTTGGAGGCAGCTGAAAACACAGGACGTGTTTTCAGCAGGCCCCCAGGGATGGGTCTTACGGCCGGTGCCTCCAAACCCCTCTTCGAGCGAGGCCCCGCCCCACCACAGCCCTCAAACGTTCATGCCGCACAGGCACAACGCGCGCAAGATCAATCGCGCTCAAGATCAATTCAGCACAGCCAGCCGACACACCGCAACGCGCCGCCGGCTTCAGCCCTCACCCCCGCGCGCTCAGGCCCGATAAGGCTTGTACGACTTCTCCTCCACAATCCGCGACCCCAGCTTCACATTCACGCGCTTCTTGATGGCCGCCCGTTCGTCATTCTCGATGTACACCGCGCGCGCAAGCTCGATGAAGCCCGCGTCGAAACTCTGCGCGCGTTCCTTGTCACGGATGTCGTCCTCGATCTTCCACAGCCGCTCGTTCACCGCCTGAAGCGCCTGCTCCTCGGCCGACACGTCTACTGAAGCATCGACCGCTTCCCGCCACGTCTTCTCGAGCAGCGAAAGCTCGAGCCGCACGTTCTGCAGCTTGGCCGCATCGGTCATGCGCGCGGACTTGATGCGCAGGATGGTGATCTTGTCCAGCAGCTCGCCGGGCGAGATCGGCACGAGAATGTCGTTCATCAGGCTCTCCGCAAGAAAATCGATTCCGGATCACGCCGGCCCGGGCCGCAGAGCATACTGGATCGCCTGATCGAGCTTCGCGGTGACCTGCTCGACCGAGATGAGGTCCATCACGCCCGGCGCTTCAATCTTCTCCGTCCAGGGCAGCTTCTCCGGCGCGCGTCCGCGGAAGCGCCGTGCGGCTTCCGCATACATGTTCACGCACCACGGCCGGGACAGATACGGCCCACTGCGTGCCGGATTGGTTGCGGCATAAAGCCCGACCACAGGTGTGCGCACCATGGTGGCCATGTGCGCCGGTCCGGAATCGGGCGCCACCAGCACCGTGGCACGATCGAGCAGCGCAAGCAGCTGTGGCAGCGTGTCCCGCCCGATCTGGTTGATCACCGGTTCGTGCACAACCGCCTCGATGGCGGCCCCCATCTCCTTTTCGATGGGCGTCGGTCCGCCGCAGAGAATGACTCGCATGCCGTGCTTGCGCGCAGCGTAGTCCGCGACTGCGGCGTAACGCTCAGCGCGCCAGTTTCGCAGCGAATGGCTGGAGCACGGGCTGATGATCAGCGTAGGGCGCGCATCCGGAATGAGCTTCCGCGCGTATTCCTGCGCATCGGCCGGCAGTGGCACATCCCAGCTCACCACGCGATTGTGCACGCCGAGGGCCTCGGCGAAGCCGAAGAAACTATCCATCACATGCTGGCGGCTGCGCGGGGCGATTTTCGCATTCGTGAACAGCCACTGCAGTTCGCGCGCCCGTGGGCGGTCGAACCCGAGCTTCACGGTAGCGCGCACTTCCCTGGAGATGAGGCTCGCCCGAAACGCGAGCTGCATGTGTAGCAAGACATCAAAATGCCGGTCGCGCAGCTGGCGGCGGACATCGCGACGCGCGGCGAGGCCGGCACGCTTGTCCACGGTGATAAACTCCACGCCCTCGATGAGGCTCATGAGGCGCGCTTCCGTCTTGCCGATGATCCACGTGAACTGCGTTTCGGGCCACGCCCGCTGCAACGTCCGCAGAATCGGCACGGCATGGCAGGTATCGCCGATCGCGGACAATCTCAGCAGGCAAACACTGCGGGGTGGCTGGGCTAGCGGCAGCATCAGGGGGGTACGCCGATGAGCCGGCAGTGGCCGCTCGGGTCGGAGGTCAAGCGGAAGGATCTCACGGGGGGCGCCATGCTATATGACGCCTCCAGGGCCGGCAATGCAGCGGCGTCCTGGTTCGACCCGGCGTACTGGCGGGAACGAAACGAGCTCGATGGCGAAGCGCGCGGGCGCGGCACCGTGCATTTCATACGCACAGGGGAAGAAAAGGGTCTGGTGCTGCGGCATTACCGGCGCGGCGGCCTCGTGGCCCGCATCGCCCGCGATCACTATGTGTGGCGCGGAGAAGCCGAAACGCGCTCGTTCCGGGAATGGCAACTTCTCTATCATCTCCATCGTGCGGGGTTGCCAGTGCCGACACCCATCGCCGCGAGGTATCGGCGACAGGGATACCTGTACACAGCCGATATCCTCACCGAGCGCCTCATGGATTCCGAATCGCTCGCGTCGCGTCTGGTGAGGAGCGGCATTCCCATTCTCGGCTGGATCACCATCGGGCGCTGCATCCGCATGTTTCACAACCTCGGCGTGTACCACGCGGACCTCAATGCTCACAACATTCTGCTGGTGGCCGACGATCTCGTGTATCTGGTGGATTTCGATCGCGGCCGGCTGATGCGACCTGGCCTGTGGTGTGACGCGAACCTCGTTCGTCTGCGCCGTTCACTCGAGAAAATCACATACAAGCTGCCCCCGGAGCACTTCAGCGAAGCGGACTGGCACGGGTTGCTCGACGGCTACCGTCAGGCAGGCGACGTGACGCCCGCAACGCTCAACGCGTCCGCGGCCAACGCGCAGCGAACCACACTGCCGGCGGCATAGGCGCGCTTTCCTGCATGCGCTACCTCTACACGCTCATCGCTTACGTGATTCTCGCGCCAGCGTTCTGCCTGGTGCTGTGGTTTCGTGGCGTGCGTGATCGCCGCTACTGGAAGGACTTCGGTCAGCGGTTCGGCCGTGGTCCGGCGCCGGAACAGCCCGCCATCTGGGTGCACGCGGTCTCTGTTGGCGAAGTGCAGGCAGCTGCGGTGCTCGTCCGCTGCCTTCATGAAAGGTATGCCGGCGTACCCATTGTGGTGACCACACTCACGCCAACGGGCGCGGAGCGTGCGCGCGCGCTGTTCGGCGAGCGTGCAACCGTGCGGTACATGCCACTGGATCTGCCCGGGGCCGTGCGCCGCTTTTTCAATGAGGTGCGGCCGCGTCTCGCGGTGATATTCGAAACGGAGCTGTGGCCGAATCTGTATCACGAATGTGGGCGCAGGCGTGTGCCGCTCGTGCTCGCGAGCGCGCGCATTTCTCCGCGCTCGATGAGCAGGTACACGCGATTCATCACGCTTTACCGGCAGGCGCTCTCGCATGGTCACGTGATTGCAGCGCAGGGGCGTGACGACGCGGCACGCTTCCGGAAGCTCGGTGCGAAGGCGGATCGCACACATGTCACCGGCAACCTGAAGTTCGATTTCGCCCTGCCGCCGGATGTGGCCACCAAGGGCCAGGCGCTTCGGGAGCATTACGCGCAAGGCCGGCCGGTGTGGGTTGCCGGCAGCACCCACGGCGGAGAGGAAGCTCTCGTGCTGGAGGCGCATCGCCTGGTGCGTCGGGTGCATCCGACTGCGCTCCTCGTGCTGGTGCCACGGCATCCGCAGCGCTTTGGAGAAGTCGCTTCGTGGCTCGAGAAGCAGCAGGTTCGCTTCATCCGGCGCTCGCAGGCAGCGGCGCGCACGCCAGACGTCGAGGTGCTGCTGGTCGACACGCTCGGTGAGTTGCTCGATTTCTACGCCATGGGCGATGTGGCGTTCGTCGGCGGAAGTCTCGTGACCGTGGGCGGACACAACCTGCTCGAGCCCGCCGCGCTCGGCGTGCCGGTGCTGGCCGGCCCACACAACTTCAACAGCGCCGATATCGCGAGGATCCTCGTGGAGAGCGGCGCCGCCGAAGTCGTTCAGGATGCGCCCGAGCTCGGGAACCGCGTGGCCGCTTTACTTTCGAGCCCCGCTGAGCGGGCGCGCATCGGCAATCTCGGGCGCGCATCCGTGGAGGAGAACCGCGGCGCGCTCGAGAAGCTGATCGGGCTCATCGATCCGCTGCTCGTGCCGTAGTTGACCCGTGCTGTGATTCGATTGCCTCGCCGCGGGGAAGGCATTTGTCGCTGAGCGTCTGCGCGTCCGGCGGCGCAGGAGGGCTATCGGTTCGTGCAGCGGGCGGGTGACGGGAGCTTCCGGCGCGCAAGACACACAGCCGCCCACGCTTCTCGGTTAACCGAAGCCCACACATCCGCTCGCCTCGTGTTGGCGGCGTGGCTTCGTTTGCGCAGCCGGTAGCGATGTGCCACCGGCTGCACCAACCTGTTGCTGCGCTCTGCGCCAGTTCCGCGGCTACTGCTGTTGCTGAGGCTGCTGCTGTTGCTGCTGCGGAGTGGTGGGTGCCGTGGGCGGCGTGGGTGCGGTGGCCGTGAGCAACGCGTTCAGCTCCTGCAACGTCTCGCTATCGAGGTTGCCGGCGGCGAGACGCAGGTTGATCACGTTCTGCAGGTAGTCGTAGCGGCTGCGCGCGTAGTCCGTTTGCGCCTGCACGAGCAGACGGCGCTGATCGAGCACGTCCACGGACGTGCGGGTGCCCACCTCATAACCGGCTTCGGTCGCCTTGAGGGACGTCTGGCTGGACTCGAGCGCCTGCGCAAGCGCCTGCACACGGGCGATTTCGCTGATCACGCCAAGGTAGGCGTCGCGGGCGGCGCGCTCGGTTTCCCGAGACGTGCGGGTGACGCGCTCCTTCGCTGCGATCCAGCGGTACTGCTGTTCGCGCACCCGGGACTGAGTGCCGCCGCCGCTGAAGATCGGAATCTGCACCTGGATACCGTACGTCTTGTTCTCGCGGTCCTGCGGGAACGGCACCCTCGGCAGGTTGCCGATGGTGACCTCGCCGTCGTCTTCGCTCTTGCTCCAGGTGCCCACCAGATCGATGGTGGGCAGATGGCCGCCAAACGCAGCGCGGACGTTTTCACGTGCGGCGTCTGCGGCCAGCCGGCTCGAGAGCAGGAGAGGGTTCTGGTCCAGGGCCGTTTCGACCCACTCCTGCTCATCGGAGGGTTGGGGCGAGCGCAGGGGCATGTCCGTCCCCGGCCGGGACAGCGTCTCGTACTTCTGTCCCGTCACCTCGCGGAGCAGCTCCTCGGCCGTCGCGAGGGCCCGCTTGGCGGCGATGACCGCTGCCGCCGCCTGGTCGCGCGCGGACTTCGTTTCCTGCACGTCCGTGATCGCGATCAGGCCCACTTCGAAACGCTTGTTGGCCTGGTCGAGCTGCCGATTGAAGGCTTCGAGCGCCGCCTCCTGGGCGGCAAGGGTGTCCTGCGCGGCGAGCACGCCGAAGTAGCGTTGCGCCACGCGCTGCATGAGCGCCTGCTCGGCCGCGCGATAATCCGCTTCGGCCTGCGCGACGAGGTAGTCCGAGGCGCGCAGCTGGGCCCAGTTGGACCACGAGAACAGGTTCTGGCGCAGCTCGAAGTTCCACTGGGTCGTGTCGAGATCGAACTTGGACCTGCGGGGGACGAACACGATCTCGCCGGTGGGCTGATTGGTGACCGGATCGAGCACCTCCTGCGAGGTCGGCTGCGTGTTCTCGGTGTTTCCTCGCTGCAGCCCCGCCGTGCCGGAAATCTGTGGAAGCAGCTGAGCCCACGCCTGCGGGCGGGCTTCCCGTGCGGCCTTGCGATTGGCGTCGGCTTCGCGAATCTGCGGATCGTTGGCCAGTGCATCCTGGAAGACGCTCAACAGGTCCGCGGCCCGGACCCCGCCGGCCGCGAACATGAGCAAGAGTGCGACGCCTATCGCCCGTTTCATGGATTTTCCCTTCAGCGGCTTAGTCTTATCGAAGCAGTGTTGTATATCACTATATCAGTCGAGATTTCGCGCCGGCAAGGTTCTCCACGAACTCACGCCGATGCGGCTGTTGAATTCTTCGCTGGCTCGCCCGCGATTCGAGCCCGGACACCTCGCGTTGGGCGGATATCGGCGCCGCTCAGTACTGCGGGACCGAGGGATCCACGTCCCGCGACCACGCGAGGATTCCCCCCGTGAGGTTCGCAACTGACCGGAAGCCATTGCGGTCGAGGAAGTGCGCCACCTGCAGGCTGCGGCCGCCGGCCTTGCACATCACGACGATCTCGCGATCCGGGTCCAGCTCCGACAGCCGTGCGGGAATTTCATTCATCGGGATATGCACGACGTCCGCGATCCGGGCGAGCGCGAGCTCCCAGTCCTCGCGCACGTCCAGCACCACCGGGCCCGTACCGGCCGCCCGGCGCGCCTGAAGCTCCGAGGCTGTGATCTCCCGGATCATGGATGCACGAGCCGCCTCAAAAGGCGAACCGCACCGGCCGTCGGGCGTTGATGAGAGGATCCACGACCGTTTCGAAGAGGCTCTCGGTGACCCAGCTGTCTTCGGCGACCCGGCGCACGAGGCGCGCCTCCATCACCGGCGCGTCGCCGACGATGACGAAGAGCCGCCCACCGACCTCGAGCAGCCGTTCGAAGCGCTCGTCGTAGACGGGCAGGGAGCCGGTGACGGCGATCGCGTGATACCGGCCCGACGCCGTGGCCGGATTGCCGAGCTGGACTCCGGCTTGCAGGGCATCCGCCGTGACGACTTCCGCATTACGCGTCTCAACGGCCGCCAGATTGCTCCGGGCGAGGTCCGCAAGGTCCGCGAATATCTCGAAGGAGCGCACGTGAGCGCTCGCTGCAGCCAGGCAGGCCGTGACGAACCCCGAGCCGGCGCCGATCTCGAGCACCTGGTCGGTGTCCGCGAGCTCCAGCGCCTGAAGCAGCCGGCCCGTGACGTTCGGGCGAAGCATGTGCTGGCCGTTCGGCAGGGGCACGTCGACGTCCGCGAAGGCGAGGTAGCGGTGCTTGTGGGGCACGAACTGCTCGCGCGGCACGTTGCGCAGGATCGACAGCACCCGTTCGTCGAGCACCTGCCAGGCGCGCACCTGATGCTCGATCATCTGTTCGCGGGCGTGTTCGAGGACCTGTTCGGCAAACATCGTCTGGTGTGCTCCGGACACAATATGAGACTTATTGTGCCTGCTACAAAGGGCCGGAGAAGTTAAGGGTTTTCCATGAATCTGCCAAGCGGTTGCGCGACGAGATATGGTGAAACGCCGACAGGGCGAACCGGGGCGTGCGCTATGCTCTCGCCCACAGCGTTGTTCCGGACGCAACAAGTCCAAATAGCCGGTCCGGCGAAAACGCGCTCTCTGACGGGGCATTGAGAAAAATAATGTCGATTCTCGGGCTGCTGTGCCTTCTCCTCGGGCTCGTCGCGGCACTCCTGCTGGTTCTGTACGGGTTGCAAAGGCGCGAGCTGCACGCGGTGAACCAGCTCACTCAGCAGCTCCAGCGAATCGCGGTGGGTGGCCGCATCGCCGGGCGCATCGAGCTCGATGTGGACAATCCGGATCTCGCCGCGCTCGTCACGACGGTGAACCACCTCATCGCGCGGGTCTCGCGCCCGGAGAGCGAGCGGGCTCATTCGAGCCCCAAGCTCTTCATCGAGCTCTCCGACCGCATTCACGAGGCGGTGCTCATCCACCGGGACGTGATCCTGCACGCGAACCGGCAGTTCGCGAGCCTGGTGGGCGTGGATCGCGTCGAGCTCATCGGTCGGCGCCTCGAGGACCTCGTGCCCCCCGAATATGCCGATCTCGTTGCCGAGAACATGCAGCGGCGGCTGGCCGGCGAGAACGCCGCCGAGCGCTACGAGATCGAGCTGGTGGGCCTTCAGGGGCAGGTGAGCCGTCTCGAAATCACGACGACGGTCATCGACTACGAGGGCGCGCCCGCGCTCCTCGTCACGGGCGTCGAGATCGTTCCCACGCAGACGGTGCCGGCGCTGCGCGCGCTGCCGGTGCAGGTGGCCGCAAGCGGCGCCTCTTCGCTGCAGCTCTTCGCGCTCGACTCCCTCGCCGAAGCGGTCATCGCGACCGACCGGGACGCGCGCATCACCTATCTGAACGCCGCGGCCGAGCACCTGACGGGTGTCGACGCGCGCAACGTCATCGGCAAGAGTCTCGAGGAGATCGTCGGTCTGGTGGATGAAACGGATCGGCGGCTGCTCAACGATCCGGTGAAACAGGCGCTCACCGCGGGCGCGCCCGTGAATCTCAGCCGGCGCACGCTGCTGCTCTCGAAGGCGAATGGCAGCGAGCGCTCCATCGAGCTCTCGGCCTCACCGATCCGCAATGCCGACAAGGAGGTCACCGGTGCGGTGATCCTGCTTCACGACGTCACCGAGCTGCGCGGGCTCGCACGGCAGATGTCGTATCAGGCAACCCATGACGCACTCACCGGGCTCGTGAACCGTCGGGAATTCGAGCGGCGTCTGGAAGAGGCGATCGAAAGCGGCCACCGCGGCGATGGCCAGCACGTGCTCTGCTACCTCGACCTCGATCGCTTCAAGGTGGTGAACGACACGAGCGGCCACCTTGCGGGCGACAGCATGCTGCGCGAGGTCGCGAAGCTCCTGCGGGATGCGGTGCGCGACAGCGACACGGTGGCGCGCCTCGGCGGAGACGAGTTCGGCATGCTGCTCATCGGCTGTCCGCTCGACAAGGCGCGCCAGATTGCAGACGACGTGTGTCGGGCGGTAGCCGACTATCGCTTCGTGTGGAAAGACCGCATCTTCAACATCGGAACATCCGTGGGTCTCGTGGAGGTGTCACGCGAGAGCGGCACGCTCGAGGAGCTGATGGCCGCCGCGGATTCCGCGTGCTACGTCGCCAAGAAGCAGGGCTCGGGCCGCGTCGCCGTGTACTCCGCGCGTGACGAAGCGCTTGCGCGTCACACGGGCGAAATCCAGTGGTTGCAGCGCCTGCAGACGGCGCTGAAGGAAAATCGCTTCCAGCTCTATCACCAGCCCATCGTGCCCGCGTTCGGCAACGATGGCGGCGGGCCTGCGATGGAAGTGCTGGTCCGGCTGCAGGACGAGGCCGGGCACGAAGTGCCGCCCTCGGACTTCGTGCGCGCCGCCGAGCGCTATCGGCTCATGGGTCTGGTCGATCGCTGGGTCGTGCAGACCACGCTCGCCGCACTCGGCCGCGGCGCCATCCCGGTGCCGGCGACGCGCAGCGTAGCCATCAACATCTCGGGCCAGACACTCGGCGACACGCAGTTCCTCGAGTTCGTCGTGGAATGTCTCGACAGCACCGGGGTGACGCCCGCGCAGGTGTGCTTCGAGATCACGGAGAGCGCCGTGGTCGCGAACATGGATCACGCCCGGCGCTTCGTCGGGGTGCTGCACGGCATGGGCTGCAAGTTCGCGCTGGACGACTTCGGCTCGGGCGTCGGGTCGTTCTCGAACCTCAAGAACCTGCCGATGGATTACCTGAAGATCGACGGCTCCTTCATGCGCAACCTGCAGCGGGATTCCGTGAATCAGGCCATGGTCACCGCGATGATCAAGCTGGCGCGCACCCTCAACTTCAAAGTGATCGCCGAGCAGGTGGAAGATGCCGCCGCGCTCGATGCCGCCCGCCGCATGGGTGTGGATTACGTGCAGGGGTACGCGATCGGCAAGCCCGTGCCCATGTCCCTCGCCGCCTGATTCCTCGCATCCGGCGGCGCGGGTTTCGCGCAGGAACGCGTCCCGGCCGCCGGATCGGCGTGGCCCAAGGGCCGGCGGACAGGCCCGTGCTCGCCGGCGAGGCGCGTCATTTTTGAGGCGTGCCTCACATGCGCGAGCAAGCACGTTCGCGCCACCACGTCAAACGATTCACGACTTCACAGAATTGCGCACATCACGCGAGCAGAATCGGTCGCGTTCGACCTCGGCATGCGCTCGATGCCGTGGAAACTGTGATGTGTTTCGCACTACGGGAAGCGTGCTGAACTTGCGGTTCAGCGCGACTTCCGCAAAGCCCGCGAACGTCGCGTCTTCCGCCGGGGTTGCGCAGGTGTTCACCGGGAATCGCTGCCGCGATTCCCGCAAACGGGATCAGGTCGGGTCAGTCACATGTTCTGGAATTCGATGTCACGCCATCGCCGTCGCGGCTGGCGCTATCTTGTCGGTCTTTCCCTGCTGGGCTTTCTCATCATCGCCTCGGCGTCGGATGCGGCGCCGGGTCACTCTTCGGGCTCGAACTCGAGCGCAACACCGTTCATGCAGTAACGCTCACCCGTCGGCCGCGGCCCATCCGGGAACACGTGGCCGAGATGCCCGCCGCACTTCGCACAGTGCACTTCCGTGCGAGTCATGAAGTGACTCGTGTCCACCTGCGTTTCCACCGCACCGGGCAACGGCTTGTAGAAGCTTGGCCAGCCGCTGCCGCTCTCGTACTTCGTGCTCGAATCGAACAGGGGCGCGCCGCAGCCGGCGCAGCGGAAGATGCCTTTCCGATGTTCGTCGTTGAGCGGGCTCGTGCCGGCCCGCTCGGTGCCGTGCTGTCGTAATACGCGGTACTGCTCGGGCGTCAGCTCACGGCGCCATTCCTCGTCCGTCTTCTGCACGCGCGTGTCGTTTTCGGATTGCATGGAACCTCCTCCTGGCGAGCGAAGCACAGGGTGATACGGGTGGCTTGCAAGGTGAACAGGGAGTGTAACCGTGCCGCCCCGACGCGGGCCGTCAACGCACTGAGCCGTCCGCGCAACACCGCGATGTGCGCCAAACAGATTGTCACTCAATCAGTTATCGCTCCGCCCCGGCTCATGTGTGCCGCGCGCCGCAGTGCGCGGCAGTTTCCGCAGGGGGAGGGAGTGCACCCTGAATGCACAATCACAGTGCGCGCTGCAGCCGGGCGTGATAAGAAAGGCGCCCCGAGAACAACAAAGACCAGCAACGAAAGTTGATCCTGACTCGGTCAACGGGAAGGGACTATGCAGTTGTGTCGTCTCTGGCGTGAACACCTCGAAGCGGGCTGCCCGAACGAGTTGGCCGGTGTGGAGATTGCGGGAACC
>Ga0182749_1002825_pt1 | contig 12403 bp, 12 predicted proteins | sample eDN3rd37CKraftMG_FD_128875 | JGI IMG/M metagenome (GOLD analysis project Ga0182749, IMG submission 128875) | Enriched Miracle-Growth compost microbial communities from Emeryville, California, USA - eDNA 3rd pass 37_C Kraft MG (version 2) (version 2) ...
AGCGCGCCGACGCTGAGGGCAAATGCAAACAGCAGCCAGAATGCGATCAACCGGAGCAGCGCGGCTACTTGCGGCATTGCGCGTCCGGCGAGAACGTCAAATAGGCAAATGATGATCCACAGCGCTATGCACAGATCGCCAAATCCAAGCGGCAGGCCGGGGATCCGCAACTGGGTTGCCGATGATAGAGCCACGCCGAGAGCGAGAAGCGCATCGCGCATCATGAGATTATCTCTTGCCCATAACTATCAATACGTGGCACCGCTATCCGGACACTGCCGTGACGCGCAGAGGCGTTTCGAACTCGGGGCCGTCCAGCACCCGCCGGTAAAGGTATTCGTAGCGGTCGAGGACGGTGTCCAAACTGAATTCGTGTCGGACCAGCGGAATGGAGCGTTGTCCCATTGCCTTCGCGGCAACGGGGTCATGCAGCAGATCCATGATGCGCCGGGCGAGCCGGTGCGGATCACGAGACGGCACCAGATATCCGTTCCATCCATCCGTCACCACATCGCTGCACCCAGGCATTCGCGTCGTCACGATCGGAAGCCCTGCCAAGCCGGCCTCCAGCAGTACACGCGGTATGCCTTCACGGTATTCGGATGGAAATGCGAAGACGTCGGCGGCCTCAAGCAGAGCCCGGACATCGTTGCGCATTCCCAGCGCCACGACATAGGGCGCGCGCCGGGTGATTTCTTCCTGCGGGATTGCAAATGGGCCCTCGCTCTCGAGCGGCCCGACCAGGACAAAGCGCACGTCGGGATGCGTGGTATGAACGATATCCGCGGCTTGCAGCAGGCTTAGAATCCCCTTTTGCTTTGTTAGACGGCTGACGGTCATGACGACGCCCGAACCGCCGAAGAAAAGATCGTCTTTTTGCTTCTCGTCCTGCGGCTTGACGCGAGCGGATATCGCGACCTCTATGCCGGACCCACCGATGAGATAGGCAGGCCGTTTGCCGAGCAGGTGATATTTCTGAAAGAACTTCTTGTCGTCGGCGTTCTGAAAAACCGTTGCGCAGCTCCAATGCGATGCCAGCCGCTGCAGTGCGCAGTAAGCCGGACGCAGCGCAACGGCCCGCAAGCTCGCAGAGGAGAAGAGCCAGCCAAGGCCGTTGATCGTGCGGACGATCGGAACCTCGTTCCGCACTGCGAATGGCACCAACAGGTTGGGTTTGGTATCGAAGGTCTGAACGATATCGGGCTGCACCTCACGCACGATCCGGGCGATGCTTTGCATTTCTGTCCGGTGCGTGGTGTGGATATCAAACCGATCGAATCGATAAGGCCGATAGGGGATGTCGGCACGGGAAAAAGGCGCTGGATCGCCAGTGCCTGCCGCAGCCACGGAGAAGCCGCGCTTCCTGAGGGCAGTCAGGAAGGGTATGCGGAGCATGTGGTCCTCGCCTCCGATGCAGAGCAGCCGCAATGTCATGTGATTTATCCCAGTCGTGTGGCGTCACGTACCAGCTCAGACCATTCAGGCCTTGTTGCCTCTGAAAAAGAAGCCGCAAGACGTTGGCGGCGGTTGTGATGAGGAAGCCTATCGCTGGCTAGTATTGCTGTCCTCATTCGTTTGGATGACAGTCTGTCCGCGAAATATCGCAGCCATCGGACGCAGACCTTTCAAAGGCAGGATTGCCGCGATGAGCTTCAATCGCGCTTCGCGCCGATTCAGGGGAGGACCGCGATCCGGCCCAGCAGGGCAACGAGCGCGGACTGTCGCTTGGTACTCGTTTTCGAGAAAACGGCAGCCAGTTGTGATCGGACCGTGGTGCGGCTGACGCGGAGAATCCTGGCAATCTCATTCGGCGTCTTTCCCTGGGCGAGATAAGAGGCGATGCGTGCCTCGGCGAAGGTGAGACCGAACAACAGTTTGAGAGTGGCTGGGTTCGGCGCCAAGAGCTTGTCGAGATCCAGCAGGACAATGATGCTGGTGTGATCGTTGGTGAAACCCTGAATGTGATTAAGCGCGACGGTGACGCCGCGGGTGCTGGATGTGGCAATCCAGATCAGAGCACCCGACCTGATGTGATTCTTCCCGACCTCGGAGATCGCGCTCATGATATCGGTGTGCTGAATATCATCGTGCTCTCGGCGATGATCGACATCGGTTCTATCCGAGGGATACAGCATATCGAGCGCCGCCCGATTGGCCTCGATAATTCGCTGATACTCATTGATGACGATATATCCACATTCGAGACGCTCAATGATTGGCTGGAGCGCAAAGTGACAATCAGCGTCGGCGGCACCATCAAAATCCTCGGATGCATGGATCGATGGCGAGGAAACCGACTGAAGACAGGAGGAGGGCTTGCGGTGGCGCGGAACGACCGGCGATTTCGGCTGCCGAAGCTCGTTCGCGGGCGGGCGTGCTACGGACGTTTCAATACGCTGCATTGAAGTGTTCTCCTCCAGGAAACAAGCCGGCCGCCACCGGCCGACTTCTGCCGGGTTGGCAATGTCTCTTCCTCCGTCCCCGCGGCAAGCCAAATCCATTTTTAATTGGACGTATATGAATCTGTGGGGCTAGCCCGAAAGGTCTACCCACGTTCTGTTCATATTCGTTCGCGCTGAAGCGATGCTTTTCAGCGCCACCAGCCGATCTCGCTCGGATCGTATTCCATCCCGCTCGGATGGCTGCATACGTTATACCAGTGCCGTTCGAGGTTATTTCTGCATGTTCTCTTGCGAATGTCTGATTGCTGCCGCGTGTTGTCGCGCTGCGAGCGAAGCGGCCGTGGGGTAGGGAATCTCTTCCGCTCTCCATCTCGTGTTGACCGCGCACGGTCCGACAGCCTTCGCTGTGCTGACGCACTAGTACTTGATTGCAGCTTGACTACTTGATTGCCACTTGACGGAACCGGCCTGACTGACGTGGCCGGAGCCGCGTCGTATAAATGGATGAAGACGCCGCCGCATTCCGGGAGCTAGCCTGCATCAGACGTGAGCGACATCATTGTGGACCGACAAGAAACGCGAACTCGATCGCCGGGCGCAGCCCGATGCAGATTTCGGAGCTCTTGCACGGCCACGGAATGATGACTTCTCGAACGTGTCGGATCTCCAGCGTCCACCTGAGGAGTGCCAATATGAAAGCAGTTATTCAATGCGGCGGAAAAGGAATGCGGCTTCGACCCTACACCTCAATTCTTCCAAAGCCGCTCATGCCAATTGGATCGAGGCCTGTTTTGGAGCTTCTACTCAAATGGCTCCGCCGCAATGGGATTCAGGAGGTCTTCATCACAACCGGACACCTCGGCAATCTGCTGCGCAGTTTCTGCCGTGACGGCCAGCAATGGAATATCAAAATCCGGTACACGCAGGAACTGGAGCCGCTTGGCACAATCGGGCCGCTATCGTTGCTTCGAAAGCATCTCGACCAGCCATTTCTCGTGCTCAACGGTGACGTACTGACCGACCTCAGCCTTAGCCAGTTTGTAAAGTATCATCGCTCGCACGGAGGCGCGCTGACGATTGCCTCCACCGTTCGCAGCACGCGAATGGAGTTCGGCGTCCTCGAAGAGTCCCACGGCGCGGTCGTCGGTTTCAGGGAAAAGCCAACGCTGACAAACTATGTGAGCATGGGCATCTACTGCATGAATCCCCAGATCCTCGATTACGTGCCGTCAGGCGTGCCGTACGGCTTCGACGATCTAGTATTGGAGATGCTTGAGCAGGGCGCACCGGTTCATGCGTTCCGGCACGACGGGCTATGGCTGGACATCGGACGGACCGACGACTTCCTCAAAGCGCAGGATATCGCCTGGGACGAACAGTCCGCAGCGCAGCCGATCGAAGCCGCAGCTTGCTGAAGCCACATTTTTGATGACGTAACCCCGTTATGCTCAACCGCGCGAGGAGCGAGCGATGTTGTTGGTATCGAAACCCTGCCTGGGCACCAAGGAGAGGGAAGCTCTTTCGAAGGTCATCGATAGCGGTTGGATAACGATGGGAGAACGCGTGCGCGAGTTCGAACTGGCTTTCGCACGGATTCATCACGCCGACGATTCCGTCGCCGTTGCCTCCTGCACGGCCGCCCTGCATCTCATCTTGCATGCGCTGGAGATCGGACCCGGCGACGAGGTTCTTGTTCCCTCAATGACCTTCGTCGCCACCGCAAATTGCGCTCTGTATGCCGGCGCGACGCCTGTCTTTGTCGATATCGAATCGCTCGACGTGCCGCTGATGTCGATAGAAGATGCAGAGGCCAAATGCACGGCCAGAACCAAGGCCGTAATCCTGATGCACTATGCAGGATATCTTGCCGATCGCGATGCATGGCAGGCGTTCGCGCGCCGCAGGGGGCTGCTCCTGATCGAGGATGCGGCGCACGCTCCGGGGCAGGCGGAGGTGGGGACCTATGGTGTCGCCGCCGCGTTCAGCTTCTATGGCAACAAGAACATGACCACCGCGGAAGGTGGGGCCATTATCGCAAGCGACAGCGGCCTCCTTGAGCGCATCCGCCAGATGCGTGGACATGGCATGACGAGCGGAACTCATCAACGGCTTACCAGCCGGACGCCGAACTACGACGTGACCATGCTCGGGTTCAATTACCGGATGGACGAGCTTCGTGCCGCGATTGGCTTGGTACAACTGGAGCGACTCGCGGAGTGGAATAGGACCAGGAGCCATCTTGCAGGGATATATCGTGCACTGATTGACGAATACTGCCCCTCGGTGCACGTCGCATTCTCAACGCCGAGAACATCGACGCATCACATCATGCCGGTCCTTCTTCCCGATGCTGACGTGCGAAGCGCCGTCATCGGGCATTTGCGCGACTGCGGTATCCAGACCACCATTCACTATCCCCCGGTACACCAGCTGAGCTACTACCGAAATCGGTATCCCGGCGTTCGTCTGCCCCGCACCGAAGAGTTTGCGCGCCGCGAGCTCACCCTTCCTCTTCATCCCCAAATGACGTTGCGGTCGGTGGAGGATGTTGTTGAAGCTCTGGCGTCCGCCGTGGGTTTCGATCGCAAACTGTCGGTGGCGGAATGAGTATGCTTCATCCACGTCTGGTGAGCGACGAGCCTGCCGCTCGCGTCGCCGTGTCGCCGCAGCGCATCTTCGATGTTTGCGTTGCATCGATTGCACTGGTGCTGCTCTCGCCGGTGATGCTTCTGATCGCGGTCGCGGTCTGGCTTGAGACCGGGCGGCCGATCTTCTTTGCGCAGAACCGGATTGGGCAGCATGGGCGTCCCTTCCTGATGTACAAGTTCAGGAAGTTCGGTGCAGCCTGTGGCGTCAGTGGTTCTCCGTTGACCCGCCCGAATGACGACCGCCTCACATCGGTTGGCCGCATTCTGGCTCTTACCAAAGCTGATGAACTCCCGCAGTTCTACAATGTCCTGATAGGCGATATGTCTATCGTCGGTCCGCGTCCGGAGTCGCTTGCATTCGAGGATTGCTTTCAGCGTGGATTTGACCGGCTGCTGGAGTACAGGCCAGGGCTGTTCGGTCCCGCTCAGATCATGTTCCGCCATGAGCAGCGGTTCATCCCGCCTGGCGTCGATCTGATCGAGTTCTATCGAACGGTCCTTTTCCCGCTCAAGGCCACCATCGACCTGGACTATTTTACGCATCGCTCATTCGCCGGCGATCTTGTCTGGATCGTTCGCGGCGTGTTCGCCGTCATCGGCGTCGCGCCTGCCATGGAGCGGGACCTGCTGACGTCGGACCGCATGCGTGGGCTTTCACCCAGAGAGCTTGATGGAGTAGAGCCGTGACATATCGTGGAGCCCGTGTACTGGTGACCGGAGCTGATGGGTTCATCGGTTCACATCTGACCGAGGCGCTCGTGGAGGCAGGGGCCACCACGACCGCACTTGCTCTCTACAATTCGTTCGACAGCTTCGGCTGGCTCGATGATTTGCCCGATCAGGTGAGGGCGGACCTCGCGCTGGTCCGTGGGGACGTCCGTGATGCCGCTTTGGTCGATCGTCTCGTGCAGCATCAGGATATCGTCTTTCACTTGGCCGCGCTGATCGCCATTCCCTATTCCTACGCGGCGCCGCAGGCCTATGTCGAGACGAACGTCCTCGGGACGCTGAACGTTCTCGAGGCCGCACGCCGGCATGGCACGGCGCGCGTCATTCAAACCTCCACCAGTGAAGTCTATGGGACCGCGTTGACGACGCCGATCGATGAAACGCATCGGCTCCAGGGGCAGTCGCCATATTCCGCCTCGAAGATCGGCGCCGACATGATGGCGGAAGCCTTCGCGAGATCGTTCGGGATTCCCGTGGTGATACTGAGGCCGTTCAACACGTACGGGCCGCGCCAAAGCGAACGGGCGATTATTCCGACACTGGTGCGTCAGATTCTCGACCCACGTTGTACGGCTATTCTTGTGGGAGATACGACGACGGTGCGTGACCTGACATTCGTCAAGGACACCGTCGCGGCATTCATGGCGGCGGGAGCAGCGACGGCCATCGAGTATGGCGCCGCATACAACGCGGGAAGCCAGAAATCGATCAGGGTATCGGAACTGATCGATATCGCGATGGAACTGACTTGCTGCAAGAAGCCGGTGAAAAGAGACGACGCACGGTTGCGGCCGCCCAATTCAGAGGTGAGAGAACTGCTCGCCAATGCAAGCCGGTTTCATGGCGCCACCGGGTGGAAGCCGCAGGTATCGCTGCGCGATGGCCTGGAACGAACGATAGCCTGGTGGCGAAACCGGCTGTCCGAAGGTGACGTGCGGCGCCACAAGGACTTGGTCACGTGAAGCCGGCAACCTGCATCGTCGCCATTACCGTAGCCGTATTCACGGTTCTGTTCAGCATGCCGGGTGCATCGATCGAGACATCCACTCCTCCGCCGAGAAATCCGGCTCCCGCCTTGCCGCTGCCGGAATATCTCAAGCCGGAGATCGACCCCACAACTCACTTGACCACCGTCCGCGTGACGAATCCCGGAGGACCGCCGCGCAGGGATGAGTTTTGCGGCACCCGCTATTGCACGCATCGCTATTCGAGCTCGCAGGCCTGGAATGCGGATCAGACTCTGCTGCTCATTTCCAATGGCTGTGGAGGGCTCTGCTTTCTGGATGGTCAAACCTATGTTCCGCTCTTCCGCCGCCAAAGGAGCGGGGAGTGCGAGTGGCATCCGAAAGATCCAGATCTCATGATCTGCGTCGCGGGACGATCGATCCTGCTCTGGACGCCGCGAACCAATGACGAGGATGTGATCTACACGGCGACGACCTATCGCGAACTACGCTTCGGCCCGTCAAAAGGTAACCCGTCGCTGGACGGCAGTCGCATCGTCGTGCGGGGTACCACCCCCGACGGAGCGCTGGACGCATTCGCCTTTGACATCGTGGCGCGTCGCCCTCTGCCAGTGATTCATCTGGCCGACCTTCCCGGTAACAATGATTTCTGCGGAATTTCGCCGCTCGGGACTTACGTCCTGTGCATCCAGAAATTGCCTGAGGATATCACCAACACCTATATCTTTTCGGCCAACGGCGTGTTGGTACAGAAATGGCTGGAACATCATCGACCCGGTCACGGCGACATGATCGTCGATGATGACGGCGATGAGGTCTATGTCGGAATCAGCAAATCCGAGCCCGATCTCTATCAGGTCATCAAACGCCGCTTGAAGGATGGCGTTGTCAGCTCGCTTGCGCCTTACGGAGAAGGCCAGCATGTCTCGCTCCGCGCGACGACCCGGCCACCATGGGCCTATGTGAGCTATGGAGGCAACCCGGACGAGGTGGCGGACCATCCGGACTGGGCGCCGTTTGCCCAGGCCGTCGTGGCGTTCCGCCTGGACGGTGTCACCCCTGCGCACCTCATTGTTCACACCCACAATGCGCCTCACGACTACTGGAGCGAAACCCATGCGTCGCCGTCACCCGACGGCTCTCAGGTCATCTGGTCGAGCAACTGGGGCAACCCGGGCGGCCCCGTCTTCGATTTCGTAACGCGTCTGACGCCGAGGGGCGCGTCTGGGAGCTCAACCGTCGAGAGCATCTCCAATAAGAGGTGAGACTATGCGCTGCAGAGGGAAACTGTCGTTCGGCCGATCGCTTGCGGCGTGCGGCGCCGCCACACTGTTCGCCATGTCATTCAGTGAAGCGGCCCGGGCCGAGTATCGTCTCTCGCCCGGCGATACGATCGAGATCATAGCGGCGGGTGTTCCCGAGCATTATCGCGCGCCGATTCAGCCGGACGGCAACATCATTTTGCCGGGCGTCGGGCCGATTTCCGTCGGCGGACTGACGCAGGCCGATCTTCAGGCGCAGATGGAAACGCTGTTGCCGACGAAAATCTTCCAGTATCGCACGCCAGACGGTGTCGAACATCCCGTGCTTCTAAAGCCGACAGACATTACAGCGATCATCGCTGAATACAGGCCGGTTTATATTTCCGGTGACGTTCTCACGCCGGGCCAGCAGGCGTATCGGCCGTTCATGACGGTGAGGCAAGTCATCGCAGTCGCCGGCGGATACAGCATGCTGCGTTCCCATGCGATGCAAGGTCCGTCCGATCCGATCGAACTGCAGCGAGATTACGAAGCAGCATCGATCGAGTACGCAAAGGAATTCTTCCATGCCGCCCGCCTTCATGCCGAGCTTGACGGGAAGGAGACGTTCACGCAGCAGATTCCGCGCGATGTGCCAGTTGCGGCGTCCATGAGCGCGGCCATCATCAAGTCGGAGACGGAATCCTTACGGCTGGCTCTGAATGACGCGCAAGCGGAGGAAACGTTTCTCCACGATTCCATTGCGAAGGCCGATGCGCAGCTTCAGGTGCTGAAGACGCAAGAGCAGGACGAGGCCAAGGGCGTGCAATCGGATACCGAGGATCTCGATCGTGTGTCCAAGCTCTTCAGCGCGGGAACGCTCATCAGCCCCAGGGTAACGGAAGCTCGGCGCGCCTTGCTGCTGTCATCCACGCGGCATCTCCAAACCACCGTCGAAGTGATGCGACTGCAACGCCAGCAGGACGAGCAGCGGCGCCAACTCGAAAGATGGCGGGCCCAGGTCAAGATGAAGCTGTACGCGGACCTGAACGACACCAATATCCGGCTGGCGTCGATATCTGCCCGATTGCAGGCCACAAGGCAGAAATTGCAGCCCCTCGGCGCGGCAGGTCCGGGGCCGGGGCCAGCCGGATCCAAGAACTTCAAGCCGGAAGTCGCAATTGTCCGCAAGCTTGCCGACAAGTGGACGCGGATGGAGGCAACGCCCGATGCCGAGGTCCAGCCGGGGGATGTGATCGAGGTCGCGCTTCGCGCCGAGCCATTGCCAACCCAATGACCGCAGCCGGGCGCTCGTCTGGGATCAGAGCAGCCGCAACGATTCCCCAGCTTCGCAGGGAATCAAAATTCCAAAACACGATACGTATCAGTAAACTATGCGGAAATGGCGGAAGGGGTGTCCGTCAAGGCGCGTTGATCTTGAAAGCGAATTTTGCGTTTCTCAATCTATCCCACGATCTCACCCACGGTTCGCCACCTTCAATCGGATTCCTTGGAGCGCGGCGCGCACTTGCCCGGCAATTCGTAGCTTCAGACCTTGCTCGGCGATGTAGATCAGTCGCTCGATTTCCTGGCGGTCGTTCTTGGTCATTTCGCAATCTCCGCGGCGGAATTGCCGCAGAGTTACGATACGCAATAGATCGCGAGAAACTAGAATTGATTCTGAAAAAGATTCGTATAAGCTATTGATATTATTTAAGTGTTTTCATATTTCGCAACCGGCGTATGTTTACAGGAGAGATTCGCGTGGATGCTGACAAACGAAGCTTCGATGACTTCTTCGCGGCGTGGCAGCAGGAGAATGTCCGTCCGCTAAAAGGGCCGGGCATGGACCCTAGTGATCGGCGATATCTCATTCAAAGGCGCACCCAGCGGCTTATCGAGGAGGCGCGCGAGCGGGGCCTTTACTCAGGTTTGCTCGACGCGGCTCGCGGGTACAAGACGGTCGAGCAATTCATCGAGTCGTTGTTCGATTCCGCCGAACTGAGGGCACGGTTGTAGTGCCGCCCCTCAATCACCGTCACCAAAGTCGACCAGTTCGAGCGCCTTGGCAGCTTCGCGCGCCTCGCGCTTCGCTTCGATCGGATCGGTGCCTTTGCGGATCAAAGCACGGGCATCTCCTGCAGCGATGCGCGCCTCAGCCAACGAAACCTCGCGCAAAGGACCAAGGCCAAATTCCCGCTGCTTCCGTGTCACCGGCGATGCGAACCGGAGCAACCACGAGCCATTGCCATTCCGGTCCACGAACAGCCAAAGGCCGTCGCCATCGCCCATTCGGTCGCCAGCCTTGACGTTCTTAACCTGTAGCGCAGTCAGTTTTCCCATAAAGTGTCCTCCAAACCCACGGTTCATCCCACGGTGCCGACCGTAGATGTAGACGAACTCCCCTGGCATTCGGTAGACGCTGAAAATGCAAAAAGCCCCTGCAGTGCAAGGGCTTGTTGTTCACGCATAGACATAGATAGATGCCAGTAGCCCGTCTATAGACACTGTACTGGCGGAAGGGGTGGGATTCGAACCCACGGTACCCTTACGGGCACGCCGGTTTTCAAGACCGGTGCCTTAAACCACTCGGCCACCCTTCCATCCGTCGCGGTAGCCCTTAGCAAAGCCGGGCAGGGGCCGAAAGCCTGCAGAAGCCTCGCTGCACCCAATTTGTTGCGAACGAGGCCCGTGCGGCGACCATCGCGCCAGCTTCGGCCCACATCGACAGGTTGGCTCGATCCTGGCCCCGGGGCCGCCGAACCTCAAAGCAACCAATAGTTTACCACGCCGCGCATGCGACCTAATTTCCGCCTTGTTCGGTCTGCGGTATATTAACCTCGTCCTTCTAGAGAGGGGCGGATTGGGGATTTGGCGCGGCCGTCATGTAGGCCTGCGGCCATCAGCATGGTATTTTGGGGCACATGGGGATTCGCTGTTCTGCCACGATGATGGGGACGACGCGCGCCGTGGTCGTGGTGGGCACGTGCCTGTTGCTGGCAAACTGCGTATCGTCAGGCAAATTCAGCCGCGTCGATCCCAAATATGGTGTTTCCAGCAGTCCGCGCGTGGTTGCGTTTGGCGAACCGGTGCCGAAAGGCGGTGGGACCTACCGCGTCGGCAAACCCTACACGGTGGCCGGCCGGGTGTATGTCCCGCGGGAAAATCCGAATTATCGCGAGGAAGGCCTCGCTTCGTGGTATGGCGACGCATTCCACGGCCGCCTGACCGCCAACGGCGAAGTCTTCGATATGGAGTCGCTGACGGCCGCGCATCCCACCATGCCGATCCCAAGTTATGCGCGCGTCACCAATCTCAGCAATGGCAAGTCGCTCGTCGTCCGCGTCAATGACCGTGGACCTTATCATGGCAATCGCATCATCGACGTTTCCAACAAGGCGGCGCATCTGTTGGACTTCAAGGGGCGTGGTATCGCACGTGTCCGCGTCGAATATGTCGGCCGGGCCCCGCTGGAAGGATCGGACGACCGCCAACTCCTGGCCACGCTCAGGACCGGCGAGCCCGCACCGTCTCCATCCACCGTTCGCGTCGCCTCCGCTCGTCCATTCGTCCCCGAGATGCCAATGCGCTCGGCGCCGACCGTGCATGGCAATGTTCCAATGCCCGAGGAGAGACCATACAGCCTCGGCAACACCGTCGCCGATGCGACCTCCGTCAACGCGACGTCGGAAATATCATCGTCACGGCGGATGCGTCGGGATACGCAACCGCTCGAGAACCCACGCGCGGTCGCTTATCACGAGCGCTCTTACGCCGCGGCCACTCCGCGACCCGTTGATGCCTATGCGCCGGTGGAACAGGAGAGCCCGCGGGAAATCCTCTCAGGACGCGGACTTTACTGAAAGACGGTTTCGGCAGCGCTGTGACCGAGCCGTCCGATCGTGCCGTGAAAATCTCTACGGGCGCGCCTTTGCTCCTGTCACTCCGTTAAGGAACGAAATCAGCGCTGCGTTCACCTCGGCAGGGCGCTCCTGCTGAATCCAATGGCCGGCTTCTTCGATCAGCAATTTCCGTTTCAGGTTCGGCAGCACCCGTTCCATGTCATGGACCCGCTTGGCGCCGATCAATCCCTTGATCACGGAGTCTTCCGTTCCGGCGATGAACAGCGACGGCTGATGGATTTGCGCCCCTTGCCAGGGTGCCGTCAGATCCCAATTGCGGTCGATGTTCCGATACCAGTTCAATCCACCGCGAAAGCCAGACGCCTTGTACGCTGAAACGAATTCAGCCAGTTCGGCCTCCGTGATCCAGTCCGGCAACCGCCGTTCGATCGACGGATCGCCCAGAAAGCCGTGCTCCTGCTGAACGAAAAGTGACGCGGCGGGATCCGTGAAGCCGCGCGCGAACACTGCGCGCATGGTGAAATCGACGTCGCGTTCGAACTCCGATTCCGCGAT
>Ga0182749_1002831_pt1 | contig 12382 bp, 11 predicted proteins | sample eDN3rd37CKraftMG_FD_128875 | JGI IMG/M metagenome (GOLD analysis project Ga0182749, IMG submission 128875) | Enriched Miracle-Growth compost microbial communities from Emeryville, California, USA - eDNA 3rd pass 37_C Kraft MG (version 2) (version 2) ...
CAGCGCCGGCCTGCCGGTCTATGCCCGCAACCGGCTGACGGCGATCGCCGAGAACTTGGACAAGTAGTTCGGCTCCGGGCTCGCCTCTTGCGGCCAGCCGCCCGACGACCTATGTATACCCCAATGGGATATACATAGGTGAGGCCATGACCAAATCCACGGTGTTCACCAGCAACCGCACGCAGGCTGTCCGGCTGCCGAAGGCGGTCGCGTTCCCCGAAGATGTCCGCCAAGTCGACGTCCTGAAGATCGGCCTGAGCCGGGTGATCGTGCCGCAAGGCAAGCGTTGGGACGACCTGTTTCAGAACGGCCCGCGCGCGAGCGGGGACTTCATGGCGGAGCGCGTCGAGCCGGCCGCCGAGGAGCGCGAGCCGCTCTGATGCTGAGCTATATGCTCGATACCAACATCTGCATCTACGTGATGAAAAATTACCCCCTGTCCCTGCGCGACACGTTCAACGCGCTGGCCGAGCAACTCTGCATTTCCAGCATCACCCTTGGCGAATTGCACTACGGCGCGGAGAAATCCTCCCGCCGTGTCGAAAACCTGACGGCCATCGAGCATTTCGTGGCCCATCTCGACGTCCTGCCGTTTGGCGTCAAGGCGGCCGCCCACTACGGGCAGGTCCGGGCGGAATTGGAGCGCGCCGGCACGCCGTGCGGCATCCACGACATGCAGATCGGCGGCCATGCCCGCAGCGAGGGATTGATCGTCGTCACCAACAACATGCGCGAGTTCGCCCGCATGCCGGGTATAAGGGTCGAGAACTGGACCTGACCGGCCATGCCCGCCGCCCCCGGACTCATGCGCCGGCGGCGGCTTTCGCCCGTCCCGCCGCGGGTCTATAAAAGGGCAGCCCAAGCGCCAACATCCCAGGGAGGCCGGCCGATGCTCGACACCGTCAGCAAGGTGCAGTCCAAGATCACCGTCCATAACCCCGTCGGCTACCCGCCCAAGGTCACGAAGAAATCGGCCGCCGCGCGGCTCGACACCCTCGACGGCAAGACGATCTACCTGGTCGACTGCCGGTTCGACGACTCCATCGAACTGCTCAAGCAGGTCCAGGCCTGGTTCGCCGAGCGCATGCCGGGCGTGAAGACCAGGCTCGTCTCGCTCAGCAACTACTACGGCCACGACGATCCCAAGCTGTGGGAGGAGATCAAGGCCAACGGCGACGCCGCCATCCTCGGCGTCGGCCATTGCTCGACCTGCGCGCCGGCGGTCACCACCCACGCCATCACCGTCGATACCAGGTACGGCGTGCCGGCGGTCGCCCTGCACACCCACATTTTCGACCGCGTGGTGCGCTCCACCGCCCGCGTCCAGGGCCTCGCCAATGCCGCCGTCGCCTTCGTGCCGCAGCCGGTGATGGGCAAGTCGGCGGCGGAATTGCGCGCCTACGTGGAGGGCAAGGACCCGGTCACCGGCAAGCCGGTGATGCAGGAGATCATCGAGGGGCTGACGAAGGACCTCGCCGCGGACAAGTCCGCGGAGATGGACCGCTCGACGCCGCGCTTCGTCGACCCGGACACCGAGGAGAACCTGCACCAGCTTTTCCTCGCCAACCACTGGACCGACTGCCTGCCGATCGTGCTGCCGACCGAGGAGCGCGTCGCCGCCATGCTCAAGGGCACCAGCCGCAAGCCGGACGACATCGTCGGCCGCATGCAGGCGACGGCGAACCGCGGGCAGTGGACGCTGACCGTCGAGAAGGTCGCGGTCAACGCGGTCATGGCCGGCGCGCGGCCCGAATATCTCCCGGTCATCCTCGCGATCGCCGCGAGCGAGCTTTCGGCGCGCAGCTCCAGCTCCAGCTCGGCCGCCGCGATGGTGGTGGTGAACGGCCCGATCCGGCACGAGATCGGCATGAACTGCGGCATCGGCGCGCTCGGGCCCTACAACCACGCCAACGCCACCATCGGCCGCGCCTATGGCCTGCTGTCGCAGAACGGGCAGGGCGGCTCGGTGCCCGGCGAGACCTACATGGGCTCGCTCGGCAACGGCTACGGCTATAACAATCTCACCTTCGCCGAGAACGAGGAAAGGAGCCCCTGGGAGCCGCTGCACGTGCAGAAGGGCTTCAAGCCGACGGATTCGACCGTCAGCGTGTTCTGGGGCTGCCGCTCCACCACCTTCGATCTCGGCCTGCGCGAGACATTCTGGCGCGAGCACGTGCGCGACATGCTGATCGGCACCGACGCCCAGGCGCGGCCTTGCCTGCTGCTCGACCCGATCACGGCGCGGCAGTTCGTGGATCGCGGCGGCTTCGATACCAAGGCGAAGCTGATCCGCTGGGTCCACGACACCGCGCAGCGCCCGGCCGGCGAATACTGGGACCTGCAACTGATCCAGAACTACATCTATCCGCGCGCGACCTACGGCGAGGAGCCGTTCGCCAGCAACCTCGCGGCGCCGCCCGAGCAGATGATCAAGATCTTCCCCGAGGGCGACATCAACGTGGTCGTGGTCGGCGGCGAGGCCAACGGCTACTGGCAGATCATGGGCGCGACCTATCGCAAGACCGTGTCCATCGATGAGTGGCGGTGACCTGTCGAGGTTGGTCGCTGAGGGCTCTTATGCGCGGCCACAGGCACGGCGCGCTCCCTTCCCCCTTGCGGGGGAGGGTTGGGGAGGGGGGTAATACCCGCTTCTGCGTTCGTTGGACCCCCGTTCCTGTTCCTCCCCCGCAACGGGGGAGGGAACGATGGAGCGGAAGGGCTGGGAGGTGAGCGCCTTCGACTACATCGTCGTCGGCGCCGGCTCGGCCGGCTGCGTGCTGGCGAGCCGGCTGAGCGAGGATGACGGCGTGACGGTCTGCCTGATCGAGGCCGGCGGCCGCGACCGGAGCCCGTGGATTCACATCCCCATCGCGCTGCCGATGCTGATGCACCACAAGCGCCTCAACTGGCGCTTCGAGACGGTGCCGCAGCCGCACGCCGCCGGCCGCTCCATCTACGTCCCGCGCGGCAAGGTGATCGGCGGCTCGTCGTCGATCAACGGCATGGTCTATATCCGCGGCCACCGTCTCGACTACGACGACTGGGCCAGGGCCGGAAACGCCGGCTGGTCCTACCGCGAGGTGCTGCCCTATTTCCGCAAGTCGGAGAACAACGTCGCCTTCGGCGACACGCCCTATCACAGGACGGGCGGACCCTTGAACGTCGAGGACAGCGAGAGCCTCAACCCGCTGGTCGAGATGATGTGCCGGGCCGCGGAGGAGCTGCAGTTCCCGCGCAACGCCGACTTCAACGGCGCGGAGCAGGACGGCTTCGGCCCGCGCCAGATGAACCACCGCGACGGCCGCCGCGAATCCGCGGCGACCGCCTTCCTCCGGCCGGCCCTGTCGCGCAAGAACCTTACGGTGCTGATCGACACCGTGGTCGATCGCGTCGCGCTGTCGGGCCGCCGCGCGACCGGCGTGGAGATCGTCGAGCGCGGCCGGCGGCGCACGCTCACCGCGCGGCGCGAGGTGATCCTCGCCGGCGGCGCCTTCGCCTCGCCGCAGATTTTGCTGCGCTCGGGGATCGGTCCGCCGGAGGAGCTTGCCGCGCACGGCATCGCCGTCGCCCACGCGCTCGCCGGCGTCGGAAAGAATTTGCAGGATCACCTCTCGGTGCCGGTGCGGCACACCACGACATCGACCATTCCCTACGGCATCTCGTGGCGCACGCTGCCGTTCTGGGCCTGGCAGGTGGCGCGCTATGCCTTCAACCGCCGCGGCCTCATGGCCAACAACCTGCTGCAGGCCTGCGGCTACGTGCGCTCGACGCCGTCGCTCGACCGGCCCGACCTGCAGATCATCCTGATGCCGCTCAACCGCACCCACAACACGCCGACCGGCTTCGGCCACGCCTACGGCCTGGTCGCCGTGCTGCTGCGGCCGCGGAGCCGCGGCGAGGTCGGCCTCGCCAGCGCCGATCCGCTGGCGCCGCCGCGCATCGACCCGCGCTTCCTCTCGGCGGAGGAAGACCTCGACCTGCTGCTGCGGGGCGTGAAGCTCGCCCGCCGCATGCTGGAATCGCGGGCCTGGGACCCAGTGCGCGGGCCGGAGGCCGAGCCGGGGCCGAAGGCCGCGACCGATGAGGCGCTGAAGGACTACATCCGCCGCGTCGCCGCCACGGTGTTCCACCCGGTCGGCACCTGCAAGATGGGCAACGACGCCGACGCCGTGGTGGACGCGGAGCTGCGCGTGCGCGGGATCGAGGGCCTGCGCGTCGCCGACGCTTCCATCATGCCGACGCTGATCGGCGGCAACACCAACGCGCCGGTCATCATGATCGCGGAAAAGGCCGCCGACATGATCCGCGGCCGGCCGCCGCTGCCGCCGGCCGACGTGTGAGCTACCGCCAGGCGTCCACGGAGATGGTGGCGCTCTTGACGTAGCGGCCGCCGATCATGCGGAACGCGCCCTGGGTCTCGCCGCCGACCACGACGATGTTGATGTCCTCGGGCTCGTAGAGCGTGACCATCTCATCCGGCGGGGCCTTGAGCTTGGAGGCGAAGGGCTCGACGCCGGCGACCGCGAGCGGATGCGTCAGCGTCTGCACCCACTGGTCGTCCCAGTATTCGCGCGCCGGCATCCGGGCGTTCTCCGCGCACCAGGCCGAGAGCTTCTCCTTGCTGTCGAAGCCTAACTCGACGAACAGCCGCGCCACGATCGGGTCCATCACGATCAGCGGGGCCTGGTTGTGGTCGATGGCGGTGAGGCAGCGGACGAACTTCTCCTTCCACGTGGCGCGCGGGCCGAAGCCCGAGGTGGTGTAGCGGCCGCCGAAGAAGATGCTCACCGTGGAGTCGGTCGGCTTCCAGCCCTGCTGGACGTGGAACGGCGTCCACGGGCTCCTCTCCTCGGCCTCGGGGAAGGTGTGGCCGTAGTTATAGGCGTTGCCGAGCGTGCCCATGTAGGTGTCGCCCGGCACCGAGCCGCCCTGGCCGTTGATCGACAGCAGGTTATAGGCGCGGCCGATGGCGACGTTGGCGTGGTTGTAGGGACCCATGGCGCCGATGCCCGAGCTCATGCCGATCTCGTTGCGGATCGGGCCGTTGACCACGGAGGTCATGGCGAGCGAGGTGGTGCTGCTCGACCGCGCGCTGATGCCGCTCGCCGCATGGGCCAGGATCACCGGCATGTATTCCGGCCGCGCGCCGGCCATGACCGCGTTGACCGCGACCTTCTCGACGGTGAGCTCCCACGCCTCGCGGAAGTTCGTCGGCCGCATCCGGCCCACCACCTTGTCCGGCGGATGGCTGGTGCCCTTCAGCATGGCGGCGACCCGTTCCTCGGTCGGCAGGATCACCGGCAGGAAGTCGGTCCAGTTGTTCTGGAGGAACAGTTGCCGGAGGTTGTCCTCGGTGTCGGGCTCGAGCAGCCGCGGCGTCGAGCGGTCGAACGACATGCCCTTGAGGTCTTCGTCGTCGAGCGGCTTCGTCAGCGCCTCGATGATGCCCTGCATGAACGGCTTCTTCGAGACCGGATCGGTGCCGTCGATGTAGGCGCGCAACTGCTCGGGCGGGATGTCCACCACCGGCTGCGGCACGTAGCACTGGCGCGTGCGCGGCATGCCCGCGGCGCGGGCGGTGGACTGGGCGAGCCGCGCGAACACGTTGGTGTGCACGGCGACGGACGGAATGCCCGCCTTCTCCAGCTCCATTGTCAACCCCACGACCGTGGGGCTACAGGTGCTTCAAAGCCCGACACCCAGGATGGCGGCGTCGCCATCCTCCTTGATCTTAGCCCGCATCTCCGGGTCGTCGACCCAGCTTTCGCGCGGCTTGATGATCTTGGTTTTCACGGCGGGCAGGTGCTCGGCGAACCAGCGGCGGAGCTGGTCCATGAACACCTCGGAGTTGTCGAACAGGCAGTCGACCAGGTAGAGCGTCTTGCCGTTGAGCGTGTCCGGCCGCGAAGCGAGGCGCTTGCCGGTGACCTTCGGCGGATAGCCGCGCGGGTCGTGAACCACAATCCTGGTCATGGCGTTCCTCCGGGCCGGGTGGCCGTCGAGTCACCAGTTTAGGTCGGCCACGCGCCGTCGGTCAAATAGCGGTCGAGCGCGATGGCGGCGCTCGCGCCCTCGCCGGCGGCGCCGGCGGCGCGGCCCGGCGTGCCGGCGCGCACCGCGCCCGCCGCGCACACGCCCTTCAGGCGCGTGCGCATCGCGGCGTCGGTCAGGATCGCGCCGGCGTTGTCGAGCGCCAAGCCGCCGTCGAGGAAGGCCGTGCTCGGATGGAGGCCGATGAAGGGAAATACCGCGCTCACCGCGAGCTCGGCGGTGCCGCCGTCGCCGGACTTCACCCGCACGCCGGTGACCACCTCGTCGCCGAGGATTTCCGCGACCGTGCTGTTGGGCCGTAGCTCGATCTTGCCGTTGCCGGTCACCGCGTCGCGATAGACGCCCTGGCCTGCGAGCGCGTCGCCGAGGTGCAGCATCACGACCTTCGATGCGAAATTGGCGAGCGTCAGCGCCTCCTGCATCGCCGAATCGCCGCCGCCCACCACGGCCACCACCTTGCTCTTGAGCAGCGGGCCGTCGCAGGTGGCGCACTCGCTCACGCCCTTGCCCTTGAGCCGCTCCTCGCCCGGCACGCCGAGCGGCTTGAACTGCGCGCCCGTGGCGAGCACCACGCCGCGCGCCGTGAGCACGCCGTCGCCGGTCGCGACGCTCCAGCCGTCGCCGTCGGCGGTGAGGCCGGTGATGGTGGTGGCGGAGAACTCCGCCCCGGCGTTCTGGGCCTGCTCCTGGGCGATCGGGCACAGGTCGTAGCCCGGCACGCCGTCGGGAAAGCCGGGGTAGCCGTCGATCTTCTCGATGTTGAGCAGCTGCCCGCCGGGCACGTCGCCGCTCAGCACCATGGTCCTGCGGCCGAGCCGCGCCGCGGTGAGGGCGGCCGAAAGGCCGGCGATGCCGGCGCCGGCGACGATGATGTCGAATTCTTCGGACACGATCCGTTTTCCTTCCCTGGGACCCGCATCTTATAGGGCGGCGGCGCGGCGAGTTGAAGCGACACGGCCGGCATGGCGGGACCCGCGTTTGATGCTACGCTGGGGCCGCCACTTCAACCGCGGTGACCTCCCATGAGCCAGCATGCGACCTTCGGATTCCTCGGCCGTCCCGGCGACCCGTTGCCGCGGGTCAGGCCCGAGGACGTGGGGCTGTCGCCGGAGCGGCTCTCGCGCATCGGCCGCGTGCTCGAGGCCGACATCGAGGCCGGGAAGATGCCCGGCGCCGTCATCGCCATCGCGCGCCGCGGCCGGCTCGCGTTCTTCGAGACCTACGGCTATCTCGACCGCGCCGCCGACCGGCCCATGACCGGCGACGCCCTGTTCAGCATCGCCTCCATGACCAAGCCGGTGACGGCGGTCGCCGCGCTCCAGCTCTGCGAGCAGGGCCGGCTGTTGCCCGATGATCCGCTCGCAGCCTATTTTCCCGAGTTCTCCGACATGAGCGTCGCGGTGCTCGACGATTCGCGCCAGTCGATCATCGAGACCGTGCCGGCGGACCGGCCGATCCTGCTCATCGACCTGATGCGCCACACCTCCGGCCTGATCTACGGCGGCCGCGGCGACACCGCGGTCCACAAGCTCTATCCCTCCGGCAGCGGCGCCGCGGGCGCGACCATGACCGGCGCCGAGTTCGTCCGCAAGCTCGCCGCGCTGCCGCTCTATCACCAGCCCGGCGTGGCCTGGGACTACGGCTTCGGCCTCGACCTGCTCGGCCTCGTCGTCGAGAAGGTCACCGGCCGGTCGCTCGGCACCTATGTCCGCGAGGCCATCTTCGAGCCGCTCGGCATGAACGACACCGCCTACCTGGTGCCGGCGGACAAGGCCCACCGCCTGGCCCAGGGGCCGGCGGAGACGCCGGGCGCGTCGGTCTACTTGCACGACCCGCGCCAGCCGCTGAAGTTCGAGTGCGGCGGCGCGTGCCTCGCCTCGACCGCGCTCGACTACCTGCGCTTCGCGCTGGCGCTGCTCAACCGGGGCCAGTTCAACGGCGAGCGCATCCTGTCGCGCAAGATGGTGGAATACATGACCGCCAACCACATCGACGAGGAGGTGGACAACCGCATCGCCGCCGCCGACCCGACGCGGGCCGACTACGGCTTCGGCCTCGGTGTCGCGGTGCGCACCAAGGCCGGCGTCGTGCCCATGGCCGGGTCGGTCGGCGAGTTCAACTGGCCCGGCGCCGGCGGCACCAACTGGTGGGCCGACCCGCGCGAGGACCTGGCGGTGACCTTCATGGCGGTGACGCCGGGGCCCGTCCGCTGGCACTACCGCCGGCTCGTCAACGCGCTGGTCTATCAGGCCATCGCCGACTGAGCCCCGGGCACGATATGTGCATGGCGACCGCCATGTCCGATACAGGGTCCCCGCCGTCCGGCACGCCGCTGCTCCAGGCCGTCGGCATCACCAAGCGGTTCGGCACCTTCGTCGCCAACGACCACATCGACCTCGACCTGTGGCCGCGGGAGATTCATGCGTTGCTCGGCGAGAACGGCGCCGGCAAATCGACGCTGGTCAAGATCATCTACGGCCTGATGCAGCCCAACGAGGGCGAACTGCGCCGGCTCGGCCGGCCGGTGACGCTCAACGGCCCGGCCGCGGCCCGCGCGCTCGGCGTCGGCATGGTGTTCCAGCATTTCTCGCTGTTCGAGAACCTCACCGTGGCGGAGAACGTGGCGCTCGGCCTGTCGGGCGAGGAGCCGTTCGCGGCGATGTCGGCGCGGCTGGCGGACGTGTCGCGGCAATACGGCCTGCCGCTCGACCCGCGCCGCGAGGTGTGGCGGCTCTCGGTCGGCGAGCGCCAGCGCATCGAGATCGTGCGCGCGCTGATGCAGGATCCCAAGCTCCTGATCCTCGACGAGCCCACCGCCGTGCTGACGCCGCAGGAGGCGGACCAGCTCTTCGTCGTGCTCGGCCGGCTGCGCTCGGAGGGCCGGGCCATCCTCTACATCAGCCACAAGCTCGACGAGGTGAAGCGGCTGTGCGACACCGCCACCATCCTGCGCGGCGGAAAGAAGATCGCGACCTGCAACCCGAAGCAGGAGACCGCGGCCTCGCTCGCCCGCATGATGGTCGGCGCGGACGTGGGCGAGGTGCGCGCGGGCGCGCAGCGCAAGACCGGCAATCCGCGGCTCGTGGTCCGGGACCTGACGCTCGAGCCGGACGATCCCCACGGCACGCGGCTCGCGGGCATCTCGCTCGAAGTCCGCGGCGGCGAGATCGTCGGCATCGCCGGCGTCGCCGGCAACGGCCAGGACGAGCTGTTCGGCGCGCTGTCGGGCGAGCGGCTCGCGCCCGGCGCCGGCGACGTGGTGATCGACGGCCACGCCGCGGGCGATCTCGGCATCACCCAGCGGCGCAAGCTCGGCGCCGCCTTCGTCCCGGAGGAGCGGCTCGGCCACGGCACCGCGCCGCGCATGACGCTGTCGGAGAATGCGCTGCTCACCGGCCACGCCAACGGCATGGTGCAGCACGGCTTCGTGCGCCGGCTGCTCGCGCTCGCCACCGTGGACCGCGCCACCAAGGCGTTCGACGTGCGCAAGGCGAAGCGCGATCCCGAGGCGGTGAGCCTGTCCGGCGGCAACCTGCAGAAATTCGTGGTCGGGCGCGAGATCCTGCGCGAGCCCGGCGTGCTGGTGGTGAGCCAGCCGACCTGGGGCGTCGACGCCGGCGCGGCGGCGACGATCCGCCAGGCGCTGATCGACCTCGCCGGGCGCGGCGCGGCGGTGCTCGTCATCAGCCAGGACCTCGACGAATTGAAGGAGATCGCCGATCGGATCGCGGTGATGTTCTCCGGCCGGCTGTCGGAGCCTGTGGAGGCCCCGCAGGCCACGCGCGAGACGCTCGGGCTGCTGATGGGCGGCAGCCGGGCGAAGGAGGCGAGCCATGCTGGCGCTTGAGCGGCGGGCCGAGCGGTCGGTCGCCGCGGCGATCCTGTCGCCGCTGATCGCGGTCGTGCTCACGCTCGTCACCATGGCGGCGCTGTTCGCGATCCTCGGCCACAGTCCGCTGGCGGCGCTCAAGGTCTATTTCCTCGACCCGCTGACCGACGCCTATTCGCTCCAGGAGATCGCGGTGAAGGCGACGCCGCTCACCATGATCGCGGTCGGCCTGTCGCTGTGCTACCTCGCCAACGTGTGGAACATCGGCGCCGAGGGCCAGTTCCTCATCGGCGCGGTGTGCGGGAGCTGGCTCGCCATCAAGACCCAGGGCACCGACGTCGGCGCCTGGGTGCTGCCGGCGATGCTCGTTCTCGGCGCGCTGGGCGGGGCGCTGTGGGCGCTCATTCCGGCCGTCGCCAAGGTACGGTTCGGAGCGAGCGAAATCCTCACCAGCCTGATGCTGGTCTATGTCGCCGACCTCCTGCTCGACTATCTCGCCCGCGGGCCGTGGCGCGACCCCAACGGCTTCAACTTCCCGACCTCGGTGGATTTCGATCCCGTCGCCACCGTGCCGACGCTGATCGAGGGCAGCCGCCTTCATGCCGGCGCGCTCATCGCGCTTGTGGTGGTCGCCGCGGCCTGGCTGGTGCTCGGCCGCACCATCAAGGGCTTCGAGATCCGCGTGGTCGGCGCCGCGCCGCGCGCCGCGCGCTTCGCCGGCTTCGATGCGCAGCGGCTCGCGGTGCTGACCTTTCTTGTGTCCGGCGCGCTCGCGGGCCTCGCCGGCATCATCGAGGTGGCGGGGCCGGTCGGGCACCTGCAGCCGAACTTCTCGCCGGGCTACGGCTTCACCGCCATCATCGTGGCGTTCCTCGGCCGGCTCAACCCGGTCGGCATCCTGATCGCCGCGCTGTTCCTGGCGCTGACCTTCATCGGCGGCGAGGGGGCGCAGATTTCCATGAAGCTGCCGCTCGACCTGACGCGCGTGTTCCAGGGCATCCTCCTGTTCTACGTGCTCGCCTGCGATTCGCTCATCCTCTACCGCATCCGTTTCGTCTCCAGCCGGAAGGTCGCCGCCGATGGGGCTCGTTGAAGCGATCATCCTGTCCGTCCTCGCCGCCTCCACGCCGCTTCTGATCGCGGCCACGGGCGAGCTCGTGGCCGAGCGCTCGGGCGTGCTCAACCTCGGCGTCGAGGGCATGATGATCATGGGCGCGGCGTGCGGCTTCGCCGGCGCCTACGCCACCGGCTCGACGCTGATCGGCACCGTCTGCGGCATCGTCGCCGGCATGGCGCTTGCCGCGGTGTTCGCGGCGCTCACCCTCGGGCTCGCGGTCAACCAGGTCGCCACCGGCCTCGCGCTCACCATCCTCGGCGTCGGCCTGTCGGGGCTGATCGGCGCCGGCTTCGTCGGCCAGCGCATCGTGCCCGCGCCGCATCTCGACATCCCGTATCTCACGAGCCTGCCGGTTGTCGGCCGCATCCTGTTCGGGCAGGACGCCTATGTCTATCTGTCGATCCTGCTGGTGGTCGGGGTCTGGCGCTTCCTCTATTCCACGCGGGCCGGCCTCGTGGTCCGGGCCGTCGGCGACAACCACGCCTCGGCCCATGCGCTCGGCTATCCGGTGCTGCGCATCCGCTTCCTGGCGGTGCTGTTCGGCGGCGCCTGCGCCGGGCTCGCCGGCGCCTATCTCTCGCTCGCCTACACGCCGTTCTTCATCGCCGGCATGACGGCGGGCCGCGGCTGGATCGCGCTGGCGCTGGTGGTGTTCGCGTCGTGGCGGCCGTGGCGGCTCGTCGCCGGCGCCTACCTGTTCGGCGCGGTGACGATCCTGCAGTTCCACGCCCAGGGGGCCGGGCTCCCGATCCCGCCGCAGCTCATGGCGTCGCTGCCTTACCTCGCGACGGTGATCGTGCTGGTGTTGATCTCCAGCCGCCGCGGCATCGCCGGCGCGGCGGCGCCGGCGTCCCTCGGGCTGGCGTTCGTGCCGGACCGCTGATCCTTCGCAGAGCTTTCACGGCTGGGGCGAAGCGAAGCGCATCCAGGGGCAACGGAACGGCCAGGGCAACGGCGCCGATCCCGCCGGATGCGATGCCTTGCTTGCTTCACGCTTCTCTCAAACGCCTGGCTTCGCGCTTCTCTCAAAGCAGAACGCCCGGGGCCGAAGCCCCGGGCGTCCGCGCACACGATCCGCCTGGGAGGTCTTGGCTCAGAAGGCGTGCCAGGTGAGGCCGATCAGCCAGGTGCTTTCCACCGAGTACGGCACCAAGGTGTGGTCGTTGCCGAACTTGTTGTACCAGTAGCGGTAGCCGCCCCACAGGTCGATCCAGTGCGGCTTCTGCGCCAGCACCTGGCCGAGGTCGAGGGTCAGACGGGTCTCTTCGTGGAGCTCGGTCTTGGTCGGAGCGAGACCCGTGAAGCCGGGGCCCTTCGGGCCGTAGGTGTTGGCATAGCCGCTGATGGTGAGCGGAACACCGCCGAGATACGAGGCGATCGGGATC
>Ga0182749_1002832_pt1 | contig 12379 bp, 9 predicted proteins | sample eDN3rd37CKraftMG_FD_128875 | JGI IMG/M metagenome (GOLD analysis project Ga0182749, IMG submission 128875) | Enriched Miracle-Growth compost microbial communities from Emeryville, California, USA - eDNA 3rd pass 37_C Kraft MG (version 2) (version 2) ...
GCCGAGACGCGCGACGTCGTCAAGGTCGAGGTCGAACAAGCGCGCGCCATCGAGCTCTACATGATGTTCGACCGCAATCACGGCCTGGAAGAACGCGTCCTCGCCGAGCAGTTCAGGTTTTAGGTTCTTTGCTCGAACACGTTTACGGCAAAGGTCCCCGCGACGATTGTTTCAATGAGCGGCCCTGGATTGCCGGGTCAAGCCCCGCCATGACGTGAGTGAACGCGTAGCGGTCGCCGTCCATCCTCGCGCGGCTGCAGTATGTGATTTCCCTCCTTCTCCCCTCCCCTCGCGGCCCGCTTCGCCTTTTGCCGAAACTCCCCCTCCCCGCTTGCGGGAGTGGTTGGGGGTGGGGACCGATCGGCGCGTTATTGTTCTGCAAATGACAGAATGCGGCGACCCGACGGTGGTGACCGATCTGAAAGAGTCCGCCTGGGTCTTCACCCCACCCCTAACCCCTCCCCGTCAAGGGGAGGGGATTCTTCTTCTGACGCGCATCATGCAGGCCAATGGGTGATGAGGTTTTCGACGACGGGGCGCTCGCGTTCGTCGGGCTTTTCCATAGGCCGGCCCATATAGATGAAACCTGCAATTCGCTCGGACTCCTTGAGGCCCAGCGCTTCCCGCACGGACGGACTGTAAGCGATCCATTCGGTGATCCAGGATGTGCCAAATCCAAGCGCGTTGGCCGCGAGGCAGGTGTTGAAGCAGACGGCGGCCGCAGACAATATCTGCTCCCATTCCGGCGCTCCCGGCCGCGGCTTGATCGACGAGACGACGGCCAATACGAGCGGCGCACGCATGAACCGGCCGCGCTCGGTTTCCAGCCGAACCGGCGATGGCGGCTGGCGATCTTCCTTTTCACAGGCTGCCGCGAAGATTTCCCCCATGCTTTTTCTGGCATCGCCCTCGAAAACGATAAAACGCCACGGCGCCAGTTTCTTATGGTCGGGAACGCGGGTACCCACTGTGAGGATTTGCTTCAGTTCGCCAGCCGTCGGACCCGGCTCCGCCAAGCGATCCGGCTTGACCGAGCGCCTTGCCGCAAGAAATTCTAAAATCGAGGTATTCATGTCTTGTTCCGCTTTATTTCAGGCCTTCTCGCTATCGCACGCGGGGGCCTGTTACAATCGGAATCGGGGCGAGGCGAATCGGGAAAATGGTGTGAGGCGACGATGCGCCTGAGGCTTTTGCATTTTGTCGCGGCTTGCGCAGCGCTTCTCGGTCCCGGGACGATCGTGCCCGTTGCGTCCGCGGATGCGCCAGCGCCGACGACCATGCTCATCCTCGACGGATCGGGTTCGATGTGGGCGCGTCTCCCACCAGAAAACAAAGCCAAGATCGACATCGTGCGCGACAAGCTCGCGACCGTACTACAAGCGCCGTCATCGACGCGCGTCGGGCTCGTGTCGTTCGGTCATCGCCATCGTGGCGACTGCAAGGACGTCGAGCTGATCGCGCCGCCGGGCAGTCCGCGCGACGCGCTCATCGGACCAATCTCCAAACTCAATCCGCGCGGACCGGGACCGTTGACCGCGGCGCTGACAGTGGCGATCGACGCTCTCGGCTCGGCACGTCCCGCACAGATGCTCATCATCGGTGACGGCGCCGACAACTGCCGTCAGGACACGTGCGCGCTCGCCAATGATTTCGCCAAGACGTCGCCGGGCGTCGCGATCCAGGTCATCGGCATCGGCATACCGGCGTCCGACAGGCCGCGCATCGCGTGCGTGGCTCAGGCAACGGGTGGCCATTATTACGACGTCACGGATTCTGATGGGCTCAATGCGGCGCTCGATGAAGCGACGAAGCTCGCGATCCTGACACCCGCCGCCCCGAGCGCCGCTCCCAAAAACACGGGGCCTGTCGCGCCGCCGCCACCCCAAGGCGCAACGCTCCGGGTCTCGGCCAGCCTCTCGAAAGGCGGCCCGTTGCTCAAGGTACCGCTGCGCTGGCGTATTTTCAAAGCTGGCGAAAAAGCTGTTGCCGGGCAGACGACCGGGCCGGATGTCAGTGCCAAGCTCAAAGCCGGAAGCTACGACATCGAGGCGCAAATCGGGTCGGTGCTGGCGCGGCAGGAGATCACCGTCGCTGATGGAGCTGCCGAAAGCATCATCATCCCGCTCGATGCCGCGCACCTCAAGGTCGGCGTTGCGGCAAGCAAGGACGGCACGCCGTCACCGACGGCGGTCCTGACCGTCGCGTCGGGAGACACGCCGATCGCGATTGGACGGCAGGGCGCCGCCGATCTCTATCTGCCACCCGCCGACTACACGGTGACGGCCGAGGACGGGATCGCGCGCGCCAGTCAATCCGTTTCATTGGCGGCAGGCGACGACAAGCCCATCGATATCGTGCTCGGCACGGGACGCGTCGAGCTGAGCACGACGAGCAGTTCCCGCGATGCTCGCAATGGCGATATCGTCTACACGATTTTCGAGGACGACCCTGAGAGTCCGAATGGCCGTCGCGAGGTGGCGCGGTCGCGGGCCGCCGAAGCAAGCTTCACGCTTCCGTCGGGAACGTACTATGCGAGCGTTCGCTCAGGAGCGGCCGAGGTGCGCCAGCGGATTGCCGTCGGAATCGGCGAGACCGTGAAAAAAACGCTCGTGCTCGACGTCGCGCCGCTGAAGGTATCAACGGTTGTCGCCGGCGCACCGGCAACAAAACAGCAGGGCATCATCTACCGCATCGATCGCCTCGACGGCGATAGGACGCGCATTGCGCGCGCTGTCGGACCGACCGCGGCCTTCAGTCTGCCACCAGGACGGTATAGCGTGAGCGCGTCGCTCGCGGCATACCCGTTATCGGTCAGTGAGGAAATCACGCTCGAAGCCGGCAAACCCGCTGAAGTGACCCTCAGGATCGAGGGGGGAATGGTCAGCTTCAAGCCGCCAAGCGCAGTTCGTCTCAGCGACGTCTTCTGGGAAGTGCTGGACGCCAAAGGGACTCCGGTCTGGCGAAAGATGGGTGCGGATGTGACGACGCTGCTGGCTCCCGGCCATTACAAAGTCCGCTTCGAAGCGCAGAGCAAACGCCGTGAAATCGAGTTTGACGTGCGCTCCGGCGAAACGAAAGAGATCGAGATCGGTCGAGGATGATGCAATCTCCGAAGCAGTTCAATCTTGCGTTCCGTATCGCGACGGCGCTCGGGTACGTGCGTCATGCGTTGCCGGTTCACACGTTTGCCCTTGCTGCAATATTTTTGCTGTTCATCGGCTTGCCATCCCACGCCGCGGAACCGATCCCGGACGGCCCCGCGAGCGGTCCGCTCAACATCCATATTCCGCCGCACGACGCGCCAACAAAGAACACGACCGTCATACAGCGCGGCAAAAAATCGAATTTGCCGTCACTCAGGCTCGTGGCGTTGCTGACTGGCGATGGCCAGCAGATTGATAAGGGACTCGTCTGGCGCGTCTTTCAAACATTAGGCCCAACGGGAAAAGCCAAACTGGTGTTGGAGTCGCACGAGGCGACGCCGCTGGTGAAGCTTCCCCCGGGTGAATACTCCGTCAACGCCGCGTTCGGGCGAGCCAACCTTACGCGCAAGATCACGTTCAAGGCGGGCGGCCCGCCTTATGAAGCGTTCATCCTGAATGCCGGAGGCTTGCGCCTTGCGGCGCTCGTTGACGGCAAACCGGCGCCTCCGGGCGCCGTGACGTATTCGATTTACACCGATGACCATGATCAATTCGATGGCCGGTCGACCGTCATCAGCGGCGCAAAGCCCAATCTGATCATCCGCCTCAACTCGGGTATCTACCGGATCGTATCGCAGTACGGCGACGCTAACGCGACGATCGAAGCCGATGTCACGGTCGAAGCGGGAAAACTGACGGAAACGACCGTCGCGCATACCGGCGGCAAGGCGACGTTCAAGCTCGTTACGCGGGCGGGCGGTGAAGCAGTGCCCGATACGCGATGGACGATCCAGACAGAGGATGGCGAAACGATCAAGGAGAGCGTCGGTGCGCTTCCGACGCACGTGCTCGCGCCCGGAAAATACGTCGTCACCGCATCATCCGCCGGGCACCTGTTCAAAAATCATTTCGAGATCAAAGATGGCGATGTCAAAAGCGTCGAGGTGCTGATGACGTCGGCATCGACGGACACCGACACGACCGGCGGGACGGTCATCGCGCCGATGCACGACGGCTCTGCATTCGCCGAACCCGACGGACCGTCGCTCGATTTCAAAAGTCAGTAAGGACCCAATCGGTGGGACAGCCGTTGTCGCGCATGCGTTTTTCGACGCGCGCATGCTCGTCCATCTGGCCACAGGCGAGATACGCACCCCGCGCCAGATGCCAGTGCTCGCAGGCGCTCGTCAGATCGCCAGAAGCATAGGCGGCCTCGGCAAGCTGCATTCTCGCAGCGGCGTGGGCGGCCTCTGATCCGTGAAGGGCTCCGCATCCTGCTGCCGAGCGCAGTGCTGACATGCGGGCTTCCTCGTCGCCGCGCTTCTCGTGTTCCCGGGCCAAGGCGAGGTAGAGAGGTGCAAGTTCGGATTTGTCCCCTGACGCCGATGCCGCCCTGCCGATGCGTCGTGCAATGGTTTCGACGTCATCCTCCGGCGCGCCCCGTGAGTACGCGCGAGCGACCCGATCCTTTGTGCGAACAGAACGTCTGATGAGCCACCCCCTGAGCACCAGAATTGCGAGCATTGCGCCGACTGCGATTGGGATCGCGTAGATCGCCGCGCTCGGCAGCATTTCGAATATCGCGCGCTCGTTCACCGCCCTACCCTGCCGATGATGGCCGACAGCGGCGCCGCCTCAAACTCCCATCGCAAATCTCAACGCATCGGCGCGGCATACATGAGGCCGCCTTTGGTCCAAAGATTGTTGAGACCGCGATCGATCTTCAACGGCGAACTATCTCCCAGATTGCGATCGAATATTTCGCCATAGTTACCGACTTGCCGGACGATCTGATAGGCCCAATCGCGTGGCAGACCGAGCGGCGCGCCGAGGTCGGCCTCAAGGCCGAGAAATCGGCGCACATCATGGATTGGGGACGCCTTCATGGTGTCGACGTTGCTGCTGTTGATCCCAAGCTCCTCGGCGGCAACGAGCGCCATGGCTGTCCATCGCACAACCGCGAACCAGGCGTCGCGTCCGATCTTCACGGCGGGACCCAGCGGTTCTTTGTTGATGTATTCCGGCAGCAGCATGTGATCGGCGCCATTGGGAAGGCGGCTGCGCTCGTAGGCCAGCAAGGACACGTCGCCCGTCAAAACGGTGCAGCCGCCATTGGCGTAGGTCTTGACGAGTTCGTCCCAGCGATCCGAAGTGATCAGCTGATAGCGCATCTTGCGGGCGCCGAAGTAATCGGCAATCGCAGCCTCATCGATTGATCCCGGTAATACGCAGATCGATGCGCCAGAAAGTTCCAGCACGCTCGAGATCGAGTGCGTGCGCGGTACGATGAAGCCCTGGCCGTCATAGTAGAGGACCGCAGCGAAGCGCGCGCCGAGTTCGGTATCGCGTGTCAACGTCCATGCCGTCGCTCCCATCAAAACGTCGACTTCGCCGTTATCAAGGGCCTTGAACTTCTCGCTTGGCATCAAGCTCAGAAACTTGACCGCGTTCTTGTCGCCGAGGACCGCGGCGGCGAGCGCCGAGCAGAATTCCGTGTCGAGGCCGCTCCAGGTGCCGCTGCTGTTGACCTCGCTGAAACCCGGCGCGTGATCGCTAACACCGCAGACGACGTGGCCGCGCTTGTGAATAGCATCGAGAACACTCGTGTCGCTCCAAGCCGGAGCGCAAAATCCCACGATCGTCGAAACAATCGCGGCGACCAGCGCAATGCACCTGAATCCAATTGTCATCGGCACTCTATCGGCTGACCCTCGTTGAACTTCTTTTTTTGAATCATCGCGAAGAGACGAAAGCAATCATCCGCGCGTCGCTGCCTTAATTGGGCGCAACCGCGCGATAACCACACATCCCGCGCCAGCGCGTGACGGTCAAGGCCTTGACCTCGCTCGAAACTTGCGCCACGAGGTCCCGACGCGCCCCGGAGATATGAAAATGGCAAATAAAGACGAGGGTTCGAAGGGGTCGGCCAGGCCGGAAACAAAGGTCGTTCATCTCGGCCGAGAGCCCTTCAAGCACCATGGATTCGTAAATCCGCCCGTCTATCGCGGATCTACCGTTCTTTATGAGACGCTCGACGCGCTCAACTCGAGGACGCAGCCTTACACCTATGGACGCCGGGCGACGCCGACGACGCGCGCGCTCGAAGACGCCATCACCGATCTCGAAGGCGGTGCTGCGACCATTCTAACATCATCAGGCCTTGGCGCCGTATCGACGGCCCTGCTCGCGTTCGTCTCTGCCGGCGATCACATCCTCATCACTGACAGCGCCTATCAACCGGGCCGGACTTTCGCCGACAAGATGCTGAAGCGGCTCGGCGTCGAAATCACCTATTATGATCCGGGCATCGGCGCCGGAGTCGCCGAACTCTTCCGGCCGAATACCCGGCTCATTCTGGTCGAGAGCCCCGGCTCGCAGACATTCGAGATGCAGGATATCCCCGCGATCGCCGCCGAAGCGCACAAGCGCGATATCTGGGTGTTGGCGGACAATACGTGGGCGACGCCGCTTTATTGCAAACCGCTGGCGCTCGGCGCCGATGTCTCCATCCAAGCGGCGACGAAATACATCGTCGGTCATGCCGACGCCATGCTCGGAGCCGTGGTCGCCAACGCGCGAGCCGCGCGGCTTATCGATCATGCCAAGGAAGCGCTCGGCACCTGCCCCGGCTCGGAAGAAACGTATCTGGGGCTCAGGGGTCTGAGGACGCTCGACGTTCGCCTTGAGCGGCACCAGAAGTCCGCTCTTGCTGTCGCACAATGGCTCGCCGGCCGTGCCGAGGTCGATCGCGTTCTCTATCCGCCGCTGCCGAGCGATCCGGGGCACGCGCTCTGGAAACGCGACTTTACCGGCGCGAGCGGATTATTCACCGCGGTCCTCAATCCGGTTTCGCAAAAGGCGCTTGCAGCCTTCCTCGACGGGCTCAAGCTCTTCGGAATGGGATATTCGTGGGGTGGTTATGAGAGCCTCGTCGTCCCGTTCGATCCGACGAGTTATCGCACGGCGACGAAATGGACGGGACCCGGACCGGCGCTTCGCTTCCATGTCGGGCTCGAAGCCGTGGAGGATCTGGTCCGCGATCTCGATGACGGCTTTGCGCGGCTCAAGGCCGCCTCGGCGTAACCGCCTGCCAGCCGGATCAGAAATTCAACGCTCGCAAAATGAGGTCGCCGACGCTTCCACCTCGATTTGAGTGGCGCGATGTTCCATCATCGCGCGTTACGCCCATCGGCGGATCGAAGTTGCGCCTGCCCGCGCGTTTGCTTCGGGACGTGTCGGAACTCAGGCGAATACGCTTCAACGCCGAAGTATCGACGGCCGCCAGGTGATCTTTGCCAATGTCGATCCGGTTCCACTGGCCTGCGAGGGCGAGCGTGATGCGCTGCTGGTGGCCGTAGTAATCCCGGAAATACTCTGGCTTGCCATCCGTTCCAACCCAGACGGTGAAATAGCCGATATGGACAGGCAGCGGTGTCGCGAGAGTGATTTCATTGTCCTTCGGTCCCTTGAGCGCAAGCGATTTGACGTTCAGAGCATCGGCGCCGCGGTCGATGTCGAAAATATCCTGCGCGAGCTGTTGCGGGTTCCTGACCCTGACGCAACCGTGACTATAGAGACGGACCCGTTCGTTGAAGAGGTATCTCGCCGGCGTATCGTGCAGGTAGACAGAGTGCTTGTTCGGGAAAAGGAATTTGACCAAGCCCAGCGCATTGTCGTCGCCGGCCGGCTGATAGAACTTGTATTCGCGCAGGTTGGCTTTCGCCCAATTCACACGCGTGCTGTCGACGGTATGTCCGTTGCGCATGACGATATAGCCCTGCCGCTCGATCGAACGTCCTGATAGCAGCGCCGTCAGCTTGATCGAATCCGGGAGGTTCCATTCCGGCCGCAAAACGATGGTTTTCATTTCCTTCGAGAAAACCGGCGTTTGTTTCTCTGCCGTACCAACAACGACCCTGTCGTCGAACACCTCTTTGCCGTCATTGATCAGCTTGACCGTGAATGCCGGGATGTTGACAAGGATGTATGTCGACCCAAGCGTTCGCGGCATCCATCGCCATTCTTCCATATTGGCGATCACAGCCGCGATCTTCACTGCGTTCTTTTCGGGGCTGTCGCCCCCAAGGGCGGCGCGCGTCGCTGGCCCGACATAACCATCGGGCAACAAGGCTGCCGACTTCTGAAACTTTTTCACGGCATCGGCGAGAGCCTTATCAAATAAATTCTCTTCGCCGGAGGCAGATACGATACCGAACCGCTTCTTGAGGATCGCGACTTCGCCGCTTTTTACGCCCGGCTGCAATGGGGGACCGGTGCGCGCGATTTCCAGTTCTTTGGGAATTGCATCCTTCTTGCCGCGAAGCTTGGCAAGCAGATCCTTGAGTTTCAAAAACTGCTCGTGAGACGGTTGGAATGAACGCAGGACGGTGTCCGGACTCTGCGTTCGTGACACCTCAGCGAGAATATCTTCCGCGCTCGATAGCTGCGGCTGCCTATCGATATAGGACGAGAGAAGCTTCTCGGGCTCCGGAATTCTGCCGCCTTCGGCCTCGTGTGCGTAGCGCAAAACGGCCGCCATAAGCTCAAGTTCGGCGTCGGCGGCCTCCTGGCTCGTCCACTCGGGGGCATCTCTCTCCCGAACGAATTGCGGCAGCTCGAAATCAGACGTTTTCAATCCCCAATCGTCGGCTCGCCTCAACACGCCGATGACAAGTTCGGCGGCACGTGTCGGGCCATTCGTATCGACCCATAGCGGTCTGCACTCGCGGCCTGCATAAAAGGCGACGACAGCATCTCGATCCTGCACATCGAATGGAATAGCCGCTTCGGAATTGAGCTTGGCGCATATCGCCGCCGCGGTGCTACCCGTCTCATTTGCGAGCGCCCCCAGCGGCATCGAAAATACCGGGACAATCAAGAGCACCATGACCTGCCAGAGCGGAAGACCTGAGTAACGGCGCGCAATAACTGTCATGGTACACACTCACTTCGAAATGGATGCGACGATGGCCGGTGCGCGAGCAACGTAGCCATTTTTGACGACGCGGCTATAAGCAGAATCGCAAACTCTTGCCGGTGGTTAAGTGTTGGTGACTGCGAAATTATCAGATCGTCTCAATGAAGATGCTTTTGAAAAGAACCTCGCGCCGCCGCGATAGTGGTGGCGGCGCGCGGCGCGCTCGTTCGGGAACTTCCAAACACGCGCGACGGTTCTCCGATGGGGGCGAAAAACCCGGAGCACTTCATGTCCAGAAAAACGAAGATCGAACCTTATTGGGGACCTGTCGGTGGCTGGGGCTCGGCGGGAAGCCTCATCGAAATCCTGCTGCGCGAACACATTCCGCTCAAGGGTGCCTCGACGTTGCTGCGCCAGAATAAGCCGCGCGGCTACGCGTGCGTCAGCTGCTCCTATGCCAAGCCAGCAGACGCCAAGACCTTCGAATTTTGTGAAAATGGCGCAAAGGCTACCGCGTGGGAAATCACCAATCGCCGTTGCGAGCCAAAATTTTTTACCGAACACACCGTTTCCCAGCTCGAAAGCTGGTCGGATTACGATCTCGAAGAATTGGGCCGCTTGACCGAGCCGCTCAGATGGGACGCAGCTTCCGACAAGTACGCGCCCGTGTCGTGGCAAGAGGCGTTCGCCGACATCGGTCAGCAGCTGAAAGCCTTGGACCCAAAATCGGTCGTCTTTTACACGTCCGGGCGTGCGTCCCTCGAAGCATCTTACATGTATCAGCTCTTCGCGCGCATGTACGGAAGCAATAATCTCCCTGACAGCTCGAACATGTGCCACGAGAGCACGTCGGTGGCGCTTCCCGAAACGATCGGAGTTCCGGTTGGAACGGTAAAGCTCGAAGATTTCGATCACACGGACTGCATTCTGTTTTTTGGACAGAACGTCGGAGTCAACAGTCCGCGCATGTTGCACCAATTGCAACGCGCACGCCTGCAACGCGATGTTCCGATCATCACGTTCAATCCACTTAGAGAACGCGGACTCGAACGCTTCACCAATCCGCAATCGCTCGCCCAGATGCTGACGCTCTCGGCTACGAAGATCAGCACGCAGTATCACCAGCTCAATCCCGGAGGCGATCTCGCGACGCTGGTCGGCATGACCAAGGCCCTGATCGAGATGGACGATGACAGGCGCGCTCATGGCGGCGAACGCGTTCTCGACATCAACTTCATCACCGAACAAACGCATGGGTTCGAGGCGTTCGTCGAAAGCATGCGTTCGTTCGACTGGAAGAACATCGAGGCTTGTTCGGGTCTTACCCGCAAGGAAATCGAATCCGCGGCCGACGTCTATGCCAGATCAAAGGCGGTGATCGCCTGTTATGGTATGGGTCTGACCCAGCATCGCTCTGGCGTACTGGCCATTCAGATGCTCAGCAACCTGCTTCTTCTCCGCGGCAACATCGGAAAGCCTGGCGCCGGCATCTTTCCCGTGCGTGGGCATTCCAATGTTCAGGGTCAGCGAACCGTGGGCATCACCGAGAAGCCGGAGCTTGTGCCGCTCGGTCAGCTCGCAAAACAGTTCGGCTTTGAGCCTCCACGCGCCCGCGGCCGCAACACGGTCGAAACGTGCGAAGGTGTTATCGACGGCAGCGTGAAGGCCTTCGTCGGGCTCGGCGGCAACTTCATCCGCGCCATTCCGGATACCGTAAGGATGGAGAAGGCGTGGCGAAAGCTCGGGCTGACCGTGCAAATCATTACCAAGCTCAATCGCGGCGCGCTCATCCACGGCCGGAGTGCCTATCTCCTGCCCTGTCTCGGCCGCATCGAATTGGACCGCCAGGCGACGGGCCAGCAATTCGTGACTGTCGAAGATACGACCGGGCGGTTTCACGCGTCGCACGGACAAGTGGAACCGGCGTCTCCCAATCTTTTATCCGAACCCAAGATTATCGCGGGCCTTGCGGAAGCGACCTTGGGAAATTCCGACCATATCGATTGGCAATCCTGGACCGACGACTATGCACGCATTCGCGACGCCATTGCCGAGACCTATCCGTCGATCTTCGCAGATTTCAACACGCGCATCGAAGATCCTGCCGGTTTTGACCGGCCGCTGCCGGCACGCGAACGGCAATGGAAAACCAAAACCGGCAAAGCCAATTTCATTTCGCCCCGGAGCCTGTCCGAAGATCCCGATCTTCCCCGATGCCGGGACGGAATACTCACGTTGATTACGGTGAGAAGCAACGATCAGTTCAACACCACCGTCTACGGATATGAAGACCGCCTGCGTGGCATTCGCGGTACGCGCATGGTCGTCCTGATGAACAAGAACGATATGGCCGAGCGCGGCATTTACGATGGCGAGGATGTTGATCTGATCGGAGACGCGGGAGACCAGGCCACGCGGATTGTGACCGGAATGCGCGCAACGACCTACGATGTGCCGCGCGGGAGCTGCGCCGGTTATTTTCCCGAGTGCAACCCGCTGCTTCCGCTTTGGCACCATGCCGAGGGCAGCAAGGTCCCAGCCGCAAAGTCGATACCCATCAGAGTGGCGAAGCACGCGTCGGAGGCCGGTAATCAGCTTGGCCTATCCGGATGACGATTACCGGATTTCGTCCAAGGGCCCGATTTCATCCGACGGTGTGAGAATTAGCCAAAGCATGGCAATTGGAGAATGGCGATCCCGGCAGGGGTCGAACCTGCAACCTTCGGAGTCGAATTCCGACGCTCTATCCATTGAACTACGGGACCGCGGCGCGACGAGTCGCGAAATGCATTATCGCCGACATCCCTTGCCGTTGTCGATCCCCATCGAACGCTAAGGGCGCCGACCAGATCATTTGCGAGCCTGCACCTTTCGGAAAGAAATTCGCCGTATTGAGCCGGAACTCTCGGAGGCATGACGCGTTCACCCTGCTGCGGGGCGACTGCGCTTTTTTCCTGAGGGGGGAGAATACGGTTTCAATGACCTACGTCGATAATCGCCTTGAAAATAACAAAATCGCCCCATTCCGAACCTGTTTTCCACGCATCCGCTTATTGCGCGCGCAAGTGGAAGATGGAGCGGTGCGGTCGTTTCTGACCTTTAACTTTTTCTTCGCCTATCTTGCCGGCGAGCGCGGCCCGACATCGTCGGCGTCGCTTTTGGCGTATAACGGTATCGCCGCCGCGGGCGCGGTTCTTTATGAAGCCTGGTATGGCGATCACGCAGATTTCGATCGGCCTTGCACGGGGCTCGTTTACGACCGGGGGTGCCTCCGCAAGCTGGCCAGCGACCTGCACCTCAAAGCCGCCGATGAGATCGA
>Ga0182749_1002838_pt1 | contig 12362 bp, 10 predicted proteins | sample eDN3rd37CKraftMG_FD_128875 | JGI IMG/M metagenome (GOLD analysis project Ga0182749, IMG submission 128875) | Enriched Miracle-Growth compost microbial communities from Emeryville, California, USA - eDNA 3rd pass 37_C Kraft MG (version 2) (version 2) ...
CCTCCGTCCGTATGGGCCGTTATGTGTACAGAACATGGGTTTGCCGGCCGCATAGACGAGAAATCCGGCCCGGGTGTATACATGAATGAGGCGGGCACTCGGCCCGCCTGCGCGTCACAGCGAGCAGCGAGCAGCGAGCATCGAGCATCGAGCGGAGGCGAACAACCGGGTGGACGAGGTGCAGGTGCAGCCGGAGCCGCAGCCGCCGCGGGCGGAGCCGCAGCCGGAGATCCGCCGGGCCAGCGACCGCGCCTATGCGCGACTGCGCCGCGAGATCATCGACGGCGCGCTCGCACCGGGCACGATGCTGTACGAGGTCGAGCAGTCCGAGCGCCTGGGCGTGTCGCGCACCCCGCTGCGCGAGGCGCTGGCCCGTCTCGCCGCGGACGGCCTCGTCGCCCCAGCCGGCGGCCGGGGGCTGATCGTGACCGAGGTGTCCGTCGACGGGATCGCCGAGTTGTACGAGCTGCGCCAGGCCCTGGAGGACCAGGCCGCCCGGCTCGCCGCGATCCGGCGGGATCCGGCCGTGTTCACCGCCCTGCGGCGCGACTTCGCGCTCGCGCCCGAGCTCGCCGGCGGCACGCAGGAGCAGCTGCAGCGCTACTACGCGCTCATCGACCGCTTCGACGCCGCCGTGGACGAGGCCGTGGCCAACCCCTTCCTCGTCGCGGCGCTCGCCGGGGTGCGCACCCACCTCGCGCGCATCCGCCGCCTCACCCGGCGAGACGAGCAGCGGCTGCGCGCGGCGGCCTCCGAGCATCTGCTCATCATCGACGCGATCATCGCCGGCGACGCGTCCCTCGCAGCCCACGCCACCCATGTCCATCTGCACCAGAGCCTGCGGAGCGCGCTGCGCCATGCGCGCGCCGCGCAGCAGGGCGCCGAGCCGCCCGAGGAGCTCGCCGCGTCGCCGCCGGAGGAGGACGCGGCGCGGGTCGCCTGAGCCCCCGGCCCGCCGCGCGGGCGAGCAGGACCGGCGCCGACCGCAGTCGCGGTCACGGCAACGACACCAGCCGCAGGACGACAGTCACCGATCGAACGAGGAGCAGGGACAGACCGTGCAGAGCCATCACGTCCGGGTGTACCGCAGCGACGAGCCGCTGCCGCGCGAGCAGCAGCTGGCGTGGAAGATCGCCGAGGTGGCCGCCGATGCCGTCCCCGTCGAGGACGAGGTCGCGCAGATGGTGATCAACCGGATCATCGACAACGCGGCGGTCGCGGCCGCGTCCCTCACCCGGCGCGCCGTCGTCGCAGCCCGCGCCCAGGCCCTGGCGCACCCGGCGAGCCTCGGCGGCGCCGGCGCGACCGTGAGCGGCGCGAGCCCCGCCGTCGTCACCTCGCCGGAATGGGCGGCATGGGCCAACGGCGTCGCCGTGCGGGAGCTGGACTACCACGACACCTTCCTCGCCGCCGAGTACTCGCACCCGGGCGACAACATCCCGCCGCTGCTCGCCGTCGCCCAGCATCTGCGCCGCAGCGGGGCGGAGCTGCTGCGGGGCATCGTCACCGGCTACGAGATCCAGATCGACCTGGTCCGCGCGATCAGCCTGCACCGGCACAAGATCGACCACGTCGCCCATCTGGGGCCCTCCGCCGCCGCGGGCATCGGCACCCTGCTCGGACTGCCGGTCGAGACGATCTACCAGTCCATCGGCCAGGCGCTGCACACCACGACCGCGACCCGTCAGTCGCGCAAGGGCGAGATCTCCAGCTGGAAGGCCTATGCGCCGGCCTTCGCCGGGAAGGCGGCGATCGAGGCGGTGGACCGGGCGATGCGCGGCGAGACCAGCCCCTCCCCCGTCTACGAGGGCGAGGACGGCGTCATCGCCTGGCTGCTGGACGGCCCTGACGCCTCCTACGACGTTCCGCTGCCAGAGCCCGGGGAGCCCAGGCGCGCGATCCTGGACAGCTACACGAAGGAGCACTCCGCGGAGTATCAGGCGCAGGCCCTCATCGACCTCGGGCGGCGCCTGCACGCCGCGCATCCCGAGCTGGCGGACCCGGCCAGGGTGCGCTCCATCGTGCTGCACACCTCGCATCACACGCATCAGGTGATCGGCTCGGGCTCCGGGGACCCGCAGAAGTACGACCCGACCGCCTCGCGGGAGACGCTGGACCACTCGGTCCCGTACATCTTCACGGTGGCGCTCCAGGACGGGCGCTGGCACCATGTGGACAGCTACGCGCCCGAGCGCGCCGGCCGCGCCGACACCGTCGCCCTCTGGCGCAAGGTCACCACCGAGGAGGACCCGGAGTGGACGCGGCGGTACCACTCCACCGACCCTGCCGAGAAGGCCTTCGGCGCGCGCATGGAGGCGGTGCTGGAGGACGGCAGCACCATCGTGGAGGAGATCGCCGTAGCCGACGCCCACCCGCTGGGCGCGCGGCCCTTCGCCCGCGCCGACTACATCGGCAAGTTCCGCACCCTGGCTGCCGATGCCCTCGAGGAGGCGGAGATCGAGCGCTTCCTCGACCTGGCCGAGAGGCTGCCCGAGCTCGGCCCCCAGGAGCTGGCCGAGCTCACGATCGTCGCGCGGCCGGGTCTGCTGGCCGCGCAGCCCAGCCGAGAGGGGATCTTCTGATGCTGTACGCGCGAACCACTCCCGCGCGCAAGCGCGCGGCCCTGCGCGAGCAGCTCGCCTCCGGGCGGCTGCTGCGCTTCCCGGGCGCCTTCAATCCCCTGTCCGCGCGGCTGATCGAATCGCGGGGCTTCGACGGCGTGTACGTTTCCGGAGCCGTGCTCGCCGCGGATCTCGGCCTACCCGACATCGGCCTGACCACGCTCACCGAGGTGGCGCAGCGCAGCGCGCAGATCGCGCGGATGACCGAGCTTCCGGTCATCGTGGATGCGGACACCGGCTTCGGCGAGCCCATGAACGTGGCGCGCACGGTGCAGGAGCTCGAGGACGCCGGCGTGAGCGGTCTGCACATCGAGGACCAGGTGAACCCGAAGCGCTGCGGGCATCTGGACGGCAAGGCCGTGGTGGACGACGCCACCGCGCTCAAGCGGGTGCGCGCCGCGGCGGAGGGCCGCAGGGACCCGAACACGCTGATCATCGCCCGCACCGACATCCGCGCGATCGAGGGGCTGGACGCGGCGATCGAGCGGGCACGGCAGCTGGCCGAGGCGGGTGCGGACGCGATCTTCCCCGAGGCGATGGCCGAGCTGGGCGAGTTCGAGGCGATGCGCAAGGCGGTGGACGTGCCGATCCTCGCGAACATGACGGAGTTCGGCAAGAGCGAGCTGTTCAGTCACGATCAGCTGGCCGCCGCGGGCATGAACATCGTCATCCACCCGGTGTCGCTTCTGCGGCTCGCGATGGGCGCGGCGATGCGTGGGCTGGACACGCTGCAGCGCAGCGGCTCCCTCCAGGAGGAGGTCCCGCGGATGCAGACCCGGGCCGAGCTGTACGAGCTGCTGGACTATGAGGGGTACAGCGTCTTCGACGCCGGCGTGTACACCTTCGACCTGTCCCACAACCGTCAGGGCTGACCGGCCGCAGGGGCGGCCGGTCGCAGAGAGAACGCGAAGCGAGAGGCGAGGCGGAGGAGCGACATGAACGACACGAGCGGCACGAGCGGGGCGAGCGACGCGGGCGAGAGCAGCGCCGAGGTCCGCAAGGGCCTGGCCGGGGTCGTGGTGGACACCACCGCGATCTCCAAGGTCAACCCGGAGACCAACTCGCTGCTGTACCGCAGCTATCCGGTGCAGGAGCTCGCCGCGACGCAGCCCTTCGAGGCCGTCGCCCACCTGCTCTGGCACGGCGAGCTCCCGGACGCCGCGCAGCTCGCGCGGCTGCGTCGCACCGAGCGGGAGCACCGGGCGCTCGCCTCGCCGGTGCGGGCGGCGATCGACCTCCTGCCGGCGGCGTGCCACCCGATGGACGAGGTGCGCACCGCCGTGAGCGTCATCGGAGCGAACGACACGAGCGGCGCGGGCTCCGTCCTCGACGCCGGCGGCAGTCCGGAGGAGAACCTCGCCCGCAGCGTCCGGCTCTTCGCCGCCCTGCCGGCCATCGTCGCGTACGGTCAGCGCCGCCGGCGCGGCCTGCCGCCCGTCGAGCCGCGCGAGGACCTGGACTACGCGGCGAACTTCCTCTGGATGACCTTCGGCGAGGAGCCCGACCGGGTCGTCGTGGACGCCTTCAACCGCTCGATGATCCTGTACGCCGAGCATTCCTTCAACGCGTCGACCTTCACCGCGCGCGTGGTGACGAGCACGCTCAGCGACCTCTACTCTGCAATCGTCGCCGCGATCGGCGCCCTCAAGGGGCCGCTGCACGGCGGGGCGAACGAGGCGGTGCTGCACGTGTTCGACGAGATCGGCAGCGCAGCCAACGTCAGCGCCTGGCTCGACGAGGCGCTGGCCGCGAAGCGCAAGATCATGGGATTCGGCCACCGGGTCTACAAGCGAGGCGATTCGCGCGTCCCGACGATGAAGGCCGCGCTCGACACCCTCGTGGAGCACTACCGCCGACGGGACGTCGCGGAGCTGTACGACGCGCTGGAGCGCGAGTTCGTCGCGCGCAAGGGCATCTACCCGAACCTGGACTACCCCTCCGGGCCGGCCTACATGCTCATGGGCTTCGACACGCTGACCTTCACGCCGCTGTTCGTCGCCTCCCGGGTGACCGGCTGGACGGCCCACGTCATGGAGCAGCAGGCGGCCAACGCCCTCATCCGCCCCCTCTCGCTGTACCGCGGGCCGCAGGAGCGGCATGTGCCCGGCTACACACCCGACGCGGCGGAGGCCGCGCTCGCACAGCGGCCCGCCGAGGCGGACTGACGACAGGGCGTCGGCCGGAGCAGGCCGTCGCTCAGCCGAGGCGGATGATGACGGAGTACCCGTAGGGGTCGGCGTCGTAGGAGCTCACGACGGTCTGGTAGCCGTTCCAGCCGCCGTGGACGGCCTGCCCGCCGCCGATGTAGATGGCGACGTGGCCGGGGCGCTCCATGATGTCTCCGGGCTGGACGGATCCCGGGCTGACCTGGTAGCCGAAGCCGCCGAACCCCATGGGGCCGTAGTCGTAGCCGCCCTGGTCGCGGCGGGTGGTGAGACCGATCGCGGCGAGCGCGTTCTGCACGAGGTCGGTGCAGTCCTGGTAGACGCCGACCTGAGCCAGCGCGGCGACGACGAGCCCGGACGCGCCGGCGCCCGAGGGCACGGGCGGAGGCGACCAGTCCCCGCCGGAGTCCCCGCCGCCGGAGTCCCCGCCGCCGGAGTCCCCGCCGCCCGAGTCGTTCCCGCGGGCGGCGGCCTCAGCAGCGGCCTGGGCCGCGGCCTGCGCCGCCAGCTCGGCCTGGCGCTGAAGCTCTGCCTGCCGGGCGCGCTCGGCCTCCTCCGCGCGGACGCGCTCGCCCTCCTCGTACTGGGCGACGGTCGTGCTCTCCGTGTCCTGCAGGGCGGCCAGCTGCGCCTTCAGCGTCTGGCCCTGAGTCTGGTTCTCCTGCACAGCCTGGCCGGCCGCCGCGTACGCCTGCTGCGCCGCCTGCATGGCGCCCTGAGCCTGATCCTGCAGGCGCGCCCGCTCCGTCTTGGCCAGCTCGGCCTGCTGCGCCAGCGACTGCGCGTTCTGGGCGGCCGCCTTGGCCTGGTTGTACAGCTCCGTCTGCCTGCTGCTGGCCTGGCCGACCATGCCCAGCCGCGCGAGCACGTCGTCGGTGGAGGCGCCGTCGCCGTTGAGGATGACCTGGAGGGACTGGTCCAGGCCGCCGGACCGGTAGGCCTGACCGACGAAGGACGCGGCGTTCTGCTTCGCCGTCGCCGCGGCCGCCTGGCTCTGCTTCACGGCGGCGTCCAGCTCCTGCGCACGCCTGTCCGCGTCGGAGAAGGCCTGCTGCGCCGAGCCGTAGGCGTTCGCAGCCTGGACGGCCGCGGCCTCGGCCTGGTCGGCTGACGCCTGCAGCTGCGCGATCAGCGCCTGGATCTCGGCGACCTTCTCCTGGGCGGCTGCGGTGTTCGCCTTCGCGGCCTGCACCTCGTCCCAGGTGGGATAGGCGTCGGCGAAAGCGGGCGTGACCGCCGAGACGACTCCCGCACCGCAGCTCAGGGTGGCGAGAGCGACGATCGCGACGAGACGAAGACGGCGCACCCCCCGAACGCGGGGCACTGATCTTGTCGCTTTCGTCACAGCTGTCACATCCTCCCCATGAGTCACGCGGTCCATGTTATCTGCGGCGTGGCGAATTGACGAGACCGGGTTTTCGAGGCAGACAACCGCGCTGTGCTCCCCCGCCCGCCCGGAGCACCGCCGACGGGCACTGTGCATGATGATGAAAAGGTGCAGCGCACCATGCTCAAGTCCAAGATCCATCGCGCCACCGTCACCGTGGCGGACCTCGACTACGTCGGCTCGGTCACCATCGACGCCGAGCTCATGACCGCCGCGGACCTGCTGCCCGGCGAGCAGGTCGCGATCCTCGACGTGAGCAACGGCGCACGGCTGGAGACCTACGTCATCGAAGGCGCAGCCGGCTCGGGCGTCATCGGCATCAACGGGGCTGCCGCCCATCTCGTCCATCCGGGCGACCTCGTGATCATCGTCTCGTACGCGCTCGTGGACGACGCCGAGGCCCGCGCGCTGCGGCCCCGGATCGTGCACGTCGACGCCGCGAACCGCATCGTCGCCCTCGGCTCCGACCCGGCCGAGGCCGTCCCGCCGTCCGGCCGCACCCCAGCGGGCCGCTCCTAGCCGCCGGGCCGCCGGCGGCCTGTGGACAGTCGGAGCTGGCTGCCAGCAGCCGGATACGGTCTCTGCTGAGGCGCCCCTCACGCCCTCATCGAGGAGACATCCGGGTCCATGGCACTCGATCCCGCGCGCATCGAAGCGCTGGCAGACGAGCTGCTCGCCGCCGAGCGGGAGCGCAGCGTCGTGCCGCTGCTCAGCGCCCGCGACGCCCAGATGACCGTCGCGGACGCCTACGCCGTGCAGGCGATCTGGGCGCGTCGCCGCGCCGCAGCCGGGCACCGCATCGTGGGCCGAAAGATCGGGCTGACCTCCCGGGTCATGCAGGCCGCCACCGGGATCACCGAGCCCGACTACGGGGTGATCTTCGAGGACCAGGTGCACGAGTCCGGCGCGATCCTCGAGTTCGACGCCTACTCCAACGTCCGCATCGAGGCCGAGCTCGCCTTCGTCCTCGGCGACGAGCTGGCCGGGCCCGGCTGCACGATCTTCGACGTGCTCGACGCGACGAGCCACGTCGTGCCCGCTCTGGAGGTGCTCAACTCGCACATCGAGCTGAGCGGGCGCACGATCGTCGACACGATCTCGGACAACGCCGCTCTGGGCGCCATGATCCTCGGCGGCTCGCCCACGCCGCCGTCCCGCCTGGACATGCGCTTCACCTCGGCGCTGCTGTACCGCAACGAGGTGATCGAGGAGTCCGGAGCGGCAGGGGCCGTCCTCGGGCACCCCGCCAACGGCGTGGCGTGGCTCGCCAACCGCCTCGCCCAGCACGGTACGCGCCTGGCCGCGGGCGAGATCGTGCTGTCCGGATCGTTCACCCGGCCGATGTGGGTTCAGAAGGGGGACGTGGTGCACGCCGAGTACTCCGGTCTGGGGGCGGTGACATGCCGCTTCAGCTGACGCCGAGCTTCCGAGAGCGTCTCGCCGCCTCGAGCCGGCCCCAGATCGGAATGTGGCTGTGCTCCGGCAGCCCGCTGGTCGCGGAGATCTGCGCAGGCAGCGGCCTGGACTGGCTGCTCGTCGACGCCGAGCACGGCCCCAACACCCTCGACACGATCCTCCCGCAGCTGCAGGCGATCGCGGCGTACCCGATCGCCCCGGTCGTGCGCGTGCCGGCGGGAGAGCCGGTCCTCGTCAAGCAGTTCCTCGATCTCGGCGTGCAGAACCTGCTCGTCCCCCAGGTGGACACCGCGGAGCAGGCCCGCGCGATCGTCGCCTCCACCCGCTATCCGCCGCGGGGGATCCGCGGCGTGGGCAGCGCGCTGTCGCGCGGGGCCCGCTGGAACCGCGTCGAGGGCTACCTGCAGCGCGCGGAGCAGACGCTCTCGATCTTCGTGCAGATCGAGTCCGCCGAGGCCGTCGAGAACGCTGCCGAGCTCATCGCGGTGGACGGCGTGGACGGCGTCTTCCTGGGCCCCTCCGATCTCGCCGCCTCGATGGGCCTGCTGGGCCAGCAGGAGCACCCCCGCGTTGTGGCCAGCGTGGAGCGGTGCATCGCCATCGCGCGCCGTCTCGGCAAGCCGGCCGGCGTCAACGCCTTCTCCCCCGAGCTCGCGCGGCGCTACCTGGACGCGGGCGCGTCCTGGATCCTCGTGGCCGCGGACGTGTCCATCCTCGCCCGCTCCAGCGAGGCGCTCGCCCGAGACTGGATCGCGCAGGAGCAGCCGGCATGAACGAACTGCCGGCACAGCCCGGGAAGATCATCGCCGTCCATCTGTCCTATCGCTCCCGGGCCGCGCAGCGCGGCAGGGTGCCCACCGCTCCCTCCTACTTCCTCAAGCCGTCCAGCTCGATCGCCTCCTCCGGGCAGACCCTCCGGCGCCCCGCAGGCGCGCAGCTGCTGGCCTTCGAGGGCGAGATCGCGCTGGTGATCGGCCGAGAGAGCAGGTGGACGCCCGCGAACGAGGCCTGGGCCGCGGTCGCAGGCGTGACGGCCGCGAACGATCTGGGCGTCTACGATCTGCGCGCGGCGGACAAGGGCTCGAACCTCCGCGCGAAGGGCGGCGACGGCTTCACCCCCCTGGGCCCGCGGGTCCTCCCCGCCCATGGCCTCGACCCGGGCGCCCTGCGGGTGCGCAGCTGGGTCAACGGGCAGCTGCGACAGGAGGGCAGCACCGAGGATCTCCTCTTCCCCTTCGCGCAGATCATCGCGGACCTCTCCCAGACGATGACCTTGCACCCCGGAGACGTGATCCTGACCGGCACGCCGGCGGGCTCCTCCGTCATCGTCCCCGGCGACGTCGTGGAGGTGGAGGTCGACGCGCCGACCGCTCCGGGCGCGCCGAGCACGGGACGGCTGCTCACCCGCATCGGCCAAAGCGAGCACCCCTTCGACCCTGGCCTGGGCGACGTGCCCCGGGCCGACGAGCAGCAGCGCAGGGAGGCCTGGGGCCAGGACGCGCCCGCCGGGGGCAGCGCCGGGGCCGAGGACGCGCCGGCGGCCGAGGACGCCCACGCCGCAGCCGGCGCCTCGTCCGGCGGCCTCGCTCTCGCGCCCGGGCTGCGCGAGCTGCTGCTCTCCGCGGGAGTGGGCACGCTCAGCGCGCAGCTGCGCCGCCGCGGCTACGTGGACGGGGTCTTCGTCGACGGCGTGCTCCCCAACCGCCCGGGCGTGCGCATCGCGGGCCTCGCCCGGACGCTGCGTCTCGTCCCGTTCCGGCCGGATCTGTTCGCCTCGCACGGCGGCGGGCACAACGCGCAGAAGCGCGCCTTCGACAGCGTGCTGCCCGGCGAGGTGATCGTCATCGAGGCCCGCGGCGAGCGCGGGGCGGGCACGCTCGGCGACCTGCTCGCACTGCGTGCGCAGCAGCGGGGCGCGGAGGGCGTGGTCACCGACGGCGGAGTGCGCGACCACGAGGCGGTCGCCGCGCTGGGCCTGCCGGTGTTCAGCGCGGGCCCGCACCCCTCGGTGCTCGGCCGCAGGCATGTGCCCTGGGAGACGGATGTCACGATCGCCTGCGGCGGCGCGACCGTCCAGCCCGGGGACGTGATCGTCGGTGACGGGGACGGCGTCATCGTCATCCCACCCGTCCTCGCCGCCGAGCTCGCGGCCGATGCCCTCGCCCAGGAACGCGAGGACGACTGGGTGGCGCAGCAGCTGCGCCACGGAGCGCGGCTCGAGGGCCTGTTCCCGCCGGACGCCGCGGCAGCTGCCCGGTACCGCGAGGAGACCGGCCAGGGCCCGGCGACCGGCCAGGGCCAGAGCCCAGCCCCGGCCCCGACGGCGGCCACGAGCCCAGCCCCCGCCCACAGCCCAGCCCCGGCCAGGAGCCCGTCCGCCCCGGCGGCACTGCGCGCGCAGAGCGCCGATCACCCCCAGGAGGAGCAGCGATGACCCACACGACGGCGAGCGCCCGTGTTCCGGAAGACCTGCCGGACCGCATCCGGCATGTCATCGGCGGCGAGCAGGTGGACAGCCTCGACGGCGACACCTTCGACGTGCTCGACCCGGTCACCAACGAGGTGTACGTGCAGGCGGCGGCGGGGAAGAAGGCCGATGTCGATCGCGCTGTGGCGGCCGCGCGAACCGCGTTCCTCGAGGGGCCGTGGCCGCGGCTGCTGCCGCGGGAGCGCTCCCGCGTCCTGCACCGCGTGGCCGACCTCGTGGAGCAGCAGGACGCGCGCCTGGCCGAGCTGGAGACCTTCGACACGGGCCTGCCGATCACCCAAGCCCTGGGCCAGGCGCAGCGGGCGGCCGAGAACTTCCGCTTCTTCGCCGACCTGATCGTCGCCGAGCGGGACGAGAGCTACAAGGTGCCCGGACGCCAGATGAACTACGTCAACCGGAAGCCCATCGGCGTGGCCGGCCTGATCACGCCGTGGAACACCCCGTTCATGCTGGAGAGCTGGAAGCTCGCGCCGGCGCTCGCGACCGGCAACACCGTGGTGCTCAAGCCGGCGGAGTTCACGCCGCTGTCGGCCTCGCTGTGGGCGGGGATCTTCCGCGAGGCGGGCGTGCCCGACGGCGTCTTCAACCTGGTGAACGGCCTGGGCGAGCAGGCGGGCGACGCCCTGGTCAAGCACCCGGACGTCCCGCTGATCTCCTTCACCGGAGAGAGCCGCACCGGTCAGATCATCTTCGGCAACGCCGCGCCCTACCTCAAGGGGCTGTCGATGGAGCTGGGCGGGAAGTCCCCCGCGGTCGTCTTCGCCGATGCGGACCTCGAGGCGGCGCTGGACGCCACCGTCTTCGGGGTGTTCTCGCTCAACGGCGAGCGCTGCACGGCCGGCAGCCGCATCCTCGTGGAGCGCCCGGTCTACGAGGACTTCGTGACGCGCTACGCGGAGCGGGCGAGGAACATCGTCGTCGGCGATCCGCGCGATCCGCGCACGGAGGTGGGCGCGCTCGTGCATCCGGAGCACTACGAGAAGGTCATGGGCTATGTCGAGCTCGGCAAGTCCGAGGGTCGCCTCGTGGCCGGCGGCGGGCGGCCCGAGGGATTCCCCAGCGGCAACTACGTCGCTCCGACGGTGTTCGCCGATGTCGCCCCGCAGGCGCGGATCTTCCAGGAGGAGATCTTCGGGCCGGTCGTCGCGATCACCCCCTTCGACAGCGAGGAGGAGGCGCTCGAGCTCGCCAACGGCGTGCGGTACGGCCTGGCCGCGTACATCTGGACGAACAGTCTCAAGCGCGCCCACAACTTCGCCCAGGCTGTGGAGGCAGGCATGGTGTGGCTCAACTCGAACAACGTGCGGGATCTGCGCACCCCCTTCGGCGGCGTGAAGGCCTCGGGGCTCGGGCACGAGGGCGGCTACCGCTCGATCGACTTCTACACCGACCAGCAGGCTGTGCACATCACGCTGAATGAGGCGCACTCGCCGCGCTTCGGCTCCGCGCCGCCCCGTTCCGCGCCCGAGATCCCGGCCGCGCAGACCGCCCGCTCCGCGCCCGAGCCGCCGGCCGCGCCGACCGCCCGCTCCGATCGCCCGGCCGCGGCCACCGCGACGGTCGCCGCCGACCCCTCGTGACCCCCCTGACCCCGCCTGACCCCGCCCGCCCAGGAAGCTGAGATGGAACCGCCCGAACACCTCGTGACCGCCCCCGAGCCCCACGCCGGCCGTCCCGCCGGCATCGCCACGCCGGCCGTCCCGCCGCCGGATATCCTGCGCTGCGCCTACATGGAGATCGTCGTCACGGATCTCGCGCGATCCCGCGAGTTCTACGTCGACGTGCTCGGCCTGGTCGTCACCCGGGAGGACGAGGACACGGTCTACCTGCGCACCTTCGACGAGTTCATCCACCACAATCTCGTGCTGCGGCAGGGGCCCGTCGCCGCTGTGGCGGCTTTCTCCTACCGCGTGCGCAGCCCGGAGGACCTGGACAGGGCGGAGGCCTTCTACCGCGAGCTGGGCTGCCGGGTCGAGCGTCGCGCGGAGGGCTTCGTTGCGGGCGTCGGAGACTCCGTCCGCGTGCAGGACCCGCTCGGCTTCCCCTGCGAGTTCTTCCACGAGGTGCAGCACGTGGAACGGCTGGCCTGGCGGTACGAGCTGCACGGGCCGGGTGCGCTCGTCCGCCTGGACCACTTCAACCAGGTCACCCCCGATGTGCCGCGCGCGGTGGCCCACCTGCAGGACCTGGGCTTCCGCGTGACCGAGGACATCCGCGATGAGCAGGGCACGGTCTATGCCGCGTGGATGCGCCGCAAGCCCACCGTGCACGACACCGCGATGACC
>Ga0182749_1002845_pt1 | contig 12347 bp, 10 predicted proteins | sample eDN3rd37CKraftMG_FD_128875 | JGI IMG/M metagenome (GOLD analysis project Ga0182749, IMG submission 128875) | Enriched Miracle-Growth compost microbial communities from Emeryville, California, USA - eDNA 3rd pass 37_C Kraft MG (version 2) (version 2) ...
ACGCGCTTGATGTAGCCGAGATGCGACACGGTGATGACCATGTCCTCGCGCTGGATCAGGTCCTCGTCCTCGACTTCCGATTCCTGCTCGACGATCACGGTGCGGCGCGGCGTGGCGAATTCCGCCCTCACCTTCGCCAGCTCTTCCTTGATGATCGTCTGGATGCGCGCGCGCGAGCGCAGGATGTCGAGATAGTCGGCGATCTCGGCGGCGAGTTTGTCGAGTTCTTCGCGGATCTCGTCGCGGCCGAGCGCCGTGAGGCGCTGCAGGCGCAGATCGAGGATCGCCTGCGCCTGTTCGGCCGACAGGCGCGTCGTGCCCTCGTCCGACACGCGGTGACGCGGGTCGTCGATCAAGAGCACCATGTTGATCATGTCCTTGGCCGGCCAGTCGCGCGCCATCAAGGCTTCGCGCGCTTCCCGCGCGTCGCGCGAGGCGCGGATCAGCCTGATGACCTCGTCGATGTTGGCCACGGCGATGGCGAGGCCGACCAGGATGTGGGCGCGGTCGCGCGCCTTGCCGAGCAGGTACTTGGTGCGCCGCGAGACCACGTCCTCGCGGAACGCGATGAAGGCGGTGAGCATGTCCTTCAGGTTCATCGTCAGCGGACGGCCGCCGTCGAGCGCCACCATGTTGCAGCCGAAGGAGGACTGCAGCGGCGTGAAGCGGTAGAGCTGGTTCAGCACCACCTCGCGCTCCGCGTCGCGCTTGAGTTCGATCACGACGCGATAGCCGTCGCGGTCGCTCTCGTCGCGCAGGTCGGAAATGCCCTCGATCTTCTTCTCGCGCACCAGCTCGGCGATGCGCTCCACCATCGAGGCCTTGTTCACCTGATAGGGGATTTCGCTGATGATGATCGCCTCGCGCTCCTTGCGGATCGTCTCGAAGGCGACCTTGCCGCGCATGATCACCGAGCCGCGGCCGGTGTGATAGGCGCTGCGGATGCCGGCGCGGCCGAGGATGATGCCGCCGGTCGGGAAGTCCGGACCCGGCACGATGTTGTTGAGGTCGTCGATCGACAGCGCCGGCTCGTCGATGAGCGCGGTGCAAGCGTCGATCACTTCGCCGAGATTGTGCGGCGGGATGTTGGTCGCCATGCCGACGGCGATGCCGCCCGCGCCGTTGACCAGAAGGTTGGGAAAGCGCGCCGGCAGGACGACCGGCTCGCGCTCGTGGCCGTCGTAGTTGTCCTGGAAGTTGACCGTGTCTTTGTCGATGTCGTCGAGCAGCGACATCGCGGCGCGCTCGAGCTTACATTCGGTGTATCGCATGGCCGCCGGCGGATCGCCGTCGACCGAGCCGAAATTGCCCTGTCCGTCGATCAGCTCGAGGCGCATCGAGAAGTCTTGCGCCATGCGCACGAGCGCGTCGTAGATCGCCTGGTCGCCGTGCGGGTGATATTTACCCATCACGTCGCCGACGACGCGCGAGGACTTCACATACTTCTTGTCCGGCGTATGGCCCTGCTCGTGCATCGAGTAGAGGATGCGGCGATGCACCGGCTTCAAGCCGTCGCGCACGTCGGGCAGCGCGCGCGACACGATCACGCTCATGGCGTAATCGAGGTACGAACGCTTCATCTCCTCGGTGATTGAGACGGGGCGGACATCGGAGGGGTGATCACCCCCCGATTTGGGAGTTTCGTTATCGGACAAGATGGCTTCCTGAAAGGGGCCTAAGCGACCCGATTTTGTAGCTGATTCACGGCGGCAAAGCCACCCGAAAACGCCTCTTGAATGTGGTTATTCCGAGCGATTTTTCAATAGCTTAGACTAGGTTTATAAGCGCTGCGGTAGGCAGGCCCGAAAGTCGGTGCCTGCGGCCATTTTTGCCGCCCGGCCGGGCGCCAAAACCGCTAGGCTCGCCGCCGTCATGCCGTTCGATTTCCTCGTTCCCGCCCTGGTCACCCTGTTGGTCGTCGTCGACCCGATCGGGGTCGTGCCGGCCTTCATCGGCGTCACCGACGGGCTGCCGCGCGCGGCGCGCCGGGCCGTGGCGCTGCGGGCCTGCCTGATCGCGGCGGGGATCCTCGCCGGCACGGCTTTGATCGGCGACTGGCTGCTGCGCGCGCTGTCGATCACCCTGCCCGCCTTCCGTATCGCCGGCGGCCTGCTCCTCTTCTACATCTCCGCGGAGATGGCGTTCGGCGTGCGCACCGTGCGCCAGACACAACAGGCCGAGGAAGCCATCGAAGAGCACGTGCGCAACATCGCCGCCTTCCCGCTCGCCATTCCGCTGATGGCGGGGCCCGGCGCCATCACCGCGACGGTGCTGCTCGCCGGCCGCGCGCATGGCGATCCTTTGCGTCTGGCCTTGCTGCTCGTCGTCATCGCGCTGGTCATCGCCATTTGCCTGGTGACGTTCTACGCCGCCAGCCGCATCTCCCGCTGGCTCGGCGTCACCGGCAACATCGTGCTGTCGCGCCTGCTCGGCGTGATCCTGGCGGCGCTGGCGGTGCAATACGTCATCGACGGCGCGCGCCTCGCCATGGCTGGCTAATTGGCTGGCTGATTGGCCGGCTCACCGATTGGAATTGAAAGCAATGGTCTACATCGAGATCGTCATCGTCCTGGCGCTGATCGTCCTCAACGGTCTGCTGGCGATGTCGGAACTCGCCATCGTGTCCTCGCGCCAGGCGCGGCTGCGCACGCTCGCCGAGCGCGGCGTGCACGGCTCGCACCGCGCGCTGGCGCTGGCTGCCGATCCCGGCCGCTTCCTGTCGACGGTGCAGATCGGCATCACGCTCGTCGGCGTCGTTTCCGGCGCCTTCTCCGGCGCGACCCTCGGCCTTCGCCTGAGCGAACTGCTCATTGCCGCCGGCATGCCGCGCATCCTTGCGGACCCGGCGGGCGTCGGCATCGTCGTTGCCGTCATCACTTATCTCTCGCTGATCGTCGGCGAACTCGTGCCCAAGCAGATCGCGCTGCGCGATCCCGAGCGCGTCGCCGTGCGCGTCGCGCCGGCGATGACGACTTTAGCGCGGCTGGGCAAACCGCTGGTGTGGCTGCTCAATGCCTCCGGCCACCAGATGCTGCGCCTGCTCGGCCAGGATACGCCGAAGGAGGAAACGGTCACCGACGAGGAGATCAAGACCGTCATCGCCGAGGCGGAAAGCGCGGGCGTCATCGCCGCCGACGAGCGCAAGATGATCGCCGGCGTGATGCGGCTCGGCGACCGTTCCGTCGCCGGCGTGCTGACGCCGCGCACCGACGTCGAATGGATCGACCTCAACGCGGACTGGGAGACGATCCGCGCGCGGCTCATTGCCAGCCGGCATTCGCGCCTGCCCGCGGGCGAGAACGTCGATACCATGGTCGGCGTCATCCAGGCGCGCGACCTGCTCGCCGCCGCGCTCGACAGCAAGACGTCCAACATCAACGTGCGCGACTTCGTGCGCCCGGCGCCGATCGTGCACGACACGGCCGACGCGCTCGACGTGCTCACGGTGCTGCGCGAAGCGTCCGTGCCGGTCGCGCTGGTGTACGACGAATACGGCCACTTCGAAGGCATCATCACGCCCGCCGACCTCATGGAAGTGATCGTCGGCGCCTTCAAGGCCGACACCGAGGGCCCGCAGGCCTTCCGCCGCGGCGACGGCTCATGGCTGCTCGCCGGCTCACTCCCCGCCGACGAAATGGCCGATCATCTGGCCATCACCTTGCCGCAGCAGCGCGATTACGAAACCGTGGCCGGCTTCGTGCTGGCCGAACTCGGGCGCATTCCGACGATCGGCGAAAGCGTCACCGCGCATGGCTGGACGTTCGAGGTCGTCGACCTCGACGGCCGGCGCATCGACAAGGTGCTGGCGACGCGCCTCAACATGCGGCGGGGCGTGCAATAGGCGCCGCCACCGTCTCCGCTCATTCCCGCGAAAGCGGGAATCCAGCAGGCCCTGAGGGCTTCCAGGCGCGGTTCCTGAGCGGCCGGATTGCGGGTTCGCGCCTTGCGGCGCACCCCGGAACGACGCGTGCGCTTTAGGCCTTCTTCTCGCGCGCCGCCTTGAAGCCGGAGACAAAGCGCGCCAGCGTGTCGGAGGTGACACCGCGCGGCAGCATCACTTCGATCAGCGAGAACATGCCGCGCCGTGCGACCGCGCTGTCGAGCGCCGCGACCAGTTGCCGCCTTGTCGTCACCCGCTCGCCGTGGCCGCCGATCGATTTGGCGATGTCGGCAAAGTGCCAGTCGTCGAGGTTGTTGAAGGCGGATTCCGGCTGGAAGGCGCGCAGCATCTCCCAACTGCAGTTGTTGAACAGCACGACGATCGGATCGAGCCCGTAGCGCTTGCAGTTGCCGAGCTCCCAGCCGGTCATCTGGAAGGCGCCGTCGCCGACCAGGATCAAGGGCCGCCGTCCCGTGGCCGCCGCAACGCCGACGCCCGCGGGCACGCCGAAGCCCATGCCGGCGTAATAGCCGGGCGCCGCCAGCGCCGTGTTCTCGATCTCCATCGCCGTGAACAGGCAGTCGCCGATGTCGGCGGTCATCGGCATCGCGCCGTGTCGGTCGAACAGATCGTTGACGGCCGCGGCGATGTCGGACGGCATGATCGGCTGGTCGTCGGCCGGAAGCTGGCGCGGATAACGCATGGCCGCGCGCGCCGCGGGCTTGGTCGCCGCACCGTCTCCCGCGCGCGCGATCAGCGCGCCGATCAGCGCATCGAGCGGCATCTCGTGGTAGACATGATGGCCGATGCGGACCTCGCGATCGATGGCCAGCATGGTGCGGCGCGGATCGAGCACGCGCTGCGACAGCGCGAAGTTGGTGTCGGAGAGGATGACGCCGAGCAGAAGAAGCGCGTCCGCGTTCTCGACGAGGCCGGTGATCGCCGGATCGCCCGCCGCACCGAGATAGGTGCCGGCGACCGCGTCCGGCGCGCGCTCCATGAGCCCGCGCCCCATGAAGGTCGTCACCACGGGCAGGCCGAGCTTGCGCGCGAGCCGCGCCACCTGCTCCTCGACGCCATAGCGGCGGATCTCGATGTCGACGATGATGGCGGCGGATTTGGCCGCCTTCAGCCGCGCGATGATCTCGTCGGCGCATTCGCCGAGCGCCTCGGGATCGGCTTGCGTGCGCGGCAGCACCGGCACCTCGTCGCAAGGCGCGGCCACCATGTCGCGCGGAAATTCGATGTAGACCGGCAGCGAGCGCTCGCGTGCGCTGCGCAGAACGCGGGCGATCTCTCCGGGGGCCGTGGCGGCATCGTTCAGCACCGCCTGATCGCAGGTGACTTCCTTGAACACGGCGAGCTGCGTGTCGACCGTGCGCGCCTGGTGATGCAGCATGAAGCCGCTGCTGCGCTCGCGCGCGCCCGGCGCGCCGGCGATCAGCACTACGGGCGAGCGCTCGGCATAGGCGCCGGCAATGGCGTTCACCGTGTTGAACGCGCCCGCGCCGTAAGTGACGACGGCAACGCCGAGGCCGGCGTGATAGCGCGCGGCCGCGTCCGCGGCGAAGCCGACGCCCGGCTCGTGGCTCAATTCGTAATGCGGCAGGATGTTGCTCTCTTCGATCACCTTGTAGAGCGGCAACACGAAGTCGCCTGGAATGCCGAAGATCTCCCGCGCACCGTGATCCTTGAGCCCCTGCAACAGAGCGCTGGCCAATGTGGGCATTCCAAATGTCTCCCCGCCACCTGAGGTGAAATGCGCACAGCGAAGCTCGGGACATCCGAGATCGATGGCGCGCGCATCAAGATGACGGATCGGCCGCGCGCCCGCAATGCGACGCAGGTCGCGCGTGCAGACGAGCGCGCGCGTTGCGCCTCAAGCGCGGCAACAGACCGAAACGATCCGATGGAGCGCCCGCCCCTACATCGCCGGACAGCGCATCTTGTTGCGCCACCAGCGTACGACACGGACCGGCGCGCCGAAGCACAAGGAGACATCGCCGGACTTGACGCCGACGACCGTCACGCCGGTGTTCACCGGGATGGCCGGCACGGCGCCGATCAAGGAATAGCTTTGCGCGCCGGTGCTGAGCACCGTGCAGAACGGCGGCCAGAACCGCGCGCAGCCCGACAGCGTCATCTCGCCCTCGGCGAGCTTCATCTTCTTCTTCGCCGCATCGGCATGACCGACCATGCCGACCAGCAGGCCCGCGCCGAGCGCGAGAGCCAGACCTTGACGCAACATGATTGTCCTCCCGTGTTGGCGCGCGCACAGCGCCGCGTGCCGGCTATATCCAAGCACGCAACCGGACGTTGCTCAATCGAGTGGGTCGGTACGCCGAATGCATCAGGCCCGCCCCTGTCCGGGACGGGCCTGATGGCATTGGGATGTGACGCTGAGAAGTGGGACGCTGACAGGCCAGGCGCTTAGACCTTCACGCCCGCGCCAGCGCCTCGGATAGCAAGACGGCTCAGAACGGGATCTCGTCGTCCATGTCGTCGCGGCGGCCGCCGCCGCCACCGCCGGAGGTGCCGGCCATCGCCGGACGGCGCGATGCCGTCGGGCCTGGCGAGCCGAAGTCGCCGCTGCTCTCCATGCCGCCGCCGGCGCCACCGCCGCGGCCGTCGAGCATGGTCAGCGTGGAGTTGAAGCCCTGCAGCACGATTTCGGTCGAGTAGCGGTCCTGACCGTCCTTGTCCTGCCACTTGCGGGTCTGCAGCGCGCCTTCGAGATAAACCTTCGAGCCCTTCTTGAGATACTGCTCGGCCACCTTGGCGAGGCCTTCGCTGAAGATGACGACGCGATGCCACTCGGTCTTTTCCTTGCGCTCGCCGGTCGCCTTGTCGCGCCAGGTCTCGGAGGTCGCGATGCGCAGATTGACGATGGGCCGGCCGTCCTGGGTCCGGCGGACCTCAGGGTCGGCGCCCAGATTGCCGACCAGAATGACCTTGTTGACGCTACCAGCCATGATGCTCTCCGAGGGGGGCCGCGGGCTTCCGTCTCCAGTTGGACGAGATCGGCAGCGGCCGCCGGTTGTGGCCCCTCCGGCTCTGGACGGGGCCCTAAATTAACTTTTCACCCTAGAGAGCGCGGTTCGGGCGGCAAGCCGGATTGCGCCTAATCCACAGCAGCTTCCAGGGGTGTGGGGCGGTTGTAACGCGCCGCCGGCGCCAAGTCATGTTCTTTTTTTGTTCGTGGTTGCGTTAACCATTTATGCAATTGATTCGATTTAGAAAATACCGTCCGCTGTTGCGCAATGGCTACAGTGCGAATCATCCACAACATATAAGTTCCTCTACCAGTATGAGTTGTCTTTTTGCGGCAAAGAACTCATAGGAGGTCATACATGAAACGTGGAATACTTTCGGCGTGCGCGGGCCTCATGGCTGCAGCGGCGGTGGCGGTACCATCGTTCGCGGCGGACATCCCCCGGCCCTACAAGGCGCCGGTCTATGTCGCCCCGGCCTTCACCTGGAGCGGCTTCTATCTCGGCATCAACGGCGGCTATGCCTGGGGGCACAGCGACTGGAATAACCTCCCCATGGGCATCGTCAGCACCAATGTGAAGGGTGCCCTGGTCGGCGCGACGCTCGGCTACAACTTCCAGTCGGGCAACTTCGTCTTCGGTCTCGAGGGCGACATCGACGCCACCTGGATCGACGGTTCGGCATCCGGCGGCGGGCCGGGCACGGTCTGCTCCGGTCCGAACAACTGCGAAACCAAGAACAGTTGGCTCGGCACCGGGCGCGGCCGCATCGGCTTCGCTTTCGACCGCTTCCTGCCCTACCTCACCGGCGGCGGCGTCTTCGGCAACATCAAAGCGACGCCGAATGTCGGCGGCTCGGTCAACAAGACGCAGTTCGGCTGGACGGCCGGCGCCGGCGTCGAATGGGCCTTTAGCGGCCCGTGGTCGGCCAAGGTCGAATACCTCTACGCCGATCTCGGCAAGATCACTTGCGGCCCCGAGGTCTGCGGCGTCGACACCGACGTCTCCTACAAGACCAACATCGTCCGCGCGGGCGTGAACTACCGCTTCTGACGGACGGCGTACCGTGCGGCAGATGCGGACCGCACGGCACGTTGAGATGCGGCACAGGGCCGGCGCAAATGCCGGCCCTTTCCTTTTGATGGCTGCCGAACACTGCCTCCTCACAACAGCACCGTCTTCTTCTTCTGCTGCTGCTGCTGAGCGCAGCGATCGTTCATGTGCTCAGCGCGCATGCATGTGCGCCACGCTCTCGGCCATGCGCATAAGCTGATCGTCCGCTACGCCATGAAACCGTGCATCGTGCACGACAGCACGGCCGATCTTTGAGCACGCCGCGCGTTGCGGTTCCGTCCTTCAGCGCCCGACAACAACGAAACGCCATCGAAGGCAGGCGTCCAACGCGCCAATTGCGTTTGGCACGATGCATGCTTGATGGAGCGGGCCTCGGCAACCGACACATATCGACACATGTCGAATGTGAAAGGCGCCGCGGCTTATGGAATGACGGAGGGCTTTCTTGAGCAAGCAGCCTCGCCTTCTCCTCGACAATGTGTCCATGGTGTTCGAGCGCGCCGGACAATCATTCACCGCGCTCGCTCCCATCGACATCAAAGTTCCAGCGGGCCGCTTCATCTCGCTGATCGGTCCGTCCGGCTGCGGCAAAAGCACCATCTTCAATATCGTCGCCGGCCTGCAATTGCCGACGACGGGCAGCGTGCTGATCGATGGCGACAATGCCACCGGCACGATCGGACGCGTTGCCTACATGCTGCAAAAGGATCTGCTGCTGCCGTGGCGCACCGTCCTCGACAACGTCGCGCTCGGCATGGAAATCCGCGGCGTGCCGATGAAAGAAGCACGCAGCCGTGCGCTGCCGCTGCTGCAGCGCTACGGCCTCGGCGGCTTCGAGTATAGCCATCCGTCAGCGCTGTCCGGCGGCATGCGCCAGCGTGCCGCTCTGTTGCGTACCCTGCTTATCGACACGGAGGTCGTGCTGCTCGACGAGCCGTTCGGCGCGCTCGATGCGCAGACCAAGGCGCAGATGCAGGAATGGCTGCTTCAACTGTTCCAGGACTTCGGCCGCACGGTGATTTTCGTCACGCATGACGTCGAGGAAGCCGTGTTCCTGTCCGATGACATCTACGTCATGGCGAGCCGGCCCGGCCGTGTCGTCGACATCATGCCGGTCGACCTGCCGCGGCCGCGCGATCGTTCCGTCGTCAGCGAGCCGCGCTTTGTCGCCATGAAGAAGTACTGCCTCGATCTCTTGCATGGCGCGGCGGATGCCCCCGATCCCGAGCCGGTCGCGGCCTGATGATGCACCAGCCAGCCCACGGAGCAGCCGGACGATGAATACCAAGGCCATCGCAGACACCGTGCTGAACGCCGCCCGCGGCCGCGCAGCTTCCGCGGCGCCGACGCGGCAGCGGCGGGTCGTGCGCAGACTGCCCGTGCAAAGAAATTGGCCGCCGGCACTGATCGTTGCCGCGCAGATCGGCATCTTCGTGGGGCTCATCGCGTTGTGGGAGATCGCCGCCGATCTCAAGCTGATCGATCCCTTCTTCTGGTCGCAGCCGACCACCATCTGGTCGACGCTGATCGTCTTCCTCACCGAGGGCAATGCCTTCACCGACATCGTCTACACATTCCAGTCGACGCTGATCGGCTTCGCGTTGGGCACGGTCTCGGGCGCCTTGCTCGGCATGTCGTTCTGGTGGTCGCCGAATTACGCGCGCATCATGCAGCCTTACGTGGTGTGCCTCGAATCCATCCCGAAGCTCGCTCTCGCGCCGCTCATCGTCCTCGTCTTCGGCATCGGGCTTCCCTCCAAGATTGCGATCGCCGTGGCGCTCACCGTCGTGGTGTCGACGCTGACGGCCTATGCCGGCGTCCGCGCGGTCGACAAGGATCAGGAGCGCCTGTTCTATTCGATCGGCGCCAGCCGCTGGCAGGTGTTCAGCAAGCTCGTTGTGCCCTCCTGCATCCCGTGGATCATCTCGATCCTGCGCGTGAACATCGGATTGGCGCTGACCGGCGCGATCGTCGGTGAATTCGTCGCCTCCGAGCACGGACTCGGCCGCACCATCCTCTACGCGGGCTCGACCTACGAGATCTCGCTCGTCTGGGTCGCCGTGCTCGTGCTCGCGACACTGTCGATGATCATGTACGTCATCGTCGGCTGGATCGAGAAAGCACTTCGAAAGGGCGTCGACCGCTGAGCTCTCCGGCCCCCTGCGCATCGTTCGTGACGACAACAGGAGATTACCTCAGATGCAGCCAACACTCCGCCAGCGTCTGCTCGGCCTCGCATGCGCCGGCCTTGCGATCGCAGGACTCGCGATCGGAGGACTTGCCACTCCGGTCCAAGCCGAGACGACGCTTCTCGTCGCCGAGCCCGTGCACAGCACCGGCTATCTGCCGCTCTACGTCGCCATCCGCCGCGGCTTCTTCAAGGAAGACGGCCTCGACGTAAAGGTCATCACGCTGCAAGGAGGCGCCGCCCACACCAACGCGGTGCTCAGCAAGCAGGCCTTCGCCTTCATCGGCGGTCCGGAGCACAACGCTTTTGCCAAGCTCAAGGGCGCAGAGTTGCGCGCCGTGGTGAATGTCGTCGATCGCGGCAACGTCTATTACGTCGCCAAGAAGGGGGCGCAGCCGGCTGCCGGCCAGTCGATGACCGACTTCCTCAAGGGCAAGACGATCGCCGTCAGCTTCTTCGGCGGAACGCCGAATTCGATTACCCGCTACCTTTTGGGGAAATGGAACCTCACGCCGGGCAAGGATGTCACGCTCAAGGAAATGACCAACGGCGCCGAACTCGCGGCGGTGAAGGCCGGCGCCGGCGAGATCGGCGTCACGACCGAACCGATGCTGACGCGCGGCATGATCGAAGGCGTGTGGGGTGAACCGATCTACAACGTCCCAAAGGAATTAGGCCCCTATGCGTATTCGACGTTGAACGTCCGCCTGGAGTCGATCCAGAATGAGCCGAAGGTCGTTGCCGCGTTCGTCAAGAATGTCATCCGCGGCCTGGAGTTCACCTACGCGCATCACGACGAGGCCGTTGCGATCGCCAAGCAGGAATTCCCGACCATGACGGCGGAAGATCTCAAGGCCACGCTCAACCGCTCCTTCGCCGACAGCATCTGGAGCAAGGACGGCGTCATATCGTCGAAGGCTTGGGACACGGGGCAGGAAGTGGTGCGCAGCGCCGGCCTGCTCAAGCAGGACGTCGCCTACGACGACATTATCGACATGCAATTCGTCAAGGCGATGAAGCAGGCGAACAAGTAATGTGGACTCTGAAAGTCAAAGTTGGAAGGGAGAAGCCGTGATGTCGGAGCCGATTTGGAACCAATTTCTCACCGAGCGTGACAAGGCCGTCTTCGAGGCCTCGGGCTACGGCGTCCGCGGCGGCTTCGGCAAGCGTCCGGCCCTGCTCGTCATCGACGTGAACTACGCCTTCTGCGGCGACAAGCCGGAGCCGATCCTGGAATCGATCAAGCGCTGGCGCAATTCCTGCGGCGAGGAAAGCTGGCCGGCGGTCGCCGCGATCAAGTCGCTGATCGAGAAGGCGCATGGCAAGGGCATTCCGGTCATCTATACGACCGGCGTGCGCCGCGAGGACAACTGGGACTCCGGCTCCTGGAGTTGGAAGAACAAGCGCTCCAGCGAACGGCCGCAGGTGGCGATGAGCAATCTCGACGGTAACCAGATCGTCGACGAGATCGCCCCCGCCCCGCAGGACATCGTCATCTACAAGCAGAAGCCATCCGGGTTCTTCGGCACCAACCTGGCGAGCTATCTCACGTTGCTCGGCTGCGACAGCGTCATCGTCACCGGCACGACGACATCGGGCTGCGTGCGCGCGACCGTGCTCGATGCCTTCAGCCTGAATTACCGCGTTGCGGTGGCGGAGGAAGGTTGCTTCGACCGCTCGCAGGCAAGCCATGCCATCAATCTTTGCGACATGAACGCCAAATATGCCGATGTCGTGAAGGCGGCCGAAGTGCTCACTTTCTTCGACAGCCTGGCGCCGGACATGTTCGATCTGCCCAAGGGCACGGCGCCGCGGCTCGCGACCGCCGCCAACGGTTAAGGAGCATTGCCATGACCGACACCGCCAAGCCCCGCATCTGGGATGCCTTCCTCACCGAGCGCGACAAGCAGGTCTTTGCCGCCTCCGGCTACGGCACGCACGCCGGCTTCGGCAAGCGGCCGGCGCTTCTCGTCATCGACGTCAGCTATGGCTTTGCCGGCGACAGACCGGAGCCGATCCTGGAGTCGATCAAGCGCTGGAGCAACTCCTGCGGCGCCGAAAGCTGGGACGCGATCGCCAAGATCAGCGAACTGATCGACGTCTTCCATGATCGCAAGATGCCGGTGATCTACACGACCGGCGTCGTTCGTTCCGACAACTGGGACAGCGGCAGCTGGTCCTGGAAAAACAACCGCACCGGCGAATCCGCGCCGCG
>Ga0182749_1002846_pt1 | contig 12347 bp, 19 predicted proteins | sample eDN3rd37CKraftMG_FD_128875 | JGI IMG/M metagenome (GOLD analysis project Ga0182749, IMG submission 128875) | Enriched Miracle-Growth compost microbial communities from Emeryville, California, USA - eDNA 3rd pass 37_C Kraft MG (version 2) (version 2) ...
GGCCGTCCCGCACCGGCCGGGCGTGCGCGGCTGCCCGCTCCTGGAGGGCTGCGCCGCGCATCTCGAATGTCTGGTCGAGGACCGCCACGAGGTCGGCAGCCACGCGATCTTCATCGGCCGCGTGGTGGCCGCCGGCGCCGGCGACGCCGCGCCCCTCGCCTATTTCGAGGCCGGCTTCCACGGCCTGAAAGCGCTGTAGGCGCTGCAGAAGGGCAAGCGGCCATGAGGAGCGGTTCTGGCGACCCCGGGTGGATTCGAACCACCGACCAACAGCTTAGAAGGCCGGCATTCTGTTCGATCAAGCCGCTGACTTCTTTCGCCTTTTCGGCTTCTCGCCGCCAGTATGACGCTCAGTATGACGTTTTTCGCGACGCTCATGATCCTCGCGCCGCCGCTCGGAATCGTCCGTACCGGCCTCCATGGCGCGCCGGAGGTCGTCGCTCCGGACGTGGGCGTACTTCATGGTTGTCTTCACGTCCGAGTGCCCGAGCAACTTCTGAACGGCCGCTAGGTCGCCTGAGCCGCGGAGCGTCCGGGTCGCCGCGGTATGACGGATGTCGTGGATCCGGAAGTCTTTGATGCCCGCCCGCTTGCAGGCCCACCTATGGGCGCTCTGCCAGCCGTTGTAGGTGATCGGGTAGCTCTCGCCGGCGACGATCTTGCGCTTTGTGCGCGGCTCCTTCTTGGTCGTCTGAGCGACGTAGAGAAACACGGCCGGCTGGTCGGGGTCGCGCCGGGACCACAGCGGCCAGAGCAGCTCGCGGATGTCCCGGGTGATCGGCAGGCGCTGCAGGGCGCCGCCCTTCTTCCGGATCTCGATGAACCCTTCGTCCCACTTGACCTGAGGCCAGGTGATCAGCGCGGCCGCGCGGCGCAGCCCTGTCAACTGGGCGAAATGCCGGAGCGTCGTGTAGCCTGGCAGCTCGGCGGCCTCGAGGCGGATCTCCTCCTCGATCGATAGTTCGCGCACCCGCTCCTGAGGCTCCGATAGGAACAGATCGCCCCACCGGAGCTCGCGCAGCGGGATCTCCCAAGTCGTGCGGGCGCGGGTCAGGATGCGCCGCAGGATCATGGTGAAAGAGCGGTTAACGGTGCTCGCGCTGACCAGACCGAGCTTCGGGTCGCCGCGCCGGTATTCGCCACGCCGGCGAGCGACGAGGCTGGCCGCCAGGTCGGTGGTGATCTGGTCGATGGGGGTCGCGCCGCCGATCCAGTCGACGATGCGCTCAAGGTTGCCGAAGAGCTCGTCCGGCTTCGCCGCGTGCTTGCCGACCTCCTCCCAATACCGGAGGACGGCGGCGTCCAGGGACATGCCCGGCGCCGCCTTGGTGTTGCCGGCGGCGGCGAACTCCGCCTTTACGCGCTCGCGCTCACGACGCTCAAATGCTTCTGCCGCTCGCTTTTCCGAGCATTCCGTAGAGCCGCGAAACCGTTGGCCTTTGTAACTAAAGTCGTACCAGAGGAACGGGCTCTTGGGGACACGGCGGACGGACATGATGCGGCGATGCTCTGGCGCTCGAGAAACTGCAGGACGTCGCTCAGCCGGAACATGCGCCGCTTGCGGAGCGTCCCCTTGCCGATCTGGACGCTCGAAATGTCGCCCGACCGGACATGCTCGCGCAAGGTCGGCTCCGCCATCCTGAGCAGGCGCGCGGTCTCGTCGAGCGGCAGATACGGGTGCGCCGCGAATGCGTCGATCAGAGCTTGGGGAATCGGATTTGACTGCATGACACGAATCAGCTTGGCGCAAACTGCCGGGCGATCAACAGCTGATTGTCGAGCGCGATCAGATATTTGATTTCCCCCAAAACCCAGCCGAACTTCCCATGGAACTTCCCCAAACGACCCCCGAAAAAACATGGGAAGTTCGCGCGATCTTTGGGGGAAACACCCTCCGCGAGGCATCAGGACACCCCCGAGCGGCCGTTAACCGCCTTCGCAGGTCGCTCAAAGGGGCATTTTGGGGTGTCCAGGAGGTCGTTTTGGGTCTCTGAAGCGGCCCAGAACGATTTCCCCCAAAGCCTATCAGGCCGCGGCGCGCGCCCGAGCTCGCTTGAGGGCCGCCGACACGGAGGCCGGCGAGACGGCGTAGCGCCGGGCGATGTCGGCGGCCGGTATTTCGGAGACCATCGCCAGGAGCTCGCGGTCGGGGGGCAGGCGGCGGACGCGGCCGGGGACGCCGGCGGCGCGCAGGATCGCGGACACCTCTCGATACGACATCGACAGCGCGTAGCCGATCTCGGCGCGGGAGCGGCCCTGGGAGTACAGCGAGACAGCGGGGTGGATGTCGGTCGTCATGTTTCCGTCCTCTCGGCATCCCGCAGTTTGTCCCGGACGGTCGCCGCCTTGAGCGGCCGCATGCGCCGGATCCCGTAGCGGTGCTTGAGGTGAGCCACCTGATGCAGCTCGAGCCCCATCCGCTCGGCGATCTGCGCGCCTGTCTGGCCGCGCGCGTTCATCGCCTTGACCTTCTCGACGCGCTTCAGTGTGTCCCGGTGCGGCTTCGGCGCCCCCGGCTCGCGCTTGACGGCGCGGATGCCCTCTCGGCAGCAGATCGTGGAGATCGTGCCGGGCGTCGAGCCGAGCCGGGCAGCGACCTGCTTGTGTGTCAGGCCGCGTCCGATCAGCTCGCGCAGGCGCTCACGGTCGATCGCTTTCGCCATCAGCGCGGCCCCGGCATTCCAGGCTCGTCGTCTGGCTCAGCGACGGCCGCCCGCTGGGCGAACAGACGGTCCATTTGCCAGGCCCTGTAGGCCGAGCCGTACAGCCGCTCGACGGGATCCGGCCTCGCCCCGGCCTGGCGGATCAGCTCGCCGACCAGGGCATAGTGCTCCTCATCGCTGGCCGCGCGCACCAGCTCGCACTGATCGATCGCCGCATAGCCACCAGGCCAGCCGGTCCAGCTTAGGCCGCCGGACCGATAGTCGGCGTAGGCCACGGTGACCTCGCGGCCGCCGGGGACGCGCACGATGTCGCCGGCGCGGATGCGGTGGGCGTGGGCGGTGTCAATCATGCCGGCACCTCGGTCGGCTCCGCGAGCCTGTTGATGCCTCCAGGGTCGTCACGCGACCTCGCCGCCGCTGCTGCACAGCAGCACGCGGTAGGGCACGACACGCGCCCGATCGGCCTCGACCTTGTCGACGATATCGTCGGCGCGGACGAGGTCGCTGTCGTCGCGGCTACCGAGCGCGCCACGGATTTCGAGGTCATACTGAGCCATCAAACTACCGCCAGCCAGTCGGGGAGCGCGTGGTCGAGCGCCATCGACGGCGCGATCTCCGGCACGCGCTCGATCACGGGCGCCGCGGGCATGGTCCCGCAGAGCCGCCTGTAGACCGGCCGCAGCCGCTCGCCGACATCGTCCCTGCAGTAGCTCGCCACCTCGTCCAGGCGTCCCTCGCGCACGAGATCCCAGACCATGCTCCCGTCGACGCCCTGCTTGCCCGGGATCCCGAGCAGGCGGCAGAGGCGGTCGAGCTTGATGAAACCCTGCGACCCCATCCACATCTGCTGGGTGTCGCGGATCCGGGTCACGTCCCACGGCCGGGCGTCGACCGGCCACCAGGGCGCCGGCGAGATCCGGTTGATGAGCGAGCGCCGCCAGAGGCCGCGGATGTCGAAACCGCTGTTGTGGGCGATGACGGTGGGCACGAGCGGCCGCCGGGACCCGAAGTCCTCATAAGCGCTGTCGTCGACGCGCTGCATCGCCGCCCAGAACCGCCGCAGGACGTCAGCCTCGTCCAGGCCCTCGACGGACCGCACCGGCTCGTCGTCCCAGGCCCAGGCGACGCACATGATCTGGCAGATCGAGGTGTCGACGGCGGTCTTGCGGACGGCCTCGTCGATCGCCTTGTCGACGTTGGCGACCGCAGCGGCATGGTCGGCGACCGCCTTGGCGCGCTTCCGCTCCAGGTCGGCCGCGATCTTGGCCTCATCCTTGATGTTTCCGGCCGCGACGATGCCCGACAGGTCGAGGGCGGGCACCTGATGGCGCGCGGCGATCTCGGCGAGGAGCTCGGGATCGCTGCTGGGCGTGGTCTCGATGTCGATGAAGAGTTCGGTCATGGACGGCTCTCCGAAAGCCGGAGTTCCGGCGTCAGGTTTCGCACGGTGGTCCCCTCCTCGCGATCCGGTAGGATCCTGCCCATCAGCGCGTCGCCCTCGGGCATCAGGCGCCTGCTCTCGTCCATCGCTCCCGCGTGGAACTGCTGCCAAATCTGATCCGCGATCTGAGGATCGACCCGGCCGATGATCTCGCGCCGCCTGATGACGTAGTCGTCGTCTGCCGTCGCCTCGATCTCCCTGGCGTAGACGGCATCGACCTGTGCCCGCTCCACCGGCGTCATCTCGGAAATGCGGCCCATCATCGGGTCGCGGGGCGGATTGGGTCCCGGCCGCAACTTCTTGGCGGCCTGGCGCTCGGCGTGGCGGCGCTGCTGGCGGGTGATCCGGGCGTAGGTGGCGAGCACCTCGGTGAGGCTCGGCCGCGCCAGCGGGAAGCAGGCGAGCTCGCCGATGACGCAGGCCGGCTTGAGCGCAGCCATCGCGGCGTCGACCGCCTCGACAGTGACGCCGTAGACCGACGCGATGTCCTCATGCTGGATGCCGTTGTCCCGCAGGCGGCGGAGGATCTCGGTGTTCGGCAGGCCGACGGGTCGCGGAGCCGGACGGGCGGCGGGCTTGCGGCCGCGGGTGTCGCGGGTCCACTCGATGCCGAGGCGGTTGAGGGCGTGACGAACGCCCGGAGCCGAAGCGCCGAGCTCGGCGGCCATCTGGGTGAGCGTTTTGCCCTGGACGGCCAGACGGCGGAGGTCGGCCTCGGGGATCCGCGTGCGGAAATCCGTGTACGGCCGGTGGAGACCTTTTAGCGTGCGGTTGACCTGGCTCTGCGAGATGCCGATCAGCGCCGCCGTCTCGTATTGGGTGAAGCCGGCTTCGATCGCCTCGACGACCTGAGCGCGGACCTCGGCCAGCGGACGGTGGACCCGCGGCTTGCGGGGTGCGGGCTCCGGAGCCGCCACGATCGTCGGCTCGACCACCGGCTCGACCACCGGCTCGGCGGCGGGCATCGGCTCGAGGTAGTCCGCGATCTGGTGCACGGTCGCGACCGCGCCCGACTGGGCGGAGAGCTCGCGGGCTATCCGGCGGATGTTGGCCCGTAAATTGAGCGTGGGGCGGCGGTTGGTGTCCTGCAATGTGACGCCGACGACGCCGGCCAAGCGTTCGGCGACGATCAGCTTGCGGTGGCCGTGGCCGTCCTCGAGACGCCAGGGCAGACCATTGCGGTCGAGCTCGTCGATGATCAGCGGCGGGAGTGCGCGTGCGGTGCTCATTTGGATGCGGTCCTCCGACGGGTCGCCACCATCTCGATGGACTGGACGCTCATGCCGCCACTCCCTCGATCTCGAATTTCGTGACCCGCCCGCGCCGATCACGCTCGACGACCAGCACCGCCTCCTCGTCCGTGTGCACCGACCGCCCGGTCAGCTGCCGGTAGCTCGCTGCGATGTCGTCGGCGATCTCGACGGCCGGCAGCGCCGCGAGGCCGGTCGCGCGCTCGCCCGAGACGTCGCGGAGGATGCGCGCGGATGCGTAGAGGCCGAGGCGGTCGCCGCGAGTGAGGCTGGCGACGGTGACGCGGTGGAGGCGGGTCATGCTGCGACCCCGTATGCGTCCCAGTCGACCGTGTAGTGCCTCACCGGCAGCTCACGCCTGGTGACCGGCGGCGTCCGGACGCGATCCATGCCGGCCCTCGCGGCGGCGGAGCCCTTGGGACCCACGCTGATCGGGATCCGGTGTTTCTTCGCGTAGCGCCACGCCGAGCCGGGGTCGAAGTCGAGGATGCGGCCGATCTCGGAGGCGGAGTAGCCCTGCGCGGCGAGCTCCCGGAAACGAGCGTCGTCGATCTTTGCCGCGGGCTTCCTCGAAGGCAGCCCCAGAGCCGCCTTGGACCTCGATGGACGAGGCTTGGACGGACCCGCCCTCAGCGCGCCAATGCCAGCGCAGCCGCGCTGACCGGGCTGGACGTAGATGCCATGCGCCTTGGCGTAGCGGGCGATGTTGTTGGAGCGCTTGCCCATTTCGCGGGCGATCGCCGGCGCGTCCAGACCCTCGGCCGCCAGCGCGCGGACCCGATCGCCATCGATGTACCGGGATGAGGTGCGGGTCACAGGCCACCTCCGAGGCGAGCCCGGCAGGCGGCCGAGATGCGGATGTAGGCGCGGTACATCAGCTCGACCGCGATGATGAGCGCGAGGATGATCAAGGCGGATACTCCGAGGCAGAGCCACAGCAGATCCTCGGCGCTCATCGCGTGAGCCTCTTGGCCCGGGCGCGCGCTTCGATCGCCGCCGGGATCTTGTCGACTCCAGTGATCGGGCCGGCCGAGGGCTCATCGCCGACGTCGAGCCAAGCCGGCACCTCAATGTCGGCAGGGGTCTCCAGCCAGTACGGGACCGCGGCCTCGTCGCTCGCGGCCGTCGGCGCGCTCAGACCGCGCACGGGGCCGGTCTCGAGAGCTGCGCTCGCCGGACGGTTGGCGAACGGCCGCGTCCAACCGTCGTCATCGTCGTCACCATCCTGCTTGTGAGCCGCGGTGTCGGGTCGGTAGGCGGCGTCAGCGTCGCCGAGATCGTCCTCGTCGTCCGCGTCGCTCTCCGCCATCGCCCGCAGCGCTTCGGTCTGCGCCGCGTTGGACTGACGGAGAGCCGCCGCCGCCGGGGTCAAAGGGACCGTGGGGCGAGGCGCGGCGGGCGTGGGAGCCGGAGCGACAACTGCAGCGGGAGCGGTGGTCGGCACCGACGGGCGCATGACGCCGACGCGGCGCACGACCGGGGCGATCGCGGGCTTAGGAGCAGCGACGACCGGCTCAGGCTTGGCGGCCGCGGGCGCCGGAGCGTCCGGCAGCGCGTCCAGCGCCGCTTGAACCTTGGTCTCGGCCGGCGGCAGCGAGCCCCGGCGGCGGCGCTCGTCACGATAGCGGGCGTACAGCTCACCGAGCGACACGCTCATATCCAGCGCCGCCAGCGCCTCGGGCGACCGATCGAGCAGCGCGACCATCTCCCACGTGAACGTCTCGAAGCTCGACGCCAGCGGCTGCGGGTTGGCCGGCTGCACTGCCGGGCGCGGGGCGGTCTGGGCTGAGGGGCGGTAGCCAGGGCGCGGAGGCATCGGGAGGCTCGGTGTTAGCTGTTAACACGATCAGGATCACGCCAATTCAAGACCTCGTCAATGGGATTCGACGTAACGCCAAGAATTTTCATTTCCCCCAGTTTCTTCCGCGGTCGTTTGGGGAAGTTCCATGGGAAGTTCGATTAGGGATTGGGGGAATCGATCTCGCCATTCCGGATCGCTAATCCCTAATCGTTGACCACAGGATCAGGGATTAGCCTAAAATGAGGGATCTGTCGGACTTCTAATCCTACAAAATATTTGCGCTGGTGGCTTTCATGGAGCGGCCGTAGCGTCGCTCCAGGTTCAACGACGAGCTCACTGGAGGGTCGAATGCGTTTCTTTGGATCACTGGTCGCCGCCCTGAAAACGGCCTTCACAGCGCCTTTCCTGATCACCTGGACCCTGGTCGACGAGTTCGGGAAAGCCGTCTGGCGCGCCGTCCGACAGCCGGCGCCGCAGGTCTCCGTCCCGCCGCTGCCTCCGATCGAGCTCGAGCCGGCGTCAGCGCCGCTCATGGCCGAGGCCGAGCGCGTGCAGGCTTGGGTGCGGGGTCAGATCGCCGGCCGGCAGGAGCGGCTTCCGGACGGTCTCAGGCCGCGGACGATCGGCTGGCTGATGAGGCTGGGGCCGGTCGAGCGCGAGCGGGTCGCGAAGGCTGAGACGCTCGCGCTCGCACACCACCTCGGCGATCGGGTGGTGCTCGGCGGCCTCACCGGCGTGACGTCGCTGTGCGTCTCGGAGGTCGATGCGGCGGTTGCGGCGTCGAAGCGGGCCCGCTCGCGGCCGGTCGACATGGCGGCGATCGAGGCCAAGTTGATGGCGTCGAAGCGGTTCCGCTCGCGCGGAGATTATGGAGACGCGCCGGAGCCCGAGGCGGCCCCGGCTTCGGCGCTGGCGTTCAGTTGATGCGCTGGCGCTCGCGAGCGCGGGCGACGATCACGGCCTCGAGGTCAGCGACATACGACCTAAGGGTCGCAATCTCCTGGAGGGCCGCCGCGTGGGCGGCCCTCTCTGCGTTCAGCGCGCGGATCGCCTGGTCGCGCTGGGCGGCGACGGTGTTGACGACCGTCTGCGCCTGCGCGCGCTGAGCGTGGATTGCATCGGCATAGCCGAGGGCGAGCCCGTATTCCCCTTCAGTCAGCCCGATCATTGCCGCTCTCCATGTCTCTGAGCCTCATCAGAATCCATCGCGGCCCGCTTGACAATCTCAAAAGTGTCTAGTAACTAATGAACAGTTACCGCGCGCCTCGGCGGACATCCCAGGGGCTGGAGACTGAGATGACCCGTCCCGAGATCGTTCTCGCCGCCCTGGTGCTCACCGACACCGGCGAGATCCGCCAGAACATCACGTCTAGCCACTCTGAAACGGCGATCGCGCTGATCGCTACCGGCAACGCGGAGCTCGGCGAGGAGCTCTCGCGTCTCGGCGACGAGGCCGAGGAGCTGCACGCCACCGCGACGCGGCTGACCGAGCTTGGTCTCGTCCGCGCGGCTAAGGACTGCATGGACCGTCGCCGTGAGGACGAGAACGCGATGATTTCACTCTGGGAGGATGCTGATTTCCTCGCGATCACGGCGGCCAAGGCGCTGATCAACGAGGTCGGCGTCGAGCGCGCGATCGAACTCGCCTACCCTGAGGCGACCGTTTTCAGCTGAGGACCCAGATGCCCATCCGCCTATGCCTACCCGACGCGCCGCCGCGCTCCCTGCGGTGGACGACACATCACCCGGCGTCGCGACGCGGGCTCGGCGTGCTGATCTACAAGCATAGCTCCGAGGTCCTCGACGGCGCCGGGTTTCGCGCGCTGCGGGACGGCGACGGCGCGTGGATCGAGACGGATCGTGAGGACCGCGTGCGCGGCGCGCTCGGGCTGGAGGCGGAGGAGAGCCTCGCGGCACCCGCCTCGCGGCCACCCCCGAGCTCATCGCCGCTATCCGCGGTGAGTGACCCCGATCAAGGAGCGACCGTCATGGTCCGCGAACGCGTCAACCCCGACGCCCCGCTGTCTAACGCCGCCAAGCAGGCCCGCCGCCGCGCCCGCACCGCGGAGGCCGGCGGCAAGACCGTCGTCGTCCAGCTCTCCCCACAGGCGGTCGAGGGCCTCGCGCGGATCCGTGAGGCGCTCAGCCTCGGGTCGGATCGCGCGGCCATCGAGGCGGCGATCGAGGCCCTGCAGCGGACCCTGCCGGCGTCGTGAGGCGTCGCGCGGAAATCTCGCGATGGCTGTTGACATCTGGGATGGTTACTAGTAACCTACATTCATCGGCAGACGCTGAGCCGGCGCCCCGCGGATCCAGGGGCTGGAGACTGAACACATGGCCACCTTCACGCTCGCCCTGAACGAGACCAGCTCCGGCCGGCGCATTCGCGTCCGCGAGCTCGAGTATCGCGGCACCCTCACTGCGGCCAAGGCGGCCGCCACCCGGGCTTTCTCGCACGCTCCGCTACTCGATCATGAGATCGACGTCCTGCGCCACCGGATCACGCGGCCGTCCAATCACCCCGAGCCCGTCGTCGTTTTAGATCTGGTCGGCCGCCGGGAGACCTACGGCCCCCGCTGGTTCCGGCTCTAAGGAGGCCCTGATGCTCACCCTCGCGATCGCCGTCGTCGTGTCCGCGTGGCTCGTGCTCAATCACGGCGGACCGGCTCGACCACCAACCAAGCCGCCCCTCACCGGGCGGCTTTTTGCTGTCCGGCGATCACCCGGACCCCAGACACGCGAAAGCCGCCCGGAGGCGGCCTGTTGATCGGTCGATTACGCTAGCGCTGGCGCTCAGCGTAAAAGTCAGTTCCGGGAAAGTCAAGGTGGCTGCAACCGTCTCGCCCTCGATTAGACTAAAGTCGCTATCTCAGATCGCGGAATGAGTATAACCGTCACCTGGCCCTGAGACGCAAAAAGCCGCCCGGAGGCGGCCTGTTTTCGCGTCGGTTACCCTTGCGCTGGCGCTCAGGGTAAAAGTCGAAAACCCAAAAGTCAAGCCCCCGCCCTAGCGGCCTCCCTGGCGGCCTTTCTGGCGGCGATCGCCTGGCGTCTCGCGGCCCTCTCCCGGCGGATTATGGCGTTCTCGCGCTTGATCTCGGCGCTGATCTCGCGGGAGGTCGGCTTCTTCGAGGCGTAGGCTTGGCTTCCTGCGATCACAACCAGCTTGGTTGTACGGCCGCCCGTCTGGAAGCTCTCGACCCGCCAGACAAGGTCCTTCACCTGGGCCGCGTTCAGGCTCTCGATGATCGGCATGAGGGCGCTCGCCCGGTAAGCCGCGAGTGTCCCGGTGGTCCATCCCGGCGCGTAGCGTTGGATGTTGTCCATCGTGATCTCGGCGCGGAATTCCGGGCTCGCGACGTCGATCGCCTCAGCGCAGGCGTTCAGCAGGAGGTCGATTCCGGCACGGCTGTGCACCCGCCACCAGACCCGCTTGGGGACGTAGACCCACGCGTCCGCCAGCATGTAATGCAGAGCGCGATCAACACGATAGAGGATCTTGCCCGGCCTCGGCGTCTGGCCTGTCCGCCATCCTTCACCGGGCGCATTGCGGAGGCTCTTGAACAGCATCCGGCCGTCCATCTCATGGCCAGGCGCCTCGACGCGGCATCCCATCAGGATCCGCTCCAGCGCCTCAGCCAGGCTGTCCGGAGAGCGGTGAGAGACGTCCAGCAGGTCCTTCTGCTCGATCTCCTGCTCCTGGTCCCTGATGCCCGCGAACGGCTTCATGCAGGCGATGAGCGACCACAACCTGTGGAGGTCCCAGCCGTCCAAATCGGGGAAGCGGAAGCGTCTCACGAACTCCACCGGCACCGCGAACTTGCGTTCCGTGATCGCGTCCAGCCGGTGTCGCATCCCGTCTGTGCCGACCTTGATCGTCGAGCCGCCGACACGCTCCGCGCGGATCTCCTGGACGAGGTCCATCGTCTCCGTGACCGGCGTGCCTTCCGACCGTCCCTTGAGCTTGCCGAGAACCGTCATGGTTGCTAACTCCGCCATCTGCTAACAGCCTATTTAGCATAACCTTTCGCGTTTCGCTACTAGATGACCACCCCTCTATATAGATATCACTCTAAGAGAGGCAGGATTCCCCGTCCTTGGGGACCGGATTCCGGATCCTTGGGGACATGGTCTCCGCCTGGCCCAGGTCGGTCGTCGCTGGCGCTCCTCCCTGGCCAGGCATGGGAGGAGGAGGAATCCGGCTTGAAGGACATGGAGACCCTCTTCGCTCTTGAAGTGGAAGAAAGATCGTCGGGAAGAGGCCTTCGGCCTGAAGGGAGAAGCGGCACGGGCCGTGCTGGACTCCCGGCGGCGGTACAGAGGCAAGCCGGTCTCCAGCCAAGAAAGATGAGCTGACGGGCAAGAGACCGCTGTACGGGCGCGAGGACGCGTTTTCCGGGCTGATCGATGACCTTCAACTGATCCGCATCGATTTCTTACGGCCAGACAGCCGATTGCCCGTCAAATGCAACGCAGCGGCTCTGGATGACGTCGTGTGAGGCCGTCCGCTTGTGCCATGCAAGGATGAGCCACAGGCTGTCCGGAACACTGGAGGCCGCCATGTCCCGCAAGGATCAGATCGCCCGATACGAAGCTGCGTTGGAGCGCGACCGCCTGCGAGCGGCCGCTTATCGTCAGAAGGCCAAGCTGTCCGGCCGGCCGAACCCGGCCGCGGTGGATCGAGCGATCGTCGAAGCGCTGCAGCGGGTCATGAACGAGGCTGTGTCCGCCGCCGGGCCGGACCGCGCGGCGATTGAGGAAGCCCTGAAGCGGCCGGTCAGGCTGGATCGGATCGGCGGTTACGCGGTCGAGATCCTCGCCAAGCGCAAGCACGCGGACAAGGCGGAGGCGATACGGATGGTGCGCCGCCGGCTGTTTCCGACGCGGACGACGTCCCGGACGCAATCCGCGCGGTCATCTGAGGAAGTAACGGGGGCGTCGACGTTGAATTGAGGCTGATTTTCCGCGGAAACCGGGCGGAAACGGCTTGTCTCATGCAGCGGATCGGGTAGAATCCAACGCGTCATGTAGCTGTGACAAAAAGAGCCCCGCGCTGCGGCTCGCCAAGAAGCGCGCGTAGCCCCGCCGACCTCACGGTCGAGCGGGGCTCTTCTTTTCCGGCTTGATGGTTGCGCGGATGCATGAGGCCATAACCTCATGGCCGCCGATCTCGACATTTCAGCACAGGTAAC
>Ga0182749_1002850_pt1 | contig 12342 bp, 9 predicted proteins | sample eDN3rd37CKraftMG_FD_128875 | JGI IMG/M metagenome (GOLD analysis project Ga0182749, IMG submission 128875) | Enriched Miracle-Growth compost microbial communities from Emeryville, California, USA - eDNA 3rd pass 37_C Kraft MG (version 2) (version 2) ...
TGCACGCGTTCAACCAGCGCGACGTCGGCGGCATCCTGGCGATGATCCGCACGCTCGGCGCGCTGATCGGGGAAAGCGCGAAGGCCGATGCGCTGGCCGTCTCCCTCGCGGCGCGACTCGATCGCCTGCGCGCGCGGACTGCGGCGCTTGCGCGGAGACCGCGCGTCTACTTCGAGGAATGGGACGAGCCGATGATCTCCGGCATCGGCTGGGTGTCGGAGCTAATCGGCATCGCCGGCGGCATCGACGTGTTTCCCGATCTCGCCAGCCGGAAGAGCGCGAAGGAACGCATCGTGACGGCCGGGCAGGTGATCGCGGCGCGGCCCGACATCGTCGTCGGCTCCTGGTGCGGCAAGAAGTTCGTGCCGAAACAGGTGGCGGCGCGGCCGGGCTTCGATACCGTACCGGCGGTCGCCACCGGCTGGCTGCGCGAGGTGAAATCCACGGTCATCCTGCAGCCGGGGCCGGCGGCGCTGACCGACGGCGTCGATGCGCTCGCCGCGATCTTTGAAGACTGGGCGAAGCAACCCGCCTGATCCCGCTCGCGTCGTCAGCCCAACAGGCGCTGCAGCTTACCGCGAGCCAGCGCGACCCAGGCGCGCCACGTGCTCGGCCGCTCGGGCTCGGCCAGGCGCAAGCCGACGGTCGTCACGCGGCCGCCCTCGGCCTGGTGCGCGAGCAGCGCGATGGGACCGAGAGCGACGATGTCGCCCGGCCGCGGCGCGCGCCCAAGCTGCTCGGTGAAGAAATCGGCGAGCGACAGGTCGGAATGCGCGGCTGCGACTTGCAGGCCGTAGATGTCGGCGAGTGCACCGAGCGTCGCTGTACCGGGCACGAAGAAGTCACCGAGCAGGCTCGGGTCGGGCTTGGCCGCCGGCGGCATGGCGACGAAGAAACGATCGAGCGCCTGCGCCTTTTCCGGCGGCGCCAGCAGGTAGACATAGTCGCCCTCCCGCAGCGGCTCGGCTTCGGCAGGCGTGAGGATCTCCTCATTGCGCACGACCATGGTCGGGCGCGCCCAGTTGGGGATCAGGCCGCGGCGCATGAACGGACTGTTCGGCGTCAACGGGTAGCCGACGATCTCGCGCGCGAGCTGGCCGGGCAGATCGAGCTCGATCCGACGCGGCAGCGGATCGGCGCGGGCAAACGACATGTCGAGCTTCTTTGCCGCCGGCGCGACGGTCCAGCCCTGCACCAGGAGCGAGGACAGGACGACGACGAAAGCGACGTCGAAATACATGTAGGCCGCCGGCAGCCCGACGAGGAGCGGGATCGAGGCGAGGAAGATCGCCACCGCGCCGCGCAGTCCGACCCAGGAGATGAACAGCTTCTCGCGCCACTGGAAATTGAACGGCGCGAGGCACAGGAACACCGCGGCCGGCCGCGCCACCAGCATCAGCACGAGGGCGACGACAATGGCGCCCCACAGCGAATCGGCCAGCCGATACGGCCAGGCGAGCAGGCCGAGCAGCACGAACATCACGATCTGCGCCAGCCAGGTGACGGCGTCGAGAAACACGACCACGGAATTGTGCGCGCGCGTCTGCTGGTTGCCGACGACGAGGCCGGCCAGATAGACGGCGAGGAAGCCGGACGTATGCACGGCGTTGCAAAACGCGAACAGCACGACCGCGCCGACGGCCACAAACGGCGCGTGTAGCCCCTGCGCCAGATTCACGCGGTTGAGGACCAAGACGACGAGCTTGCCGCCGACATAGCCGAAAAGGGCGCCGAATGTGGCTTCGCGGAGGAGCGTGAGCACCGCCTGCCCCCAGTCCTGCTGGTGCTGGGCCAGCAGGATCTCAACGATGAGCAGCGCAAGGAAGACGGCGAACGGGTCGTTGGTGCCGGACTCGACCTCGAGCACCGCGCGCACGCGCGGCCGCAGCCGCAGGCCGCGGGCGTTGATCAGGAAGAAGACCGCCGCCGCGTCGGTCGAGGCGACGACCGCGCCGAGCAGGACCGCCTGCAGCCAGCCGATGCCGAGGACGAACTTGGCGATCGGCGCGGTGATGAGCGTGGTCACCAGCACTCCGACCGTCGCCAGCATCAGCGAGGGGGCCAGCACACTACGGAAGGAGGCAAGGCGCGTGCGCAGGCCACCGTCGAACAGGATCAGAGCGAGCGCGATCGAGCCCACCTCGTAGGCGATGCCGACGTCATTGAAGGCGAGCCCGCCGGGTCCCCCCTCGCCCGCCAGCATGCCGAGCAGCAGGAAGATGAGCAGCAGCGGAGCGCCGAAGCGCAACGCGATCAGGCTCGACAGGATGCCCACGAGCACGAGCAGGCTGCCGAGCAGGATGGCGATGCTGATCGAGTCGAGTGCGGCCATGGTTCCTCGTCATTCGGGAACGGCCGCCATTGCCCCAGGCGGGGGGCGCACGAGCCCGGAATCCAGGGATACCTAGCTACTGACTGATTTGCGCGCAAAGGTCGAGCCTTTGCGCAGGAGAAAGTTCAATTCGCCGCAGATTTCTTGCCGCATCCGGCGATCCACGACAGCATGCCGCCCGCAAGTACCGGCGGCATGCGTCGGGTCATGACAGGCCTAGAAATTGACCTTGTCGCCACCCTTGAGCTCGAGGATCTCGCGGGCCTCATCGGGCGAGGCGACCTCGGCCCCAAGGCCCTCGATGATCTTGCGCACCTTGGTGACCTGCTGCGCGTTCGATTCGGCGAGCTGGCCGGCGCCGATCCACAGCGAGTCCTCCATGCCCACCCGCACGTTGCCGCCCATCGCGGCGGCGATCGCGGCGACCTTCATCTGGTTGGCGCCGGCGCCGAGCACGGACCAGCGGTAATTGTCGCCGAGCAGCCGGTCGGCGGTCCGCTTCATCATCATCACGTCTTCCGGATGCGCGCCGATGCCGCCGAGGATGCCGAACACCGACTGCACGAACACCGGCGCCTTGATGAGGCCGCGGTCGAGGAAGTGGCGCAGCGTGTAGAGGTGGCCGATGTCGTAGCACTCCACCTCGAAGCGGGTGCCGTTCTCGGCGCAGGTGGTGAGGATGTATTCGATGTCGGCGAAGGTGTTCTTGAACATGCCCTTCTTCGACCCTTCGAGATACGGCTCCTCCCAGTCGTGTTTGAACTTGCCCTTGAAGCGCGGGATCATCGGATAGAGGCCGAAGTTCATCGTGCCCATGTTGAGCGAGGCAACTTCCGGCTTGTACGTGGCGGCGGGCTTGACGCGCTCCTCGACGGTCATGGTCGGGGCGCCGCCGGTCGTGATGTTCACCACGACGTTCGACCGCTGCTTGATGACCTTGAGGAACGGCGCGAAGGCCTCCGGAGTCTGGTCCGGCCGGCCGTCCTGCGGGTTACGTGCGTGCAGATGCACGACCGCGGCGCCGGCTTCCGCGGCGCCGATCGCGGCGTCAGCGATCTCCTGCGGGGTGACCGGCAGGTGCGGCGACATCGAGGGCGTGTGAATCGAGCCGGTAATGGCACAGGTGATGATGACTTTGCGCGGCTTGGCCATGGAGCATTCGATCCCGTTGAAACGTGGCTTTCGTTTTCACGATTGGACGTGTGCCGCGATCCTAGAGTATCAGACCCGGCCAAGCCACCTCGCTCTGCGCGCCAGGACGTTCCCGTGGACGAAACGAACAAAGCCGCAGGACGGCCGATCCTGATCGGCACATTGTGCGGCGTCGGCGCCGCCATGGGATGGGCCGGCGGCTTCGTCGTCGCCAAGCACGGCGTGACCATCGGCTTCACGCCCGCGGATCTGGCGTTCCACCGGTTCTTCTGGACCGGCCTCGTGCTGATGGTCCTCGCCTTTCGCCACGGGGTGGTGCGGCTCGGCGGCATCGGCTGGGGCCGCAGCCTGATCCTCTGCATCCTTTCCGGCCCGCCGCAGGTCATGCTCGCCTATACCGGCTTCATGCTGGTGCCGCTCGGCCACGGCACCACGATCCAGCCCGCCTGCGCTGCGGTGTTCGGGCTGATCCTGGCAAGCCTGGTGCTGCACGAACGCGCAAGCCCGCAGCGCATCTTCGGTGGCGCCGTGATCGCCGCCGGCCTCGCCGTATTCGGCACCGAGTCGGCGACCACGATCGGCGCCCAGGGACTTGCCGGCGATCTCATGTTCGCGACGGCGGGATTGTCCTGGGCGGCGTTCGGCACGACGCTCAGGCGATGGCGCGTGCCGGGCATGCAGGCGGCGGCCGTCGTCGGCGCCATGTCGGTCATCGTGTTCGGGCCGCTGCACGCGATCTTCTACGGCTACGCCGGCATCCTGCAGCACAGCCTCACCGACAACCTCGTGCAGATCGTCGTGCAGGGCATATTTGCCGGCGCGCTGCCGCTCTACCTGTTCGCGCGCTCGGTGATCCTGCTCGGCGCCGGCCGCGCAGGCACATTCCCGGCGCTGGTGCCGGGCTTCGGCCTGATCATCGGCTTCCTCGCTCTCGGCACCGTGCCGAGCCTGGCGCAGACCGTCGGGCTCCTGATCGTGCTGGTGGGCTTCAGGTTCGTGGTGTGGTGAGCCGTGTGTCCCGGGCGCAGCGCAGCACGTTGGTGATGCGCTGCAGACCCGGGACCGTCTCGCGCGCCGGAAACCGCAACGGCCCCGGATCTGCGATGCACCACTTCGCTTACGCTCGTGCTGCATCGCGTCCCGCGCACGCCCACATCACTCCGGCCCGGCATATTTCCCCGCCGTCTGCGGAAACAGGTTCTTGACGATCTTGAATTTGGAGATGTCGACCGTCGCGTCCATGTGCAGGAAAATGACCGCATCGCGCAGCACCTTTTCGATGCCGAAATCGAGCATGATACCGTTGCCGCCATGCAGCTCGACCGCGTGCTGCGCCACCTTCATGATTTCCTCGGACGCGAACATCTTGGCCATGTTGCACAGAACCTCGGCGTCGGGCGCTTCGTCGTCCACCGCGGCCGCGGCACGGTCGAGCAGCGCGCGCACGGCCTCGATCCTGGTCGCCATGTCGGCGAGGCGCAGCGCCACCGCCTGATGCTTGATCAGGATGCGGCCGCCCTGAACGTAGTTCTGCACGTAGTCGGCCGTCGCCTCGAAAGCGCGCACGCCGACGCCGAGATTCTTGGCCGCCTGGATGATCTTGCCGGGCCGGAAATAGATGCCGGCCGAGCCGAGCGCCGTGTCCTGCACCAGGAGATGGTCGTCGGGCACGAACATGTCCTCGAACGTCATCTCGCCGTTGTTCATGAAGCGGCAGCCGAGCGTCTCGTTGCAGCGCGTCACCGAAAAGCCCTTGGTCTCGCGCGGCACCAGGAAGGACGACGTGCCCTGCATCATTCCGAGCTTCGGGTTGGTGTTGGCGTAGACGACGTAGAGCGAGGCGTCGTAGCCGTTGGAAATGAATTGCTTGCGGCCGTTGATCACCCAGCCGCCGTCGACCTTCGCCGCCTTCGTCTGCATCGCCGCTTCCGGCACGTTGTAAGGCAGCCAGCGGTCCGAGGCGCCGCGCGGCTCGGTCAGGCAATGCGCCATCAGGAACTGCGGCTCGGCAACGAGGCGCTTGAACCACTTCTCCTGCAGGTGCTTCGGCGCGAGCCGGCGCAGCAGCACCGACACTTTCCAGTTCTGCACCAGCTTGTCGGCGAGCCCTGAATCGCCACGCGCGATCTCCTCGGAGATGACCGAGAAGGTCTTCACTTCCGTGCCCGCCGGCAGCTCGATGCCGCCGTATTCCTCCGGCACGCCGAGCGTGCGGACGCCGATCTTGTCGGCTTCTTCGAGGATGTGCGGAGGCAGCCGCCCCTCCGGCTCCATCGACCACTCGCGCTGCCAGTTCTGCTTGATGAAGGGCAGCACCACCGCATCGACGAAATCGCGGCAGCTCTGCCGCATCATGCGCAGCTCTTCGGACAGGTTGCGGTCGTTCATGGTGGTTCCCCCCTCGCGGGCATGCCGCGGCGGTCTCGCCGACGCCGTCCCGCGCTTGATCTTGGCCGGTCTTGCGGGCAATTTCCAACAGGGGTCGGTCGGAGGGGGCCGTGGACTTCAACATACAGCAGGCGCTCGGGCCGGCCGGCGAATCGCTCGTCGCCGCCGCCCAGGACCTGTTCTCGATCTGGCTGGCGATCCAGGTCGCCGCAATCGGCATCGCCGCCGCGGTGGCGGCCGCGACGGCCGGCATCGCGCGACGGCGCTTCAGAGTTGACGAGGCGACGATGGGCTGGCCGGCGCCGCTGCGCCGGTTTGCCCACCTGCTGCTCGAGCATATCGGCACGCCGGTCTTCCTGCTTGCCATCGCGGTGATGCACGCGGCGCTGCTGTCGCTGACCTGGCCCAGCCGCTCCTACCTGCTCGGCGTCGCCGAGAGCCTGGCGACGGCGTGGTTCGTGATCGCCATGGTGGCCGGGCTGATCCGCAACCCGTTCGTCTACCGGCTGGTGGCGATCTCCGCCTGGACCATCGCCGCGCTCAGCATCCTCGGCCTGCTGCGGCCGACCATGGCGGCGCTCGATTCGGTCGCGGTCGTCTTCGGCGGCCTGCGCATCTCGCCGCTATTGGTCATCAAGACCGCCGTGCTGCTGCTGCTGGCGCTCTGGGCGGCCAGCGCGGCAGGCGACTTTCTCGAGAAGCGCGTGCGCAGCGCCGCGGACCTGACGCCGTCGATCCAGGTGCTGATCGGCAAGGTGGCACGGCTGCTGCTCGTCACCTTCGCCATCCTGATCACGCTGTCGACCGTCGGCATCGACCTCTCGGTGCTCGCCTTCTTCTCCGGCGCGATCGGCGTCGGCATCGGCTTCGGCCTGCAGAAGATCGTGTCGAACCTCGTCAGCGGCATCATTCTGCTCGCCGACAAGTCGATCAAGCCGGGCGACATCATCACCGTCGGCGACCAGTTCGGCTGGGTGACCAATATGGGCGCCCGCTACACCTCGGTCGACACCCGTGACGGCCGCGAGATCCTGGTGCCGAACGAGGATTTCATCACGCAGCGCGTGGTCAACTGGTCCTACTCCAACCGCCGCATGATGGTGATCTCGCGCTTCGGCGTCGCCTACGACAGCGATCCGCATCGCGTGCAGGACGTAGCGGCCGCCGCAGCCGCAAGCGTGCCGCGCGTCATGGCCGACCCGGCACCGGTCTGCTATTTCGAGGCGTTCGGAGAGTCCTCGCTCGACTTCAGCCTGCGCTACTGGATCGCCGATCCCGACAACGGCATCATCAACGTGCGCACGCCGGTCATGCTGGCCTTGTGGGATGCGCTCAAGCGCGAGGGTATCGACATCCCGTTCCCGGTGCGCGACGTGCGCATCCGGCAGGCGGGGATGCAGGAACAGGCGAAGGGTTGAGAGGCGATTACGTCACCGTCGCCACAACGTCATGGCGGACTCGTCCCGGCCACCCACGCCTTGCTCACTGCTATTTCGCAAGAACTTGGATGCCCGGCACCAGGCTGGGCATGACGGGTGCTTGGGCCGCGCGTTCCGCGCGCCGTCCCTCCCCGTCAAGGGGAGGGTAACAGAGATCGCGGCGACGCCGCGCCCTACGCCGCCTTGCGCTTCGACAGGAAGTCACCCATGCGCTCGAGCGCCTTCAGGATGTTCTCGGTCGAATTGGCGTAAGAGAGGCGCAGATAGCCTTCGCCGAGAATGCCGAAGTCCGGGCCGCCGATGGTGACGACGCCGGTCTCGTTGAGCAGGGTATTGGCGAGCTCCTTCGCCTTCCAGCCGGTGCCCTTGATATTCGGGAAGGCGTAGAACGCGCCCTTCGGCGTCACGCACGAGACACCGGGCAGCTTGTTCAGACCCTCGACCACCACTTTGCGGCGCCGGTCGAACTCGGCGATCATCTTGACCACCTCGTCCTGCGGGCCGGTGAGCGCGGCGAGGCCCGCATACTGCGCCGAGGCATTGACGCAGGAGTGCAGGTTGACCGACAGCTTGCGCGCATAGTCGTAGAGCTTGCCCGGCCACACCGCGTAGCCGAGGCGCCAGCCGGTCATGGCGTAGGTCTTCGACCAGCCGTTCAGCAGGATGAGCCTGTCGCGAATCGACGGATACGACAACAGGCACACATGCGTCTCGCCGTCGTAGACCATGTGGTCGTAGATCTCGTCCGACATGATCGCCACGTCCGGCCACTTCTCGAGACCGGCGACGAGCTTGTCGACCTCGCTCTTCGGCGTGACGCCGCCCGTGGGGTTGGCCGGCGAGTTGACGATGATGAGCCGCGTCTTCGGCGTGATCAGCTTCAGCGTCTCCTCGGCCGAGAAGGCGAAGCCGTTCTCCTCGCGGATCGGCACCGGCACCGGCGTCGCGCCGGTGAATTCGATCATCGAGCGATAGATCGGGAAGCCGGGGTCCGGATACATGATCTCCGCGCCCGGCTCGCCGAACATCAGGATCGACATGAACATGGTCGGCTTGCCGCCGGGCATGATCATGACGCTGTCGGGCGAGACCTCGACCTTGAAACGCGTGTGGAGGTCGGCGGCGACGGCCTCGCGCAGGGCCGGGATGCCATTGGCGGCGGTATAGCCGTGATGACCGTCGCGCAGCGCCTTCACCGCGGCCTCCACGATGAAATCCGGCGTGCGGAAATCGGGCTGGCCGATGCCGAGGCTGATGACGTCGCGGCCCTGCGCCGCCAGCGCGTTGGCGCGGGCGAGCACGGCAAAGGCATTCTCCTCGCCGATACGATCGAAGGCGGCGACGGTTTTCAGCATGAACATGTCCTCCGGTGGGCCGGCCGGCCCCCTCTTCTGTGGCGCGGGAGTTCACCCGATCGGGCGGAGAAAATCAAACGCGATCAAGGGGCCGCCGCCCCCTGCCGTGGGCCGGCAGACCGCGCCGCGGCGAGCCATGAGCCGAAGCGATGCCGGCGATCAGCGATTGGCATTGTCCTTTTCGGCGGGGCAATGGCACCGTCGGTCCGCTTCATGCCGGAGACCGCCCATGCCCCGCCCGTCCATTGCCGACAAACGTAATACATTCCACGATCTGCATCGGAGCGGCTGCTTCGTCATCCCGAACCCATGGAATGTCGGCAGCGCCCGCTACCTGCAGGGCCTCGGCTTCAAGGCGCTGGCGACCACCTCGTCCGGCTACGCCCACGCGCTCGGCCTGTCCGACGGCGCCATTACGCGCGACATGGCGCTGACGCACTATCGCGAGCTCGTCGCGGCGACCGACGTGCCGGTGAACGCCGACTTCGAGGGCGGCTTTGCCGACGATCCGGCCGAGGTCGCCGAGAACGTCCGCCTGTGCGTCGAGACCGGCGTCGCCGGCCTGTCGATCGAGGACTTCAACGGCAACGAGGCCGACCCGCTCTACGAGTTCGATCTCGCCCTCGCCCGCGTGCGGGCCGCGCGCGAGGCGATCGACAGGACCGGCAGCGGAGTCGTCTTCACCGCGCGCACGGAGGGCTTCATCCACGGCCGCCGCGACCTCGACGAGGCAATCCGCCGCCTGAAGGCCTTTGCCGATGCCGGCGCCGACTGCCTCTACGCCCCCGGCATCAAGACGCGCGAAGAGATCGAGGCCGTCTGCAAGGCGGTGGCGCCGAAGCCGGTCAACCTGTTGATGTCGTTTGCCGGAGGTTTCACCGTCGCCGACATCGCGGCGATGGGCGTGCGCCGCATCAGCGTCGGCGGCACTTTGGCGCGCGTCGCCATGCACGCCTTCGCCGCGTCGGCGCGGGCGATCGCCGAAGGCGGCACGTTCGACAGCTTCGCCGACGTCATGTCGAACGCCGAGCTCAATGCCTTCTTCGACGCCGAGGCCAGGAAGCGGCGGTCGTGAGCGGCCGCCATGCGGTGGCGCGATAGGCGCGGCGGCAAAATCCGGATAGATTGGGCGTCCCGCCATCCCGGTTCCGCCTGGGCTTTGCGCCCCTGCGGGACGCGCCACGCGCCGTCATGGACACGTCCCCGGCCTCATCGCTTCGGCTGATCGAGCAGCGCTCCTTCGTGCTGTTCTGTTTCGCGCGCGTTGCCGCGACCGCGGGCTATCAGATGATGGCCCTGCTGATCGGCTGGCAGGTCTACGCGCTGACCGGCAGCGCCTTGGATCTCGGCATCGTCGGCCTGATCCAGTTCGTGCCGGCGGTCGTGCTGACACTCCTGATCGGCCACGCCGCGGACCGCTACGACCGCCGGGCGATCGTGCGTGCGGCGCAGATCGTCTACGCCATCGCCGCGCTGACGATCACCGCAGCGATGATCGCGGGCGTGTTGAGCCGCGACCTGCTGTTCCTCACGGTGTTCATGATCGGCTGCGCCCGCGCCTTCGAATTGCCGACCGGGCATTCGCTGGTGCCGTCGCTGGTGCCCGCGAAACTGCTGTCGCGCGCGGTGGCGGGCTGGACCGCCGCCAACCAGGTGGCGGTGATCGGCGGGCCGGCGCTCGGCGGGTTCATCTATGCGCTCAACCCGCTGGTGGTCGGCTCCGTCTGCATCGTCTTCTTCGCCGCCTCGGTGACCCTGGTCACTTTGGTGCGCCCGCGCGGCCAGCCGCAGAGGCGCGAGCCGCCGACCCTGCGCTCCGCCCTGATCGGCTTCGACTTCATCCGCCACCGGCCGCGCCTGCTCGGCGTCATCACGCTCGATCTGTTCGTGGTGCTGCTCGGCGGCGCCACCGCGCTCCTGCCGATCTTCGCCAAGGACATTCTCGAATCCGGCCCGATCGGGCTCGGCCTGCTGCGCTCGGCGCCGGCGGTCGGCGCGCTGCTCACGACCGTCGTGCTGTCGCACTATCCGATCGAGCGCCACATCGGCAGAGCGATGTTCGCCTCGGTCGCGATCTTCGGCCTGGCGACGATCGTGTTCGGGCTGTCGCACTCGATGCCGCTGTCGCTCGCCGCGCTGGTCGTGCTCGGCGCCTCGGACGCCGTGAGCGTGGTGATTCGCTTCTCGCTGGTGCAGATCGAAACGCCGGACGACAAGCGCGGCCGCGTCAGCGCGGTCAATTACCTGTTTGTCGGCTCGTCGAACACGCTCGGCGAGTTCGAGTCCGGCGCGGTCGCCGCCTGGCTGGGCGCGGTCGCCTCGGTGCTGATCGGCGGCGTCGGCTCATTGATGATCGCCGGACTTTGGATGCTAATGTTTCCGACCTTGCGCCGCATCGACCGCTACGAGCCGGCGCATGACAGCGAGAGGACGTGAAATGCACATTCTGATGACCGGGGCCGCCGGAATGATCGGCCGCAAGCTGACTGCGCGTCTCGTCAAGGACGGCAGCCTCAATGGGCAGACGGTCGACAGGCTGACCCTGATCGACGTCGTGGCGCCGGAGAAGCCGGCCGGCTTTGCAGGCAGCGTCGAGATCACGACCGGCGACCTTGCCGCCCCCGGCGCGGCCGAGAAGGCGGTCGGCGGACGCCCGGAGGTCATCTTCCATCTCGCCGGCGTCGTCTCCGGCGAGGCCGAGCTCGACTTCGAGAAGGGCTATCACGTCAATCTCGACGGCACGCGCGCGCTGCTCGAGGCGGTGCGGCTGGCTGGCGGCGGCTACAAGCCGAAATTCGTCTTCACCTCGTCGATCGCGGTCTATGGCGCGCCGTTCCCATACGCCATCCCCGACGACTTCCATTTGACGCCGCTGACCTCCTACGGGACGCAGAAGGCAATGAGCGAGCTCTTGCTCGCCGATTACAATCGCCGCGGCTTCCTCGACGGCGTCGGCATCCGACTGCCGACGATCTGCGTGCGGCCGGGCAAGCCGAACAAGGCCGCGTCCGGCTTCTTCTCGGGCATCATCCGCGAGCCGCTGGCCGGACAGGAGGCGATCCTGCCGGTGGCCGATACCGTCCGGCATACGCATGCCTCGCCGCGCGCTGCGGTCGGTTTCCTCATTCATGCCGCCGGCCTGACGCGCGATCAGCTCGGCCCCCGCATCAATCTCGCGATGCCGGGCGTGTGCTGCACCGTGGCCGAGCAGATCGAGTCGCTGACCCGCATCGCCGGGCCGAAGGTCGCCGCGCGCATCAAGCGCACGCCGGACGAGCTGATCATGCGCATCGTGTCCGGCTGGTCGGAACGCATCGACGCCAGGCGCGCGGCGGAACTCGGCTTCAAGGCCGAGAAAGACTTCGACGAGATCGTCCGGGCGCATATCGAGGACGAGCTGGGCGGCAAGATCGCGTAGCTCCATTTCCCCCCGCCCCGTCATGCCCGGCCTCGTGCCGGGCATCCACGCCTTACTGATCGCGCGCGAACAAAGGCGTGGATGGCCGGGACAAACCCGGCCATGACGGCTCGGACAGCCCAACTTGCCGCCACGGGCGCCAATCCCTAGATTGCCGCCATGACCTACGTCGATGCCACCCTGGCGCCCCTCCGCAAAACCGGCCAGATCAAGATCCACGGCCCCGCCGCCTTCGAAGGCATGCGCAAAGCCGGGCAA
>Ga0182749_1002856_pt1 | contig 12317 bp, 9 predicted proteins | sample eDN3rd37CKraftMG_FD_128875 | JGI IMG/M metagenome (GOLD analysis project Ga0182749, IMG submission 128875) | Enriched Miracle-Growth compost microbial communities from Emeryville, California, USA - eDNA 3rd pass 37_C Kraft MG (version 2) (version 2) ...
ATTCGTGAAGCGGCGCGTCACCATCCGGCCGGCAGTGAGGCCCGCTTCCGGCGCATCACTCATCGGCACCAGTCGCTCCAGTCCCATGATAATGACGAAGGGGCCGTCGGCTTTCACGAACTCTGTTTCTCGCTCGAACCTCGAGAAGTTGATGACGCCGGCATGCACAAAGGTGTCGAGCACGCTTTGCCTTCCGACGACGACGCGGTTATTTGGTGCGTTCACGGTGAAGTGTTCGGACCATAGCTGCTCCAGCGCTTTCACGTCCCGCTGAAGAGCGGCGAGGCGCTCCTGATCATCCAGTGCGCGTACCGCGGCTTCGTCACGACTGCGATCCTCAGTCATAGCGCCGACCCCCACGAACGTGCCAACCACAATAAGACATACCGCGCCGTAGTACCGCATTGCAGGCCGGTCGCCGAGACTGCCATGACCCGAGGAGTTTCCCTCGCTTCCGGCCAACGCTACCCTAGCACCGCGATCCTCTGGTCCGCTCGTCTGCGGGCGTCTGCTGTTTCGACTGGGAGCGACTCGCGATGCTTTCCATTACCACCGATGCGGTCAAATCCACGGAGCGCGCCGAGTTCTGGACGGATGTCGTGAGCCGCCACGTAACCCCGATCCAGATCGAGCCCCGGGGCCCGGGCGCGTTGCGAGGCGAGATCCACGCCGTGCCCGTCGGCGCCGCCGGGGTCGCTCAGGTTTCGGGGCAGGGCATACGCGCGTTGCACACCGGTGCGCACATCGCACGCGGAACGGCTCACCTGCACGCTGTGTGCGTCCATCTGTGTGGCGAGACGCGCATCGAGCGTCGTGGAATCGTGACGACATTGCAGCCCGGCGACATCTTCATCACGGATAGTCGGGAGGAGTTCGCGCTCGATCTCGCGGGGCCTTGGCGCCATCTCGTCATCGCTCTGCCAACGCAATGGCTCGACGCACGGTGGGATGGCACGAAGGGCATCGCCGCCGCAGTGATCAGAAGCCGTCCGCTCGCACGTCTTTGGGCGAGCCATCTGTCCGCTGCGTTCGCACAGGCGGAGTCCATTTCGCAAGCAGCCGCGACGCTGTTCGTACGTCACTCGGTGGAGCTGCTCGTTCAGATCTTGAATGAAGCGGATGCCGAGCACCTCAGTCGCACTGATGCGTGGCGCCGCGCGGTGTATCTTCATGCATGCCAGCTCATCGCGTCCCGATACGCTGAGCCCGGATTGAACCCGGAGTCCATCGCGCGTGAAATCGGCGTCTCGAGCCGCACACTCATGCGCATATTCGCCGCGAACAATGAGACGATCATGCGTCGGGTGCTGGACGAGCGTATCCGGCAGGCCGCGAGACTGCTCACCGCACCGGCCACCGTCGATCGCTCGGTAACCGAGATCGCGCTGATGTGCGGCTTCAATGACGTATCCCATTTCGGCAGGTCATTTGCGGCCAGGATGCACGCAACGCCGACCGAATGGCGACGCCGTGGAGAATGATGCCGCAGCCGAATCATGCCGCAGCCGATCGGCCCGCAGACTCAAGTCTTGTGCGGCACGTTGCCCGAGGCGGCATCGAAGGTTTGGGCGTTGCCCTCGGGATCCCTGGTGGAAGCGGAGGTGCTAACGAACGTTGCGCGGGCGAAGCGAGGGTTCACATTCGATACCGCCCGCTGCGCAGGATCATCGCCCCAGCACACCAAGCAGCAGTTCGTTCGTGCGCGCCGCGCGGCGCTTCAGTTCTGGCACGTACTGTCCGATTCTGGCCCGGATCTCCTCCCGGGTGTCCCACTTTCGATCGATTCGGGAGATGAGTTGGCCGATGCTCATCCGGCCCAGGGGCGGGGTGTCCATATGCAGGTCTTCCAGCAGTCCCGTCACTTTGGTCGCGTACGGTAGCGGCGAAAACGGTACGCCGCGCAACGCCGCGAAAATGAGGAAGTGCAGGCGCATGCCCACCGCGAACTCGAACCGTCCCATGAGATCCAGAATCTGACGGGGCGTGTACTTGCGGCGAAGCACCTCCGCTTTCTCGGCGTTGCGCATGTGGGCCACCACGGCGTGGCTGTGCTGAACGTCCACCTTTTCCATCGGCACATACAGCACGTCGGCATCGAAGCGCTCGATGATGAAATCCGCGGCGTTGGCGAGCATCTCGTGATATTCCTCCGGGTCGATGTCCGGCGCGGCGGGCCCGGGCTCCCGCACCGAAAAGCCCACGAGGTTGCGCGTGAACTCGACGCCTTCCTGCTTCAGCACTTCGATCGGCAGCGGGTCGGGTTCCAGCAGGAACGCGGGATCGGCCGTGAGATGCATTTCGTTGGTGACGCCGACATCATCGAGCAGCCGATAGCCCAGCCGGTCCCGCACGGTGATCACCGTCGATGCGGACGCATTGAGCGCTTCCCTCACCGCGCGCCGGGATGCCTGTGTCTTGAGCGGGCCCGCGCTGATTGCATAGATGAACACCGGGACCTGGAGCTCGTGCGCAATACGCACCTCACGCAGGTAAGCCTGAGCGTCCCGGTCGTAGAGAATGCCGCCGCCGCCGAGGATCAGCAGATCGAGATCCCTGATAACGGGCGTGATCTCTTTTCGCGTCAGGGATCGGGCGCAGATGGCGTGCTGAACGTGGTGCCGCGCAAGCGTGTCCTCCGGGTTCATGGAAAAGACCGTGATCTCCGCGGGAACGGTCGCACGCAGCTGGCTCAGAATGCCTTCGAGGATGGCCTCGTCGCCGAGATTCATGCCGCCATAGGAGCCTGAGATGCCGATGCGGATCTGTCGGGTTGCCGTTTCCATTGCAGCCTCATACCGGCGCGAGCGATGGCCAGGCGAGCTCGATGCCCATGCGCATCAGCAAGCCCTGAAATTCCTCGAGAACGGAGCGCTGATGTCTGACGGCTCTCGGGATGAGCTTTCGATCGAGGCAGAACGCCGCCAGAATTCCCGCGGACTCGCCGATGTTCCACTCGACCGGATGCACGCGAAACGCGCCGTTGGTGATGTGGGTCACGCCGAGATTCTTGCCACCGGGCAACAGGTTCTCCACGCGCACCGGAATCATGGCGCCGAGCGGAATCTGGAACGGCCAGCAGCCCAGATCGAGGTAGCCCGCGCCGCTCACGCGTGGATGCAAATCGATGCGGTAGCAGCCGATGCCCACCGAGTCGCTGAAGATCTCGGGGCCATTGGGCCGGAGCGGATGCGCGATGTGCTGCTCGAGCACAGTGAATTCGGCTCGTATGCGTCGTGAGGACCTGACGTAGGGCGCAGGCGCCAGCCCATCTGCCGTGCCGCCCATCACGTCTCCGCGCAGACGCATGCCCGGGTAACCGACGCCGCCGTCCGGGCGCGGTGCTTCGGTCTGAAGCCAGTAGAGCAGGCTCAGGCTCAGCTGCCGCGCGGCTTCGAGATTGCGCGCCTGCTCGGCAGGGTCGACGGCGACCACCGGCCCGAACCAGTAATCGTTCTGCGGCCAGTTCACGACGGTGACGTCGCTCGGGGCGAAGCCCTCTTCAAAGTTGGCTCGATCCAGAATCCGGCGAAACCGCCACCACGGCAGACCATCCTCGGCGTCGAAGAGCCGGCGCCGCAGGGGCTCGTGCGTTTCCGGGCGCACGGTCGTCCAGCTCAGCAGCGGCCCCGGCCAGCCCGGCGGCTGGAACTCACGCCAGAGTGCGTATTGGCGCGGCTTGTCGACGGTGTGGTCTTCTCCAGGGAGATGTTCGATCGCGAAGCACCAGGTGATGGCCTGCTGATCGCGCGGATCTTCGTGCTCGGCCGCGTGCGGCTCACCCGTAGCCGAACGCGACTCCGCGCCAACGATGTGCTCCACACCGGCGAGCGCCAGGAGGTCTCCGTAAGGCGTCGCGTCGATGAAGAACGGCGCTTCGATGAGCGAGTCGCGTCCCGATTCCAGGCCACGCACCACGACGCCGGTCACCCGGTCGCCGTGCGTCCAGGCGCTGATCGGGCGATGAGGATGCAGGATGAACAGCCGGCCGCTCAGCTGATGCGGCACCATCATTTGATGGATCACGGCGACGGCCACGCGTGGATCGTGGCAGAGGCGGCTAACCCATCCGTTGCCAGGATTAAGGTGCTCGCGGGCGCGGGCTTCGGCGGTGAGCGGTGTGTGATCCCGGTAATAGTCACGGATGCCGCGCCGGAGGGCGCGATAGGTTGCCGTGGCACCGAATTCCTCGATCCACGGGTGCTCATCCGGAGGCACCGCCTGATTCGTGAGTTGCCCGCCGACCCACGAGGTCTCTTCAGTGAGGATGACCTTTCGCCCGAGCTTCGCGGCGGCGAGCGCGGCGGCGCAGGCGCCCAGTCCGCCGCCGATGATCGCGATGTCCGCCCTCAACACATCCATTGATACTGGTGCAGCAACTGGCAGGCGCCGGGTCGGCGCGGGAACGTGGGCCCAGCGTGGCTTCACATCGCGGGCAGCATGTGATGTGCCTCATCCAGCAGGAGCGTGTGGTCGGCCTGCTTCTCGCGGCGCGCGGGCATCGCGAGCGGGCCAGCGTGAGGGCAGCGGTGCGGCCGGCCAGATTCAGGAGTAGGTCCCCACATTCCCCGCTGGCGGGTGCCACTAAGCTGGGCAGGCGCGAAGATGCAGCCCGTGTCGAATCGGTGGCGGTACTCGCGCCAGTTCTTTGCCCCCGCGACGGGCCTATTCAATCCACTGCCGGCTGCGGATGTTCTGCAGTTGCCACGGATTGTCCACGTCGAGTCGCTCGGTGAAGAGCTCGCCGCGTCCCTGAAGCGGGGTCCAGTCGGTGAACTGGCCGGTGATCTTGCCGAGATACGGCTCGGCGACGGCGAGGCACTCCTCGTGATCCATCTGATCCGGCTCGACGAGCCCTTTGCGCGGATGGCGGATCGCCCAGACGCTTGCCGCCAGCGCTCCGGCGACGACTTGTACGGTGGTGGCGTTCGCGAAATCCACGTGTTCCCGCGCCTGGCCAATGGAGAGCTGGGAGCCGAACCAGTAGGCGTTCCTTGCGTGCCCGGCGAGCAGCACGCCCAGCTCGTCCATGCCATCGACGATTTCGTGGGTGAGTCGTCGTGCCGACGACTGCATCTTCCAGCCACGCCCCTCGAGCTCGAGCGTCGAGAGCATCGCGTCGTCGCACGGGTGATAAACGAACATCACAGTGGGCCGGTAGCTGAACCGGTCGCCGTCTCGCAATGACAGATAGTCTGCGATGGAGAGCACTTCATCGTGCGTGACGAGCATCCCCTGATAGCCGCCCACAGATGGCGTCCAGCTGCGCGCGAATGTGCCACCCCCGGGCCGGGGCAGGTACAGCGTGCCGGAGCCCGGGCGATGCTGACGCGCACGCCGCGGCAGATTCTGCTCGTGCACGCCGATGGAAAGCTCTGCCTGCTGCATCAACTCATCGACGAAGCCCTCGATCGACCAGGTGTTCACGAACTCGCCGGGCCGTTTCGCATCGTTGCTGACCTGCGTGTCGCGCTCGGCGATCTGGATGACCGAGACCTTGAGGTCTCGCGCCAGCGCGGCCCACTCCTCGCGAGAGGCGGGTCGGGTGTTCCCCTTCCGCAGAATGCGATCGAGGTTCAGGAGGGCACACTTCACGAAATGCGAGACGAGCCCCGGATTCGCGCCGTGATCGACCACGGCCGTCGGTGCATCCGGGCCGAGCTCTGCGGCGAGCTGCAACGCCTTCTGGCGAATGGCGAAGTTCGTGCGCTGATGCAGTTCCAGCATCGGATTGGCGTAGACGCCCGACCACGGCTCGATCGAGGTATCGACGTAGAGGATCTGCTCGTCCGCGCAGAAGCGGATGAGGTCGAGGCTCGACACATTGACCGACAGGTTGAGCACGAGATCGCCTGCCTTCACGTGCCGGCGCATGATGCGCCGGTGATTGGCGGGCGTGAGATGGGCGTGCTCGAAGTGCGCGCCATGCGCTTCGGCCAGCCCGCGCCCCTGCTCGTCCGCGGAAAGCACGATGAGCCGCCCCGCACCCTCGAGCGGGATGTGCCGCCTGATGAGCGGCAGAATGCCCTGCCCGATGCTGCCGCAGCCGATGATGAGGACCCGGCCGTCGAAATCGACTTGCGGGGGAGTGGTGGATGAAGCCATTGCGCAGTAATCCAGTGAAGGGAACGACAGGAGATTCTCGCTCAGATGCGGCCTTTGACAATGCCGCTGTCACATTTGGAGATGTCGGCCCTCCGCAGAGGCGCCCTGCGGGCCGTTTCGCACGATTCGGACTTTCGCCTCGCCAGGACTGCAAAGCGACAGCTCGACCGCTTGGTGCGCGCAAACGATCCTGGCGCTGTGGTCCGCTCGGTTCGCTCGCAGTCAAGCGGCCTTCGTTTTCGGTAAAGCAGCATCGTGCTTGAGGGATAGTCTGCCTCCCGCCGCCGCGGCGCGAAGGCGCTCGATCGAGAAGCGGCCGCAAGCATGTGTTTGGGGCGGATGCCGATGGCCGCCCGCGTTTGAAGATTCACTTGTCGGAAAGGAATACGTCATGTCGTTGTTCTCAGACCTCCACGCAACCGCGCGCCGTGTGCTGATGGCCGCCTTCATGGCATTTGCCGCTTCGGGCTGCAGTATCTCCGGGAACGATCAGCCGCCCCGGGCACACGACCCTGCGCTGGAGCAGCGGCTTCGGGCCGCTGAGGACGAACGGGAGATCCGCGCGCTTCTCGTGCAGTACGGGCGGCATCTGGATGCGCTGGAGCTCGCCGAGTTCTCGCAGCTCTTTGCCCGGGAGGGTTCATGGACGGGCACGGGCTCCGGTTTCGTCCCGGTGAAAGGCCCGGCCAATATCGAGGCCATGCTGAAGAAGACATACGAGGGGAGGGTATACGATCCCGCACACGTGTCGAACGTGCATTTGATGTCGAATGCCACGATCACTCTCAACGGCGATCGTGCGAGTGGCTATTCCAGATGGACGGTCGTGTCCCGAAACGAAAACGGTGAGCCCTTCGTGCGCCATCTGGGCCACTACGAAGACGAGTACATTCGCGAGGACGGCCGGTGGAAGTTCCTGAGCCGCGTGGTGCGACGGGAGATGCCCTGACGAGGTGCTTGCGTCAATCGCTCTCGCGATTGATCGAAACGGTGTGCGCGTTCGCGATGAGGTGACGGGCCGATTGCGGAACGACCGCGCCCGTGCCTCAGAACGTGGAGTTCTCGAACCCCCCGTCGACGACGAGACTCTGGCCGGTCACGTAGCTCGCATACTGGCTGCAGAACATCGCGGCGATCGAGCCGAAGTCCTCGGCGTCGCCAAACCGGCCAGCGGGGATTCCGAGCGTGCGCACCATCGACTCGATCTCGGCGTCCACGGTCGTTCCGTTGCGCACGGCATAGTGACTCAGAATCTCACGAATGCCATCCGTGTCGTGCATGATCGGGAGCAGGCAGTTGATGGTCACATTGTGCCGGGCAACCTGCCGCGCGAGCGCCACGGAATAGTTGACGAGCGCCGCCCGCGGCGGGCCGGAAAGAATACGCAGGGCGACCGGAAATTTGGCCGCACCGGTGGCAATGTTCACGATGCGTCCCCACCCGCGCTCGACCATGCCCGGGAGGATCGCTCGCATCATCTCCACCGGCGAGATCAGCGTCAGTTCGAGGTTGGCTCGCCAGTCCGACTCCGTGACGGTGGTGTAATCCTCGATGAACGGGGGTGGCGTGCAGGTGCCGACAAAGATGTCCGGGTTCGGGCACGCGGCGAGGATGCGGGCGCGGCCTTCCGCCGTGGAATGATCCGCCACGATCGGGGTGACCGCGGCGCCCGTCATCCGGCGGATGTCGTCACAGGCTCTGACGAGGCGCTCTTCACCGCGCGCCGAGACGAACAACTCCACGCCCTCGCGGGCCAGCGCCAGGGCGGTGCCCCGCCCGAGGCCGGCGCTGCCGCCGTTGACGATCGCCTTGCGTCCGCGAATTCCGAGATCCATGGTGATCCTCGCTCAGCCGGCCCGTGCCATACAGGGCGTTGCGCAAATTGCGAGAGTGCCAGCAGATCACGCCCGTGCCCGCAAATGTGCTGCATTCCGCGCGGGCCCTTCGACAAAAGGGGCCCGCGGGCGGATTATGCGCTTCGGGCTCAAGCACTTTTTCGAAAGCACCTTACGCGATTTGTGGGGTTCTTCGCGTGACGGGCAGTGACTAGTATCGGTCAAAACTCCGTCCGCCGCTTTTTTGACGCAGGTACCTGTATGGCAGCCTACACATCTTCCAGACCCACTGCCCGGGGCCCTTCGGTCTGGCGCGGTGAGCATCAGCAGTCGCGGCACTGGGTGGTGACGCTCGACGAGGAGGATTGTCGCGAGCTGATCCGCAGCGCTGAGGCGCTGCGCGGGCGTTCCCTCGAGAGCATCGAGCGCGCCGAATTCCGGGTTCCGCGCATCGCGCCGAGGCTTGCCCACATTTCCGAGGTGCTGGAGCGGGGCGCTGGTTTTGCCATGTTGCGAGGCCTGCCCGCGGCGAGCATGCCCGAGGACATCCTGCAGATCGTGTACTGGGGCATCGGCACACACCTGGGAATCGGTGTCTCGCAAAGCGCATCGGGCGACCGCATCGGGCATGTGTTCGATCGAGGGTCCAGCATCAACGATCGCTACTACACGAGAGGTGGTGCACTCGTCTTTCACGTGGATCCTGTGGATATCGTGGGCCTCTTGTGCCTGCGCACGGCGCGTTCGGGTGGCGCCAGCCGCATCGTGAGCGCCGGTGAGGTGCACAACCTCATTCAGGCCGAGCGACCCGATCTGCTCGAGGTGCTCTATCACGGCTTTCACAACAGCCGGCGCGGGCACGGTGATGCCAGGCCGTCTCATCGCGTTCCGGTGTTTGCGCAAGGCGGGCATGGTCTCGAGTGTTATCTGTTGCCGGTGACGATCGAGCAGGCGGAGGAAGAGGGCCATCCGCTCACACCGCTGGAGCGGGAGGCGTTGGCATTCGTGGAACAAGTGGCGAATCGCCCCGGCGTGTGTCTCGACATGGACTTTCAGGTGGGCGACATCCAGTTCCTCAACAACCGCATCATCCTGCATTCGCGCACGGATTACGTGGATTTTCCCGAGCCGGAACGCAAGCGCCATCTCTGGCGGTTGTGGCTCATGGCGCCGCACTGGCCGCCGCGGCCGGCGGTCATGATGTTTCATGATCGGGTCGACCGCGCCGGCGGCGGCGTGCGTGTCGAATGAAGCGGGCCGGTTCACGCGCGACTCGAAGCGCTTCGCCCTGTGCACCCGGGTTTACGCGATAGCTCCTCGTCAGCGACCTGACTTCGCATTCGGCCCATCGCGCGAATCACAGCACGGATAGCATCGCAACCGCGCGCATCTTTCGCGGTGCCGGAACTTCCTGCTCCCGAACAGCCGCTCGGCTGAAGCACAAGGAGAACAACTCAGCCAAGTTCGGGCGCTCGCTCCCGCACGGCTTTTCGTCACGATACAGTCATGTGCTCACGGTAGCGTGCGTGAGCCGCACCTGACGCAGCGCGCATAAGTGCAACAGAACGTGCGCCGTTGATGCGGCATCCGGTCAGGCCAGGAACGGGAGCATTCAGGTGAAATCAATCGAATCAACGGCTCATGCAGGAGATGCCGATGTGAGCTCGCGTCGCGCATTCCTTCGCTTCGCGAGTGGCGCAGTAGCGGTCAGCAGCGCGACGCTTGCCACGTTTGCTGCGCATTCGGCCCGCGCCGATCAGGGGCGCGACGCCGATCATGATTGGGCATTTGCCGGGTACCGCAGCGAGTACGGTGATCTGAGGCCCACTCCCGATCAGAACGGCGAGCGGATTCTGGCGTTGCCGCCGGACTTCAGGTACGTCACCTTCAGCAAGATCGGCGAAAGAATGAGCGATGGCAACATCGTGCCGCGTGCGCCCGATGGCATGACGTGCTTCGAGTGGAAGCACGATCAGGTGCGCCTCATCCGCAATCACGAGGTGCGCAACGGGCCGGGAGCCTTCAATGATCCCTCGACCTTCTCGATGGGCGGCCCCGCAGCAACACGCTACGACCCACTCGGCGTCGGCGGTACGGTCACGCTCGATTTCGATATCCGGCGCAAGAAGCTCCTCCGGCACTTCGTGAGCCTGAATGGCACCATCGTGAATTGCTCGGGCGGGCTCGCCTGGCGCAACACCGGTTGGCTCACGAGCGAGGAATCCGTGGCCGGGCCCGCTCAAGGCTGGGGCAGCAAGCATGGATACAACTTCTTCGTTCCGGTGACGGCGAACCGGACCGTGCCGGCAGTGCCGTTGCCCTGGATGGGGCGCTTTGCCCACGAGGCTGCGGTCGCCGATTCACGCGGCATCGTGTACGAAACGGAAGACGCGGGGGATACGTCGGGGTTCTACCGCGCAACACCGAGGAATCCCGCGAATCTTTATCAGGGCGGCACGCTCGAGATGCTCGCTATCAAGGGCGTGCCACGCGCCAACCTGATCACCGGGCAGGCGGTGGGCAGGCGCCTCGAGGTGGAATGGGTGCCGATCGCCTCACCCGATCCGGACCTCGAGAGCGGCGCACCGAGCTGCTATCAGCAGGGGCTCGCATTGGGCGGCGCGAGCTTCAATCGGCTCGAGGGTGTGTTCAGCGGCCTCGACGGCAAGTCGGTGTACTTCGTCTCGACGAGCGGCGGCGAGCGGCGGTACGGGCAGCTGTGGCACTACATTCCGGCGGACGGCAGGCTGAACGCGAGCGATCAGCTGGTGCTCGTATTCGAATCCCCGGATGGCAGCGTGCTCGATTCGCCGGACAACTTCTGCATCACGCCCCGTAACGGCATTCTGCTCTGTGAGGACGATGCCAGCGGGGATGGCGATGGTCACCCGTTGGCCCCGGGCATCCCGAACGTGAATCGCCTCATCGGCATGGGCGGTCTGGGCGAGCCGTTCGAATTCGCCGTGAACCTGCTGAACGGCAGCGAGTTCGCGGGCGCGTGCTTCAGCCCCGACGGGCAGGTCCTGTTCGTGAACGTCTTCGGCGGCTCGGAGGCCGGCAGTGGCATGACCTGCGCGATCTGGGGGCCGTGGGAACGCGGGCCTCTGTAGCTCGGACATCGGCGGGGGCAGTCGAACGTGAGACTGCCCCTGCCGCAATCCATCCCGCTCGCGCAGCGAGGAATGGAGGGACAGGAATGCTCAGTCGGCGGCGGCCGATTCAGCTTTCCGCAAGGCCGGTTCTGCCTGCGTGACGGTGCCGATCCTCGTCTCGAGCACTCGCGTGCCCTGGAGCGAGTTCGAGACGAGGCAGTGGCGCTCGGCGCGCTCGAGCAGGGATTTGGCTTTCTGCATGTCGGTGCCGTCCGGCACGGTGAGGTTCGCGACCGTGAGGTACCGTGTGAATCTGGTGAGCGCATCGACCCGTTCGAGGGTGCCTTCCACGTGGCACTCCAGGCTGCGCCAATCCAGGCGCGCCGCTCTGCTGATGCTCCGGAAGGTCAGGACGAAACAATCGGCGATGGCTGCACACAGCAGGGTTTCCGGCGACCACACACCTTCCGGCCCGCCAAATTGTGGCGGCGGTGATGTCGTGATCGGCGGCAGCCCGGCGGATGTCACTTCGACGGGTCCATCGCTGCTGCCGCGGGCAGCAACTGCATACGTGTGTGGGTAGGGATGCATTTGACGCGCTCCTCAGTGGTAAGCCAGCGACCCTCGTTTGTCCTGCGCGGTCATTTCGCGCGACGTGGAAGTGGCCGGGTCCTGCGATACTGGCTTCAGCTGTGAATCCGGCTCGCGTGCAAGCCTCGAAAGGTAATCTGCGATCGCATCCAGATCCGCATGCGACAGGCCAACCATGTGCTCGAGGAGGGCGCCTTCGAGATTGAGACGCCGGTCGGTGTCGAGATTCCGGATCTGCAGCTTGAGATAGGAGTAATGCTGCCCGCGCAGGGCGGGTACAGGCGGGTCCTCCATACCTTCGCCGCGAATGCCGTGACAGGCCGTGCAGTACGCGGTGTACCTGTCCTCGCCGCGCTCGAGATGACGACCAGGGCCGGTTTGTGAGTGGCGGTTCGAGGGCAGATCGGCCAGATAAGCAGCGATGTCACGCCACGCCTGAGGCTCATCGAGCTCTGGTTGGGTCATCAGCCTGTGCATCTCGGGCACATCGCGGTCTCGCTCGGCGAGATCGATGAGCTGCTTGATCAGATATCGCTCGACCTGACCGGCAAGGGCGGGGATGGCTCGATCGCCGTCCCCGAATGCGTTCGGTCCGTGGCAGCCGCTACAGTGCGTGCCATAGAGTGCCGCGCCGTTGCGCGGCACGGGCGTGAGGCCATTCGCCTCGGCCCAAAGCTCCAGGGTGCGCGGGCTGGCG
>Ga0182749_1002858_pt1 | contig 12313 bp, 8 predicted proteins | sample eDN3rd37CKraftMG_FD_128875 | JGI IMG/M metagenome (GOLD analysis project Ga0182749, IMG submission 128875) | Enriched Miracle-Growth compost microbial communities from Emeryville, California, USA - eDNA 3rd pass 37_C Kraft MG (version 2) (version 2) ...
GCCCGCCGTGGCGGTGGTGGTCGCGGCTCTTGTCCTCGCCGGAGCGTACATGATGTCCGAAGGCGTCCGAGGCCACGATACGGAGGCTGTCCCGTGATGGAAAAGCTTCCGCAACTCACGCTTCCGGCGCGTATCCTGGGATTGGCGATCGCGATCGTCCTGACGGCGATTGGCTTCGGCTTCGGGCTTGCGCAGGGCCTCTCGGTTCAGGTGGTGATCCTTGCTGCGATCGCCACGATGGCGCTGTTCATCTGGGCGTGGCGCTTCGTCATCGGCCAGTTCCTAGACGGCCTGCCGCCAACGGAGGCGGATGGGCCGAGCCCGCTACGCACTGCATGGGTGCAGTATCGCTGGCCGCTGGCGGGACTGGCGCTGATCCTGCTGGCTTTCCTTTTGCTGTCGCTGACGGTCGAGGGCTTCTTCAACATCTGGAACGTGATCTCGCTGATCATTCTCCTGGCGATCTTGATCCTGACGCGCACGCTGGGGCGGCAGTTCCAGCAGAATCGCTCTGCGTTCATAGGCATCATGGTGCTGGCCGGCCTTTTCTCCGTCGGCTCCATGAATATCGAGGGCTTCGCTTCGGGCAACAACATCAAGTCGATGTTGCTCTTCGCCTCCTTCCTCGGACTCGCCTCGATAGGACAGACGCTGGTGGCGCTGCTCGGCGGCCTCGATCTGTCCATTCCCTTCATCATCGGCGCCGCCAATGTCGGCCTTCTTTATCTGATCAGCCTAGGCGTACCGCCGTGGCTGGCCTCGATCATCGTGCTCGTCATCGGTGCCCTGTTCGGCATCGTCAACGGTTTTTTGAGTTACAGGTTGCAGGGACAGGCGCTGATCGTGACGCTAGGAACGGGCTTTGCCATCTCCGGTGGGGTGCAGATCGTTACGTCGATCGGCACGGCCTATTCCGGTAACGTCTTCGGTACCGTGCCTCCATGGTTGTCCAATCTTGCCGCCATGAATGGCTCGACATTCGGCCTGCCCTTTCCGCCGGTGATCGCCATCTGGGCCATTATCGCGCTCGTTCTGATCCTGGCACTGCGGCTCACTGTCTATGGCCGTTTCCTGTACGCCCTGGGCGTCAACCGTACCTCAGCAAGCCGGGTCATGATCTCTGAAATGCGCTACTGGGTGACGGCCTATGCGCTTTCCGGTTTCTTCGCCGCTTTGACCGGCGGTCTGTTGCTGGGTTGGTCCGGCGGCGGTTTCATCGGTGTCGGCGATCAGTATCTGTTCCTCACGCTCGCGGCGATCGTGGTGGGCGGCACATCTTTGCTGGGCGGTGCCGGCGGCTATGGCTTCACGGTGATCGGCGTTCTCGTGCTGCAGGTGCTTTCCAGCTTCCTCGTCGGCATCGGGCTCGATTTCAAATGGCAGCAGTTCATCTTCGGACTGCTGATCCTGCCGATGGTGGCGCTCTACGCTCGATCTCCGCACATTCGAACGCAGATCTGAGGACTTTTCGAAATGGCAGCAACGGTTTTCCGCAAGGGGAGTAAGTGACATGGCGGTGTATCAGACGGCCGATCTGACTGCGGCGAGCTATTCGGTCGCGCTTTTCGGCCTGGCCGCGACCGCGATCCTGCTGCTGATCGGAACGACGTGGGTCGGACGAGGTTGGCGCCTGCCGGTGACGCTTTGTGCCGTCGCTGCACTCATCGGCGTGGGCGCTGCCTACGAGGCGCGCGACGCATGGCTCGCTGGCGGAGGCGTCCCCGTCGTCTATCATTACGTCGGCTGGTCCGTTTCCATGCCATTGCAGGTGCTGGCGCTCTATTTCATGGCGAACACGGCCGGCCGGCTGACTGCCGGTCTGTTCTGGCGGCTGGTGGTGGTATCGGTGCTGATGGTCTTCGTTCGCTATCTCGGCGAGGCCCAGTACATGCACGCGACGCTTGCCTTCCTAATCGGGCTGGTCTTCTGGCTCTACATTCTGGGCGAGCTCTATTTCGGCCGGATGGACGAGGTGGTTCGCGGCTCGACGGGCGACTATCTGCGGCGGGGCTATTTCTGGCTGCGCCTGATCGTCACCATCGGCTGGGCGATCTATCCGCTCGGTAATTTCCTCACCGCCTTCGCCGGCATGGTCGACGACGGTAGCCTTTCGGTGGCTTACAATCTTGCCGATATCCTCAATCGCATGGCCTTCGGTGTGGCGGTCCTGGCCACTGGCGTGCTCGTTTCCGAGGGGGAACGACATGCCACGCCGTAAGTCCACGCTTTCAATTCCTGCTCATTCAAGAGGTACACGTCCATGAAGGGTGCAGACGTCATTGCCATCATCATACTGGCTGCGATCGTCATTGCCGTCGCCGCCTATCTTCTGCACTGGCTCTATCGTCGTTCGACAAAGGATGTGAGCTTTGTGCGCACTGGCTTCGGCGGTGAGAAGGTGGTCATGGGCGGCGGCGCCCTGGTGCTGCCGATCCTCCACGACCTCACCGAAGTCAACATGAACACGCTGCGGCTGGAAGTCACTCGCGTGCGGGAAAAGTCGCTTATCACCAAGGACCGCATGCGTGTCGAACTGACCGTCGAATTCTACGTCCGGGTAGCACCGAACGTCGAGGCGGTGGCGACCGCCGCCAGGAGCCTCGGCAACCGCACGATGAACGCCGAGCAGCTAAAGGACCTGATCCAGGGCCGCTTCGTGGACGCCATGGGTGGTGCAGCCGCCAAGATGACGCTTGAGGAGATCCATGAAAACCGCCAGGTTTTCGTTAAGGAGGTCAAGAAGGAGGTGACCGAAAGCCTTGAGCTCGACGGTCTCGAACTGGAATCCGTATCTCTCACTTCGCTCGACCAGACCGATATCAAACTATTCAATGCTTCCAATACCTTTGATGCCGAAGGCCTGACGCGACTGACCGAACAGATCGAAAGCCGCAAGAAGAAGCGCAACGATATCGAGAAGGACACCGAGGTCGCCATCCGCGCCAAGAACCTGGAGGCCGAGAAGAAGAGCCTCGAAATCCAGCGTGACAGCGAATATGCGCGGCTTGCCCACGAGGCTGAAGTGTCGGTCGAGAGAGCGGTCAAGAAGGCGGAGATCGCTGCCGAGAACGCCTCCCGCGAACGCGAGATCGAAGCTGTAAAGTTGCGCGAACGCGAGGCTGTGGAGCGCACGCGTATCGACATGGAACTGCAGGTCGAGACACTCGAGATAAAGCGGCGCGAAGCCGTGCAGATCGAGGATCAGGCGCGCGAGATTGCCGTGTCGCTCAAGTCCAAGGAACGTTCCGACGCGCAGGCCCAGGCGGAAGCGGCGAGGGCTGCGGCCGTCGAAGCGCAAGAGCGGGTGCAGACCATTCGAGACACCGAGATCGCCAACCGCCAGAAGGTGATCGAACTCATCGAAGCGCAGCGTGTGGCCGAAGCCGAGGCCGCCAAGATCCGTATCTTGGCCGAAGCGGAAAAGACCGCAGCACAGGATCGCGCTGATGCCGACCGCATTGCGGTCACGGCGCTGGAAGAGCGGTTGCGGGTCGAATCGGAAGGCAAGGAAAAGCTCAATGCAGCCGAAAACCTGCGCTCCGACGCTTCCCGCAAATCGGCGCTGCACAAGGCGCTGGTGGAGAACCTGCCTGCGATCATCCGCGAGAGCGTCAAGCCTATGGAAAAGATCGACGGGATCAAGATCATGCACGTCGAGGGCCTTCCCGGGCTCTCGGGGACGCTGTCAGGGACGGGTGGCGTTCCCGTAGGTACCGACGGCATGCCGCCGCGCGACGGCAATCTCGCCGAACAGGTCGTCAGTTCGGCACTACGCTATCGCACCCAGGCTCCGTTTGTAGATACGTTGCTCGGCGAGATCGGTTTGACGGGCGATACCGTACATAGGGCTCACACGCTGAGCGATTTGTCGAAGATCGTCTATTCCGAACCCTCCGCGCCGGAAAAGACACGCACTCGCGACAAGCCAAAAGCTAACTGAGCATGGCAGAGCGGAGCGAAAGCGTTCCGCTGCGCCAATCCTTCATCTTCGACCGAAATCTGGAAGTCCAGTCCATGTCCAACAGGGGTCCGAACTTGGAGCGCAATATCCTGGTCTTTGCGGTCTGGGCCGTTCTCGGCTTTCTCGGCCTGGGCATCTTCCTCGAGGGCATGGCGCGCGATCTCTGGTCCCTTTCCGCGCTCGGCATCGCGCTGATCGTCGCAGCCTTCATTGCGCATATCGTTATCAACGGCATTTTCAACACCGGATTTACGCCCGGAGAGACGGCGCTAGGCATAGGAGCCTATGGCTTTCTGGGCCTCGTTTTTGTGCTTGGCGTGGCCAGCGATGGAATGACGATTGCCGATTTCTATTCTGGCCTCACCTTGTTCGGGGTGCTTGCTGCCGGCTTCCTCGCCTATCTCCTGACTCGTCATGGCCTGCGCAATGCCTTCTCGCAGTTCCACATCAAGCCGGCCTCCGAACGGGAGGCGGCGAAATGAATTGGCTGCCGCTCTACGGCCTGTTCTACGCCGCAGTCACGCTTTACTGGGCGCGAGTCGCGGCACGTGAAAACGGCGATGTCGAAACCTATTTCTCGGCCGGCCATTCCATAGCGCCCTGGATCTCGGCGCTTGTGATCGCCGGCGCGAGCATATCCGGCTGGGCTCTCCTGGACGGTGCTGAGCAGATCGGGGCCGGCGGCTTCGGCCTGCCTGCTTTGTTGCAGGCTGGCATCGCGCTTGCACTGCCCGGCGTGCTCTTCTTCAAGCGGCTTTGGCTCCTTGGCCAGCGGCTGCGCCTCTCCTCCCTGGGCGAATTGCTGCGTGCCTACTACGGGTCTGAATTCCTTGTCGCCTTCGCGGCGGCGGTCGCAGTGCTATTTGCGGTGGCCTTCGCCGGCCTTCAGCTTGCGGCGCTTTCCCGGCTTGTCGTGCTGTTGACCGGCGGTGAGGTTTCGCTTCCCGTGGCTTCGACGCTTCTGGCAGTGGTTCTGTTCGGCTACGTCGTTATCGGCGGCATGCGGGCGGTGAGCTATCTCGGGGCGATCCAGGCAGTGTTCGCCGCAGTCGCCATTGTCGGGTTCACCGGCTTTGCGCTGATCGGTCTCGGCGGCTTTGGACAGCTGAACGCCGGGCTTGTGGCTCTGGCGGCCGATCCTGCCAAGGCAACCCGATTCATCGTTACCGGCGTGATCCAGTTCACCGCCGGCGCGGGCCGGGAAGCCGCCGCCGGACATGAGGGGACCGCACTCGCAAGCCTTTCCGTGGCTTTGGGCCTGATGGGGTTTCAGGCGAGCCCTCTCGCCATCAAGATGGTGCTTTCGAGCCGCAGCCCGCGCGGCCTCGCCGCCGGGCAGACCTGGGTCATGGCCGCGACCTTCGGCGGTCTGGTCGCGCTGTGCGTGGCTTGCCTGGGCGCTGCCGCGATGGTCAGTTCCGGATTCGGCATCGCAGGATTGCTCCAATCGGTTTCCCCCTGGTTCGGTGCTTGGCTTTTCATAGGCTTGCTTGCAGGTGTCCAGTTGATGGCTGGGCTGGGCCTGCTGACGGCCGGCGAAGCGCTTGTGCGCAATCTCTACAAGCCGTGGTTCCATGGTCGGCTGAACCGCCGGGACACGGTCAACCTTACGCGTATCGTCATCGGGCTTCTGCTGCTCGCTTCGGTGCTGATGCAGAACCTGACGCCCGTGACGCTGACGGTTCTCGGCTCGCTTGCTCTGCCTCTCGCCTTCCAACTCTGGACGCCGCTTCTAGGTATCACTTGGCTACGCTGGATCACCCGCCCGGCGGCGGTGACCGGCGTGGGCTTCGGAATTGCCGGCGTGCTCCTGACAGAACCCTTCGGCATCGCCGTGCTTTCCTTCTTCGGTCTCGACCTGCCATGGGGGAGGGCGCCGTGGACGATTCATTCCGCCGCCTGGGGTATGGCGGCCAACCTTGCGGTGACGCTGCTGGTTTCGGCCTTCACTCAGCGCCGCGGCCTTGGCCAGGAAGCGCAGGAGATGCGCCGCTTTCTCTCCGAAATACTGCCTGCCGGCTCGCGCGCGCGGTCGTTGCGCTCCACGGCATGGTCGCTGACGCTTGCCTGGCTGTTCCTCGCTGTCGGCCCGGGTCTGGTTTTCGGCAACTATGCCTTCCTGCATGCAGATGGCAGCTGGGCGCTCGGAATGCCGTCTCTCTGGGGCTGGGGTCTTCTTTTCTGGGTGGCAGGCGTGGGGCTCGTCTGGTTTCTTTCCTACAAAATGGAGATGGCGAGCCCGCTCGCGAGCGAGGTTCCCGCATACGAGCCGCCGCCGCGACTGCAGGCCGACCAGCGCCAGGCGGAGCATGACCGCTTGCGCGTGCTGATCTTCACTTGCGCGGTGGGTTTCGCGCTCGTCGTGATCGCGGCACTCGGTTTCGGCCGCTGACCAATACCCCTGTAAAAAAAGGGGGGTGCATTGCCATTCCTGGCCGCCTCGGGGCCGGCGTCGTTGAGAGAAACAGATGATGGATTTGAAGAACCCGGCGCTGTTGCGTGATGCCTGTCTGGTTGACGGCCAATGGCTTTCTCCGGCGGGCGGCAAGGCGATTCAAGTTACCAATCCCGCCAATGGTTGCATTGTCGGTTCCGTCCCCTCGCTTACCGCCGGTAATGTCGAGAAGGCGATAGACGCAGCCGAGCGGGCTTTTGCCGACTGGTCCCGGCGCGCAGCGCGCGACCGTGCCGCCATCCTGCGCAGATGGTTCGACCTTCTCGTCGAGAATGCCGACGATCTCGGAGCTCTGATGACCGCCGAACAAGGCAAGCCGCTCGCCGAGGCGAGAGGAGAAGCGCTTTACGCGGCTTCCTTCGTGGAATGGTTCGCGGAAGAGGCGAAGCGCGTCTATGGCGAAACCATTCCTGCTCCGACCACCGACAAGCGTCTCATTGTGCTCAAGCAGCCGATCGGCGTTTGCGCGGCCATCACGCCCTGGAACTTCCCCGCTGCCATGATCACGCGCAAAGCGGCCCCGGCTCTTGCCGCCGGGTGCACCATGATCGTCAAGCCTGCCGAACAGACCCCTCTTACGGCCCTCGCGCTCGGTGCCCTCGCTCTCGAGGCAGGCATGTCTCCCGGCGTGTTCCAGGTGGTGACCGGCAATGCCCGCGAAATAGGGGGTGTACTGACCGGCAGCAATAAGGTGCGAAAGCTCTCTTTCACTGGGTCGACGGAAGTGGGCCGTATCCTGATGGCGCAATGCGCTCCGACTATCAAGAAGCTTTCACTGGAACTCGGCGGCAATGCGCCCTTCATCGTGTTCGACGATGCCGACCTCGATGCCGCTGTCGACGGCGCCGTGGCTTCGAAGTATCGGAATGCCGGTCAGACTTGCGTATGTTCCAACCGAATCTACGTTCAAGCCGGCATCTACGATGCCTTCGCGGAAAAATTGGCCGCAAAAGTAGGTGCGCTGGCGGTTGGCGAAGGAACCGGGGATGGCGTTCTGATAGGCCCGCTCATCGATAATGCTGCGATCGAAAAGGTGGAGAGCCATGTCGAGGACGCTGTGGCCAAAGGGGCGCGGATTGTCGTCGGCGGTAGGCGGCATGCACTTGGAGGTACATTCTACGAACCGACCGTGCTGATAGATACCACGCAGGCGATGAAAATCGCCCAAGAGGAGACTTTTGGCCCGGTTGCGCCGCTCTTCCGCTTCGAAACGGAGGATGAAGCGGTGGCGATGGCCAACGACACGGAATTCGGCCTCGCAGCTTACTTTTACACGGAGAATGTGCGGCGTGCGTGGCGGGTGGCCGAGGCTCTCGAATATGGCATGGTCGGCCACAACACCGGCCTGATTTCCAATGAGGTCGCGCCTTTCGGCGGGGTCAAGCAATCAGGCCTCGGGCGCGAAGGCTCACGCCACGGCATAGAAGAGTACCTTGAGATCAAATATCTATGCTCGGCCATCGGTTGAGCGCGGTCAATCAATCGCGAGGATATGGATATGACCATCAATCCCTTTGAATTTCGGACGGTACCGGCGCTGGAAATCGCGTGGGGCGGGGCGCGGAAATTGGGAGAAAATCTCGCCGGCCGGTTCGCCAGCCGCAAGGCGTTTCTGGTGACGGATTCGGGTCTGATCAAGGCCGGCCTCATTGCCCCGGTCGTGGAGAATCTGGAAGCTGCGGGCTTCAGCACCGTCACCTTCGACAAGGTTGTGGCTGATCCTCCCGAAAGCGTGGTCCTCGACGCGGCGGCGGCTGCACGGTCGGCTGGCGCCGATATCGTCATTGGACTGGGTGGGGGCTCTTCGCTCGATATCGCCAAGCTGGTTGCGGTGCTGGTGGTCGGTGACCAGCCTCTGCCCGATATGTATGGCATAGGCAAGGTCAAGGGCGACCGCCTTCCTCTGATCCTGGTGCCCACCACAGCGGGCACGGGTTCGGAGGTCACCAATATCTCGATCATCACCACCGGCGAAGCGGCCAAGATGGGCGTGGTTTCGCCGCAGCTCTATGCAGATTTCGTGCTGCTAGACGCCGAGCTCACGGTCGGCTTGCCACATCTGCATACCGCGGCAACCGGCATCGACGCCATGGTGCATGCGATCGAGGCCTATACCAGCAAGCACAAGAAGAACCCACTTTCCGATGTGTTCGCCCGCGAGGCCTTGCGTCTGCTGGGCTCTAATTTGATTGCCGCCTGCAAGGATGGCGCCGATCGTGAGGCACGTGAGGGTATGCTGCTGGGCGCAACCCTTGCCGGTCAGGCTTTTGCCAATTCGCCGGTCGCGGCGGTCCATGCGCTCGCCTATCCGCTTGGCGGGCACTACCATGTTCCGCATGGTCTTTCCAACGCGCTGATGCTGGGGCCTGTCCTGCGTTTCAACGCCCGATCTGCCGCACATCTCTATGGCGAACTGGCCGACCTGCTCTCCATTCCAGGCAGCGGCAACGTTGCTGCCCGTTCGATGGCCTTCGTTGAACACATGCAGTGGTTGATGGATGAAAGCGGCGCGCCGCGGCGTTTGCGCGATGTCGGCGTGACCGACAACAGCCTCTCCATGCTCGCGGCTGACGCGATGAAGCAGACACGCCTTCTTGTCAACAATCCTGTTGAGGTCCGCGAGGAAGACGCTCTCGCCCTTTACCGTCAAGCGTTCTGAACAAGGCCTGCAATTGGCCGACTCTGTCGCGAGCTCGAAAATGGCTCTGCTGCTGTCGACGATAATACGATCAGGTCGACACCTTTGGGAAAAGCATGGCGGCGCCCGGATATTCCGGCTGAAGCCGGATCTGGCGCCCGATCATGGCCCTGCGGCGCGGCTGTGGAACCGCCGCGCCGCAGGGCGCAAGACTCAGTTCTTGACCGTATCTTCCAGGAAGAAGCGGCCGAGCGGGTTCTGGTAGAAGTTCTCGATGTTCTTGCGCGTGACGTTGATGAAGGGGCTGTAATACAGGTCGATCCAGTGCACGTCGCTCTTGGCCGTCTTCTGGATTTCCATATACATCGCCTCGCGCTTGGCCGGATCCATCTCGACGCGCGCATCGGCGACGAGTTGCTTCACCTTCTCGTTCTGATAGCGCGTCATGTAGTTCATGTTGGAATCGTGGCCGAGCACGAAGGTGGTCTTCTGGTCCGGGTCGATGACGTCATAGGTCCAGTACATGACCGAGAGGTCGTAGTCGCCGGCGATCAGCATGTCCCAGCTCTGGCTGGGGTCGACCTTCTGCAGGTTCGCGGTCACGCCCGCCTTTGCGAGCTGCTGCTGCAGCAGAACGGCGATCTGCTCGTCCACCTCGTTGCCGGCATTGACGACATAGTTCAGCGTCAGGCCGGCGGCGCCGGCATCCGCCAGCATCTGCTTGGCCTTTTCCGGGTCATAGGGGCGCTGGAGTGCGTTGTCGTCGTGGTAGAGGGCACCCTTGGGAATGTAGGAATTGGCGACCTCGCCGAGGCCGAAGGTCACCGTGTCGACGATCGCCTGCTTGTCGATCGCCATGTCCAGCGCCTCGCGCACCTCCTTCTTGGCCAGCGGGCCGTGCTCGTGGTTGATCAGGAGATGATCCTCGCGGGTCGAGGTATCCTGCGTGACGACCAGCTCCGGATCCTTCTTCATCTCGGCCACGCGGGAGAAGGGCACGAAGAGGGCGGCATCCAGCTGCCCCGCCTGCACGTTCAGCATGCGGGTATTGTCGTCAGGCACGGAGATCCATTCGACGCCATCCAGGCTGACGCGGGACGCTTCCCAGAAATTGGGGTTCTTCTCCAGGATGACGCGATCGCCGCGGCGCCATTCCTTCAGCGTGAAGGCGCCCGAGGCGATCGGGTTCTCGGCATAGGCGTCGGCGCCCATGGTTTCGAGCCCCTTCTTGGACAGGATCGAGGCGCCCGGCATGGCAAGCGAGGCCAGGAACGGCGCCGACAGCGTTTTCAGCTTCACCACCAGCGTGCGCGCGTCGTCACCCTGCGTCGCCGTATCAATCACCTGGTAGGAATCGCTCCACAGCGAGCCCTCGTCGTCGCGGATGCGCAGGAGGCTGTAGGCGGCGTCTTCTGCGGTGATGGGCGAGCCGTCGGAGAACTTGGCGTCGCGCAGCTTGAAGGTGTAGGTCAGTCCGTCCTCGGAGACCGACCAACTCTCCGCCAGGCCCGGCTCCAGCACCTTGCCGGACTTGTCGACGCGGATCAGCACATCATAGACGTTGGAGAACACCCAAAAATCGATGTTCTGCGCCGTCTTGATCGGGTCGAAGGTCGTTGAATCCTCGCGCCGCCCGATGGTCAGGACGCCTGCCGCCTCGGCGATGCCCGCTCCAAACGACAGGCCGGCCATCATGGCCACCAGGCCTATTTTCATCCATTTGTTCTTCATTGTCGTGTTCCCTTTCTGATTGGTCTGGATCTGACTGGTCGCCGCTATGCAACTTCCCGTGCCACCTGCGGCAGAAGCGGCTTGTCCGGATCGATGTCGGGAATGGCTCGTATCAGCGCCTGCGTATAGGGCTCTGCCGGATGCTCGAAGACCTGGGCCGAGGCTCCCTGCTCGACGATGCGCCCCCGGTGCATGACGACGACCCGGTCGCAGAGATTGCGCACGATGGCGAGATCATGCGCAATGAACAGCAGGGTCAGGTTCATCCTGCGCTTCAGCACGCGGAACAGATCGAGGATCTGCGCCTGGATGGTGACGTCGAGCGCGGCCGTGCTCTCGTCGGCGATGATGAGGCGGGGCTCCACCGCCAGCGCGCGGGCGATGCCGGCCCGCTGGCACTGGCCGCCGCTCATGCTGCGGGGACGCCGCCCGGCAAACTCGCGGCCGAGGTCGACAAGGTCGAGCAACTCGCCGACCCGCGTCGGAATATCGCCGGTCGGGGTTCGATCCTGCACCTTCAGCACCTCGGCCAGCATATCGCCGATCGAAAGGCGCGGGTTCAAGGCATTGTATGGGTCCTGGAACACCATCGCCGTCTCGCGGCGAAGCCTTGCGAGAAAGGCGACGCGGTCATCGCGCATGCTGGTTCCGTCGAAGACCACATTGCCGGAGGCGATCGGCGTCAGCCCCAGGATCGCCCGGGCCAGGGTGCTCTTGCCGCTGCCCGATTCACCGACGATGCCGACCGTCTCGCCCGGCAGGATCTTGAGCGAGACGCCCGCGACCGCATGGACCGCGCCCGACCGCCCGCCGAACAGACTGCCGGAACCGGCGAAACGGACATTGACGTCGTCCACCTCGAGCAAGGGCTTGTCCGTCGCTGCCGCTGCATCCGGCGCGGGCGCCGCCCTCCTTTCGCCCGCCGAAGGCGGCGGCATCGATGGATGGCTGCCGATGAGCGCCTTCGTATAGGGATGGGCGGGCGCGCGCAGCAGGTCGCGCTTCCTGCCCTGCTCGACGAGCCGACCTTCGCGCATGACCGCGATGCGGTCGCAGGTCTGCGCCACGATGCCGAGATCATGGGTGATCAGGATGATCGACAGGTCACGCTCCCGGCGTATGCCCATCAACAATTGCAGGATCTGCGCCTGGATGGTGACGTCGAGCGCTGTCGTCGGCTCGTCGGCGATCAGGATGTCCGGATTGCACGACAGCGCGACGCCGATCATCGCGCGCTGGCGCATGCCGCCGGAAAATTCGTGCGGATAGGCGTCGAACTGGCGCTCCGGCTCGGGAAAGCCGATCTGGTGCAGGATCGCGACCGCCGCCTTGCGCGCCGCGCGGGCATCGAGCCCCTGATGGTAGCGTATCCCTTCGGCCAGTTGGTCGCCGATGGTCATCACCGGGTCCAGATGGCTGGTCGGGTTCTGGAAGATCATCCCGATCCTTCCGCCGCGAACGTCCAGCATCTGCGTTTCGCTCGCCCTGGCCAGGTCTTCCTTTCCGAGCAGGATGCGGCCATCCGTGA
>Ga0182749_1002860_pt1 | contig 12311 bp, 10 predicted proteins | sample eDN3rd37CKraftMG_FD_128875 | JGI IMG/M metagenome (GOLD analysis project Ga0182749, IMG submission 128875) | Enriched Miracle-Growth compost microbial communities from Emeryville, California, USA - eDNA 3rd pass 37_C Kraft MG (version 2) (version 2) ...
CCCGGGATGCGGGCCGTGCCGATGGCGGGATCCAGGCCCGTGCCAATGACTGCGTCGGCCATCGTGTGGCATTCGATCTCGATGCGGTCGGGCGCCGGGCGGCGCAGCGCCAGCGCCAGCGTTTCCGGCGCGGCATACTCCACCAGCAGCGTCCCGTCCGCCTGCGCGGCCGCCGGCGCATAGTAAGCCTGGCCGGCCAACACCGGGGCCAGCCAGGCATCCAGCAGCGCCGCCTCGGGTCGGGCGGCGCGCAATCCGGGCAGCCATGCCAGGTTGGCGGCCAGCGGCACGCCCAGGAGATGACGCCCGGCCTCGCCGGCCAGTGTCCATGCCGCGGCCAGGCCCAGCCCCATGCCGCCGGCGGCTTCGGGCAACAGCAGCGCCGGCCATCCCATGGCCGCCAGTTCGCCCCACAGGGCCGCGCGGAATCCGGCGTCGGCGTCGCGCGCCCGCGCGGGTGGATGGCGCTCGTCCAGGAACCGGCGGGCGGCATCCGCCAGCATGCTTTCGATCTCGTGCGCGTCGGTCGTCATGCGCGTCAGCCTTTGGGCAGGCCCAGCACCTGCTCCGCGATGATGTTGCGTTGAATCTCGGAAGTGCCCGCCAGAATGGTTTCGGCGCGCGACCAGAGATAGGTCCGCACCAGCCCCGCGTCTTGCGCGTCGCCGCCGGCCTGCGCCAGGCCGGCGCGCGGTCCCAGGATATCCATGGCCAGGCCGAGCAGGCGCTGATGCGCCTCGCTCCAATGGACCTTGGTCGACGACCCTTCCGGGCCGGGCGGGTCGCCGCGCACCGCGGCTTGCAGGGCGCGTTGCGACTTCAGGGCCAGCACATGGCTGTCGGCCGCCAGGCGCGCCCAGCGCCGCCGCAGCGCCACGTCGTCGGCCGGGCGATTGCCGGCCGCGTCGGCGCGCAGCGCCAGGGCGCGGACCTGCTGCAGCTCCTGGGCGAACCGCACCAGCCGCGGGATGAAGTAAGTGCCGCGCTCGAAGCTGGCCGCCGCCATGGCGATTCGCCAGCCCTGGTTCTCCTCGCCCAGCCGGCATTCGGCCGGCACGCGCACCTGCTCGAAGAACACTTCGCAGAATTCGGCCTCGCCGGTCAGCTGGCGGATCGGTTCGACCCGCACGCCCGGGTCGCGCATGTCCACCAGCAGGAAACTCAGGCCGCGATGGCGCGGCGCCTGCGGGTCGGTGCGCGCCAGCACGAAGCACCAGTGGGCACGGTCGGCGAACGAGGTCCAGATTTTGTGGCCATTGAGCACATAGCCGCCGGCGCCGGGTTCGGCGCGCGTGCGCACGGCCGCCAGATCGGACCCGGCGCCCGGCTCGGAATAGCCCTGGCACCATACCTCGCGGTTGGACAGGATGCCGGGCAGGAACCGGCGCTTCTGCTCCTCCGTGCCGAAATGCAGCAAGGTCGGCGCCAGGATGCCATGGCCGATCAGGTTGACGCCCAGCGGCGCGCCGCAGCGCGCATGCTCTTCGTGAAAGATGGCCTGCCGGCGCAGCGGCAGCGCGCGGCCGCCATACTCGCGCGGCCAGCCGAGCCCGGCCCAGCCGGCCGCACACAGGGCGTCTTCCCAGGCCTGGCGGAAATCCAGGCTGGCCGGGTCGGCCCGGCCGGGCCAGCCGGTCACGAAACCGGCGTACGCCGCCGCCAGCCATTCGCGCAGGCCCAGGCGGAAAGCTTCATCGTCCTGCAGCGCGTCCAGTTCCATGCCGGCGCGCCTCATTGCAGGCGGATGCTGGAATCGCGCGCGACCTTGCCCCAGGTGGCGATGTCCTGCTGGATGAACGCCGCAAAGGCCTTGGGGTCGCTGCCGATGATATCCAGTCCCAAGTCGGCGAACTTGCGCTTGACATCGTCGCGCCGCAGCACCCGGGACACCGCCTGGTACAGCTTGTCGATCGCGGGGGCGGGCGTTCCCGCCGGCGCGACCAGCCCCAGCCACGGCATGGCCGAGTACCCCGGCAGGCCGGACGCCGCCACGGTGGGCAGCTCGGGCACCGAGGCCGAGGGCTGCGCGGTGGTCACGGCCAGCGCGCGCAGCTTGCCTTCCTTGACGAACGGCCCGGACGACGCCCAGGCGTCGAACATGACTTGCAGGCGGCCGGCGACCAGGTCGGTCAGGGCCGGCGAACTGCCCTTGTAGGGGATGTGCTCCATCTCCACGCCGGCCATGTGCTTGAAGAGTTCCGCTTCCAGGTGCGTCGAGCTGCCCGTGCCCACCGACCCGTAGCTGAGCTTGCCGGGATTCGCCTTCAGGTAGGCGATCAGCTCGCTCACCGTCTTGGCCGACACCGAGGGATGCACTTCGAGCACGTGCACCACCGAAGCGACCTGGCTGACCGGCGCGAAATCCTTCACGGGGTCGTAGTTGACCTTGGCATAAATGCTGGGTGCGATGCCCAGCGACGAGGCCGCCATCAACAAGGTGTAGCCGTCGGGCTTGGCGCGCGCCACATAGTCGGACGCGATCAGCGTGCCGCCCCCGGGCTTGTTCTCGACGATCACGGGCTGGCCCAGTTCGGCGCCGAGATGGTCGGCGACCAGGCGCGTCATGATGTCGGTCGCCCCGCCCGGCGAGAACGGCACGACGATGCGCACCGGCTGGGACGGGTAATTGTCCTGCGCCCAGGCCGCGTTGCCCGCGGCCGCCATGGCCAGTGCGATGCCGGCCAGCATTTTTTTCAACATGGGGTCTCCTCCTTGTGAAACGATGGATTACTGCGAATGCGGCAGGATCAGCGCGTCCAGCATCGCGACGCCCTGCCCCGCCTCCTTGACGAGCAGCGGATTCACTTCGATCTCCGCCGCGCCCGGCGATGCCAGCAGCGCATCGCCCACTGCCACGATCGCCCGGCAGGCCGCGGCCACATCGGCCCTGGGCTTGCCGCGATAACCGTCCAGCAACGGGAACACCTTCAGCTCGCGCAGCATGCGGCCGGCCTCCTCCAGGCCGATGGGCAGCACGCGATGGCTGGTGTCGTCATACAGCTCGGTCAGCACGCCGCCCAGGCCCACGGTCAGGACCGGGCCGAATACCGGGTCGCGCGTGGCGCCGACGATGAGCTCGGCCACGCCGCGCTCCATGCGCTGGACCAGCATCCCGTCCAGGCGCGCGCCCGGCGCATGGCGGGCGGCGGCGGCATGCAGGCGCGCGTGGGCGGCGCGCACCGCGGCCGCGTCGGCCAAGCCGAGGGCGACGCCGCCGGCTTCGGTCTTGTGCGCGATGTCGGCGCTGAGGATCTTCAACGCCACCGGGTAGCCCAGCTCGCCGGCCAGCGCCACCGCCTGGTCGGCGTCGCGCGCGACGCGGGCCGCATCGGCCAGGCCGAAGCGGCCCAGGTAAGCGCGCGCGGCCGCCTCGTTACAGGGCAGCGGCGGCAGGTCCGGCGCGATAGGCGCGGGCGCGCCGGCATCATGCGGGCGCTTGCGCGCCTCGCACCACGCCAGGAACGGCGCCAGCGCCGACACGGCCAGGCCCAGGTCGTCGAATACCGCCACGCCGGCCTCGCGCAACGCCTGCCGGCACTGCGCCGCGCCGGTGTCGATGGCGGCGAACAGGCGCGGATGCGCGCGCGCCACGTCGGCCAGCGCCTCGGCCATGCGGTCCAGCATGTAGCCGGGCGCATACACCACCACGGCGTCGATCGCGTCGGAGGTGGCCAGGGCCTGCAGCGCGGCGCGCACGAAACCCGGGTTGTTGACCACATTGCCCGTGACGTCCACCGGGTTGCCCACCATGCCGTAATCGGGAATGCCGCCGCGCAGGGTAGCCTGCAGGTCCTGCGGCAGCTCCGGCAGGTCGAGGCCGGCCGCCACGAAACGATCCGCCAGGATCGCGCCGAGCGCGCCCGACATGGTCAGCACTGCGACCCGCCGGCCGGCGCTGCGATGCCGCAGCATGGCCAGCCCGGCCAGCTGCGCCATTTGCGCGAAGTCGCCGGCCTCGATCACGCCCAATTGCCGGAACGCCGCGCTATAGACACGCTGGTCCCCGGCCAGTGCCGAGGTGTGCGAGCGCACGGCCTGCGCGCCTTTGTCGGTGGCGCCCGCCTTCAACGCGATCAGGACCTTGCCGCGCCGCTCGAGCTCGCGGCAGGCGCGCACGAACCCGGGCCCGTCGCGCAACTGCTCCAGGTAGCCCAGCACGATCTCGGTATGCGGGTCTTGCGCCAGGTAGTCCAGGTAGGCCGAAAAATCGACGCAGGCCTCGTTGCCGGTGTTGATGAACTGCGAGAACGGCAGGTCCAGGCGGCGCGCGATCGCATACACCGCGGCGCAGACATTGCCGCTTTGCGTCAGCAGGCTGACCTTGCCCGGCTCCCGCTGCATGGGCGCGGTCTTGAAGACCGAGGCGAATGCCGTATGGGCTTGCGTATTCAGGTTGGCGAACCCCATGCAGTTGGGCCCGGCCACCACCATGCCGGACGCGGCCGCGAATTGTTCCAGCTCCTGCTGCAGGCGCGCGCCCGCGCCGCCCGCCTCGGCGAAGCCCGCCGCGTAGACGATGGCGGCGCGCACGCCGCGGGCGTGGCAGCGCTCGAGCATGGGCGTCACCTCGGCCGCGCCGATCGCCAGCACGGCCAGGTCCACCGGCTGCGGCACCGATTCGATGTCGGGCCAGCAGCGCAGGCCGAAGACTTCCTGGTACTTCGGATTGACGGGGAAGATCCGTCCGCCATAGCCAAAGCGGGTCAGCAGGTCCAGCGGCATGCCGCCGATACGGCCCGCGTCGCCGCTGGCGCCGATCAGCGCGATCGAGGCGGGGTTCAGCAAGGGTTCCAGGCGATGCGTCATGCGGCCCCGCCCGATTTGTTGCGCTGGATGGCCTGCGCCAGGCCGCGCTCGCGCACCACGCGGTATTCCTCGGTCAGGTGCGACAGCTGGTGGGTGTCGAAATGCGCAGCCAGCGCGGTGCGGAAGCCCTGCGCGTCGGCGGTGCGGTTCAGCGAGCGCTTCACCAGCTTCAGGCCGAACGGCGGCGCCTGGGCGATGCGCTGCGCCAGGGCCAGCGTGGCCGCCTCGAGCTCGGCCAGCGGCACCACGCGATTGACCATGCCGATGCGCAACGCCTCTTCGGCGCCGACCTTCTCGCCGGTGTAGAGCATTTCCTTGGCCTTGCGCAGGCCCATCACCCACGGATGGATCAGCACCTCGGTGGCGGCCGCCGCCAGCGTATGGCCGACCGGGTCGGAAAAATAGGCGTCGTCGGCGCAGACCACCAGGTCGCACATGTTGGCGATCATGAAGCCGCCCGCCACGCAGGCGCCCTGCACCTCGGCGATGGTGGGCTTGGGGAAATCCCAGATGCGCAGGCAATAGCCGTAATAGCGCTGCGATTCATAGGCCCAGCGTTCCTCGACGGTGAAGTCGGCGCGCTTGGCCTGCGCTTCTTTCAGGTCGTGGCCCGCCGAGAAATGCGCGCCCTGCCCGGCCAGCACCACCACGCGTACGGCCGGGTCGTCGGCGGCGCGCGCCAGCGCCTGGTCCAGTTCATCCAGCATCTGCTGGCTTTGCGCATTGCGCGCAGCGGGGCGCGCCAGGCTGATGCGGCAGACCGCGCCGTGCTGTTGCACAGCGAGAGTGGCGTATTCCATGAAGTCTCCTCGTCCGTTGTCATGCTCGGCCGAATTGAATTTACGCCCTGTCATTCCTAGAATACAAAATATTCGTTTAATTTATCCCACAATATGAACACCTCTAAATCGACCGGCGGCACCCAGAGCATGCGGCGCGCGCTGGCCCTGCTGCGGGTGCTGGCCCAGCACCAGGAAGACGGCATCGACCTGCAAGGCGTCATGGCGCGCACCGGGCTGGAACGTTCCACCGCGCACCGCCTGCTGAGCTGCCTGCTGGAAGAACGTTTCGCCGAGCGCGATCCGGCCAGCCGCAAGTACCGGCTGGGGGTCGACTCGATGCAACTGGGCTTCGCCTCGCTGCGCCATACGCCGCTGCTGGACGCCTTGCGCCCGTTCGCGCAGAAGCTGGCGCGCCTGTCGGGCGACACGGTGTTCCTGGTGATCCGCCAGGGCGACTACGCGCTATGCCTGCTGCGCGAGGCCGGCAGCTTTCCGGTGAAGGTGTTCACCATCGACCAGGGCGAGCGCCGCCTGCTGGGCATCGGCGCGGGCGGACTGGCGCTGCTGGCCAGCCTGGACGACGACGAGATCGCGCTGCTGTACGAGCGGCACGCGCCGCTCTATGCGCAGGCGGGCTTTACGCGCACGGGGCTGGCCAAGATGGTGCGCCAGGCGCGCCAGGCGGGCTACGCCACGATCGTGGACACGATCACGCCGGGGGTGTCCGGCGTGGGCGTGGCCTTTCCGGTGTCGGCGCTGACCTGGGTGGCGGTGAGCTTCGGCGCGATCAGCAGCCGGCTGGACGCCAGCCGCCGGGTCGAGATGGGAGAACTGCTGCGCGCCGAGTGCCGCGCATGGAGCCGGGAATACGCCGGGCTGTAGCGACAGCGCCGGCGCCCGGGGGACAGGCGCCAGCCCCCGGGGGGCGCGGCGCCTCGCGAGGCGCTAGACGCGCTCGAACACCGCCGCGATGCCCTGCCCGCCGCCGATGCACATGGTGACCAGGGCATAGCGGCCCTGCACGCGCTGCAGTTCGTAGAGCGCCTTCACGGTGATGATGGCGCCGGTCGCGCCGATGGGATGGCCCAGGCTGATGCCGCTGCCATTGGGGTTGACCTTGGCCGGGTCCAGGCCCAGTTCGCGCGACACCGCGCAAGCCTGCGCCGCGAAGGCTTCGTTGGCTTCGATCACGTCGAGCTGGTCCACGGTCAGGCCGGCGCGCTTGAGCACCGCCTGGGTGGCCGGCACCGGGCCGATGCCCATGATGGTGGGATCGACCCCGGCATGCGCGTAGGCGACCAGGCGCGCCAACGGCTTGACGCCGCGCCGCTCCGCCGCCGCGGCGCTCATCAGCACCACGGCGCCGGCGCCGTCGTTCAGGCCCGAGGCGTTGCCGGCGGTGACGGTGCCGTTCTCTTTCTGGAACACCGGCTTCAACGCCGCCAGGCCTTCCGCCGTGACGTCGCGCCGCACATGCTCGTCGGTGTCGAACGTGACCTCGCCCTTGCGCGTCTTGATGACGAACGGCACGATCTGCTCGCGGAACCGGCCGGCCTCGATGGCGGCCGCCGCGCGGCGGTGCGATTCGGCCGCCAGCGCGTCCTGGTCGGCGCGGCTGATGCCGAACTTGGCGGCCACGTTCTCGGCGGTGACGCCCATGTGCATGCGGCCGAACGGATCGGACAGCGCGCCGGTCATCATGTCCAGCAGCGCCGCGTCGCCCATGCGCGCGCCCCAGCGCTGCGCCGGCGCGATGTACGGCGCGCGGCTCATGCTTTCGGCGCCGGCACCCACGGCGATCTCGGCGTCGCCCAGCATGATGGTCTGCGCGGCCGACACGATGGCCTGCAGGCCCGACCCGCACAGGCGGTTGACGTTGAACGCGGGCGTCTCCTTGCCGATGCCGGCGTTCATGGCGGCCACGCGCGACAAGTACATGTCGCGCGGCTCGGTGTTGATGACGTGGCCGACGGCGACGTGGCCGACCTCGTCGCCCCCGACCGCCGCGCGCGCCAGCGCTTCCTTGATGACGGCGGCGCCCAGGTCGATGGGCGGGACGTCCTTCAATGCGCCGCCGAAATCGCCGATGGCGGTGCGGGCGGCTGCGGCGACGATGACTTCATTCATGGTGTTCCTCCTGTGCGATCCCAAACGTGGATAGCCCCATCATACTGTGCGGTGCAACATGGCGTCCAAGCCCGTCCCCCAGGCGGCGCTATTGCTTGGGAATGCCGGCGCGCTCGGCCGCATCGGCCCACTTGCGGATCTCCGCAAGCTGGAACTCGCCCAGCTCCGCGGCCCCGGCGGGGAAGGCTTCCCAGCTGGTGCGCGCCAGGAACGCTTCGGCGTCGGCGGTGCGGTAGATGTCCACCAGGGTGCGCGACAGCTTGTCGATCACGGCCGCCGGCGTGCCGGCCGGCGCGAAGGCGGCGGTCCAGTTCACCATGTAGTAGCCGTCGAAGCCGGACTCCTGCAGCGTCGGCACATCGGGCGCGCTGCGCAGGCGCTGGTGGCCCGTCACGGCCAGCAGCCGCATCTTGCCGGCCTGCACGAACGGGATCACCGCGCCGTAGTCGGCGAACACCAGGTCCACCTGCCCGCCGGCCAGGTCGGTCAGCGCCGGCGCGGCGCCTTTGTAAGGCACGTGCGTGGCCTCGATGCCGGCCATCGACAGGAACAGCTCGGTGGCGATCTGGTACGAGGCGCTGCCGCTGCCGTAATTCAGCTTGCCCGGCGCGCGGCGCGCCGCCTCGACCAGCTCGGCCACGCTCCGGTAAGGCGCGCCGGCCTGCACCGCCAGCGCCATCGCGCCGAAGCCCAGGCGAGCGACCGGCGCGAAGTCCTTGACGGGGTCGTACGGCAGTTGCTTGAACATGGCGGCGTTGGTGGCCACCGGCGAGTTGCTGGCCAGCAGCAGCGTGTAGCCGTCGGGCCGGGCCGTGGCGACCGCCTGCGCGGCAATGAAGCTGTTGCCGCCCGGCCGGTTCTCCACCGATACCGGCACGCCCAGCCGGGCCTCCATTTGCTGCGCCACATAGCGGGCGTTGCTGTCGGTGCCGCTGCCCGGCGGAAACGACACGACCAGGCGGATGGGCTGCTCGGGGTATGCGGCATGCGCGGCCGGCGGCAGCAAGGCCGCGCACAACAGCGCGGCCAGCCGGAAAAAGCGGTTCATGGGTTGTCTCCTGGATTATCGGCGCGCACGGCCATGCGCGCGGACCCAAGGGTAGGCAACCGGCGGCGGACCCGTCTAATACTGATTCATTAGCTCGCCATAGCGATTCGGTATCGCCTGGGTGGCCAGCATCACGTCGCGCAGCTTCAGCACCGGCACGCACGACGTATCGCGATGCGCCACCAGCGACAGGGCCAGCGCGCCCTGCGCCTCGGCATCGACCAGGTCGACGAACGCCACGTGCGGCGTGGAATAGGCGCGCGTCACGCCCGGCACCAGCGCCACGCCCAGCCCGCTGGCCACCAGGCTGACCAGGGTCTGCACCTGGATGGCTTCCTGGCTGATGCGCGGCGAGAACCCCGCCTTGCGGCACAAGGCCTGCGCCACGCCGTGCAGGCCCGGCACCTTGGCCGGCGAATACATCACGAAGGGCTCCGACCGCACGTCCTGCAGCGCCACCGGGCCGCCCGCCAGCGGATGGGCGGCCGGCAGCGCCAGGATCAGGCTGTCGCGCTCGACCACCCAGCTCGACAAGGACGGGTCTTCGGCCAGCGGGCCGCGCACCAGGCCGGCGTCGATCTCGTTGGCGCGCAACATGCCGGCCAGCCGCACCGTGCTGTCCTCGCGCAGTTCGAGCTCGACGTCCGGATAGCGGCGCCGGAATACCGGCAGGCAGCGCGGCAGCAGCATGTAGGTGGCCGAGCCCACGAAGCCCAGCCGCAGGCGGCCTTGTTCGCCCAGCGCCACGCGCCGCGCCGACTGCCGCGCCTGGTCGGCATGGAACAGGGCGCGCCGCGCATCGGCCATCAGGGCCGCGCCGGCCGGCGTCAGCGACACGCCCTTGGCGCCGCGCTCCAGCAGCTGCGCCCCCACGCCGTGCTCGAGCTTCTGGATCGACACCGACAGGGCCGGCTGGGCGATATGCAGGACTTCGGCGGCGCGGCGGTAGCTGCCGAGTTCGGCGATGGTGACGAATTGGCGTAGTTGACGGAGGTCCATGGCCATAACGAATTCGATATCACGCAATACAAACACCATATTAGACGCTTATGCACTGCCTGGTTAGGATGCGCCCATGACGCTTCCCTCCGACCCCGAACGCAGCGCCCTGGCCGGCGTGCGCGTGCTGGACCTGACCTCGGTCGTGTTCGGCCCCTACGCCTCGCAGATCCTGGCCGACTATGGCGCCGACGTAATCAAGATCGAGTCCCCCGAGGGCGACTCCACCCGCCGCACCGGACCGCAGCAGGAAGACGGGCTGGCGGCGATTTTCCTCGGCATCAACCGCAACAAGCGCAGCGTGGTGCTGGACCTGAAACAGGCCGCCGCGCGCGAGGCCCTGCTGGCCCTGGTGGACGGCGCCGACGTGCTGATGCACAGCATGCGGCCGGCCAAGATGGCGCGGCTAGGTCTGGACCCCGACACCCTGTGCGCGCGCAACCCGCGCCTGGTCTACGCGGGCCTCTATGGTTTCGGCGAGGGCGGCGCCTACGCGGGCCTGCCCGCCTACGACGACATCGTGCAGGGGCTGTCCGGCGTGGCCGACATCACCCAGCGGCAAGGCGGCACGCCGCGCTACCTGCCCACCATCGCGGCCGACAAGACCTGCGGGCTGGTCGCCGCGCATGCGATCCTGGCGGCGCTGTTCCAGCGCGAACGCACCGGCCTGGGCCAGCGCCTGGAAGTGCCGATGTTCGAGTCGATGGCGTCCTACCTGCTGGTGGAACATCTGTACGGCCGGCACCTGCAGGATACGCCCGGCGCGGCCGGCTACCCGCGCGTGCTGGCGCCCTGGCGGCGCCCCTACCAGACCGCCGACGGCCATCTGTGCATGATGCCGTACACCGACGCCCACTGGCGGCGCTTCTTCACCGAGACCGGCCATGCGGACCTGGCCGGCGACGCCCGCTTCGCCGACATCTCGGCGCGCACCCGCCATATCGAGACGCTCTATGAACTGGTGGGCGGCATCGTCGCCGGCCGCGACACGGCGCACTGGCTGGCGCTGTGCCAGCGCCTGGAGATTCCCGCCGCGCCGGTCAACCGGCTGGAGGACCTGGAACACGACCCGCACCTGCGCAGCGTGGACTTCTTCGTGCCGCTGCAGAGCGCGGCGGGCAAGCGCTATCGCTTCGCCCGCAACCCGGTGCGGCTGCAGCGCTCGCAGGTCGCGCCCACCATGCCGCCGCGCCTGGGCGAACACACGCGCCAGGTGCTGCGCCAGGCCGGGCTCGAGCCCGAGCGGGTCGAAGCGCTGCTGGCCAGCGGCGCGGCGCGCGAGCCGGCCGCCCCATCCCTTTCCACACAGGAGGACACGCCATGACCGATTCCCGCCCGGCTCCGCTGCTGGGGCACGGCTACTACTGGCAAGACCTGCAGGTCGGCCAGCGCTTCCGCACGTTCCGCCGGACCGTCACCGAAACCGACATCGTCAACTTCATCAGCGTCACCGGCATGCTGGAGACGATCTTCATCGACGCCACCTACGAGCATGGCGCGATCCGCGGCCGCCCGGCGCCGGGCGCGCTCACGTACGGGCTGATCGAAGGCCTGATCATGCAGGGCATGGTGCAGGGCACCGGGCTGGCGCTGCTGGAGGTGCACAAGAAAATGCTCGCGCCGGTCGTGGCCGGCGACACCGTCTGGGCCGAAATCGAAGTCACCGGCATCCGGCCCACCTCGCAGCACAACCGCGCCGTGGTCAGTTCGGCAATCGAAGTGCGCAACCAGCACGACCAAGCCGTGATGGCCTACACCGCCACGCGCATGCTGGCCGGCAGGCCGGCCTGAGTGTCGCGCGGCCGGACGGCCGCGTCCCCGGGCGGCGTGCGGCGCCGCCCCTACAAAACAAGCACAAGGAGACAAGCACGATGAGAACCCTCACCCAGACCGCCGCGGCCGCCCTGGCCATCCTCGTCCTGGCGGGGCCGGCCCCGGCGCGGGCCGCCTGGCCCGAGCGCCCGGTCACCATGGTGGTGCCCTTCCCGCCCGGCGGGCCCACCGACCTGGTGGCGCGCGTACTGGCCAAGCAACTGGCCGACCAGACCGGCCAGACCTTCGTCGTCGAGAACAAGGGCGGCGCCAATGGCAACATCGGCATGCAATATGCCGCGGCCGCCAAGCCGGACGGCTACACCGTGCTGTACAACACCTCGTCGATCGCCCTCAGTCCGAACTTGTACCGCAACCTGCCTTTCGATCCGGTCAAGGATTTCACCGCGGTGTCCTCGACCGCGGTGATCCCGCTGGTGCTGCTCACGCACCCGTCGGTGCCTGTCAATGACGTGCGGGAGTTCGTCGACTATGCCCGCGCCAATCCGGGCAAGCTGTCCTACGGCTCGGCGGGCGCCGGCAACGTGACCCACCTGGGCGCCCTGCTGTTCCTGCGTTCGGTCGGCATACAGGCGGTGCATGTGCCGTACCGTGGCAGCGCGCCGGCCATGACGGACCTGGTCGGCGGCCAGGTGCAGTTCATGACCAACACGCTGAACGATTCCCTGGGATTCGTGCGCGAAGGCAAACTGAAGGCGCTGGCGGTCAGCAGCAAG
>Ga0182749_1002861_pt1 | contig 12310 bp, 8 predicted proteins | sample eDN3rd37CKraftMG_FD_128875 | JGI IMG/M metagenome (GOLD analysis project Ga0182749, IMG submission 128875) | Enriched Miracle-Growth compost microbial communities from Emeryville, California, USA - eDNA 3rd pass 37_C Kraft MG (version 2) (version 2) ...
CGCCGGCGGTCATGCAGAACCGGTCGCGGATCTCGTAAGGCGCCGGCGCGCCCGCCGAATACGGCAGCGCGAGGCCGATCGCCTCCGACACGGTCGCCATGGTGTTGGCGGTAAACTGAGCGCCGCAGGCGCCGGCCGAGGGACAGGCGACCTGCTCCAGTTCGTCGAGGTCCTCGTCCGACATCGAGCCGACCGAGTGCTTGCCGACCGCCTCGAACATGTCCTGGACGGTGACGACCTGGCCGCGGAAATTGCCGGGCAGGATCGAGCCGCCATAGATGAAGATCGAGGGCACGTTGAGACGGCACATCGCCATCATCATGCCCGGCAGCGACTTGTCGCAGCCGGCCAGGCCGACCAGCGCGTCATAGGCGTGGCCGCGCATCGTCAGCTCGACGGAGTCCGCGATCGCCTCGCGCGAGGGCAGCGAGGCCCGCATGCCGCCATGCCCCATGGCGATTCCGTCGGTCACGGTGATGGTGCAGAATTCACGTGGAGTGCCGCCGGCGGCGGCGACGCCCTTTTTCACCGCCTGGGCCTGGCGCATCAGGGAGATGTTGCAGGGGGCGGCCTCGTTCCAGCAGGAGGCCACGCCGACGAACGGCTGGTGGATCTGTTCCTTGGTCAGACCCATCGCGTAATAATAGGAGCGATGGGGCGCCCGCGCCGGACCTTCGGTGACGTGGCGGCTGGGCAGCTTGGATTTGAGATTGGTCTTGGCGTCCATTTCGGTCTTCAGGGCCCCCCGCCCCGGTCGCAACAGCCGGTTCCCTTTATTTCCGCCCAACCGGCATTCGGGCGAAACCGGAAGCGTCACAACGGCTTGCGACGGCCTCCGATGTCGGCGCAGGGTATGGCTAAATCGCGGCATGCGGGCCAATTCAGAATGGTTATGGCTTAAATGTTCAAGATGTGTTGCAGAGAAGTCACAAACCGACGCCGCCGAGCCACACCCCGATAGCGCCCCCGCCCCCATCAGCTCCCGCAGAACCGTCCGTTCGAAACCCGCCCCGTCCAAAACATGTCTCGTCCGAAACCGCTGACCCGCCGCTTCTTCGACCGCCCGGTGCTGGAGGTTGCCCAGGACCTGATCGGAGCGACCCTGACGGTCGGCTCCTGCGGCGGAAAAATCGTCGAGGTCGAGGCCTATCACCAGACCGACCCGGCGGCGCACAGCTATATCGGCCGGACCCCCCGCAACGCCGTGATGTTCGGCCCGCCGGGCTTCGTCTACGTCTACCGCTCCTACGGCATTCACTGGTGCATGAACTTCGTCTGCGAGGCGGAGGGCAACGCGGCGGCCGTGCTGCTGCGCGCCATCGAGCCGACGCAGGGGCTCGGCCTGATGCGGCGCCGGCGCGGTGTCCCCGAGGACCGCGCGCTGTGCTCCGGACCGGGCAAGGTCTGCCAGGCGCTCGGCATCACCATCGCCCATAACGGCATGGCGATCGACCGCGTCCCCTTCGCGCTGACGGCCCGCGAGGACGACGTCGCGCTGGTGTGCGGTGTGCGCATCGGCATCACCAAGGCGGTCGAGAAGCCGTGGCGGTTCGGCCTGAAGGGCTCGGCCTTTCTCAGCAAGCCGTTCGCCGTCAGGGACGTCCGCCGGCGGCCGTCAGATCGTCAGCCTTGAGGCGGAACGCCGGATCGAAACCGAGGTCCCGCTTCGCCTTGGCGCTCGAGAGCCCGGGATCGTCCTCGGCGATGTTGTAGAGACCGGGCTTGCCCTTCTGAACCGTGAGCAGCGTCGCATGCGCGGCGGCGTCGACATGGATCGCGGCGCCCTTCGGGCGCGCCTCATTCCAGGTGCCGGGCCCGTAGAAGAAGCCGAAGCGCAGCACGATGCCGTCGATGCCCGGGGTCTTCAGCACGGCATCCTCCAGCGCGCGGACGCCCTCGACGGTGCCGCGCCGCACCGGCTCGTCGGTCGGATCAAGCGCATCGGTCTCGACCCGCGCGCCGGGCGCCGGCGCATAGATGAAGCCGATGCTCTGCGCGACGACGCGGCGCACGCCGGCCGCCTGCGCCGCCGCGATCAGGTTGCGCGTGCCCTCGACGCGGATGCGGCGATTACGCTCCAGACCCTCGGCATAACCCGGGGTGCCGGGCGCCGCCGGCAGATCGGTGAGCTGGTGGATCACGATATCGGGCTGTGCTTCCGCGATGGCATCGCGCAGCGCGCCGGCATCGAACACGTCGACCACCATCGGCACCGCGCCATAGGTGGTGAGAAGTTCGGCGTTCTTTTTGGTGCGCGTGGTGCCGGTGACATGATAACCGGCGCGCAGCAGCAGCGGCGTCAGCCGCCGTCCGATCGCGCCCGCAGCGCCGGCCAGAAACACTTTCACCGCCCGCTCCCGTCAGTAGGACACCACGAATTCGCAGCCGGCATCGGTCGCGGCCTGCCGAAGGACGCGCCCGCTCGCCAGATCGAACGCCAGCAATTGGGCCGCGTCGTGGCAGCACAGATAAGCGTGACGGCCGTCGGAAGCGAAACCGAAACCCATCGGCGCCTTGGGCGTGGCGAAGCCCGCGACCTGCTTCATCGTCGCCGCCTCGTAGACGGCGGCGAAGTTGTCGACATGCGACGAGACGCAGACATAACGGCCGTCCGGCGAGACGCGGACGCGACGCAGTTGGTTCGCCTCGCCCGGCGCGCCGGCGATCTCGTGCGTCGCGCGCAGCGCGTGGGTGCGGGTGTCGAATGCGTGGAATACGCCCTTACGATGCGCGCAGACGAACAGCGTCTCGCCGTCCGGCGTCACCGCGATGCCCTCCGCGCCATGCGGGATGGCGAGCGTGCCGGCGACCGAACGGCTGGCGCGGTCGATCGTGACCACGGTATTGCTGGTCTTGAAAGAGGCGAACACCTTGTCGGCCGCGTGGCTCACCGCGATCCAGTGCGCCGCGCCGCGAATGTCGATGCGCGTGACTTTGTTGTTGTCCGGCTCGATGGCGAGCACGGATTGCCCAAGCTCGGCGCTCACCCAGAGCACGCCGGCGGCATCCATCATCACCGAATGCGGCGCATAGGTGCCGCCAGCGTCGATGGTGCGCGTGAGCGCTTTGGCGGCGAGATCGAGCACGGCGATGCGGCGGTCGGGATTCGTGTTCTTGCCGAAAATGCCGCCGCCATAGATCGAGCCATAGACGGTGTTGCCGTCGCCGGCGCGGATCAGCTCATGCGTCGAGCCCGGCATCGCCAGCGTGGCGGTCAGCGCCAGCGTCGCCGCGTCGAAGAACTGAATCGTATTGGCCGTCTTGCAGGTGACGACGAGGTTCGGCCCGCCCGGACGGTTGTTCGGATCGGTCACCATCGCGTTACACCGCGTCTTTCAGGCGCGCTTTCTTCATGTCGCGCCTTTCAGGCGCACATCGATCGATCATGTCGCACCTTTCAGGCGCTCTTGCGCCTCGGCGATCTTGGCCTTGCGGCCGCGCGCCTCCTCGAGCTTCTCGCGCTCCTCCTCGACGACCTCTTCGGCCGCATTGGCGACGAACTTCTCGTTGGCGAGCTTGGCTTCCGACCGCTTGATGTCGGCCTCGGCCTTGCCCATTTCCTTGTCGAGCCGCGCGCGTTCGGCGGCGAGATCAATGACGCCCTTGAGCGGCAGCGCCGCGACCTCGCCGCGCACCACAAGCTGCACGCTGCCGGCCGGGGCGGCGGCGGCCGAAGATATCTCCGACACCCGCGCCAGCCGCTTGATGAACTCGGCCCAGCGTTCCGCCCGCTCTGTCGTGCCGGCGCCGGCGCCGGCGAGCACCAGCGGGATCTGCGCGGTGATGTTCATCTCCGAGCGCACCGAGCGGATCGCGGTGACGAGATCGATCACCCAGCCGATCTCGGCCTCGGCCGCCTCGTCGCTGATGCCCTCGAGCGCCGGCCAGTCGGCCAGCGTCAGCAGGCCGTCGCGCTTGGCGGTCACCGCCCACAGCTCCTCGGTGACGAACGGCATGAACGGGTGAAGCAGCTTCAAGATTTCGTCGCGCGCCCAGGCGACGGTCGCTTGCGTCTCGCTTTTCGCCGCGCCGTCGGCGCCCGTCAGCACCGGCTTCGCCAGCTCCAGATACCAGTCGCAATAGATGTTCCAGACAAAGCGATAGGCCGCGCCGGCCGCCTCGTTGAACTTGTAGTCCACGATCGCCTGCGTGATCTCGGCGGCGGCCTTCGCCGTCTCGTGCACGATCCACCGGTTGAGCGTCTCGTTCACCGCGCGCGGGTCGAAGCCCGCCGATAGCGCCGCGCCGTTCATCTCGCCGAACCGCACTGCGTTCCACAGCTTGGTCGCGAAGTTGCGATAACCCTCGACGCGCTGGGTCGCGAGCTTGATGTCGCGGCCCTGCGCCGCCATGGCGGCGAGCGTGAAGCGCAGCGCGTCGGCGCCGTATTGGTCGATCAGTTGCAGCGGGTCGATGACGTTGCCCTTCGACTTCGACATCTTGGCGCCGGAGGCGTCGCGCACCAGCGCGTGGATGTAGACGTCCTTGAAGGGAATCTCCTTCATGAAATGGAGACCCATCATCATCATGCGGGCGACCCAGAAGAAGATGATGTCGAAGCCAGTGACCAGCGCCGAGGTCGGATAGAACCGCGCAAGCTCGCCCGTCTGGTCCGGCCAGCCGAGCGTCGAGAACGGCCACAGCGCCGAGGAGAACCAGGTGTCGAGCACGTCCTCGTCGCGCTTCAGCGCCGTCGGCTTGCCATAGTGCTTGTCGGCTTCGGCCTGCGCCTCGGCCTCGGTCGCGGCGACGAAGTGCTTGCCGTCCGGCCCGTACCACGCCGGAATCTGGTGGCCCCACCAGAGCTGGCGCGAGATGCACCACGGCTGGATGTTCTCCATCCAGTCGAAATAGGTCTTCTCCCAGTTCTTCGGCACGAACTGGGTCTTGCCCTCGCGCACCGCGGCGATCGCGGGCTTCGCGAGCTCCTGCGCGTTGACGTACCATTGGTCGGTCAGGAACGGCTCGATCACGACATTGGAGCGGTCGCCATGCGGCACCGCGTGGGCGTGCGGCTCGATCTTCTCGACCAGACCCATCTCTTCGAGCCGCGCGACGATCTGCTTGCGCGCCGCGAAGCGGTCGGTGCCCTCGAGCTTCTTGGTTTCCGCGAACTCGCCACCGCTTTGGCCGGCGAAGGCGTCGTCCGCGAAGGTGATCCTGCCTTCGACCGTCAGCACATTGATCTGCGGCAGGTTATGCCGCTTGCCGACCTCGAAGTCGTTGAAGTCGTGCGCCGGCGTGATCTTCACCGCGCCGGAGCCCTTCTCCGGGTCGGAATAGTCGTCGGCGACGATCGGGATTTTTCGTCCGACCAGCGGCAGGATGACATGCTTGCCGACCAGCGCCTTGTAGCGCTCGTCGTCCGGATGCACCGCGACCGCGGTGTCGCCCAGCATCGTCTCCGGCCGCGTCGTCGCGACCACGATAAAGGTCGACGGGTCCTCCGCGTTGAAGGTCCTGCCCTCGATCGGATAGCGCAGATGCCAGAGGTGGCCCTTCACCTCGACCTGCACCACTTCGAGATCGGAGATCGCGGTCAGCAGCTTCGGGTCCCAGTTGACCAGCCGCTTGTCCTTGTAGATGAGGCCGGCGCGATAGAGATCGACGAAGACCTTGAGCACGGCCTTCGACAGCCCTTCGTCCATCGTGAAGCGTTCGCGCGACCAGTCGCAGGACGCGCCGAGCCGCTTCAACTGGTTGACGATGGTGCCGCCTGATTCCGCCTTCCACGCCCAGACCCGCTCGAGGAATTTCTCGCGGCCCATCTCGCGGCGGCCCGGCTCCTGCCGTTCCATGAGCTGGCGCTCGACCACCATCTGCGTCGCGATGCCGGCATGGTCGGTGCCCGGCTGCCACAGCACGTCCTTGCCGCGCATGCGCTCGAACCGGCACAGCACGTCCTGCAAGGTGTTGTTGAGCGCATGGCCCATATGCAGCGAGCCGGTGACGTTGGGCGGCGGAATGACGATAGAGTAGGCATCGGCCTTGGCGCGCTCGGGCCGGCCGGCGCGAAAGGCGCCCGCCTGCTCCCATGCCTGATAGATACGGCCCTCGACGTCGGACGGCTGGTAGGTTTTTTCGATCATTCCGCTTTGGCTTCTTTGATTTCGCGCGCTAGAAAGCCCGGCACCCTCATAAGAGTCAACGTTGACGACCACCCCACCCGGCACCGAGCGCCAGCTGACCGCGGTCATCGCGATGATGGCGGTGGCGGCCTTCTGCAGCGGTTTTTCGCAGCGGATTTCCGACCCGCTGCTGCCGCAGATCGCGACCGATTTCGGCGTCAGCGCCGGCCAGGCCGCCGCCATCGTCACTGCCTATGCGGTGCCCTACGGGCTGACGCAGGCCTTCGCCGGCGTGCTCGGCGACCGTCTCGGCAAGACCCAGGCGGTCGCCGCCACCTGCGCCCTGTCCTGCATCCTCGTCCTGCTCTGCGTCTATGCGCAGTCGCTGCCGCAACTAACGTTCGCCCGCTTCATCTGCGCCCCGGCGGCCGCCACCATTATTCCGCTCGGCATGGCCTATGTCGGCGACACCGTTCCCTATGAGCATCGGCAGACGGTGCTGGCGCGCTTCCTGACCGGCATGATGGTCGGCACCATCACCGGCCAGGTCGCCGGCGGCGTCATCGGCGACCATTTCGGCTGGCGCGCCGCCTTCCTCGCGCTGTCGCTCGTCTTCATCCTCGCCAGCATCGCGCTGACGACGCAGATCATGCTGCGCAATCCCTGGACGGCGCACACCCGCCGCGACGGCGGCCGCGGCCCCGGCATGATCGCCGAATACAAGATGCTCGCCGCCGACCCGTGGTCGCGCTTCATCATCCTCGCGATCTTTTGCGAGGGTGCGATCTTCTTCGGCAGCCTGACCTACATCACCGCGGACCTGCATGCCCGTTTCGATCTCAGCTTCTCCCTCGTCGGGCTGGTCGTCGCCGGCTTCGGCGTCGGCGCCGTGCTCTATGCCGGCACCGTCAAATTGCTGGTGGCGCGGCTCGGCCAGCGCCGTCTCGTGCTCGGCGGCGGCATCGTGGTGATGCTCGGCTATCTCGCGCTCGCCGGCCAGCCGGTATGGCAGATCGCGCCCGTCGCGATCACCGCGCTCGGCTTCGGCTATTACATGCTGCACAACACGCTGCAGACCAACGCGACGCAGATGCTGCCGCAGGCGCGCGGCACGGCGGTGGCGGGATTTTCCTCGGCGCTGTTCCTCGGCCAAAGCACCGGCGTCGCGCTCGCCGCGCCGATCATCGACCGCGCCGGCGCGGTACCGGTCTTCGTGCTGGCGGCGCTGCTGTGGCCGATGCTGGCGGTGTGGATCGCGCGCCGTCTCGCGCGCCGCGGCGTGGCTTAGGACACGATCCCGAACCGGGAAACCGGTTTTCGCTGCCGCGGACCTGCGGTTCGGACCGGAGCTCGCACTTAAGGCAAAACCACCGGTAGGTCAGGAGCGCCCGCGCGAAACGCGCTCGATCTCGGCGCGCACGATGCGTTCGACGAGGCCTGGCAGATTGTCGTCGAGCCAGGACTTCAGCAGCGGCCGCAGCATTTCCTTGACGAGGTCCTCGAGCGTGCGGGCGTTCTGCCCGAGCACGGTATTGGCCAGCGAATGAAAGGCGGAGTCGACCGCGGAGGCGGTCGTCTGCGACATGATGCTGGCCTCGAAGCTTGCAGGACGCGGCGGCGGAGGCGACGGCGGCGCGCGCCGCGGTTCGGCCATCGCACGCGGCGGCTCGGGGGCCGGCTCCGGCGGCTGATCGGAGAACACGACGTCGGACCCGCCGTCGATGGTGCGGAACGACGGCGTCTCCATCGCCTCGGTGAGATCGAAAACCCCGTCGTCCTGCGCCCTTGGCTCGACGGGTGCCGGGCTGGACATCACCTTGTCGACGGCATCCTGGTCCATCATCGCCGGCGGCGCGACAGGACGCGGCGGCGGTGGCGCAACGCGCGGCTCGACGGGCAGGCTGGCGGATTTGGGCGCAACGGCGGCGGGCGCCGGCCGCGGCGGCGCGGGCTCGGGCGGCTTGGCGGTCTTGTTGGCGTCGTCGTCGGCAATGATGCGCCTGATGGAGGCGAGAATCTCCTCCATCGACGGCTCTTGCGCTTTCGCCGCTTGGCTCATGTCCGCATCCCCGCACCCGGTCGGCACGCCGAATCGACGGCGCAACGCCCCACGAATCGCAGCATCTCTTGTTTATACGCCATGCCGGGGGGTGGTTGGCAGTGAGTTATGACGAGGGCGCCAGCCCTTCTGTGGACAGGACAACCGCCCGATGCCGATTCGGTCAACGCCCGTCCGGCGTGCGCACGCCGAACCAGTTGTCGCGGACCTGGTGATAGTGAACGCGGGCGTCGTAGGTCGGCACCCTGAGGCCGAGGACCTGCGGCGACAGCCGGCCGACCGCCGCCAGCAGCGTGTAGGACGCGACCACGCGGTCGCGCTGCGCCGTCACCAGCGACACCCGCGCGTTCAGCAGTTCCTGCTGCGCGTTGAGGACGTCGAGCGTGGTGCGCTGGCCGACGCGGGCCTCCTCGCGCACGCCGTTGAGCGCGATTTCCGAGGCCGTCACCTGCGACTGCGTCGCCTCGATATTGCCCTTGGCGGCTTCGAGCTGGCCCCAGGACTGCACCACGGTCTGGCGGGTCTGGTCGCGCGCGGTGTCGAGATCGATCCGGCGCTGGCCGAGCGTCTCCTTGTACTGCCGGATCAGCGAATATTCCGAGCCGCCCTGATAGAGCGGCACGGACATGGTTCCGGTCACCGAGCCGCTGAAATTCTCGAGCTGGCTCGGCGAGGTCATCCAGTTCTTCTGCACCGAGGCGGTCACCGACAGGCTCGGATAGAGCGCGCCTTCCGCGATCTTCACCGCGAGCAGGGCCGCATCGACATTGTGCTGCGCCGAGGTGACGACCGGATGCTGCGACAGACCGGCGCCGATCGCGCCGGCCAGGTTGGTCGGCGAGAAGCGGTCGACCGGCATCGCCGCCGCGAGCTTGCCCGGCTCGCTGCCGATCACCTGCCGATAGGTCGCGGCCGAGGTCTTGACGTTGGCTTCCGCGGTCAGCACCTGCGAACGGCCCTGCGCGAGCCGCGACTCCGACTGCGCGACGTCGGTACGCGTCACCTCGCCGACATTGAAACGGTCGTTGGTGGTGCGCAGCCCCTCTTCCAGCACCTCGACGTTGCGCTTGTTGAGGTTGAGGATGGCGGTGTCGCGCAGCAGGTTCATGTAGGCGGTCGCGGCATTCAGCAGGGTCGCCTGCTCGGTGTTGCGCAGCGTCTCGCGCGCGGCGAGCACCAGCGCCTCGGCCTGCCGCGTCCGGTTCGCGGTCTGGAAGCCGTTGAACAGGGTCTGCGTCGCGCTCACGCCGACGCTCGCCGGCGCGTAGGCTCCGGTCAGCGTCGAATAGACCGTGCTGCCGCCGGTCTGCGTCTTGGTGCGGGTGTCGCTGTACTGCTCGCCGACGGTGCCGGTCGCGGAAATCTTCGGGCGGTAGCCGGCGAGCGCCTGCGGCACGCCTTCGTCGGTGGCGCGAACCGCGGCACGCTGCGCGTTCAGGGTCGGATTGTTGCGATAGGCCTCGATCAGCGCCTGATCGAGCGTCTGCGCCTGCACGGCCGTCCCGCCCAGGGCCAGCGCGCCCGCAATCGCGAGCGCACCAAGAACCACTGACCGGGACAACCGACCGACTTCAGCCACAGAACCCAATGCGGACACTACCCACTCCAGCGAGACGAGAAAGCCGACCATAAAGCCGCAGGGCGGGGCTTAAAACCCCCTGCAACTCGCCGTCCCACAAAAAGATTCTGTGTTAGACCTTTGCGCCACACAGCCCCCGGAGCGCCTAGAAGACGAAGGCCTGCGGACGCTCGAAGCCCGGCAAAACCGCCGCGGCGGCATCGAAAATCGGGCGCCCCACCGCCTGCTCGCCGGACTTCTGGTAGATCGTCGCCTTGCCGCCGGGGCCGCGGCCTTTGACGCACAGCAGCCGGCCGCGTGGAGACAACTGGGCACAAAGCGCCGCCGGATCGATTTCGGTCGCGCCGTTGACGAGAATGACATCGTAGGGCGCGCCCTGCGGCCAGCCCTCGATCAGCGCCCCGGTCTCGACCGTCACATTGGAATAACCCGCGAGCCGCTCGCGCGCCTGCGCCGCCAGCGCCGGATTCTCCTCGAGCGCGACGACCGTGTCCGCGATCCGCGACAGCACCGCCGCCGAATAGCCGGTGGCGCAGCCGACATCGAGGACGCGCTCGCCCTCGCCGATCTCGGCCGCCTGCAGGAGTTTGCCGAGCAGCATCGGCGTCAGCATGCGCCGCGGCGAAGCGTCGCCGGTCACCGGGACGTCGAGGTCGAGATAGGCGACGCCGGTGAAAGCCGGCGGCACGAAACGCTCGCGCGGCACGGCGAGGAACGCGCCGAGGATGCGCAGATCGGTCACGTCACTGGTGCGGATCTGACCGTCGACCATATTCCGGCGCGCAGCGGCGAAATCCGACATCCTGGCTCTCCTGCCTCACCCTTGCGCCGGACGCTCGCACGGCGAAAGTGCCGCGTTTTTTTGCTCAACAGGACGCAAAAGGCAAGCCGCGCGGCGGCGTCCGGCCGCGGCCGCAGCCGTGTTGTCGTTCCAAACGGGCTCCTATATAGGCTGTGGTCGCGCGGCGGACCGGCCAAGGCCCGCGGCGAGCACCTGATGGCCACGTGGCGGAGTGGTGACGCAGCGGACTGCATATCCGCGTACCCCGGTTCAATTCCGGGCGTGGCCTCCAGGGCGCCTTCGGGCCCGCGCGCCCTGCCGCGGGCGCCATCTTTTTCCCGCTTTTGCGGAGACTCTTCACGCTTTGCAAAGCGTTTTGGCTTTGTTATAGGCCCACTGCATCGCAGTGGTTATTCCCTGGTAGCTCAGCGGTAGAGCGTTCGACTGTTAATCGAAATGTCGCTGGTTCGACCCCAGCCCAGGGAGCCAACTGTTGTTCCGGTCATCGCCGCGCCGCGACCGTCCGACGGCCTTCTGCCGATCCTGTTGAAAGAACAGCCCGTGGACGGATGGCCGGTGAAGGACGATTGCCGGTGGATAAAGGGCTGCGGAGGGCGCCGGACGTGATCAACGCGGCAACGAGCCCCCTTCTCACCGACCTCTACGAACTCAACATGGTCCAGGCCTATCTGGACCGGGGCGACGACGAGGTCGCCGTGTTCGAGTTCTTCGTTCGCCGGCTGCCGGCGCGGCGCGAGTTCCTGATGGCCGCCGGTCTCGGCACCGCGCTCGACTTCCTGGAGAACGCCCGGTTCTCGCCGGAAGAGATCGACTGGCTGAAGTCGACCGGCCGCTTCCGCGACAACCTGCTCGACTATCTCGCCGCGTTCCGCTTCACCGGCGACGTCCATGGCGTGCCCGAGGGCCGGATCGTGTTCCCGCACGAGCCGCTGCTGCGCATCACCGCGCCGCTGCCGCAGGCCCAGCTCGTCGAATCGCGCCTCATCAACATCATGCATTTCCAAACGCTGATCGCCTCCAAGGCGGCGCGCATGGTGCTGGCGGCGAACGGCAAGGGCCTGTCGGATTTCGGCCTGCGCTCGGCGCACGGCGCGGAGGCCGGCATGCTCGCCTCGCGGGCGAGCTACATCGCCGGCTTCGGCGGCGCCGCCAACGTGCTCGCCGGCATGGCCTATGGCATCCCGATCGTCGGCACCATGGCGCACTCTTTCGTGCAGGTGCATGTCGACGAACTCGCCGCCTTCGAGATGTTCGCCCGCGCCCGGCCCGACAACGTCATCCTGCTAATCGATACCTTCGATACGCTCAATGGCGCGCGCAAGGTGGTCGAACTGGCGCCCAAGCTTGCCAAGGACGGCATCAAGGTGCGTGGCATCCGCATCGACAGCGGCGACCTCATCGCGGCCTCGAAAGCGGTACGAAAAATCCTCGACGATGGCGGACTGAAGGATGCCGTCATCCTCGTCAGCGGCGGCATCAACGAGGACGTCATCGCCGCGCATCTCGCGGCCGGCGCGCCGATCGACGGCTATGGTATCGGCGCCAACCTCACCGCCTCGCAGGACGCGCCGGTGCTCGACTGCGCCTACAAGCTGCAGGAATATGCCGGCACGCCGCGTCGCAAATTGTCGGAAGGCAAGCAGACCTGGCCGGGCCGCAAGCAGGTCTGGCGCCGTTATGGCGCCGACGGCCGCATGAGCGGCGACACGCTGTCGGTCGAGACCGACAAACAGGACGGCGAGCCGCTGGTCGTGCCGGCGATGGCTGGCGGCAAGCGCGTCGCGCCGGCCGAAACGCTCGAC
>Ga0182749_1002862_pt1 | contig 12305 bp, 13 predicted proteins | sample eDN3rd37CKraftMG_FD_128875 | JGI IMG/M metagenome (GOLD analysis project Ga0182749, IMG submission 128875) | Enriched Miracle-Growth compost microbial communities from Emeryville, California, USA - eDNA 3rd pass 37_C Kraft MG (version 2) (version 2) ...
CGACGATCTATGTCCTCAACGGACCCAACCTGAACCTGCTCGGCACCCGCGAGCCGGAGGTCTACGGCCGCGCCACCCTCGCTGACGTGGAGGCCCTGTGCCGCGCCCGCGCCAGGGCGCACGGCTTCGACGTCGCGTTCCACCACAGCAACCACGAGGGCGACATCGTCGACTGGCTGCACGAGGCGCGGGCCCGCGGCGCCGCCGGCGTCGTGCTCAACCCGGCCGGCTACACCCACACCTCGGTCGCGATTCTCGACGCCGTGATCGCGAGCGAGCTGCCGGTCATCGAGGTGCACATCTCGAACATCCACGCGCGCGAGCCGTTCCGCCGCCATTCCTACATCTCGAAGGCGGCGAAGGCGGTGGTCTGCGGCTTCGGCATCGAAGGCTACGGGCTCGCCATCGACGGCCTCGCCAAGCTTTGCAGCGGAAGGATCTCCTGAATGGCGCGCCGCACCAAGCCCGCAGCGAAAAGCGCCGCGCCGCACGAGGACATGGTGCGCTCGCTGGCGAAGCTGCTCGACGAGACGCAGCTCTCCGAGATCGAGGTCGAGGGCCGCGGCCTGCGCGTGCGCGTCGCGCGCCACATCGGTTACGCCGCGCCTGTGCCGGCGCCGGCGCCGGCGGCAGCGCCCGTGGCGGAGACCCCGGGCATCGCCACGGCCGGACCGACGGCCGCGGCCGATCCGGCGAAGCATCCCGGCGTCGTCACCTCGCCCATGGTCGGCACGGCGTATCGCGCGCCCGAGCCCGGCGCGCGGCCGTTCGTGGACATCGGCAGCAAGGTCAAGGCCGGCGACACGCTCCTCATCATCGAGGCGATGAAGACGATGAACCAGATTCCGGCGCCGCGCGCGGGCACGGTGACGCAGATCCTGGTCGAGGACGCGCAGCCGGTGGAATACGGCCAGCCGCTCGTCATCGTCGAATAGCGGCCCGCGGGAGCCGGCGATGTTCGAGAAGATCCTGATCGCCAACCGCGGAGAGATCGCGCTGCGCGTGCTGCGCGCCTGCAAGGAGCTCGGCATCTCGACCGTCGCCGTCCACTCGACCGCCGACGCCGACGCCATGCACGTCCGGCTCGCCGACGAGAGCGTGTGCATCGGCCCGCTGCCGGCGAAGGACAGCTACCTCAACGTGCCCGCGCTGCTCGCGGCCTGCGAGATCACCGGCGCCGACGCCGTGCATCCCGGCTACGGCTTCCTCTCCGAGAACGCGCGCTTCGCCGAAATCCTCGACGAGCACGGCATCCATTTCATCGGCCCCAAGGCCGAGCACATCCGCATCATGGGCGACAAGATCGAGGCGAAGCGCACCGCCAGGCGCCTCGGCATCCCGGTCGTGCCCGGCTCCGACGGCGGCGTGACCTCCGACGCCGAGGCGCGGCGCATCGCCCGCGACATCGGCTATCCGGTGCTCATCAAGGCGTCCGCCGGCGGCGGCGGGCGCGGCATGAAGGTCGCGGCGAGCGAGGCGGAGCTTGCGACCGCGCTGGCCACGGCGCGGTCCGAGGCCAAGGCGGCTTTCGGCGACGACGCGGTCTACCTGGAGAAATATCTCCAGACGCCGCGCCACATCGAGATCCAGGTGCTCGGCGACGGCCAGGGCAACGCCATCCACCTCGGCGAACGCGACTGCTCGCTGCAGCGGCGGCACCAGAAGGTGCTGGAGGAAAGCCCCTCGCCCGCGCTCAACGCCGGGGCCCGCGACGAGATCGGCCAAGTGGTGGCGAACGCCATGCGCGACCTTCAATACCTCGGCGTCGGCACCGTCGAGTTCCTCTACGAGGACGGCCGGTTCTACTTCATCGAGATGAACACCCGCATCCAGGTCGAGCACCCGGTGACCGAGATGATCACCGACATCGACCTGATCCTGGAGCAGATCCGCGTCGCCACCGGCGCGCCGCTCGGCATCGCCCAGGACGACGTGCGGTTCCACGGCCACGCCATCGAGTGCCGCATCAACGCCGAGAACCCGGTGTCGTTCCGGCCCTCGCCCGGCCGCATCGTGCACTACCACCCGCCCGGCGGCATGGGCGTGCGCATCGATTCCGCGGCCTACCAGGGCTACACGATCCCGCCCTACTACGACTCGCTGGTCGGCAAGCTCATCGTCCACGGCAAGTCGCGGCCCGAGTGCCTGATGCGGCTCAAGCGCGCGCTGGACGAGTTCGTGGTCGACGGCGTCGAGACCACGCTCCCGTTGTTCAAGGCGCTGGTGCGCGACCCCGCGATCCTCGACGGCGACTACCACATCCACTGGCTGGAGCAGTTCCTGGCCCAGGGGGGCATGGAAGAATAGCCGCACTTCCGAAGCGCGGCGGCACGCCCTACATTGGCGCCCATGGCCAGCCGCGACACCGCCGTCATCGAGATCACGCCCGACGTCCTGCTGAAAGCCTACGCCTGCGGCATCTTCCCGATGGCGGAGCGCGCCGACGATCCCGCGCTCTACTGGATCGAGCCGGAGATGCGCGGCATCATCCCGCTCAAGGGCTTCCACGTGCCGGCGCGGCTCGCCCGCACGGTGCGCGCCGAGCCCTTCACCGTGGTCGCGAACCGCGACTTCGACGCCGTGATCGCGGGCTGCGCCGAATCCGCCCCCGGCCGCACCCACACCTGGATCAACGAGCGCATCCGCCGGCTCTACCGCGGCCTCTACGACATCGGCCATTGCCACACCGTCGAGGTCTACGACGGCGACGCCCTGGTCGGCGGGCTCTACGGCGTCAGCATGGGCGCGGCGTTCTTCGGCGAGAGCATGTTCCACCGCGCCACCGACGCCTCCAAGGTCGCGCTGGTCCACCTGGTGGCGCGGCTCAAGGCCGGCGGCTTCCGCCTGCTCGACACCCAGTTCATCACCGACCACCTCAAGACTTTCGGCGCCTACGAGGTGCCGCGGCGGACCTATCACAAGCTGCTGGCCGAGGCGCTCGCCGGAGAGGGCGATTTCGCCGCCCTGCCGCTCGACCGGCCGATCCCCGGCGAGACCGCGGTGACGCTGGCGAAGGGGTGAGCGGTACCGCTCGATTCCGGCGTCCCGCATAGGAATCGTAAACGTTTCTTAAGTATCGCTTGGTCCTCGCGCGGCAGGCCCGCGCGCAAGGGCTTCCGCATGGTGCTGCGTCTCCTGAAAGGCCACGCGCGCCCGCTCGCCATGATGGCGCTGCGGGTCGGCACCATGGTCGCTAAATTCCTGCTGGCGCTCTATACCGCGCGCTACCTCGGCCTCGCCGACCTCGGCGTCTACGGCCTCGTCACCGGCGCCGCCACCATGGCGCCCTGGCTGCTCGGGTTCGGCGTCACCGACTGGACGCTGCGCCAGATCGCCACCATGGCGCGGCCCGACGCCGCCGCCTGCGTCGCCACCCGGCTCGCCTTCACCCTGGCGCTGCACGCCGTCGGCCAGCCGCTGGGCTGGATCGTCAATGCCGCGCTCGGCGCGCCGGTGCCCTGGCCGATCGCCTTTGCCGCCGGCGCCATCCTGCTTCTCGAGCACCTCGCCTGCGACGCCAACGACATGCTGCTGGCGCGCCGCCGCGCGCTGATGGGAACCGTGCTGCTGTTCGTGCGCTCGGGGCTGTGGCCGTTCGCGGTGATCGCCTGGGGCCTGCTCGACCCGGCGGCGCGCACGCTCGAATGCATGCTGCTGGGCTGGATCGGCGGGCTCGCCCTCGCCTGGCTCGCCATCCTCGGCCACGTCGCCGCCGAGGGCCGCTGGCGCTTCATCGCGCTGCGGCCGGACTGGCTCCTCTCCGGCATCAGGGCGAGCGTGCCGCTCTACGTCCGCGATCTCGCCGGCGCGCTCAACCTCTATCTCGACCGCTTCCTGATCTCGCTGTTCCTCGGCCTCGAGCTCACCGGCGTCTACACGCTGTTCTGGTCGATCGGAAACGTCGTCCACAACCTCGCCGTCGCCTCGCTGGTGCAGCCGCAGCTCCCGGCCATGATCGACTCCGCCGCGCGCGGGCCCGACGCCTTCCGCGCGCTCGAACGCCGGCTGCGGATCGAGGTCGCGGGCTGGGCCGCGGCGCTGATCGCGGCGGCGGCGTTCGCCATGCCGGTCCTGCTGCCCCATCTCGGCCGGCCGCTGCTCGAGGAGAACCTGCCGGTGCTGTGGCTGATGCTGGCGGCGACCGTGCTGCGCATGGGCGCTGACAGCTACGGCTACGCCCTGCTCGCGCTCCATCGCGACACCGCGATCGCCATCGTCGGCGTCGTCGGCGTTATCATGTCGGCCGTTCTCAACCTGGTGCTGGTGCCGACGCTCGGCCTTGATGGCGCAGCGCTTGCCTTCCTGGTCACGTCGGGCGCGCTGTTCGCGATCCGGTTCTGGATCGCGCGCGCATGGCCCGAGAACGGGCTTCCGGCGGCGGCGCGGAGCTAGCGCGGCAGGGGCTGCTGCGCCGGCGCACGCGGCGATGCAGTCTGCGAGCGCTGGGACCTCGGCGCCGGCTGCGCGGATTGCGGCTGCGCCGGCTGCTGCGTGTCGGCGACCACCGGCGCGCCGCCTTTGCAGTCGGTGAGCCAGACGTCGTAGATCGGATGCTCCACCGCGTGCAGGCCGGGGCTCGCCGCGAACATCCAGCCGGTGAAGATGCGCTTCACCTCGCCCTGCAGGGTCACTTCGTTGACCTCGACGAAGCCGTCGGTGTTGGCCTGCTCGGTGGGCGGGCGCGTGTAGCAGACCCGGGGCGTCACCTGGAGCGCGCCGAACTGCACGGTTTCGTTCAGCTTCACGTCGAAGGTGGTGATGCGACCGGTGATCTTGTCGAGGCCGGCGAACACCGCCGTCGGGTTGGCGATCTTCTGCGACGGCATCTCGGTCACGACCTCGTCGCCGGGCTGCGGCGCGGTGTTGGCCGGCTCCGGCGTGCCGCGCGGCTGGGCCGGCGCGGGCGCGGTCTGGCCGGGCGGAGGGCCGGCGGGCCGCGGCGCCGGCGGGGCGACGGCCTGCTGCTGTTGCTGTTGCTGTTGCTGTTGCTGTTGCTGTTGCTGCTGGTGCGGACTGCCGGGCGGCGGCGGCAGCGGCGCGGCGCTGATTCCTCCCGGCTGCTGACGGCCGAATCCCGGCGGGACCGCGGCGCGGGCCGGAGGCGGCGGCGGCGCGTCGGGCTCCTCGTCCATCTCCTCGGGCGGCATCTCCTGCGGAAAGCCGAGCGGCGCCGGCGGCTGGGCGGCTGGCGGCGCGCGGCCGCTCGGCACATCGGCGGGCGGCCGCGGCGGCTGGAACAGCGAGCCGAACTGCGCGAAGGCCGCGCCGGATAGGAGCGTCAGCGCCGCGGCGGCTGGAAGAGGCCGGAGAAATTTCGCCATGAGGATGTCCCGCGGCGCGCGACAGCGCTGCCGATGCAGCCGGTTATCACGGCGAATGCGGCGGAGAAAGGGCTGGCCCTACGGCGTCCAGGCCTTGTAGTCGCCGGTCGCCTTCGGCCGGCGCCCCTGCGCCAGCGTCGAGCCCGGCGGACGCTGGGCCAGCGGCGTGCCGGTCAGGTTGGGCCGGTGCGGTTTCCACCACGGCCGCGCCACCACGTTCTGCTGAGTCGGCGGCGTATCCACGGTGTGATGCATCCAGCCGTGCCACGCGGGGCCGATCATCGAGGCTTCGGCATAGCCGTTGTAGATCACCCAGCGCCGCTCGAAGCCGAGCATCGGGTCGATCTTGCCGCCCTTGGTGCGGTAGTAGTTGTTGCCGAACTCGTCGGAGCCGACGAACTCGCCGTGGAGCGCGGTCCAGACCTGGGTGCCGAAGGTCTGGCCGTTCCACCAGGTGAAGAGTCGCAGCAGGACATTTTTCATGGCGGTCGGCCCGTGAACGACATGGTGATGCCACCGGCCTGCTGCGGTGTCCAGCGCTGCGATGCTGCATGACGGCGGCGGACGCGCGCCATGCGCGCTCTCCGCTTGGCCGGCTGTCAGGAGCGATTCCGCGTCGGCGGGAACGCCCTGGAGCGATTGCCGCGCGTTTCCAACAGGCCGGTGACGGCGGGATGACACCCGCCTCTTCCGAATCTCCCCGGATTGGCCGATAGTTGCGGCCTCCCCGCACAGTCGTCCCCGGAATTCACCGGGCTAACCCCAAGATTTAGGGTTTGATTCAGATTTTAGCACTAGTGCTTGACCCGCACGGCGGAGTCTCCTAGCGTTTCCACGGTGCGGCGGGGGTGCGTAACAAGCCCTCGCCGGACGCTCCCTGAGAGGCCAGCAACACCGACCTGACGAGGCCAGCGGCTTCGCAGGCAGGGGATTTGCGCGCCTTCGCCCGCCGGGCCAAGGGGCGGCCGGCCCGCCGCCAAGCGCCGAAGCGAACTTCGGCGGCGTTCTAAGGCGTCACAGAGCGAGCGAGAGGAGCCTGTGCGGACGCGGACGGGTCCGCCGCAGGCGGATGCGTCGGCACGCCGGCGCGCAACGAGAAGGGCAGCAGGACCATGCGAATCGAACGGCGCTACACCAAACCCGGCCACTCCCCCTACGCGGACATCGCCTTCCGCACCGGCATCGTCGATATGCCGGCCGCCTATTCGCAGGCTGCCGCCGACACCCTGGCGCAGAAATTCATGCTCAAGGACGGCGTGCCCGCGCGGCTGAAGAAGGTCGAGGAGGCCGGCGTGCCGGCGTTCCTGTGGCGCTCGGCGCCCGATGCCGAAGCGCTCGCCGCGCTGCCCGAGCGCGACCGCACCACCGGCGAGCGCTCCGCCAAGCAGGTGTTCGACCGCCTGGCCGGCGCCTGGACCTACGGCGCGTGGAAGGCCGGCCTGTTCGATTCGGAGGGCGACGCCCAGGCCTTCTACGACGAGCAGCGCTACGCGCTGGCGAGCGGCACGGACGCGCCGGACCCGCGCTGGCTCGACGCCGGCCTCTCCTGGGCCTACGGCATCGAGGCCGCGCCGGCCGAGCGCGTGGTCGAGAAGATCGTCGAGCGCGTCACCGTGGTGCGCGAGCGCGAGAGGATGCCGGACCGCCGCAAGGGCTACACCCAGAAGGCCGTGGTCGGCGGCCACAAGCTCTACCTGCGCACGGGCGAGTACGACGACGGCCGCATCGGCGAAATCTTCATCGACATGCACAAGGAGGGCGCGGCGCTGCGCTCGCTCCTCAACAACTTCGCCATCGCGGTCTCGCTCGGCCTGCAATATGGCGTGCCGCTCGACGAATACGTCGACGCCTTCACCTACACCCGCTTCGAGCCGTCGGGGCCGGTCACCGGCAACGATTCGATCAAATACGCCACGTCGATCCTCGACTACGTGTTCCGCGAACTCGGCGTGAGCTATCTCAACCGCACCGACCTCGCCCACGTCGACGCCGCCGAGGGCTCGTTCGACGCGCTCGGCAAGGGCGCGGACGAAGGCAAGGCGAGCGAGGACGCCGCGGCGCGGCTCGTCTCCAAGGGGCTCACCCGCTCGCGGCCCGAGAAGCTGCGGCTGATGAACGGCGCGGCCGCGCAAGGCGACGGCCCGCGCGTCACCGCCCTCGCCGCGGTGCGCGCCTCCGGCATCGGCGCGGTCGCGGGCGCGACCGCCCTGAAGGCCGAGCCCCAGGAACGTGGGCAGGCCGCGGCGGAGCCGGGCGTGCTCGTGCTCTCCGAAGCCGCCGCCGACCGCCACAACAAGGCCAAGACCCGCGATTATGAAAACACGGCCTGCCCCGCCTGCGCCAACTACACGCTGACCAGCACCGGCAAGGGCCTCGTCTGCGAGACCTGCGGGAGCGCCATGGACGCCTCATGATCGACGTCACCTCGACGGCCATCGCGCGGATCGACTACGACGAATTCGCGCGCGATCTCGAGGTGACGTTCACGACCGGGCGCACGTACATCTATCGCGGCGTGCCGCGGACGGTGTACGTGCGCTTCGTCCGCGCGCCGTCCAAGGGGCAGTTCTTCAACGAACACATCAGGGACCGCTACCGGTTCAACGAGGTTCCGTGAGCGCCTGTCCGTCGGATCCGGACCATTTCAAGGCGCAGAGCGGTTACGGCTTTCTTCGCTTTTGCTGAAAAATTCGCCGGTGAACCTTCTCCCCCGGCCTGGCGTTTGCCCGGCGTCGTTCCACAGAGCGCCGCCATGCCCGATCTGTCTCCGTTCTGGTCCGTGCTGGTCGCCATTTACGCCGGCATTCCCGCCCCGATCCTGACGGCCCTCATCCTGGCCGCCGCGGTCGTCGTCGCCCTCGCCGTGTTCGGCGCGATCAGGATCGTGGTCCGCCACCTGGTCGCACGCCGCCATCCGCGGCTGATGACGTTCCTGCGCGGCACGCGCGGCGTCACCCGGTTCGCTGTGGTGCTGGTCGCGCTTGCCGTCGCCGCGCGGCTCGCGCCGCTCTCCGACTCCGCGAGCGCGACGCTGTCGGGCCTGTTCCAGGCCTCTTTCATCGTGCTGCTCGGCTGGTTCGCGGCGGTCAACATGAACATCGTGGCCGACCTCTACCTGCTGCGCTTCCGCATCGACGTCGAGGACAACCTGCTGGCCCGCAAGCACGTCACCCAGGTGCGCGTGCTCAAGCGGGCCGTGCAGACGCTCATCGCCGTCATTACCATCGCCGCGGCGCTGATGACCTTCCAGCCGGTGCGCCAATTCGGCGTGTCGCTGTTCGCCTCCGCCGGGATCGCCGGCATCGTGGTCGGCTTTGCCGCGCGGCCGCTGCTCGCAAGCCTGCTCGCCGGCGTGCAGATCGCGATGACGCAGCCCATCCGCATCGACGACGCGGTCGTGATCGAGAACGAATGGGGCTGGATCGAGGAGATCACCGCAACCTATGTCGTGGTGAAGCTGTGGGACTGGCGGCGGCTGGTGGTCCCGCTGTCCTATTTCATGGAGAAGCCGTTCCAGAACTGGACGCGCGAGACCTCGTCGCTGATCGGGACGGTGCTGATCTACACCGATTACACCGTGCCGGTGGCGCGGCTGCGGGAGCAGCTCAACGAGATCGTGGCGCAATCGAAACTGTGGGACCGGCAGGTGGTCAACCTCCAGGTGACCGACGCCAGGGACCAGACCGTCGAGCTGCGGATGCTGGTGAGCGCGCGCAACTCGAGCGAGGCGTTCGACCTGCGCTGCGAGGTGCGGGAGAAGATGATCGACTTCCTCCAGCGCGAATATCCGCAGGTCCTGCCGCGGGTCCGGCAGGAGAATTTCGCCCGTCCCGAGGCGGCCGCCACGCCGCTGCGCGCCGCGCATCGCGGCGCCTGATGCCCAACCGTCCTTCCCACCATCGCACGACGGCTGCAACGTGGAACAAATATGGTATTATGTTAGTAGCTTGCTATGCACATATCACATAGATGGTTTCGATCTATCGAACGATCACTTCGATTTTATCACTCTTTCCGCGATGCGGAAATAGAACTATCTCCGCACTGTCCGGCGGACGCCGATCACGGGCCGCCGGCATAAAGGAGAATTCATCATGATCCGCAAGACTTTACTGGCGACCGCCGCCGCTCTCGTGCTGGGGTCCGCCTCTGCCGCCCTGGCGGCGCCGCTTGACTACGATGCCAACACGGGGCTGCCCACCGGCATCTATTACGATACCATCTCAAACCTGAAGAAGCAGAACCTGCCCGTCCGCGACCATGCCCAGGTGCAGCCGCAGCAGCACCGCGCCTACGGCTTCGTCGGCGAAGCGCCCGTGGCGCAGAACGGCGATCAGGTGAACTTCGAGAAGCAGAGCGGCCCGGGACTCTGGTAACCGACCGATCTGCAGCAACCTGCAAAAACGGCCGGCGCAAGCCGGCCGTTTCGCTGTGTGGGCTCAGGCTCCTCCTTCCGGCGGCGGCACCAGGTCGTCGGCGCCCGGCTGCGCCTTCAGCCGGCCGATCAGCCATGACGCTGCGGGCCCGGGCGGCGTCGCCGTGCGGTAGATCACGTCGAGCTGGTAGAGCTGCGGCCGGCAATCCGGCAGGTCGAGCTGGACCAGCCGCCCGGCCCTGATGTCGTCCTCCACCATCGGCAGCGGCATGTTGCCCCAGCCGATGCCTTCGCGCAGCAGCATCAGCTTGGAGCCCATGTCCGCGAGCCGCCATGTGCGCGGGCTGAACACCGCGAAGTCGAGGCCCTTGGTGAGCGGCGAGCGGTCGGTGAGCACGAGCTGGATGTGATCGCGGGTCGCGCCCGGCGGGTTCGGCCCCTGCGCCAGCGGATGCTGGGGCGCCGCGACCGGCACCAGCCGCGTGCTGCCGACGCCGATGCGCTCGATGCCGTCCTTCATCGCGGCGCCCGGCATCGGTCCGCTGATGCCGATGGACGCAACGCCGTCGAGCACCTGCTGGGTCACGGCGCCCAGCGCCTCCACGTAGAGATGCAGCGTCACCGTGGGAAACTCGGCCTGGAACGCCTTGAGCGCGTCGATCATGCGCCGCGCCGGGAGCATCACGTCGACCGCGAGATGCAGCTCCGGCTCCAGCCCGTGCAGCATGCCGCGGACCTTGGCGCGCAACCCGTTGACGCTGCTGGTGACCGCCCGCGCCTCCACCAGCACGGTGCGGCCGGCGTCGGTGAGTCGCGGCACCTTGGCCGACTTGCGGTCGAACAGCTCGACTCCGAGCTGGGCCTCCAGGTTGGCGATGGCGTAGCTCACGACGGACGTCGCCCGCTTCAGCTTGCGCGCCGCGCCGGCGAAGCTGCCGGCATCGACCACGGTGCAGAACACCCGCAACTGGTCCAGCGTCGGCGTGCCTGGCTCCGAGATCATGCTTCGCCCCTGTTCCAGAAAATCGAACGAATAGATCGATATTATTCGTCTATTTACGGCGATCAACCAGTGCCATGGTGCGCCGCAACACCTGCCGCTTGCACGGAATGGAGGTTCCCATGGCCAAGGTTCTGGTTCTCTACTACTCGACGTACGGCCACATCGAGACGATGGCCCAGGCCGTCGCCGAAGGCGCGCGCAAGGCCGGCGCCACCGTGGACGTCAAGCGCGTCCCCGAGACGGTCCCGGACGCCATCGCCAAGGCCGCGCATTTCAAGCTCGACCAGGCTGCGCCGATCGCCGCCGTGGACGACCTCGCGAACTACGACGCCATCGTCGTCGGCGCGCCGACCCGCTTCGGCCGCCTGCCCTCGCAAATGGCCGCGTTCCTCGATCAGGCCGGCCCGCTGTGGGCGCGCGGCGTGCTCAACGGCAAGGTCGGCGCCGCCTTCACCTCGACCGCCACCCAGCACGGCGGCCAGGAGCAGACGCTGTTTTCCATCATCGCCAACCTGCTGCACTTCGGCCTCATCATCGTCGGCCTGCCCTACAGCCATGCCGGCCAGATGAGCATCGAGGAGATCGTCGGCGGCGCGCCCTACGGCGCGACCACGGTGGCGGGCGGCGACGGCTCGCGCCAGCCGAGCGCGATCGAGCTGGCCGGCGCGCGCCACCAGGGCGAGATCGTCGCCAGGACCGCGATCAAGCTGTTCGGCTGACCGGCCCTACTCCTCCGGCTCCGTGGTGAAGAACAGCGGATAGCCCTTGCTGCGGCCGAGCTCCGTCGCCTCCTTGGCCTTGGTCTCGGCCACGTCCTTGGCATAGACCGCGATGACGCAGGCGCCGCGCCGGTGCGCGGTCAGCATCACGCCGTAAGCGCGCTCCTCGTTCATGCGGAACACGGCCTTGAGCACGGTGACGACGAACTCGCGCGGCGTGAAGTCGTCGTTGAGCAGGATGACCTTGTAGAGCGGCGGCCGCTTGATCTTCGGCCGCGGCTTAGTCTTGGGCGTGATGAAGGTCTGGCTCATCAGAAGCCCTCTCGGCTGCTGAAGCGGACCTCACCATCATCCGACACGGGCTCCAGTCCGGCAAGCGCGGCCGCTTCGACGGAGGCGCGCTCCGTTACATCAGGCGCTTGCCGGCCGGAGCGCGGGTGGCGTTGCTGCGGCCGGCGTCGCCACCCTGGCCGTCCCCGCCGATCACTTTGGCAGGCAATTGCATCATCCAGTTGATGGTGTTGCCGGTGACGTTCGCTGCGCCGCCGGCGGTGCCGGAGATCGCGGAAAACACCCGATCGCCCAGGCCCTGGTCGCGCGCGGTCTCGGCGGCGACCTCCCTGCGTCGCGGATCCTGCTGCGCCGGGGCCTGCTCCTCGACGGCCACGTCCCTGTCCGGCGTCGCCGCGTCGGCGGGCGGCGCAACCACGGCCGGAGCCAGCACGACCGGCGGCGGCAGGTCCGGCGGGGGGGCCGGCGGCGAAGCAGCGGCCGGCGGCGGGGCGACGGAGGCCGGCGCGATCGCCGCGACGGTCGGACCCGCAGGCGTAGCCGCCGCGGCCGGCGCCGCAGGCTCGGGTACGGCGGCCGATGCGACGGCCGCCGGC
>Ga0182749_1002863_pt1 | contig 12304 bp, 10 predicted proteins | sample eDN3rd37CKraftMG_FD_128875 | JGI IMG/M metagenome (GOLD analysis project Ga0182749, IMG submission 128875) | Enriched Miracle-Growth compost microbial communities from Emeryville, California, USA - eDNA 3rd pass 37_C Kraft MG (version 2) (version 2) ...
GGATCGTGTTTCGCCAGAACGGAATCTCATCCACGATCGAGGCGACGGTTGGGCTGTTGAGGCCGACCACTTTGAACTGCAGCTTTGGCAGATCCTGTGCGGTTGCACGTCCGAGCAACGGCAGAAGGAGCGCCGCCAACGCGGCGCCAAGCAGGAAGCGCGTTCTCACGTGAGCATCCCTCTGAGGTTACCGATCTTATCGTTAGGGCTTCTTCGCCGGTAGCAGGCAGCCAGAAGACAGTACGATGCTGGCACCTAAAATGAGGAGCATGCAAGGGTGGAATGATATCCAAAATGGAGCCGCTGGGGATCTCACTGCACCATCCTCAGCGGATCTTGCCTGCCAGCGGCGGCTTGAGGGCCTCCCGAAACGGGGCCCACCTTTTGGGGCCAGTCAGACGGCGGCGGTGGGGCTAGATTTACAGCGCCCCGGAGCGCATCATAAACTGCCGTATGCGCGATCTCCGCTCTCTCGAAACTTTCGTCTGGGTGGCGCATCTGGGTGGCTTCCGGGCCGCGGCCGCCCGCCTCCATACCACCCAGCCAGCCGTCTCGGCGCGCATCCAGCAGCTTGAGCAGGATCTGGGCGTTACGCTTTTCCAACCGCGCCAGCGCCGTGCCACCCTGACAGCCGCGGGCACCATACTTCTGCGCTATGCTGAGAAAATGCTGGAGCTGCGGGGGGAGATGCTTCGTGCCGTGGCGCACCCTGCGGTTGTGCAGGGCGTCCTCCGGCTGGGGCTTTCCGAGACGCTGGTCCACATCCTTCTGCCGCAGCTGGTGGAGCGGATCGCCGCCGCCTACCCCTCGCTGGTCCTGGACATGGTGGTGGATATTACCCCTGCCTTGCGGGAGCAGCTTCTCTCCGGCGCCATCGACATCGCCATGTCGGTGGATGCAGTGGATGATCCTCGAGCTGTGAATCAGCCGCTCTGCGGCTTTCCGTTGGGCTGGATAGCGCGGTCGGATCTCGACCTTCCGAAGCGCCCCTTGAAGCTGTCAGATCTGGCACGCTGGCCGCTGCTCAGCTTTTCCCATAGCACCTCCGTCTCGGCAGAGCTGCGTCAGGCCTTCGAGAATACAGGCACCCCAGGGCTGCGTCTGTGGGGCAGCGCCTCCGTGACCACCATGATACGGCTGGCCCTGGACGGTGTCGGCATCAGCGTCATTCAACCGGTTATGGTGCGCCGGGAGCTGGCCGAAGGGCAGCTCCAGCTGCTGGAGGTGGAGGATGTTGCCCTGCCGCCGGTGAATTTCCAGGTCAGCTATTTGCGCAAGCCCGACAGCTATCTGGCGGCCCTGGTGGCAGGACTGGCCCGGGAGCTCGCCGCGCAAATCGAGGATGTGGAGAACGCCGCAATGGGTGCTGATAAGGAAAATCTATCGTCTGATCCAAAATAAAGATTAGACAGGCGCCGATCTGAAGGCTGCGATGATCCTCCGACCAGCCGCCGAGAAGGGGGACCCCGATGGATCATGCATCATCGCTGAGGGAGACAGGTTGGGAGGTCCGGCAGCGAGCCCGTCGCGGTGCGCTGCGCGGCGTCACGCAAGGCATGGCGCCGGGCTATGTCCAGGCGAACTTGGCCATTCTTCCGCGGGACTACGCCGCGGAGTTTCAACGCTTCTGCGCATTGAATCCGCGTCCCTGCCCGCTGCTCGCCAGTTCTGAGCCGGGCGATCCTGCCCTGCCCACTCTGGGTCGCGACATCGATATCCGCACGGACCTGCCCCGCTACCGCATCTGGAGGGACGGGGAGATGGTGGCGGAGGTGGATGATCTCCGCGACCATTGGCGTGATGACCTTGTTTCCTTCCTGCTCGGCTGTTCGCACTCCTTCGAAGAGGCGCTGATCGCTGATGGGCTGGAGATGCGGCACATCACGAACGACACGCCCGTTCCGGTCTACCGCACCAACATCGCCTGCACACCCTCCGGGCGCTTCCACGGACCGATGGCGGTCTCGATGCGCGCCTTCCGTCCGGCGGAAGCCATCCGCGCCATTCAGATCACCTCTCGCTTTCCCTCCGTTCATGGCGCGCCCGTACATATCGGCAAGCCGGAGCAGATCGGCGTGAATCTGGATGAGTTGCTTGACGGACAGCCGCTGGCGTTGAGGCCGGACGAGTTGCCGCTGTTCTGGGCCTGCGGCGTCACGCCGCAAACCGTCGTCGCGGCGTGCCGGCCGTCCTTCTGTATCACGCATGCGCCCGGGCACATGCTGGTGACGGATCTGCTGAATTCGCGACTCGCCGTCTTCTGACTGGCTTCATCCGCCGTGGCTTCCATGCTGACATGTGCAGTGGAATGCAGGATAGCTTTCTGCGCCCATCATCCAAACCGTCTTTCGGAGGCCGGATAAGCCCTTGTTGAACAGCCCCTTTATCCGCATCGGCATCGATATCGGAGGCACCTTCACCGACCTCCAGATCCTGGACGAGCGAAGCTTTTCGCTACACAGCCTGAAGACGCCAACCACGCCCCAGGACCCCTCCATCGGGTTGATGACAGGAATAGCCGAGGCTGCCCAGCGCTTCGGCTTTGCCCTTTCTGACATACGGATGCTGTTGCACGGCACGACCATCGCGACCAACAGCGTGCTGGAGCGACGGCTGCCACGTGGTGTTCTGGTGACCACCGCGGGGTTCGAGGATGTGCTGGAGATCGGCCGCCATACCCGCCGCGAGATCTATGCGCTGAAGCCATGGAACGAGCCGCCACTGATCCCGCGTGACAGGCGCCTTGGCCTGGCCGAGCGGATGCGCGCCGATGGCAGTGTAGAGACGCCGCTGGCACCCGATGCTGTCAGCGGGCTTACCGCAAAGCTTCGCAGCCTTGATGCCGAAGCCGTGGCCATCTGCCTGCTGAACGCCCATGTGAATCCGGCGCATGAGGAGGCTTTGGCGCAAGGGCTGCGTGCGGCACTGCCGGACATCCCGGTCTGCATTTCGTCGGAAATCAGCCCGGAGATCCGGGAATATGAACGATCCTCCACCACGGTGCTGAATGCACTGCTGATGCCGGTGGTCGGCGCCTATCTCGGCCAGTTGGCCGCACGCATGGATGAGGCGGGGTTGAAGGCCAGGCTGCTGCTCGTGCAATCGAACGGGGGCGTGTGCAGCGTCGGCATGGCTGCGCTCCAGCCTGCCCGCCTGCTGCTCTCCGGTCCCAGCGGCGGTGCGCTGGCCACCTTGCGGATGGCGGAGGCGCTCAGTCGGCCCAATCTCCTTGGCGTCGATATGGGCGGTACCAGCTTCGACATCTGCGTCGTGCAGGATGGCGCCGTGACCCAGATGACGCAGGGGGAGATTGATCGGCTTCCCGTGCGGCTGCCGATGATCGAGATCCGCACGATCGGGGCTGGCGGCGGCTCGATCGCGGCGGTGGATGACGCGGGACGATTGCGGGCTGGTCCCCGCAGTGCCGGCTCGCGCCCCGGCCCGGTGTGCTACGGGCGCGGCGGCACGGAGCCGACGGTGACGGATGCGAATGTCACCCTGGGGCTACTCGACCCGCGCTTCTTCCTGGGCGGCGCCATGGCGCTGGACAGGGCGGGCGCGGAGCAGGCCATTGCACGAAAGATCGGAACCCCTCTGGGCCTGACCCCGGCCCAGGCGGCGGAGGGTATTCTGGCCGTGACCAATGCCGGACTGGCTTCCGCCGCTCGCCTGAGCCTGTTCGAAAAGGGCCTGGACCCCCGCGCCTTCTCCATCCTCTCCTTCGGCGGCGCCGGAGGCCTGCATGCCATTCGGGTGGCTGAAGAGCTTGGCGTGCCGGAGGTCATTTTCCCGGCCGATGCCAGCACCTTCTCGGCGTTCGGTATCCTGCATTCCGATATCGTGCATGACGTAGCGCGCAGTCGGGTGATGCCGGCAACCGCGGAAAGCCTGCCCCGTATCGCTGCCACCCTGGAACAGCTTCGCACCCAGGGCCAGGCCTTGCTGGAGGCCGACGGGGTGCCGGAAGCGGAGCGGCGCTTCGCTATCTCCGCCGATATGCGCTATCGCGGCCAGGCCTTCGAACTGGTGGTGCCCTGGACGGGGGCCACGGCGGAGCAGTCGGCGCTGGAACAGCTATTGGAGGCGTTCCATCTCCTCCACTTCAAACGCTTTTCCTACTCCAATCCGGAGGCTCCCGTGGAACTGGTGGCACTGCGCCTGACCGCGACGGGCCTGCTGCCGCGCGCCGAGGCACGCCGTGAGCCCGGCGCCGGCGCTGATCGTCCCACGTCGGCGCGCGACGTCTGGCTCTCCGGCACGCTGCAGCGTGTTGCCGTGCATCAGCGGGAACAGCTTCGGGACGCCGTGGAAGGTCCCGCGCTGATCGAGGAGGAATACACCACTGTCCTTGTGGCCGAGGGCTGGCGCTGCGCGCCCGGCCCCGAAGGCGCGCTGATCGCGCGGAGGATCACGGCATGAGCAAGGCTGAGGCATTGGGCCCCGTCGTGCTGGAGATCCTGCGTAATGCGCTGACCGCCGCGGCGGCGGAGATGGATGTGACGGTCTGGCGCACCAGCCGCTCCACCGTGGTCCGGGAGTTGCTGGATTACTCCACGGCCATCTTCGACCGTCACGGCTACAACGTCGCCCAGTCCGCCCGCATCCCGCAGCACCTCAACTCCATGAGCACGGGTCTGCTGACCGTCGTGCGGGATTTCCTGCCGCTGGAGCAGTGGGAGGATGGTGATGTGGTCATCACCAACGATCCCTACTGCGGCGGCCAGCATATTCCGGACATCCTGGCCTTCCGCCCGGTCTTCGTGGGCGGCCAGCGAATCGCCATCGTCGGCACGCTGTGCCACCACCTGGATATGGGCGGCATGGCCGCCGGCAGCTATGCCGCGACCGCGACGGAGGTGTTCCAGGAGGGGCTGCGCATCCCGCCGCTGAAGCTCGTGCGCCGTGGCACGCTGAACGAGGATCTGCTGGCGGTCATGCGCCAGAATGTTCGCCGGCCGGACATGCTGTGGGGCGATCTGCAGGCACAACTCGCCTCGCTATCGGTGGGTGAGGCCAATATCCAGCGCGTCGCGGCGCGCTTTGGCGCCGGCACCATCGTGGAGGCCTGCGCCCGCATCCTGGACGGATCGGAACGCGCCATGCGCGCCATGATCGGCCGCATCCCCGACGGGCGGTATGAGTTCGAGGATTTCCTCGATGATGACGGGATTACCCAGGACCCGATCCGCATTCATGCGGCGGTCGAGGTGCGGGGCGAAGAGATGGTGGTGGACTTATCCGGCTGCGGCCCGCAAGTGCTGGGACCGGTGAATGCCACGCTCGCTTCCTCCGGCTCCGCTGTCTCCTTCGCCGTCATGGCGATCGCGGATACCGAGATCGCGCCCAATGCGGGGTGCTATCGCCCGATTCGCGTGATTGCCCGGGAAGGCAGTGTGGTGAATGCGCAGCATCCGGCACCTGTCGCGAACCGCATCGCGGTCGGGCACCGCCTGGCCACTACCTTGCTCGGGGCGCTCCATAAGGCCGTGCCGGGCCGCGTGCCCGCTGCCTATTACGGCGTGAGCTATGTCTGTTCCTTCCAGACCATCGGAGATGGCGGCGAACGCGGCGTCCTGGTGGAGATCGAGGTGGGTGGCAGCGGCGGCCATGCCGATCGGGACGGCCTCAATGGCTACACCTATGGCATGCACAACAACTCCAACATCCCCGTTGAGATGATCGAGAGCGAGTTGCCGCTCTCCATCACGGCCTATGGCTTGCTGCCCGGCTCTGGCGGCGCGGGCCGGCACCGTGGCGGGCTGGGCTTGTTCCGGGAATGGCGGGTGGATTGCGTGGAAGCTGTCTTCACCGCCAATGCCGAACGCTTCAAGTTCCGCCCCTATGGGTTGGAAGGCGGGGAGCCAGGCCGTGAAGGCCATTTGTGGCTGATCCGCCAGGGTGGGCGCCGGGCACTCGGCTCCAAGGTGAACAACCTGCGGCTGGTGCGTGGCGATATCATCCGGCTGGAAACCTCCGGCGGCGGCGGCTATGGCCCGGCAGCGGAGCGGGCCGATGCCGCGCAGGCGCTCGACGGCAGGATGGGCTACACGGGATAGACGAAGCGGAACGCGACCGAGGCGGCGGGATTCCTGCCGCCTCAGGCCGAGCGGACCTCCCGCGCGTTTCGGGCACCCCTATGCGGCCATCCAGCCGCCATCGACCATCAGGGTGGCGCCGGTGATGAAGCTGGCTTCGTCGCTGGCCAGGAACAATGCCGCCTGCGCGACATCCTGCGGACGGCCAAGCCGTGGCCAGGGTGTACGCCGCATGGCCCGGTCCAGGACTGCCGCATCCATCCCGCGCCCGCTCTGGCCGGTCTGAATCTTCCCCGGTGCGACGGCGTTGCAGACGATGCCCTGGGCCGCGTAATCCGTTGCCACCTGGCGGGTCATGTAGTCTACGCCCGCTTTGCTCACGCCGTAGGCAATGTCATCAGGCGCCGCGATCATCCCATGCTGCGATGAAAGGTTGATAAGTCGCCCCCGCACTTCGCCGATGCGTTCCTGGGTCAGCATCTGCCGCACGGCCGCCTGGCTGCAGAGGAAGGCGCCTTTCAGATTAACGGCCATCACCCGCTCCCAATCGGCCTCTGCCATCTCCAGCAAGGGGCGGGCGTGCCGGATACACGCATTGTTGACCAAGACATCCAGCCGACCGAAACGCTCCACCGTCGCGGTGAGCAGCGCGTCAACCTGCGCGGCACTGGACACGTCCGTCGGATGATTCAGGACTTCGCCACCCTCCGTGCGGATCACGTCGAATGTTGGAGCGCCGCCCTCCAGCGGAGCATCCAAGAGATCCGCCAACACCACAGCCGCGCCGTGCCTGGCGAACAGCCGCGCGATGGCGCGCCCAATACCCGATGCGGCGCCGGTGACGATGCAAACCCGCCCCGTCAAGCGAGCCTGCGCGGCAATCATGCTATCACCGCAGGAGCAGATTCGGCGATCAGGGCTGCGGCATAGTGCGCCTGCCAATCGTGCCGGTTCGCCATTGGATCTTCCTGTATGGTCTGTCGGCTTTCAAGCATGCCCCAATCGCGAGCCATACGACAACGTCCAGTGCTCCAGCACCGTCTTGATCGAGGTGCTCGTCATCCATGGCCTCCGAATTACGGCCAGCCATGGCTTCAGAGATCATCCCAAGATGCCACTGTAACGTTGGGCGCCTCTGGCTATCCGGCGCGGGCCTCGTGACAGCCGCCTCCTCCAGGCTGCCACGATCAAGCCGGCAACCCTCCAATCCACTCCCTCTGCCGGAGCGTAGGACTGTTCGTGGCTGAAAGCAGAGGGGTGGGGGCTGGTACGCTGCTCCAGAATCAGGAATTCTTCTAGCGCGACTGCTCCAATACGTAGATATGCGGCGCATCGCTCGGCAGCGTCTCGGATGTCAGTTCCAGCTCTGGGCTGCCGACCCGCGTGACTGATTCTGGTGGGAACCGGTCGGTGAACCGCTCCACGGGTTCGATCTTCAGCACGCCGCGGGGGCTGAAGTAGTGCATAGGGATAATGACACGCGGACCGATCGCCCTGATTGCCGTGTCCAGGTCGTCGAGCGCGATGGTCGCGTGCTCGCCTGTCAGGGCCAGCAGGATGTCGACCTGTCCGCGCAGGGCCTCCAGATGCTCCGGCGCAACCGGATTGCCGATGTCGCCCATGTGGAGCACGCGCAGGCCGCCCAGGGTGAAATGGTAAAGGGCATTGGCATCCGGGTCCCGCCCGGCTGCCGCCTGGTAGTCGAAGGTCAGGCTCTCGTAGGCGGGAAAGGGCCGGATGGTGATCCCGCGCACCTCGGTGCCTCCCGGTGGCAGTTCGAGTGCATTGACGATAACCGGCTCGCCTCGCACATGGCTCGGATCGGAATGGAAGTCGTCCGTGGCCGAGCTCATGATCACGATGTCGGCAGGCTCATTGATGGGGGCGAAGCCGCTCCGGCCAGGCGTGTAAGGGTCAGTGATGACCACCAGGCCATCCGCTTCCAGGCGAAAGCTCGCATGCGCGTAGAACGTGATCTTCACGGTTGCCTCCGAGGATGATCAGCCCACTGGGCACGGGCTCAGTTTTCTCACCCGCGACCAGTTCCTGACTTTCTACGAATGATGTCCTGCTTCGTCAGCGGCCTCGCAATGGGTGTGTGATCTTCCAGGCTGCCGACGCGGCGCACGGCTCACAATACCGCGTATTTGACGGGATAACAGCGGGCGGCCATCTCCCTGCGGGCTTGGCGGCCGGCCTGGTGATCGACGAGATTGTACCTATCGGTGGCGGGGAAGACCGCCCGCACCGTGGTGGCTTCGCCGGGGGCGCCCTTTCCCAGACCACCTGTGGGACGGCGGGTGGTCTGGAAAACGAGCCTCGAAGACAATGCCAAATGCGCCATAGATTTCCAGGAAGGCGACGAAGTAGATGAAGATGCCTTCAAGGCGCTCCGGTGTAGCGATGGTATCGTTCTGTCCGCACCCCAGATGCAAGCAAGCATAGCCGGTGCCTGGAGCATTCTCATCGGGAAGGTCGTAGACATCGTCGCCAATATTCCAGGAGAGATTGGCGCCGTACTTGGCCTGCAATACCGCGATGCCGAAGGCCATCGGCGTCATCACCTGGCCATATTCGCCATGCCCCAGAACCTGCGGCGACTTCGCTCAGCGGGGAGGCATTGGTGGACGGGGTTCGACTGGCGTCCAGGGGGCGATCGTGGCAGTTCCTGATCGGGGTTGTGCGCGGGCGGATTCAGCTCGAGGCGCCACCCTCAAAGTCGAAGGCCATCTGAGTGCCGCCGTCTGCTTGCTCTTCCTCGAAATTCGACACCGAGACGCCGAGCAGGCGGACTTTCTTGGCCAGCGGGAACACGCCGCGCGCCAACTCGATGGCCGTGCCGACGAGAGCCGCGCGGCTCGACACCGGCTCGGCGGAAGAGCGACTGCGGGTGATCTGCTGGAAGTCGGCATACTTGACCTTGAGCGTGACCGTGCGGCCGAGCGTGCCTGCCTTCTCGCACCATTCCCAGACCTCGACGGCCAGCGCCTCGACGCCCGCCTCGATTTCCCCGGGGTCGGAGAGGTCGCGCGGATAGGTCGTTTCCGATCCCGAGGATTTTCGCGGGCGGTCCGGCACGACCGGCCTGTCGTCCTCGCCGCGCGCGATGGCGTGGAAATGTGCGCCCGCCTTGCCGAAGCGCGCCGTCAGGAAGGCGAGGCTTTGCGCGCGGAGGTCCCGGCCTGTCCGGATCCCCAGCGCCTCCATCTTGGCCGCTGTCGCCGGTCCGACGCCGTGGAAGCGCGAGACCACGAGGTCGGCCACGAAGTCCGGCCCCATCTCCGGCGTGATGACGAACTGCCCGTTCGGCTTGCGGTGATCCGAGGCGAGCTTGGCGAGGAACTTGTTGTAGCTGATGCCGGCCGAGGCGGTCAGCGCGGTCTCCTCCAGGATGCGCGCCCGGATCTCCCGGGCGACGCGGGTCGCCGTCGGGAGACCCTTCAGGTTCTCGGTGACGTCGAGATACGCTTCGTCCAGCGACAGAGGCTCCACCAGCGGCGTGTAGTCGAGAAAGATCCCACGGATTCCCCGCGAGATCTCCCGGTAGCGGTCGAAGCGCGGCGGCACGAAAATCAGGTCGGGGCAGAGGCGCAGCGCCGTCAGGGACGGCATTGCCGAGCGCACCCCGAAGCGCCTGGCTTCGTAGCTCGCCGCCGCCACCACGCCGCGCTCGCGCGAGCCGCCGACCGCCACGGGCTTCCCCTTGAGGGAGGGATCGTCCCGCTGTTCGACGGAGGCGTAGAAGGCATCCATGTCGATGTGGATGATCTTGCGGACCGGGGGCGTCACGGGGGGGCTCGGGGTGGAAGGCGCCAAAGGGTAGCACGGCATCCGTGGGGGTGTCGCCGCAGCCTGCCGCCAGGGCCGGGCGGCCTTTGACGAGGCCATGACTGAGGAAATGGAGCAGCGGATCTGCCCCGGCAGCCGCCTTCGGACCACGCGCCCTTGCCGCCTCCCTGCAGAGACCACCGACCCTGCCCCCCACCCAACCTGAACCGGGCACCGGACGGGAGTGGAAGGACATGGTGCACCGCCGCTGCGGGCGCCTATGCTCGCGGTATGAATGCCCGCCAGCTCGAAGTCTTCCGTGCCATCATGCGCAGCGGCACGCTCACGGCCGCCGCGCAGCTCCTCAACGTCTCCCAGCCCGCCGTCAGCAAGATCCTGCGGCACCTGGAAAGCCAGCTCGGCTACCGGCTGTTCGAGCGCGCCGGCGGGCGGCTGCACCCGACGGCGGAGGCGCAGCTCCTCTTTGCCGATGCCGACCGCGTCTTTCGCGAGATCGAGACGGTGCGCGACCTCGCCATCCGCATCCGGGAGCGGCGGGTCGGGCTGCTGCGGATCGGCGCCAGCGCGCCGCCCACATTCGCCGTGCTGCCGGCGGCGCTGACCGCCTTCCAGGCGCGCCATCCCGGCGTGAAGGTGCTGCTGCGCACCCTGCCGGCCGAGGAGCTGAGCGAGAAGATCCTGGTGGGCGAGGTGGATCTCGGCCTGACTCTCTCCGCCATCCAGGTGCCGATGGTGCAGACCGAGCTGCTGACCACGACGGCGGTGGTGGCGCTGATCCCGGCCGCCTCGCCGCTGGCCCGCCGCGCCGCCATCGAGCCGGGCGACCTCCAGGGCGAGCGGCTGATCTCCTATGGCTCGCACGCCGATGTCGGGTCGCTGTTGGATGCCACCTTCGAGCGCGCCGGGCTGCCGCGGCAGGTGCATATCGAGATCGCCATGGCGATCGCCGCGCTGCCCCTGGTGCAGGCGGGGCTCGGCATCGCGCTGGTGGACGGGATGCTGCCCTGGGCGGATTTCCCCGGCGTGGTGGCAAGGCCGTTCCTGCCGCGCGTGCTGATGAGCCTCAGCCTTGTCACCTCGGGCGCACGGCCTGCCTCGCGCTTCGTGCGGGACATCGCCGAGGATATCCGCGCCGCCATCGGCGGGGCGGACGGCGCTACTGCTCCGTCGGGTCGTAGCCGGTCACGACCGCCATGAAGTTCGAGGCACCGCGCATGTCCGGCACCATCACACGGATGCTGTAGGCATCGAGGCGCTCCACCTGCGGCAGCAGCGAGAGGGTGTCGGCGGGCGGCCGGTGCTTGAACACCACCTCCAGCGCGATCGGCCCTTCAAGCTTCGCCGGGCGGAAATCCGCCAGCCGCCCCAGGGCGCGGCGGGTCATGGCGGCGATCTCCGCCTGCGCCGCGGCCGGCGTCAGGCTGCGCGCGGCGAGATGGCCATAGGCCCATTTCACCACCGCCGCCTCGACATCGCCCACCAGCCCGCGCGTCTCCTCGACGAAGGCGTCATCGCCGGAGATGCCGATCAGCGGCACGCCGAACTGGCCGAGCAGCGGATGATAGAAGCCGGCCTCCGAGACCACCTGGCCATTGAGCCGAACCTCGCGCAGCACCAGGCCGCGCATGGTGTGCCCCAGCACGCCCGAGCGATGCGTGCTGCCCGTGTGCCAGCCGATGAAGAGGGCACCGTCGAAACGCCCTTCGTCGATGCCGGCCACCATGCCGAGCGGCCGGCGCACGCCGCGGATGAGCTGCACCCGCTCCGGCAGCCGGTCGATCATCATGTTCTGCGAGACGAGATGGCTGTCGCAGGCCACCACCTCCTCCACGCCCATGGCGAAGGCGGCCTCGGCGGCGGCGGCGACGCTGTCGGTCATCCAGCGCCGCGCCGCCTCGTACTCCAGTCCCGATGGCAGGGTCTGCTGGCGCGAGACGACGCCGGCGATGCCTTCGATATCGGCCGAGATGTAAAGGCGCATCGGCTCAGCGCGCCTTATGCGCCAGCACGGCGCGGGTGTAGTCGTAGCCGCTGGCCTCGTAGGTGATGCCCTTGCGCGTCGCCCAGATATTGGTGAGCTGGTAGAGCGGGATGACGGCGACATCGTCCATCGCCTGGGCCATGGCCTGCTGGAACAGCTTCTCGCGCGCGCCGTCGTCGAGGGTGGTCACGGCGCGTTGGATCAGCGCGTCGAGCGCCGGGTTGGAATAGCCCTGGCGGTTGAAGCTGCCGGTCAGCTTCTCGCGGTCGTAGCTGCTGAGCACGCTGACCAGCGGATGGCCGGCATGCCCCGGGCTGGCCCAGCCCCACATCGTAACGGCGAATTCCATCTTGGCCGCGCGCGGGCTGTAGGCCGAGAGCGGCAGGGTCTCGACCTCGGTCTGCACACCGGCGCGGGTCCACATCTGCGCAATGGCCTGGGCCGAGACCGGGTCGGTCGGCCGGGCGTTCTGCGCCACGTGCAGCGTCATGCGGAAGCC
>Ga0182749_1002864_pt1 | contig 12301 bp, 9 predicted proteins | sample eDN3rd37CKraftMG_FD_128875 | JGI IMG/M metagenome (GOLD analysis project Ga0182749, IMG submission 128875) | Enriched Miracle-Growth compost microbial communities from Emeryville, California, USA - eDNA 3rd pass 37_C Kraft MG (version 2) (version 2) ...
CCAGAACAAGGTGGTGCGGACACGATGATCGACGTTGAGGGCCAGCAGCAGATTGTCTTCGACCGTCTGGCTCTCGAAGACGGTCGGCTTCTGAAACTTCCGGCCGATGCCAAGTTCGGCGATCTGCGTTTCGTCCAGCCGCGTCAGGTCGGTGACGCCGTCGAACAGCACATCGCCGCTGTCCGGTTTGGTCTTGCCGGTGATGATGTCCATCATCGTCGTCTTGCCCGCGCCGTTGGGGCCGATGATCGCCCGCATTTCTCCGGGCGCGATGGTCATCGACAAATTGTTGATCGCATGAAAGCCGTCGAACGAGACATGCACGCCGTCGAGATAGAGCATCGCCGATGTCTTGCGGGTATCCAGTGCATTCATCCGCTCACTCCGCCATGTGCGGTTTGACGGCGCCGTCTTCGAAAGTGGCGCTATGAGTATCGTCCGTAAGTCCGGTCGCCTGCCGTGCGTCTCGCCACGCATTCCAGGTACCGACGATTCCCTTCGGCAGCAGCAGGGTCACGAGGACGAAAAGGGCGCCGAGCATGAACAGCCAGTAGGGAGCCAGCATGCCCGACGTGAACAGGGTCTTGGCATAGTTGACCACGACGGCGCCCAGTGCCGCGCCGACCAGCGTGCCGCGGCCGCCGACCGCGACCCAGATCACCGCCTCGATGGAGTTGCCCGGCGCGAACTCGCTTGGATTGATGATGCCGACCTGCGGCACATAAAGCGCGCCCGCGACGCCGGCGATGCAGGCCGATAGCGTGAACACGAACAGCTTGTAGGATTCCACGCGATATCCCAGAAACCGGGTGCGGGACTCGGCATCGCGGATGGCGATCAACACCTTGCCGAGTTTCGAGCCGACCACGGCGCGGCAGATCAGAAAGCTGACCGCAAGCGCAAGACAACTGAGCGTGAACAGTGCGGCGCGCGTGCCTTCCGCCTGCACATTGAAGCCGAGGATATCCTTGAAGTCAGTGAGGCCGTTGTTGCCGCCGAAGCCGAAATCGTTGCGAAAGAAGCCAAGCAGCAAGGCATAGGTCATCGCCTGCGTGATGATGGAGAGGTAAACGCCGGTGACGCGCGAGCGAAATGCGAGCCAGCCGAAGCAGAACGCGAGCACGCCGGGCACCAACACCACCATCAGCGCCGCAAACCAGAACATGTCGAAACCCTGCCAGTACCACGGCAGCGATTTCCAGTTCAGGAACACCATGAAATCCGGCAGCACCGGATCGGCATAGACGCCGCGCGGGCCGATCTGGCGCATCAGATACATGCCCATGGCGTATCCGCCCAGCGCGAAGAACGCGCCATGACCGAGCGAGAGAATGCCGCAGTAGCCCCAGATCAGGTCGATCGAAAGTGCCAGCACGGCATAGCAAACGTATTTGCCGAACAGCGTCATCAGATAGGTCGGCACGTGAAGCATCGACGTATCGGGCAGCAACAGATTCAGCAGCGGCAGCAACACGCCGACAGCCGCGACGATCGTGAGAAAGACCGTCGCGCTGCGATCGAGGGAGCGCGTGAGGAAATGCGACGTCATGCGTCCACCGCCCGACCCTTGAGCGCGAACAGACCGCGCGGACGTTTCTGAATGAACAGGATGATGAGAACCAGGATCGCGATCTTGCCGAGCACCGCACCTGCCACCGGTTCAAGAAATTTGTTGGCGATGCCGAGCGTGAAGGCGCCGATCAACGTTCCCCACAAATTGCCGACGCCGCCGAACACCACCACCATGAAAGAATCGATGATGTAGCTTTGCCCGAGATTGGGGCTGACATTGTCGATCTGCGACAGCGCGACGCCTGCGACTCCGGCAATTCCGGAGCCGAGGCCGAAGGTCAGCGCATCCACCCGCGAGGTCGCGATGCCCATCGAGGCTGCCATTCTGCGGTTCTGCGTCACCGCACGCATTTCGAGGCCGAGGCGCGTGAAGCGCAGCATGGCGAGCAGGATGATGAATACCGTCAGCGCGAAGCAGAGGATCCAGAGCCTGTTATAGGTGATGGTGATCTGCCCGATATCGAAGGCGCCGCTCATCCAGGATGGATTGCCGACTTCGCGGTTGTTGGGTCCGAAGATGGTGCGGACGGCCTGCTGGAGAATGAGCGAAAGACCCCACGTCGCCAGCAAGGTTTCCAGCGGGCGACCATAGAGAAAGCGGATGATGGTGCATTCGATCAACACGCCGACCGCGCCGGCGACGACGAAAGCGAGCGGCACGGCGATCAGCAGCGAATAATCGAAGGCCGTGGGATAGCTGGTGCGGATCGTCTCCTGCACCACGAAGGTTGTGTAGGCGCCGACCATCACCATTTCGCCGTGCGCCATGTTGATGACGCCCATCACGCCAAAGGTAATGGCGAGGCCGATGGCAGCGAGCAGCAGCACCGAGCCAAGCGACAGGCCGTACCAGGCGTTCTGAACGGTCGACCACAGCGCGAGGTTGCCTTTGATAGACGTCATGGCAGCGGTCGCGGCGCGGGCGACGGCTGGCGACATGTCTCCAGGCAAACCGGAAAGCAATGCCAGCGCATCCTGATCGCCGCGCGCCTTGATGATGGTGATGGCGTCGAGCTTGTCGGCCTCGCTGGCGTCGGCCTTGAATAGAATGACAGCGGCGCGGGCTGCGGTGAGAACCTTTCGCGCCGCGTCGTTGCTCTCGTTCTTCAAAGCGGCATCGAGCGGCGCCAGCGAACTTTCCTCATGATTCTTGAAAACGGATTGCGCGGCCCGAACCCGAACGGACACATCCGGCGAAAGCAGCGTCAGACTGCCCAGCGCCGCATCGATGGTTCGGCGCAGGCGATTGTTGAGACGAACGACGCCGGCACCATCGGGTAGCGCGCCGACGGATTGACCGTTCGCTGCGTCGATGATTTTGCCGTCTGGACCCTTGATGAAAACCTTCTTGCTGTCCTCCTCCGCATACAGCCTGCCATCTTTCAAGGCGCTGATGATGGGGTAGGCGAGCGGATTACCGCTGACTTGCAGATGCGTGACGGCGGTTTCGGACTCCGCGAAGGATCGCGCGGCAAACAGGGCAACATCGTCTTCGAACGATCCCGCGTGAGCACCAATGCCTGAGCATCCGGACCACATCGTGATCGACAGAGCGAGGATTGCACCCGCGCGCCTGATGCGGCCAGCGACGTGGCGCAAATTGTCCGAATTGAAAAACACGGCAATGCTCCGGCAAGGAAAGGAAGGCGGCGCGTGGCCGCCTTCCGGTATCAGGTCGCGACCGTTACGACGCCTGACCGCCGCACTTCTTGGTGACCTTGTTGTAGTTGCCGCACTTCAACGTCACCCAATCGGCTTCGAGATCCTTGGAGCCTTCCAGGTAGTCCGACCACGCGTCGCCGGGCACCAGCTTGGCCTTCGTCGGATCGTCGGGAGAGACGATGTTGAACTGTCCGTCGCCCTGGATTTCGCCGATGAACACCGGCTTGGTGATGTGATGGTTGGGCAGCATTTCGGAGATGCCGCCGGTCAGGTTGGCCTGCTTGATGCCGGGCAGCGCATCGATCACCTTGTCCGGATCGAACGACTTCGCCTTCTCGACCGCCTTCACCCACATGTTGAAGCCGATGTAATGCGCCTCCATCGGATCATTGGTGGTGCGCTTCGGGTTCTTGGTGAAGGCGTGCCATTCCTTGATGAAAGCGAGGTTGGCTGGCGTCTTGATCGATTCGAAGTAATTCCAGGCTGCAAGGTGGCCGACCAGCGGCTTGGTATCGATGCCGGCCAGTTCTTCCTCGCCGACCGAGAACGCGACGACAGGGATATCCGTCGCCTTGATGCCCTGATTACCCAGCTCTTTGTAGAACGGCACGTTGGCGTCGCCATTGATGGTGGAGACGACCGCGGTTTTCTTGCCGGCCGAGCCGAACTTCTTGATGTCGGACACGATCGTCTGCCAGTCGGAGTGACTGAACGGCGTGTAGTTGATCATGATGTCGTCCTGGGCGACGCCCCTGGACTTCAGATAGGCTTCGAGAATCTTGTTGGTGGTGCGCGGATAGACGTAGTCGGTGCCGGCCAGCACCCAGCGCTGCACCTTCTCTTCCTTCATCAGATAATCGACGGCGGGAATGGCCTGCTGGTTCGGCGCGGCCCCGGTGTAAAACACGTTGCGCTCGCTCTCCTCGCCTTCGTACTGCACCGGATAGAACAGGATTGAGTTCAGCTCCTTGAAGACCGGCAGGACGGACTTGCGCGATACCGATGTCCAGCAACCGAAGACGACGCTGACTTTATCCTTGGTGATCAACTCGCGGGCTTTTTCGGCAAAGAGCGGCCAGTTCGACGCGGGATCGACCACCACGGCTTCAAGCTTTCTGCCGAGTACGCCGCCCTTCTTGTTCTGCTCGTCGATGAGCATGAGCATGACGTCCTTCAGGGTGGTCTCGCTGATGGCCATCGTGCCAGAAAGCGAGTGCAGGATGCCGACCTTGATGGTGTCATCCGCGGCGTGTGCCGGCGTGAATGTCGAGAAACCAAGGCAAAGGCCGGCGACCGCCGTGAGCCAAGTGCGGCGGCTTAACAGTCCTGATGAAAGCGACTTCGTTGAAAGCGTCATGTGGCAAGCTCTCCTCGGCTCATGGACCGACAGGTATTTGTCGGATCGCCTAAGTCGAAGATCGCAAGAAGCGTGCCAGAACCTCAGAAGGGCCTAAGCATCTGAAGTAAGCGGGATCTTCCATTTTCTCTTGCTGCTTAACTTTTGTGCGCGGCTAGTGATTGAGCAATCCGGCTATCCAGTTTTTGGCAAGAACGCTCAATGTTTAGGCGATCACGTCGGTGCATGGGCGGCAAGCCAAACAAGCCGTGCCATCGCTGGGCGTTTCCTCCAAGACCTGGCCCGGCCGCGCGTGGTGGTCAGGTTCCTCCGCCTTGTCGAGCGGGTGTCAGGACCAGACAATGCTCAATCTGATTTTGGAAGATGTCAGATTCGCAGTTTGGAATGGTTTCATCGCTCGAGGCGGGCCACTAACCTGAGGAGATTGCGCTCAGATCACCGGCTTCCTTGCGCAAATCTGCCAGTACGGCGAGGGCGCGATCGCGGTCGTTTTCAAGCAGCAGACCAAGGCTCCGAACCGCCGTTTCGGGGTTTCGCGTTTTAATGGCTTCCAGCGTTTCTGCCATCAGGTCCGCAGCCTCGCGGCGCACATCTCGAGTGAGATAATCGAGGGGTGTTTTCCAGATTGTCTCCCACACCGTCTGGTTGGCGAGATCAATCGACAATTCAAGCAGAAGCTCGTTGCCGGAGCCGTGCGCGATGGTTCTCACCGCGCGCGTTGTGACACGCGCAAACGCGATCGGATCTCCGGTCTCGACCAGATCGTTCAGTTCTTTGCAGCGGCGCGCCAGGGTTTCCACATAGCTTTCGACCGGCGAAGTCGCCATCGTTCGTGCCGCCAAAAGCGAGAGAGCCAGGCGGACATTGAAGAGGTCGGCGATCGACTTCAATGAGAGCGGCCGCACGTAAGCGCCCCGGCGCGGTAGAAGATCGACCATGCGACGGCGTTCGAGAATGCGCAGGGCTTCACGAACCGGACCCCGGCTGACGCCGAAGGTCTGGGCAAGTTCGAGTTCGATCAGGCGTTCACCAGCCTTGCGCCGCCCCGCGACAATATCGGCGCCCAGTTCTTCGGCGAGTTGTTCGGGGATTGTCCGCGGTGAAAACCGTCCGTCCGCGTCGCCGTCGTTCGCCGCCAGCTTCAGAGGGGCTGCCATAACCTGCTCCAGTCTTTCGTGGCCGGCCGAGTGGCCGAGCATGATCTATAACTTAGTTTGTCAATTGTTGACAATTGACAAAGGCTGAGCTTTTATAACGTTGCATGATCCGCGAACAGGAATCTGGCCGTTGAGGCTGGAAGAATCCCCTTGTTGAACGATTCAACCGTTCTTTGCGGAGGCACAAGGAGGATCGGAACCCGGCATCAAGATCGGGGTATCGGGAAGGAGCGAGCCGCGTGTGGCAGTCAGCCGCAAAATTGGACTTTCTGACCTGCTTAAGGGGCGGAGGGAGCAACCACTCCCTGGCGCAGGAGCCCCTTGTGCTGAGGGCGTCTTGCCGCCGCGGCTTGACGTTTTCTGCGTCTAAGGCGGCGTGATCATGACGATCGCATCAGCCGCCTTTCACCCCGTTCCAACCGCAACACGCGCCGGTCACGCGGATGCACTGCTCGACGTGCGCAAGCTGTCGTTAGCCTTCCAGACTTCCGAGGGAGAGCTGCCGATCCTTCGCGAGGTCAGTTTTTCCGTGGCGCCAGGCGAGAGGGTCGGGATTGTCGGCGAAAGCGGGTGCGGAAAGACCATCACCGGATTGTCCCTGTTGCGGCTTCTTCCGGAGCAAACCACGCGCCTGTCCGGACAGATTTTGTTCGAAGGCCGCGATCTTGCGACGCTGTCGGCGCGGCAGATGCGCGCGGTGCGCGGGCGCGACATGGCGATGATTTTCCAGGAGCCGATGAGCGCTCTCGATCCGGTTTTTACCGTCGGTGAGCAGATCGGCGAAGCCTATCGCGCGCATTTCCCCGCCGATCGCAAGGAAGCGCGGCAGCGCGCCATTGCCGCGTTGACGGAAGTCGGCATTCCCGCGCCGGAGCGGCGTTGCGACGAATATCCGCATCAGCTTTCGGGCGGGATGCGCCAACGTGTGATGATCGCGATGGCGCTGATCTGCAAGCCGAAGCTCTTGATCGCCGACGAGCCGACCACCGCGCTCGACGTCACGGTGCAGTCGCAAATTACGGATTTGCTTCGGACGCTGAGCGAGCGTACCGGCACGGCGCTGTTGTTCATCACCCACGATCTCGGCGTCGTCGCTGAAACCTGCACCCGGATGATCACGATGTATGCGGGTGAGGTGGTGGAGGATGCGCCGGTCGATGATGTGCTGATGAAGCCGCGTCATCCGTACACGTCCGGCCTGCTGCGCTCGCTGCCAAGTCTCAGTGCGCGCCGCAGCGTTTTGCCGTCGATCCCGGGGCGAGTGCCGCCGCCGAATGCCATGCCCCCTGGATGTCGGTTCGCGCCAAGGTGTTCGTACGCCGCGGAGGGCTGTCAGGTTCGGCAAACGCTGATGACGCTTGGGCCGCAACATTCCGTTCAATGCTGTCGAGCGGCGGAGATTTCCTTGCCGGGAGCTGTGAATTGAGCACATCAGTTCAAGAGTTGGCGGCAGCCTCCGTGCAGACACCGATCATGTCGGTGCGAAACCTTCGCATCCTGTTTCCGACGCGAGACGGCGCCAACACGGTAAAAGCCGTCGATGACGTCAACTTCGATGTGTTTCCGGGCGAGACGCTCGGCATCATTGGCGAGTCGGGATCGGGGAAGACGACGCTGGGACGGGCGCTGGTGTCGTTGATCAAACCGTCCGAAGGGCAGGTATTGCATCAAGGCCGTGATCCGGCGACCTTGGGCCGCGCTGAGTTTCGCCGCCATCGACGCGATTACCAGATCGTGTTTCAGGACCCGAATGCCGCGCTCAATCCGCGCATGACCATTCTTGATAGCGTGATCGAGCCGGCCGAGGTCCTCAAAGAAGGTAACGACGCCTCGCGGCGCAAGAACGGTCTCGCCGTACTGTCGCGCGTCGGGCTGCCGCGCGACATGGCCGACCGTTATCCGCACCAGCTTTCCGGCGGTCAGAAGCAGCGCGTCAACATCGCGCGCGTGCTGATGCTGCGGCCCAAGGTGATCGTGTGCGACGAGGTGGTCGCTGCGCTCGACGTCTCGATCCGGGGCGACGTCCTCAATCTGTTCGCCGATCTGCAACGCGAATTCGGCCTGACCTACGTTTTCATCACCCACGACATCTCCGTGGTGTCGCATATCTCGGATCGCATTGCCGTTACCTATCTCGGCAAGCTGATGGAACTGGGTTCGGCCGAAGACGTAATCGAGCGGCCGTTGCATCCTTACACGCAAGCGTTGCTGTCGGCCGAGCCGCTACCGTTGCCGTCCTCCATGCGCACGACGCGACGCATCGTGCTCGAAGGTGAAATCCCCAGCCCGATCTCACCGCCCAGCGGGTGCCGCTTCCGGACCCGTTGTCCCGTCGCGCAGCCGCGTTGCACCGACGAGGTGCCGGCGTGGCGCGAACTGAAGCCGGGGCACTGGGTCGCTTGCCATTTTTCGACCGCAAACGGTCCCCCGTCGACCAATGCCATGTCGCAACACAATTCGAAACAGGGAGGATAGGATGACGAACTCCAATCGCATGGCCGGAATGCTGAGCCGGCGCGAGATCATGGCGCTGGCGGGCGGCGCGGCGTTGGCCGGCATGACCGGCCTGCCGGCTTTTGCGCAGGAAGCCGCGAAGAAGGGCGGCGTCCTTAAGGTCGCGGCTCCCGCCAATCCGTCGTCGCTTGACCCCGCCACCGGCGGTGCAGGCTCCGACCACAGCATTCTGTGGACGATGTACGATACGCTCGTCGAGTGGGACTACACGACGCTGAAGCCGAAGCCCGGCCTCGCCAGGTGGTCTTATCCCGATTCGAGCACCATGGTTCTCGACATCACCCAGGGCATCAAATTCCACGACGGCACCGACCTCGACGCCGAGGCCGTCAAGTTCAATCTCGATCGCAACCGGCAGGATCAGCGCTCCAACGTGAAGGCGGACCTCACCAGCGTTGCCTCCGTCGAGGTGACCGGTCCCCTACAGGTCACGCTGAAACTGAAGAATCCCGATACCGCGCTCCCCGCGATCCTGTCCGACCGCGCCGGCATGATGGTGTCGCCGACCAACATCAAGGCGCTCGGCAATGACACCAACCGCAAGCCGGTCGGCGCAGGCCCGTGGAAGTTCGTGAGCTGGGCTGACAATGCCAGCATCGTCGTCACACGCAACGAGACCTACTGGCGTCCGGGCCGGCCTTACCTCGACGGCATCGAGTTCGCGATCATTCCGGAGCTCGCCACCGCGCTGCGCTCCGTCATCGCCGGCGAGAACGAAATGGCCTTCTCGCTGCCGGCACGCCTGAAGCCGGTGATAGACCGCGCCAAAAACTTGCAGGTCATCACCGCGCCGACGTTGTATTGCATTCAGCTTTATTTCAACTACGCACGCGCGCCGCTCGACAACGTCAAGGTGCGGCAGGCGATCAACTTCGCGATCGACCGCGAGGCCTTCGTCAAGGCCACCATGGGCGGCCTCGGCGAGCCGGCGACCATGACGCTGCCGAGTTCGCACTGGGCTTACGACAAGTCGGTGTCGACGCTTTATCCGCACGATCCAGCCAAGGCGAAAAAGCTGCTGACGGAAGCCGGCTTCAAGGACGGTGTCGACTTGACCATCGGCAGCTACACCGACCAGGATTCGGTTCGCCGCAGTGAAGTGCTGCAGGCGCAGCTTGCGGCGGCCGGTATTCGCCTGAAGTTCACGCGTGGCACCATCGCTGAAATCAGCGCGCAGTTCTTCGCCACTGAGAAGAAGTTCGACGTTTTGCTGTCGGCATGGACCGGGCGGCCCGATCCGAGCATGACCTACGCGCTCGGCTTCGATAAAGGCGCCTACTACAACGCCGGCCGCGAAGCCGATCCCGAACTGGTGAAGCTGATCCAGCAGAGCCGCGAAAGCGAGGATCTGACCGAACGCGCCAAGGTGTTCGCCAAGATCCAGCGCTTCGTCATGGAGAACGGCCTCTCGGCGCCGATCGCGTTCCAGTACGAGCTCGACGCGCTGAGCAAGAAGGCGCTGGGCTACAAGCCGAACCTACTCGGCAAGCCGAAGTTCGAGAATATGCATCTCGGCTGACCTTCCGGCGTCGCGTTACCGCTCTCTCGGTGAACGCGACGCCTTCCTTCTCCTCGGATTATCGGCATCATGTCTCAATCCCGCAAAGGCAGCATCATTGTTCGTCGCCTGTTGCAGGCGGTCCCGGTGATCGTGCTGTCGACGTTCATCGTATTCGGATTGTTGAAGCTGGTGCCGGGCGACGTGGCGGTCACGCTTGCCGGCGACAACGCCTCCGACGCCCGGATCGCCGAAATTCGCCATATCTATGGGCTCGATCGGCCGTTCCTGGTGCAATACGGCTCGTGGCTGTGGAAGGCCGTCCATGGCGATCTGTCGAGTTCGTTAGTCTCGAGCGAATCCGTGCTGTCGTCGATCGAGCGTTGCCTGCCGCACACCATGCTGATTGTGGTGCTCGCGATGCTGCTGGCGCTCGCCATCGGCATTCCGCTCGGCATCGCCGCGGCGAGCCGGCCTGGGTCGTGGACCGACGGCTTTGTGATGACGATCGCTTCGCTGGGCGTGGCGATTCCGAACTTCTGGCTCGGCATGTTGATGGTCGCGTTCTTTTCGCTCGATCTCAACTGGCTGCCTGCCACCGGCGCCACTCCGATCAGCGAGGATTTCTGGGATGCGATCCGCCACGCGATCCTGCCGGCCTGCGCGCTGGCGGCCGGTGGCGTCGCGGAGGTCGCGCGTCAACTCCGTTCGTCGCTGGTGGAAATTCTGTCGTCGCAACAGGTGCGAACGCTTCATGCCAAGGGACTGCGACCATCGTCGATCCTGTGGCGCCACGGCTTGAAGAACGTCAGCGTCAATCTGCTGACCGTCATCAGCCTGTTGTTCAACCGGATGCTGGCCGCGACCGTTGTGGTCGAGGCGGTGTTCGCGATTCCCGGCATGGGCAATCTGATCGTCAACGGCGCCATTCATCGCGATTTCCCCGTGGTGCAGGGCGTGGTCTTCACCATGGTGCTGATCGTGGTGGCGCTCAACCTATTGACCGACGTGCTTTACAGCATCCTGGATCCGAGGATCAGTTGACATGACGGACACCGCATTGACGTTCGAGGCGCGGCCGAGCCGCATGAGCAAATTCGGCAGGTGGTTCAGGTCGGATCTGCGCGGCGCGATCAGCCTGGTATTTCTCTGCGTCCTTATCGTGATGTCCGCACTGGCGCCGTGGATCTCGCCGTATTCTCCGCTCGCGCAGGATTTCGATGCCACGCTGGCGCCGATGTCGGCGGCGCACTGGCTCGGCGCGGACGATCTTGGCCGCGACACGCTCAGCCGGTTGATCTACGGCGGCACGGCGTCGCTTTATGCGAGCTTCCTCGCGGTGTTCGTCGCGATTCTGATCGGCGTTCCGGTCGGTCTGCTGGCGGGCTATCTCGGCGGCTGGGTCGACGAAATCATCAGCCGCATCATCGACAGCTTCCTGTCGTTCCCTGCGATCGTGCTGGCGATTGCGGTCACCGGCGCGCTCGGCATCGGCCTGACCAACGGCATGATCTCGGTCGGTATCGTGTTCGCGCCCCAACTCGCGCGGCTGGTGCGTGCGCGCACGCTGGTGGTGCGACATGAACTGTATGTTGACAGTGCCCGCTGCTTCGGCGCCTCGACCAGCCGCATCCTGTGGCGTCATGTGCTGCCGAACACCATTCAGCCAGTGATCGTGCAAGTGACGCTGCTGCTTGCCGGTGCGTTGCTCGCGGAGGCCAGCCTCAGCTTTCTCGGCCTCGGCATTCAGCCGCCGAATGCAAGCTGGGGCGCGATGCTGGCGCGCGCCTATCAGAACATGGAAATCGCGCCGGAGCAGATGTATCCGCCGGGGCTCGCGATTCTCTTCACCGCGCTGGCCTTCAATGCGCTCGGCGAATCGATGCGCGTCGCACTCGATCCGACCATGAAGCGCCGCTAGTGGATGACCGAACCATGCAAGAGACGCTGACACCGGAACAGACATTCGCCGCACTGGTCGCGGAGGGTGATGTCGTGCTCGACAAGCTCGATGAATGCGCCCGCACCGTGCCAGACAAGGTCTTCATTCACTACGGTGAAGACGACATCAAGCTGACTTTTGCCGAATTCAAGGCGCGCACCGACCGCATCGCGGCGGGGCTGCTCGCGCTCGGCGTCACCGAAGGCGCGCCGGTCAGCGTGCTGACGCGCAACTCGCTGCTCAGCGCGCTCGCGATGTTCGCAATCTGGCGGGCGGGGGGCATCTTCGCGCCGGTCAATTTCAATTTCCGCGGCGTGTTGCTGTCCTATCAGCTCAAGGATACCGATCCGTTCGCGCTGATCACGGACCCGTCTTTCGCGGACGTGCTTGGCGAAGTGATCGACGACATTCCGTTGCAGCGGCTGATCGTGCACATGCCGCATCCGAACGATCATGACCGCACTGATGATACGTTTGGTCCGGCTTTCAACCGGCTTGAGATCGTATCGTTCGAAAGCCTTGCCGCCAGCACCGCGCCGGTGCCGAATATTCCGCGCGGCCCGTTCGATCTCGCTAACATTGTCTACACGTCGGGCACC
>Ga0182749_1002865_pt1 | contig 12299 bp, 11 predicted proteins | sample eDN3rd37CKraftMG_FD_128875 | JGI IMG/M metagenome (GOLD analysis project Ga0182749, IMG submission 128875) | Enriched Miracle-Growth compost microbial communities from Emeryville, California, USA - eDNA 3rd pass 37_C Kraft MG (version 2) (version 2) ...
AACTAGCGAGACATGGGTGACGATGAAGACGACGAAGTAGACCATCACCGGGAAGTGCACTGCTCTCGCGAGCCTCACGGAGTAGAGCCGGTTCAGCGTCTTGGCACCGTCCGGCCAGACGCCGGACATCCGCACGCCGGTGATCGCGGCGAGGGGCGCTGCAACGAAGACCGTCGCAAAGTAGGCAAGCTGCTGCAGACTGTTGTAGTTCACCCAGCCGTTCTCGGTCGGCCAGTCGAGAGAGGCATACTGCAGCGCTGCCGACACGGCGTTGGGGAACACCTCCCAGCTCGTCGGAACGATCCTCACCCACTGGCCGGTGGCGAGCAGGAGGACGACGAAGATGACGCCGTTCAGCAACCAGAGGATGTCGAGCGACTGGTGAAGCCACAGCGCGAGACTGAGCTTGCGTTCCGGGTTCCACCGCGGAGACCAGAATGCTCGCGGCCGCTTCTCGCGCCTCACCTGCAGGCCGGACCGGATGATCAGAACGATGAGGAAGGTGTTGAAGAAGTGCTGCCAGCCGATCCACGCCGGAATCCCGATTGGGGCGGTGTCCGGAAGCGCATACTCACCCGAATAGCGACTCATGAAACGCTGCACCGGCTCGAGCGCCTCCAACCAGCGCGCGCTTAGCGCGACTGCGGCGACGAGGAATAGCAGCCCGAGCGCTGCCAGGATCGACGCCCCCACCCACTGGCGTGTGGTGTAGGGACCGTATCGGCGCCGCTCGTCGCCCGGCGGGCCATCGGCAGGCCGGCTCGCGGTGTCCGAGGTCCGAATTGTCGTCACCTCATCCACCGGCGTGTCGGGCTGCGCGTCGGCGGACGCCGCACGCGTGGGGCCTGCCGGCGCAGCATCCGGCCGGGCCAGACCTCTCCGGGCGGCGCGAGCGGGCGGGACCGAAGGCTCGGCACGCGAGACCTCCGCGTGCGAACCCGCTTCGGCGGGGTCGGCCCTTCGGCTGCCACCTGCGTCGGGCGCGGTGGAGTCGGCGTTCGTCGGCGTCGGTATGCCAGAGGCGGTGCGAGGCAGCCCCCGGCGAATCGTCCGCCCTGGAGGCGAATCGGCGCCGCCGGCTGGAGCCGACGTCGCGTCGTCCGAACGAACGGTTGAATCACTCGTCGCCATGTGCGCAGGTCATCCGGTCTTGCTCGATTCGATCGTCGAGATGAGCTGTGGCACCACCTCGAACACGTCGCCGACGATGCCGAAATCGGCGATCTCGAAGATGGGAGCGTCGGCGTCCTTGTTGACAGCGACGATCGTCTTGGCCGTCTGCATGCCCGCGCGGTGCTGAATGGCCCCGGAGATGCCCAGCGCCACGTACAACTGCGGCGCGACTGAGACACCGGTCTGCCCAACCTGGTGGCTCTGGGGCACGTAGCCCGCATCGACCGCCGCACGCGACGCACCCACCGCGGCCCCGAGCGCATCCGCGAGCTCCTCGACCAGAGCGAAGTTGTCCGCGGATCCGAGGCCCCGCCCGCCGGAGACGACCTTCGCGGCACCGCGGAGGTCGGGCCTCGAGGACTCGGCCAGCGCAGCCTGCACAGAGCCGAGCTTCGCGGCGGCGTTCCCCGACGCGCTCACCGTGAGCGTATCGACCACAAGGGGCTGCGCATCCGCGCGCGCGTCAACTGCACCTTCGCGAAGTGTTATCACCGGTCGCCCCCACGTCACGGCCGAGTCGACGTTGTAGGTTCCTCCGTACACCGAATGGTGAGCGACGATGCCCTCGTCATCGCGCGAGACGCCGATCGCGTCGACGGCGAGTCCCGAGCGCGTTCGCGCCGCAAAGCGTGCGACGATCTCGCGGCTCTCGATCGAGTGCGATGCGAGCACCGCGTCCGGTTGCACGAGGTCGGCGGCCGCGGCGAGCGCGTCGACTGCGGGAACGGTGAGCTGCTCGCCCAACCCTTCCGGCTCCGCAAGGAGGACGCGCGCCGCACCAAGCTGTGCCGCCGCGCCTGCCAGCTTCTCACCGACTGCGATGGGCGCCACGATCAACGCAACGGGCGTTCCCGCGCCGGCCGCGGCGCCGAGCAGGCCTCCGCTGACACGCGTCAGCTCGCCACCCGGGGTGACGTCGAGCAATACCAGGATCGAACCCTGTTCAGCCATCATGCCGGCCCTTCACGCCAGTTTGTTTTCGAGGAGGTACTTCGCGAGCTGCTTGCCTGCGTCGCCTTCGTCGACGATCTTGATGCCCGCGCTGCGGGGGGGCTTCTCGCTGATGCCGATCACGATCGAGCGTGCCCCCGCCGGATCATCCGCGGCGACTCCGAGCTCGGACAGCGACACGGTCTCGATCGGCTTCTTCTTCGCGGCCATGATCCCCTTGAAGTTGGGGAATCGACCGTCCGGGAGCCGCTCTGTGACGGAGATGATCGCTGGGAGGTCGACGGTGACTGCGACGGTGCCGGCATCGGTCGCGCGCTCCCCGACCACCCGCGGACCGGTGATATCGACCGAATTCAGATAAGTCGCGCTCGGCACACCCAGAAGCTCGGCGATCATGGCGGGAAGGACGCCACCCGACCCGTCCGTGGACTGATTGCCGGCGACCACGAGGTCGAATCCCATACGCCGCAATGCAGCGGCGAGCGCTTCTGCGGTCAGGCTGAGGTCAGCGCCCACGAGGGCGTCGTCCACGACGTGAACCGCCTTCGTCGCTCCCATGGCGAGGCCTTTCCGGATCGTCGCCGTCGCGGACGCGGGGGCCATCGAGAGTATGGTCACCTCGATGTCGCCCGCCTGATCCATTCGGCTCAGGGCCACCTCGAGGGCCCGTTCGCCGATCTCATCGAGCACGGCGTCTGAAGCGGCTCGATCAGCCAGTCCCGTTTCAAGGCTGAGCTTCCGTTGACCATAGGTATCGGGTACCTCTTTTACAAGAACGACGATTCTCATGTTCCCCTGCATCTGCCTGGAGTTGTACGGCGCGGCGGCCTGATAGCCACAACGGCGGCCGTCCGACACAACCACACCGCGAAGACGATCGCTACTTGGGTCGTAATATAGCATCCTAAATTAAGAACGCGCTGCGCACGGCATATGGGCATGCGGCGCACGGGATTCGTCTCGAATCGCTTGCCCGCTCGACGACGTCGAGCAAAGTGAGGCACGAAGGTCCGCGCGACCCCGCCTGGTGCATAAGAGTATACTGATAAGGTTCTCATGCGCCGCTCGCAACCGATCGCCGAACCCGTGCGCGACTTGGGACGGCACGCAGTCAACGCGGGCCGACAAGCGCCAGTCCGGCTTCCCATCGAGGAGACGCTCCCTTGCACAACGCTTCCATCGACCCCCGCACGTTCAGAGATGTCCTCGGGCATTCGCCGACAAGCGTGGCTGCCGTCACCGCGCTGGACTCGTCCGGGTATCCGATCGGGATGATCGTTGGCACGTTCACGTCCGTCTCGCTGGACCCCCCGTTGGTGGGATTCCTGCCGGACAAGCGCTCGTCGACATTCCCGCGGATTCGTGATGCCCGTTCGTTCTGCGTCAACATACTGGCGGCTGATCAGGAGAGTGTATGTCGCGCCCTATCCGCAAAGAGGCCTGACCGATTCGAGGGCATCTCCTGGCGGTCGGCACCGTCAGGTGCGCCGATCATCGATGGAGTGGTCGCGTGGATAGATTGCCTGCCCGAATCGCTGTATGAGACGGGAGACCACTACTTCTTCACCGGGCGCGTGACCGAGATGGAGGTCGTGAAGCCGACATTTCCGCTCGTGTTCTTCCAGGGCGGATTCGGCGCCTTCGCCTCCCCCTCCGCGGTAATCGGACCGAGCGAAGGCCTCACGGAGCAGATCCGGCTGGCGGATCTTGCGCGCGGTGAGATGGAGGAGCTCGCCAACGCGGCAGGCGCCGAGTGCCGGCTGATCGCGGCCGCGGAAGGGCGCCAGATCGTGATCGCTTCGGCCGGCGGGCGCGGCCGCATCCCGTCGTCGCTCGTCGGCGTCTCGATGCCGATGGTGCCCCCATTCGGCCAGCTCTTCATGGCGTGGGAGTCCGAGGAGCGAGTCGAATCGTGGCTGAGCTCGTCACCGATCCCGGTCCACGACGAGCGGCGGAGAGTGCTCCTCGAAGAACTGGCTACGATCCGCCGCGACGGCCTGATGTTGCGGTTTGGAGACGAGCACGCGCGCGAGACGGCCGCAGCTCTCGACGCCGTCGCGACCCACGGGCAGACGCCGCGGCTCGAGCGGGAGTTCGCGAGCATCGGCGCCAAGATCGATCGCCTCCGCATCGGCGCAGATCACCTCGCAGACGACGCGGCAGCGGCGAATGTGCGATTCATGTTCGCGCCGATCTTCGATCCCTCGGGCCGCGTTGTCGCCGGCCTGATGTTGGTGCGTTTCCCGCCAGGCGCGCATCTCGCGTTCGTTGAGGATGCGAAGGCGCGGCTGCTGGCCGCGGTGGCGACGATCACGCGTCGCCTTCCTGGCGCATCCCGGGCTTAGCCCTCGGCCCCGGAGTCTCGGAGGCGGAGCCCACCCTGCCGGATCATCTCCCGACGCGCCGGCATCAGCGGCGAAGTGCCCTCAGCCCATGTTCACGGCCTCACGGGGAAGTGCACCTAGTCCTCCAGCGACCGCGCGACCAACTCGGCCGTCCCCTTCGAATCGGCGATCTCGCGTCGTGTCCGCTGCACGAGCTTCCACACGCCGTCCACGCGCCGGCACTTCCACTGACTGACACCGGCCGTCGTCAGCCGCAACGGGCCTTCGTGCGGTCGAAGGATGACCGCGGAGTACGCGTCCGCCGTCGCCTCGTCCCCATCGATATGAATGACCATGTTCAGGTTGGTCAGATGCATGGTGCGCGTATACGCCTCGGGTCGCCGACGCCCGGCCGGGTCGTTGATGAATCCGCGCAGCGCATCGATCCCTTCCCAGCGCGACTGACCCTCGTACACGCCATGTCCGTACACGGCATCCATGACACCGTCCTCCGTGAAGAGGGCCAGCCACTCCTCCTCCATCGGCAGGTCGACGAGGTATCCGTAACGGGAGATGAGGTCTGAGATGGCGCGTTCGTCTTCGAGTCGCTGCAGCTTCGCCTTCAACTGCGCCAACTCCGCTGCAAGCTCGTTCACACTGCTTTCCGTCATCATGTGACCACCCTTCGATCCGCCGCGCGCCTGCGCCGCATAAGCATATTATTCAGGATACTTTATTGCGGTGGATCCGTGGGATCCGGCGACGGCGTCGATCCGGCGTCATGTCGGCAGCCGGGTCTGAAACGTCGGGGTCCGCGCGGGAGTCGAACACCATCATCGAATTGAACGGCGGTCTCCATGCCGTCCTCGACGAGATCACGACTCACGTCGATGAACGGCTCGACTGTCATGACGTTTCTCACACCTCTCTGAGGTGTTTGGCCTGCGCGAAGTCGGCGGGCTCCATGACCATGGGGCGACACGTTCGGGAGGCGATGCGCCATTCCCCGCGCACTCGTCGCAGCTCGTCCTCGTACTCCACGGCAACAAGGAGGAAGCGACCGTCGCGTTTGCGAACCGGGGACAGGCAGTACGACCGAGCGGTCGCGAAGCGCCGTCCGCGAAGCGTGACGCGGATGTTGGCGATCGGGTGCTGCTGGCCGGCATTGGTCGGCCACGAGGTGTTCTCCAGATAATCGCGATGCTCCGCAGGAGTCCCCCCGGGCGACCCGATCGCTGAGAAGTCGAGCACGGCGCCCGGTGCGTAGAGTCCTTCGTACTCGTTCCACCGTCCGCAGTCGATGACCTCGGCCCAGCGATGGAGGAGCTCGGAGATCTCGTACTGGGCGATGATCCTCTTGCGCAGGCTCTTCATGCTGTCAGTCCTCACACGTAGTGCCACCGGCAGCTGCCGGAATTCGCATCGAGCTCGAGACGACCCCACGTGAGGCCGGGAAAGTGCGAGCCGCTACAGAGGGCGCCCTCGGCGGCGACCAGATCGCGGAACTCCCGCACGCGGGCAACGGCCCGCTTCGGATCCACATGCGACCGGTGCCTCAGCACATGGGTCAGCTCCGGGATGGTGTGGACGATGTCACCCAGGAGGTAGCCTCGCTCGCCATCCGAGTCCAGCCTGAACACGCACGACCCCGGCGTATGTCCGCTGGCGTCGAGCACCGTCACGCCGGGAAGCAACTCGGCGCCGACCTCCCAGAAGCGGATCCGCTCGCGAATCGGGGCGAGCCTGACCCGGGCGTCATCCGTCTCGGGGTTCGTGTACTCCGCCTCCCACGCCGCGTCGTAGCTCTCGGAGAGGAAGTACTCCCAATCTCGAGCATCGCAGTGGTACTCGGCATTGGGGAAGAAGACCTCTCCCCCACGGGTGGACCAGCCGATGTGATCGAAGTGGAGGTGGGTGTAGACGACGTCGGTGACGTCTTCGGGGTGTACCCCCTCTGCGAGCAGGTGGGAGCGCAAGGAACCTCCCGCCATCGGCGGAGTCTTGGGCCACTGGCCGATGCCGACGTCGAACAGAACGATGCGATCTCCTGTTCGCACGAGGTAGCCGCCCATCGTCAGGACGACACTCCCGTCAAGGTGGTCCCACGTGGGTCCGTACTGTGCCCGGACCTCGGGGGTGAGGGGGGACAGGTCGTCCATCGGATAGATGAGCTCGAATGGTCGGCAGATCTCACCGTCGACGATAGGCGCGATGTCGATGGCACCGATCGCCTGCTTTCCTCCGCTCATGATCCACTTACCACGCCATCGCCATGCCGCCGTCGACACGCAGCGCCTGGCCCGTCATCCACGTGGAAGCATCCGACGCGAGGAACCGGACCGTGTTCGCGACGTATTGCGCTTGGCCTTCGACCGGCAGCGCCTGCCGATCCATAACGGCCTTGCGCTTCGCTTCCAGGTCCTCTCCGGGGTTGGAAGTCCGCGTGAGAGTGGTCTCGATCCAGCCTGGGCACACGGCATTGACGCGCACTCCGCCCTCGCCCCACTCGCGAGCCATGATCCGCGTCATCTGCCGCACCGCCGCCTTCGACGCGCTGTACGCGAGGTTGTCGGCGACGGATGAGTCGACAGCCGATGACGCGATGTTCACGATGGAGCCCATTCCCCGGGCGATCATGACCCTGGCCGCCGCTTGACTGCAGTTGAGCACCCCGATCGAGTTGACGCGGTACATCCGCTCCATGAGTTCCGCGGTGACGTCGAGCGCGGGGGCCGAGTCATGTATGCCGGCGTTATTGACCGCGATGTCGAGCCGCCCGCTCCGTTCCACTATCGACTGAACGAGGCGCGCGACGGCTTCGACCGACGTCACGTCCACGGTCGCGCTCCAGGCGTCGCCTCCCTCCGCGCGAATGGCAGCAGCCGTGCCCACCGGCTCATCCAGGTCGACGCACGCGACGGACGCGCCCGCACGCGCCAGCGCGAGCGCGCTCTCCCGACCGATGCCGCGGGCGCTACCCGTGACGAATGCGACGCGCCCGTCGAGACGGAAAGGGTCCGCCTGTTCAGAACCGGTCGGAACGGCTTCGTCTGTCATATGTGCTCCGCTCGCATGCATGGCGTCGCATGGATCCGCCCCAGGCCGACGGATGGACGGCGATGTGCATGCGGCAGCAATATAGCACACTATATTTTGTCGGCGGTCTGGCGCCGATGCACGACGGCCGTCGGCCCATCCCGTTCAGAACCCAAAGAATGACGGCTTCTACGAAACGCAAAATCCACCTCACCCAATGCTTACGCTCAGAATACAGTAGGCCGAATACCGTGCGATGCCGCACGAGGCCGCAGGGGCTCCAGGACGAGAACGGGCTCAGGGCCCTCCTGTCAAAGTACGGCTTCTCAGCCGACCTCCACCTGCGAGATCAATACCGCGACCTCTTCACCGAAGACGCCTATATCGACATCGCGGGTCGGCAGCCCTCCGGCATGTTCGAGGGGCGCGACGCGATCGTCGAGGGCTTCTTCGAAGGGTCGCACCTCCGTTCCATGACCCGGCACTGCCAGCACCACACGTACAGCGGGCCGACGGTCTTCCAGATCGAAGGGGACGAAGATGTGTCAGAGGGCGATTCGATCGTCTCCGTCATGAGCCATCGTGAGACCCGTCAAGTCCGAACCAACCACACGATCCATGCCGCGCTCCATGTCACCAGCGCGAACTACAATCGCTGGACCATCAGGCGGGTAGATCGCAAGTGGAAGATCTCGGGTCGCATGAACTGGTTGCTGGGCACCGAGGAGGCGGATGAGGTCTTCGCGACGACCCTCGCAACCTGGAACGATTGAGCGCCCGTCGCACGCTCGCGCACGATTCCGGCCGCGGAGTCCTCGAGGAAGGCGACAGGGGTGCTGCACCCCCGGCTGCACTTGAATCCTGTGGGACGTCGCTGCTGCACGAACGTCAAAGCTCCCGCATGGGGGCGCGACGAACGTGTCGTCGTCCGGGTAGTCGGTGCGCAGACTTTCCGCCTCGCTCCGCATCCGTCGAGCGGCAGGTCGAGCAACCGCTTGCACTCCTCGCTCTGCCGGTTATGTGACAAAGGCGAGGATGTCGGGCACCGCATCTGAAAAGGCGCAGAAGTGCCGATGGGCGCCTCGACGATCACCTGCGTAACGGGCAGGCCCAACCGACGGAAGCGTCCCTCCACGCGCCGGCGCAGATTCGCCGTCACGAGCGCCCACCGGCCGGCTTCGAGACCCCGGAGGAGCCGGTCCGCGCCCGCGAACGCGGTGTACTCGCCGTGGTCCACGTCGTCGTCCTCGAGACTCTGGAAGTGCTCGAGCGCATCCGCCCGGTGCACCGGAGGGAGCAACCCGGCGACCGTGTCCGCCGGGCGGGTCCGCAGCGCGAGCGCGTACACCTCGTCGCGGTCGAGGCCGAATCGATCGGCCCATTCCGCCCAGAGTCGTCGCTGATTCGCGACTGCGTCGACGACGGTGCCGTCGACGTCCAAGAGCACGGCTGACGCATCGGGGTCGGGCATCGGTGCACAAGTCTAGGTGTCCGCCGACGCCCGCCCCGCACCTACAGTTCGCGCAGGATGTCCTCCACGCGCTGCTTGGCGTCGCCGAACAGCATCGCCGCGTTCTCGCGGTAGAACAGCGGGTTCGCGACGCCCGCGTACCCCGATGCCATCGAGCGCTTGAACACCACGACCTGCTGGGCCTCCCACACGCGCAGGACCGGCATGCCGGCGATCGGCGAGGCGGGATCCTCCGCCGCGGCGGGGTTCACGGTGTCGTTCGCTCCGATCACGAGCACGACGTCGGTGGCTGCGAAGTCGTCGTTGATCTCGTCCATGCCGAGGACGATGTCGTACGGCACGCGGGCCTCCGCGAGCAGCACGTTCATGTGCCCCGGAAGGCGACCGGCGACCGGGTGGATGCCGAACCGCACGTTCACGCCGAGCTCGCGCAGTCGGCTCGTGAGCCCCGCGACCGGATACTGGGCCTGCGCGACCGCCATGCCGTAGCCCGGCGTGATGACGACGCTGTCGGCGTCCCGCAGCAGCTGCGCGACGTCCTCGGGCCCCAGCTCGCGGTGCTCGCCATGCTCGGCGTCGCCCGTCGCCGGAGCCTCGATGCCGAAGCCGCCCGCGATGACCGACAGGAACGACCGGTTCATCGCCTTGCACATGATGTACGACAGGTACGCACCGGATGACCCCACGAGCGCGCCCGTGACGATGAGCAGGTCGTTGTTCAGCAGGAAGCCCGCCGCAGCCGCCGCCCAGCCCGAGTAGCTGTTGAGCATCGACACGACCACGGGCATGTCGCCGCCGCCGATCGATGCGACGAGGTGCCAGCCGAGCGCGAGCGCGAGCACCGTCACGGCGATGAGCAGCCACAGCTGCGGGTCGATCACGAACCACACCGTGAGCGCCACGAACACGACCAGCGCGCCGAGGTTCATCGCATTGCGGCCGGGCAGCACGAGCGGCGCCGACGACATGCGGGCCGACAGCTTGAGGAACGCGACGATCGATCCCGTGAAGGTCACCGCGCCGATGAAGACGCCGATGAAGACCTCGGCGTGGTGGATGCCGACGAGTTCGGCCGCGAGATCGGGCTCGTCGAGGTAGCCGTTCCATCCGACGAGCACGGCGGCGAGGCCGACGAAGCTGTGCAGCAGCGCGATGAGCTGCGGCATGCCCGTCATCTCGACGACGCGGGCCCGCCACAGGCCGATCGCGGCTCCGATGAGCACGGCGACCACGAGCAGCACGAGCCCGAAGGTCGCACCCGTGCTCCAGGCGTCGAAGACCGTGAGCACGATCGTCGCCGCGAGCGCGATCGTCATGCCGACGATGCCGTACACGACGCCGTTCCGTGCGCTCTCGTGGCGGCTGAGCCCCGCGAGGCTCATGATGAACAGCAGCGCGGCGACGATGTACGCGGCCGCCGCGATCGACTCCGCGGTCACCGGGCGCCCTCGGCCTTCGCCGGCGCGGAATCCTCGCGGAAGAACATCTTCAGCATGCGGCGCGTGACCGAGAAGCCTCCGAACACGTTGATGCTCGCGACGAGGATCGCCGCGAACGCGAGCGCCTGCACGACCGGGTCGGGGCTCGTCACCTGCAGCATCGCGCCGACGACGATGATGCCCGAGATCGCGTTCGTCACCGACATGAGCGGCGTGTGGAGCGCGTGATGCACCTTGCCGATCACGTAGAACCCGACGACGACCGACAGCACGAGCACGGTGATGTGCTGCGGCAGCGGCGGCGGAGCGATCGCGGCGATCGTGAACAGCGCCACGATGCCCGCGGCGATGAGCGCGGCCTTGCCCCACACCGGCATCCGTCTCGTCTCGGTCGGTTCCGCCTCGACCTCGCGCGTCCGCGCGGGAGCCGGCGGCGCCGAGACCGCCACGGGAGGCGGCGGCCACGTCGTCTCGCCGTCGCGCACGACGGTGACCGCACGCTGCACGACGTCATCGAAGTCGATGACGAGCTCGCCGTCCTTGTTCGGGGTCAGCAGCTTCAGCAGGTTGACGAGGTTCGTGCCGTAGAGCTGCGACGCCTGGGCCGGCAGTCGCGACGCGAGGTCGGAGTATCCGAGGATCACCACCCCGTTCTCGGTCACGATGCGCTCGCCGTTGACGGATCCCTCGACATTTCCGCCCTGCGCGGCGGCCATGTCGACGATGACGCTCCCGGGCTTCATTCGCGCCACCATGTCGGCGGTGATCAGACGCGGCGCGGGCCGGCCGGGGATCTGCGCTGTCGTGATGACGATGTCGACATCGCGCGCCTGCTCGGCGTAGAGCTCGGCGGCGGCGCGGTCATAGTCCTCCGACGTCGCCTTCGCATAGCCGTCGGTCGACTCCATGCGCTCGCCGACCTCGACCGCGAGGTACTCGCCGCCGATCGAGCGCACCTGATCGGCGACCTCGGGCCGCGGGTCGGTCGCGCGCACGATCGCGCCGAGGCTGCTCGCCGCGCCGATCGCGGCGAGGCCCGCGACGCCGGCGCCGGCGACGAGCACCTTCGCCGGCGGAACCTTGCCCGCGGCAGTCACCTGGCCCGTGAAGAACCGCCCGAACTCGTGCGCCGCCTCGACGACGGCGCGATAACCGGCGATGTTCGCCATCGAGCTCAGGACGTCCATCGACTGCGCGCGCGAGATGCGGGGCACGGCGTCGAGCGCGATCGCCGTGAGGCCGCGCGTGCTGAGGGCCTCGAGCAGCTCGGGTCGCAGCGCGGGCGACAGCAGGGCCGCGATGGCGGCCCCATCGGCGAGGCGTCCGACCTCGTCGCGCGTCGGCGGGTCGATCTTCAGCACGAGGTCGCTCCCCCACGCCTCGGCGGCGTCGACGACGCGTGCTCCGGATGCCTCGTAGGCGGCATCCGGGAACGACGACGCCTCACCCGCTCCGCGTTCGACCACGACGTCGTAGCCGAGCGCCACGAGCGCCGTCACGTTCGCGGGCGTCGCGGCGACACGCGTGTCCGCCGTCTCACGCACGATTCCGATCCGAGCCACGCCTGCTCCCTTCCGTCGATTCGACCAATGTTGCCGCCTTCCGCGCGCACCTGCGTGCACAACTCCGGAGATCTCGTCCGCTCGACGCGGTCGGGTCCCGCCATCAGGCGGGCCGCATCACCACTGCGGCGCGATGCTCCGGAGTTGCGCACGCGGGAGTCAATCGGCGGCCTCCTCGGCACGCGCGGCGAGCGCGGCATCCGTCTCGTCCGGGACATACCCGTCGACGTGGCGCTCATCGGGGCCGTTGTAGGCCGACAGCGGCCGGATGAGCGCGTTCGAGGCGAGCTGCTCCATGACGTGCGCCGTCCACCCGGTCACGCGCGCCGCGACGAACAGCGGC
>Ga0182749_1002866_pt1 | contig 12287 bp, 15 predicted proteins | sample eDN3rd37CKraftMG_FD_128875 | JGI IMG/M metagenome (GOLD analysis project Ga0182749, IMG submission 128875) | Enriched Miracle-Growth compost microbial communities from Emeryville, California, USA - eDNA 3rd pass 37_C Kraft MG (version 2) (version 2) ...
GATCCGCACGGGAGCTGTCCCTGGCCGAGACCGTGGTCTCGGACACACGGCGCCCACCTACTTCTCGTAGGGACCAGCGCGGGATCATCCGCTTCGACGGCCACCGCGGCATTTTGAATTCAGCCTCATGTACACGGGCGACGAAAAACGGGAGGAGAGAACCCGGGCGCTTGCCCGTCGTGCGGCGGCTTTCGCAACGCACGGCGACCGTGCGCGCGCGCGTCTCGCCGAGCACGGGCTGGCGTTTCTAGCCCCGCCTCCGGGCGCCATTATTTCCGGCTTTGCGGCCATCCGCGACGAGATCGATCCTTCAGCGCTGCTGAAGCGCCTGGCGGGCGAGGGACATACGCTCGCGCTGCCGGTGATGCAGGGTAAAGACAAGCCACTTCTGTTTCGCGCCTGGGCTCCGGGGGACGCCATGGGCAAGGTGCAGTGGGGCATCGCCGAGCCGCTTCCCGACAAACCGGAGCTTCAGCCGGATATCATTCTGGTGCCGCTGCTGGCATTCGACGCGGCGGGATACCGTCTCGGATACGGAGGCGGCTTTTACGATCGCTCGCTCGAGCTGTTGCGCGCCCTCAAGCCGGTGATAGCCGTCGGCATCGCCTACGACGAGCTGAAGGTCGACGCCGTCCCCCATCTCCATTATGACCAGCCGCTCGACTGGGTGCTGACCCCGTCAGGCCCGCTCCGCTGTTCTGGAACCTGAATGCGCCTTCTTTTTCTTGGCGACATCGTCGGCCGTACCGGCCGCAAAGCCGTGGTGGATGCGCTCCCCGGCTTGCGGCGGCGCTACCGGCTGGACTGCGTCGTCATCAATGGTGAGAACTCCGCGGGTGGCTTCGGTATCACAGAATCCATCCTCGTCGAGCTGATCGGGGCCGGCGCGGATGCGGTGACGCTCGGCAATCACGCATTCGACCAGAAGGAAGCGCTCGTCTTCATTGAGCGCTATCCGCAACTCGTGCGGCCCATCAATTATCCGAAGGGAACGCCGGGGCGCGGCGCCACGCTCATCAGGACGGCGTCGGGCGCGGAAGTGCTGGTGATCAATGTCATGGGCCGCATCTTCATGCCGGAACTCGATGATCCTTTCCGCGCGGTCGATGCCGAGCTTACCGCCTGCCGGCTGAAGCAGGGCGCCGATGCCATCCTGATTGACATGCACGCCGAGGCGACGAGCGAGAAACAGGCGCTGGGCTATTTTGCTGATGGGCGTGCGAGCGTCGTCGTCGGCACGCACACGCATGTTCCGACTGCGGACGGCCGGGTGCTTCCGAACGGCACCGCCTATATTTCGGACGCGGGCATGTGCGGCGATTACAACTCGGTCCTGGGAATGGATATCGAGGAGCCGATCAACCGCTTCATCACCAAGATCCCCCGGCAGCGGTTCGAGCCTGCGGGCGGTCCGGCGACGCTGTCGGGGCTCGCGGTCGATATCGACGATACGACGGGCCTGGCGCGGGCTTGCGAGGCCCTTCGCATCGGCCCCCACCTCGCCCCGTCGATCCCGAGCTTCTGGACGGAGTGAGCGCGGGCTTGACCGAAAGGGGGTGGCTCGCGCAATTAATCTGCGAAAACCCTTTAGAGCACGATCGCTTTTCTTCGAATCGCGATGCGGCTCTCGTCTTTTGATTAGACCGATGATTCACGCTTCGGACTGATAGGGTCCGATGCGATCATGGTCTAGGTCGCGGGAGTTAATATGGCCGGCCATTCAGCATTTAAGAACATCATGCACAAAAAGGGCCGCGCTGACGCGGCCCGTGCAAAGCTGTTTTCCAAGCTCGGGCGTGAAATCACGGTGGCGGCCAAGATGGGCATGCCGGACCCCGCGATGAATCCGCGTCTGCGCCTCGCGGTGCAGGCCGCGCGGGCGGAAAACATGCCGAAGGACAACATCGAGCGCGCCATCAAGAAGGCGGCGGGCGGCGATGCGGACACCTACGAGGCGATCCGTTACGAGGGCTATGGCCTGGGTGGGGTTGCGGTGATCGCGGAGGCGCTGACCGACAACCGTAACCGCACGGGTGGCGCGGTGCGCGCCGTGTTTGCGAAATACGGTGGCAACCTCGGTGCGACCGGCTCGGTGTCGCACATGTTCGCGCACATAGGCGAGATCACATTCCCAACGAGCGTCGGGTCGGCGGATGCTGTGCTGGAAGCGGCGATCGATGCGGGTGCGGACGATGTCGTCTCGGACGAGGATGGGCATTGCATCGCCACGTCGTTCGAAAATCTCGGCACCGTCGCGGCGGCGCTGGAAGAGAAGCTCGGCGCGCCACGGAGCGTAAAAGCGGTGTGGAAGCCGAACCTCACGACGCCGGTCGACGAGGAGAAGGCAACGAGCATCATGAAGATGATTTCAGCGCTCGAAGACGACGACGACGTGCAGAACGTCTATGCGAACTTCGAGATATCGGACGAGATCCTGAAGAAGCTCACCGCGGCGTAAGCGGTGGTGCAGCCGCGTTTACCGTCGTGAGCGGATCGCATTGGCGGGTGTGGCGCCACACGAGACAGCAGCGGCTCCGGCCGCTGTTTTCATATCCGTGTGGGCCGCCGTACGCGACGATGGCCAGAAACTGCGGCGCTCGATTTCGCGGCCCGGCGCGACGATCAGAATAATTCGGAGCGAATTTGACTCTCCATAATATTCACTTTAGTTAATTGGCCTATCACCACATATCGCGCAGCTCATCGGGCCCGGAAGGGTCTGGCGCGCTGTATTTGTTTGATCACGCGAATGGACGGGATGGGGATGCTAGGAGAACAAACCTTCGACTTCGACGATGTCGGCAAAATTGATCTAAGTGATATCTACAATAAAACTGACCCAAGGCGATACTATTCTACGCTTAAGCGCCTGAATTACATCATTCCCGAGACAGCTAAGCCAGTCTTCCAGCAAGTCATCGATACATATCGAAATATTCGCGCCCGGGACCGGGTTCGCATCGTGGATGTCGGCTGCTCATACGGCATCAACGCTGCGATCCTGAAGGGCGACCTGGAGATGGCGCAGCTCTATTCTCACTATGCGCCCGAGGCCGTCGCCAATGCGGGGCGGCAGGAGCTGCTGGTCCGGGACCAGGCGATCGTCGAGGACATCGTGAAGGACGCGGAGCTCGAGGTCGTCGGCCTCGATGCCTCGCCCAATGCCATCAAGTATGCGGTGGAGGCCAACCTGCTCGATGACGGCGTTGTCGCCGATCTCGAGCACGCCGCGCCGACGGCCGAGATGGCCGCCGTGATCGACAACGCGGACCTCGTGATCTCGACCGGCTGCGTGGGTTATATCGGCGAAAGCACCTTCAAGAACATCCTCGAGGTGAATGCGCCGAACCGGCCGTGGATGGTCAACTTCGTCTTGCGTATGTTCCCCTTCGACGACATTGCGGGCGCGCTCGGTGAGCACGGCTACGTCACGGAGAAGGTGGAGGGCGAGACGTTTCTGCAGCGCCGGTTTGCTTCCGAGGAGGAGCAGACGCACGTGCTCGAGCGGCTGTCAGATCTCGGCGTCGAGGCGCAGGGCCTCGAGAGCGAAGGCTGGTATCACGCGGAGGCTTTCATCTCGTGCCCGCGGGAAGACTGCACGGCCCTCGGAACGGATTTCGCAGAGGTTCTGCGCGGGGCCAGTTCGCCCATTACGGCGCGGAATACGGGCGGTGCGAATAGCACGTTGCGGTGACCGAGACCGTCGAAGGGGATGAGACGGGCGGCGGGGTATGCCGCCGCGATCTCTTCGGCGTTGTGGAAGCCGACCTCGTCATCGGCGCGCCCGTGCATGATGGTCACGGGCGCTTCGATGCCGCGCAGCAGTCCGGCGGCCGAGAACGTCGATACCGGACGATGACCGACCCGCTCCAGGTGGCGCTCATAGGCGCGCTGGCCGGCGGGTCCGAGGTTGAGGCGGCGGCCGAAGCCGCGCGTCACCTCGGACAGCGTGTTGGGGCATGCGATCAGCACGAAGCGACCGATGGGGTGGTTATGGCCGAGGGGCGGGCCGCCTTCAGCCACGAGCAGGGAGACGAAGCCGCCGAATGAGTGGGCGACGACGGCGTCGACGGGTCCGTAGTGATCGCATACGGCGAGCATCGCGCGGGCGCAGTCGGCAAGGTTGGTGCGCCGTCCGGTGCTCAATCCGTGGGCGGGAAAATCGAACGCGATCACGCGCAGTCCGGAGCGGCGCAGCGGCTCGATGAACGCCGTCATGAAAGCCGCTTCGCTCGTCCAGCCGTGCACGAGCATCACGGTGCCATGCGGCGTGCCGTCCGGCTCGTAGACATAGGTCTGCACGTCACCCGCCGGGGTCGGCACCACCTGCCAGCGTGCATGGCGCAGATGGAAGCGCGCCCGCGCGGTGAGCAGCTCGTGATCGGCGGAACGGTGCTGCGACAGCTCGGGCGTGCAGAAGATGCGGAACGCCAGGTCCCCGGCTTTTGCCCCCGGCAGGCCGCTCAGATCGGGCGTCGCGCGCGGATTGGGACAGCGCAACGCGGGGAGGCGTTTTTCGTTTGGGTTTTGCATTTCTGCAGTTCGGTTTTGTTGCGTGCGACCGGAAATTTCGGAGCCATCGCCCCGGGTGATCACGCCAACGGCGATCAACGAAGAATAGGTTAAAAGCATAAATGAGCCGTGAAATTACGCCTGCGGATACAGCCGATCAACGCCCCGCGGCGGGTTCGGTTGCGTGCGAGCGCGCGGCCTGATGGAGCGGGGTTAATCGCCTATTGGAGCTGAAATATTCCTGCCGGTGCAGGGCGGGCACGCGGACGAATCACCTTCATGCTATGCCACGGCCATGGGGGCAGGATTTACACGTATTATCGGCATCGATCCGGGGCTGCGCCGCACGGGCTGGGGCATCGTCGACAGCGACGGTGTGCGTCTCAGCTATGTCGCGAGCGGCCTCATCACGGCGCCGACCGACACCGACCTCGCCTATCGCTTGCGCGAATTGTTCGAGGGGATCGCCAGCGTGATCGCGAGCTTCAAGCCGCATGAGGCAGCGGTGGAGGAGACCTTCGTCAACGACAACGCACGCTCTACGCTGAAGCTCGGTCAGGCACGCGGCATGGCGTTGCTCGCGCCGGCAATGGGCGGGCTTCTGGTGGCGGAGTATCCGCCGAACCTGATCAAGAAGTCGGTGACGGGCGCGGGCCATGCGGACAAACGACAGATCGAAGCCATGATCGGGTTTTTGCTGCCGAAGGCGCGCGTTGAAAGCGCGGACGAAGCGGACGCGCTCGCCATCGCGATCTGTCATGCGAACCACCGCCAGTCGCGCGTGCGCCTGGCCGCTGCAATGGGCGCCGCGCGATGATCGGCAAGCTCCGCGGGAAAGTCGACGCCATCGGCGACAGCTTTCTCATCGTCGACGTGAACGGCGTCGGTTACGAGGTGCAGGCTTCGGTGCGCACGCTGCGCAACCTCAAGATCGGCGATGAGGTTTCGCTCACCATCGACACCCACGTGCGCGAGGATGCGATCCGCCTGTTCGGATTTTCGAGCGAGGTGGAGCGGTCGTGGTTTCGCACGCTGCAGAACGTGCAAGGCGTGGGCTCCAAGGTGGCGCTGGCTTTGCTCGGCACGCTCTCGCCGCAGGAACTCGCCAACGCCATCGCGCTGGGCGATTGGGCAAGCGTGGAGCAGGCGCCGGGGATCGGCAAAAAGCTGGCACTGCGCATCGTTGCGGAACTGAAGGACAAGGCGCCGGGGCTGACGGTCGCGGGCATGCAACTTCCCGCAGCAGGGGGGGAACCGGAGCAGGGCAATGCAGCGGCGGAAGCCATGTCCGCCCTGTCGAACCTCGGCTATGCGCCGGCCCAGGCATCGGCCGCGGTCGCCGTGGCAATAAAAGAACTAGGCGCGGATGCCGATACCGCTAAGTTGATCCGCCGCGGCCTCAAGGAGCTCGCCCGCTAGCACAGTCTGTGTGTGCGACGGGCCGGGGCTGAAGCGGTCCTCAGGGCGATCGGAATCACGTGCAAGCGGAACGGAATGGATCGATGGTAAGCAACGGCCAGCGCGCCCTATGGACGTTCCTCATCTATGCGCTCGTGGGGCCGTTCCTTGCCGCGCTCGCCCTCGTATCGGTGATTGCGTTCACGATGGTCTTCGGGATCTCCAGCGTGCTGCCGATGGAGCCGCCGAACCTCGGCGAAGCGGGGCTCGCGGCGTTCGTCTGGTCGGCGCTGCCGGGTGTCATTACGGCGGCGATCGCCGCCATCGTCGTATGGCGCACCGGGGGGCTGTCCTGGCTCGTCGCTGCCGCCGTGGCGGTAATGGCGTTCGCGGCGGCGGGGCTGATCCTGCCGCTCGGGCTCGAAGAGGCACGGCCCTATCTCGCCTTCCTGGCGGGGCTGGTCTCGATATTGGTGCGGCAGGTGCTGATCCAGGCCGATATCCTCACCGAATAACGCGCCGCGAAACCAAATCTTCCGGGCGAGCGTTTCTCCTCCGATCAACTCACGGAGAGATCCACTTTGCGCTCGATGTTACTTGCGGTGATCTGCACGCTCTCGCTGCCCGCCCATGCGGCGATGCAGACCAGCCTCGGCGTGCTGACCTGCACCCTTTCCCAACACGTCGAGAAAGAAACAAACCCCGACAGCGAGACGCGGGCCATGCATTGCTCCTTCAAGCCCGACGGCACGGGCCCAGAGGAGATCTATTCGGGGGAAATCAAGAAGGTCGGCCGTCAGGACGAGCTGGCGGGCAAGAAGGTACTGATCTGGGCGGTGATGGGACCGTCGGACCGCGAGCTGACGCCGGCCGTTCTCGAACAGACCTATATGGGCGAGGTGGCGAGCGATCCCACAGACAAGTCGCAGCCGCCGAAGCTGCTCGTGGGCGAACGCGACGATGCGTTCAGCCTGCAGCCCATCACGGATGATACGCTCGAGCCATCCGCGGGAAGCAGCGTCACCGTCGTGGCGCTGCGCATCAAGTCGACGCCGGGCTGAGTGTCGGAGCGGCCGCCATCGCGGGGTGGCACCGATGCGCTGGAAGAGCGCTGTCGCGTTCTTGGAAACGCGATTTTAGAAACGCGATGCGGTTCCAGGTTTTTGCCCAGATCGATGCTTTACGTGTCGGACCGATGGGGTCCGAAGCGTGCATGGGCTATGCGCCTTTAGCCAGCACGGCAATGGCACGGTCGAGCTGCGGGTCGCTACCCGCGGCGTAGCGAACGTCGAACGGCACCTCGATCGAAGGCGCGACACCCTTGCCCTCCACGCGCTCGCCGTCAACGGCTGCGTCCTCGACTGCGAGAATGAGCAAGCTGCCATCGGACAGCAGCGATGCCGATCCTGCGAGCAAGGCGCCGGCGGTGCGCTCGCCGATTACCTCGCCGAAGCCGTTCTTGAAGCCGTAGGCGAGCACTTCCTTGCCCGATCTCGTGCCGCCGTTGACCAACATGGCAACCGGCTTCTCCCAGCGATAACCGACGAGATGCTTCGTTCCGTTGCGTGCGGTGAGTGAAAGCGTCGGCCCATAGGGATTGAACATGCTGAGATAGCGCGGGTGCGCGCCGCCCCATCCGTCACGCAGATCCCAAATCAGGGCGTCGGCGTCCTTCAGCTTGCCCTCGCTCAGCACCTCTTCCAGCTTCTGCTGGTAGTCGCTTCCGGCGTAGGACCAGACGCGCACGTAGCCGATGCGCTTGCCATTGGCTTCGATGATGCGCGCGCTGTCGCGTAGCGCCGCCTCGAACGCGCGGCCGGGTGCAATCTCCGTAGGCTCGACGGCGATGTTCAAAGGTTCGGCGCCGGCGGCACGGCGCACCTGGAGCGTCACCTTCTTGCCGCCCTTGTCGCGGAAGGAGCCGATCTGCTCGAAAGGCGCGCCGTCGGCGGAGATGATCTCATCGCCTGCGAGCAGGCCGGCGCGGGCAGCCGGCATGTCGGGGAACACCGCGGTGATGAAAGTCTTGCCGTCGATCTGGCGGGTGAACATTCCGACGCCGGTGTAACGCACACGCTCACCGGAGAAGTGCTTCGGAATTTCCCGGCGGAGGGGATAGCGGAAGATATCGACGAGCTCGTAATAGGCGGTTTCGTCCTTGGTGTAGTGGTGGGTGTGGGAGGCACCGAGTTCGCCGAGGAGTGCATTGATCGCAGCCGAGCGCTCCGCATCGTTCTTCGCGGCGGCATAGGCGGGGCGGTGCCTGTCGCCCATCGCTTCCCAGTCGAGGCCCTTCATCTTCGGATCGTAGAAGCGGTCGCGCGCAATGCGCCACACCTCATCGTAGACGGCCGTCGTTTCGTCCGGCTTGCGCTCGAACGCGCGCGCTTCGGTCAGCAGTGCTGGCATCATCTGCGCGCCGGCCATGGCGACGGCCAGAGCCCCGGAACGGACGAAAGCGGACGCACCCATGTGATGTCCTCGTGTTGGCGATCGATGCCACCTATGTAGGATTCGAATTCGGCGATGGGAGGACGATAGCGCCGGGGATGTGGCGCCGGCGGCTTACAAATCAGCAATCTTTGAACATCGAGGTCACGCACAGCCACGTGTTGTGCACGTTGCGCCGCGCGATCTCGAGCGCGCCGACCTCATAGGTGGATTCCCCGTTTCCGCTCACCACGCGCTGATAGTCGGTGAGGGTGACCGTGCGCGAGGGGCCCTTGCAGGTCCCGCCTTCCGGCACCTCCACGCGCTGACACTTGCCGTGCTCACCCTGCTTCGCCAGCACCTTGGCGCAGATCTCCCGCTCGATATCATCTCCGAGGTCGAACCTCGTCGAAGGCCGTTCGACGTTGCAGCGATAAGATGCCGCCGGCTCCTCGCAGACGAGGCACAGCTCGCTGCTGCGCACGCCCGGAGCGAAGGCGGCCGCGGAAAGGATGCAGAATGAGGCGATGGGTATGGCGCGACGCATATCCGCTACTCTAAGCAGGTGCTGCTCTGAGACCCCGTGTTTCAATTCGCCCGCTGCGCGGACGCTAGCCCCATCGGCTAACCGTGTGAAGGGGAAAAGCTTTTCGGGTCGATTATTGCGGCGACGCAACATCATGTGATGGGTCAGCTCGGCTCGACTGGCCCGGGAAGCAGATACCGAGCGAGGGATGCGTAGAGGCCATCGCACGCGGAAAACCTTTGGGTCGAAAGGGCTCGTCTCTTCGCCGATCGCACCATGGCGGTGGCCATCATGCGGAGGCGCGCCCCGGGGTTGATGGCGCCGGACACGGCGCCCGATCAGTGCCGCGTGGAGAAGATCATCGCGCCATGCTTGAGGCCGGTGTCTTGCGGCATTTATCGGAGCGGCGCCGCGGCGTGGCGGGCCGGCGGTGGACCATCTTTCCCGCCCGTGATTTCGTCATGAGCTTCGGACCGATGGGGCGCGAAGCGATCCTGGCTTAAGATGGCGGCTAAGATCGCCGCCCGACTTGACGGGCGGAGCAAAGCAGCGCAGGAACAAACCATGACCGAACGGCTCGTTTCCAGCGCCAAGCGCGATTCCGACGCGACCGAGGCCTCGCTGCGCCCGCAGGCGCTGGCCGAGTTCATCGGCCAGGAGCAGGCGCGCGCGAACCTCAGCGTATTCATCCAGGCGGCGCGGGACCGGGGCGAGGCGCTGGACCATGTGCTGTTCGCCGGGCCGCCGGGCCTCGGCAAGACGACGCTGGCGCAGATCATGGCCAAGGAGTTGGGGGTTGGCTTCCGCGCCACCTCGGGCCCTGTGATCGCAAAGGCGGGAGATCTCGCCGCGCTGCTGACTAACCTCGAAGACCGCGACGTCCTCTTCATCGACGAGATCCATCGCCTCAGCCCGGCCGTGGAGGAGATCCTCTATCCCGCGCTCGAGGACTTCCAGCTCGATCTCATCATTGGCGAAGGGCCCGCGGCGCGCTCGGTGCGCATCGACCTCGCCAAGTTCACATTGGTGGGTGCCACGACGCGGCTCGGCCTGTTGACCACGCCGCTGCGCGATCGATTCGGTATTCCGGTGCGGCTCAATTTCTACAGCGTCGAGGAACTGGAGCGCGTGGTGACACGCGGCGCACGAGTGCTGGGTGCGCCCATCGGTCCGGATGGCGCGCACGAGATTGCACGCCGGGCGAGGGGCACACCGCGCATCGCCGGCCGTCTGCTCCGGCGTGTGCGCGACTTTGCATCCGTGGCCGCCGCCCCCATCATCGACGCCAAGCTCGCGGACAAGGCCCTCAATGCGCTCGAGGTGGATGCCGAGGGGCTCGATGCTCTCGACCGGCGCTATCTTTCCTGCATCGCGCGCACGCACGACGGTGGGCCGGTCGGCATCGAAACGATCGCCGCGGCGCTTTCCGAGCCGCGCGATGCGCTGGAGGAAATCGTCGAGCCGTATCTGCTGCAGCAGGGCTTCATCAGCCGCACGCCGCGCGGGCGGATCGTGACCCTCAAGGCCTACAAGCACCTCGGGATGTCCGGGCCGCAGCGCGCCTCGGCGCCGCAAGGGGTGCTGTTCGATGTCCCGGATGTGGACACCGGCGGGGATGACGAGGGTCAACTCGGGACAGGTTAGGAACGCTGCTGGTTCGCGTCGCAGCCGCTATGCCGCAGTGGCGGTCAATTTTTGGCACAACTCTTGCGGTCATATCTGCATCCGAATTGCACCGACCTAACCCTTCACGAGCGCATCAGCGGAAATTCCAGTGATCACCCGCAGGCAACTTCTACAGGGCGCCAGCGTCGCCGGCGTGGCTGGTTTCGGCCTTGGCGGCTATGCCTTGGCCGAGCCGTTCGGCACCACCGTCAGCCGCTATAGCCTCACCCCGCCCCGGTGGCCGCAGGGCCTGTCGCTGCGCGTTGCGGTGCTCAGCGATCTGCACGCATGCAAGCCGTGGATGACGGCCGAGCGCATACAGGGCATCGTTGCGCAGGTGAACTCGCTGCGGCCCGACTGCGTCATGCTGCTTGGCGACTTCGTCGCCGGTCATTCCATCTCGCGATTCTCCGAGCCCGTCCCGCACCGCGAATGGGCGGATGCGCTGGGCGGGCTCAAGGCGCCGCTCGGCGTCCATGCGGTGCTCGGCAATCATGACTGGTGGGAAGACGACGTCGTGCAGGAGCGGGAAGGCGGCCCGACGAAGGCCGGCATCGCGCTGCAGGAAGCAGGCATAACGCTGCACGAGAATACGTGCCTGCGTCTGACGAAGGACGGGCGCGCGTTCTGGCTCGCCGGCCTCGGCGACCAGTGGGCCTTTCCGCGCGCGGGGCGCATGGTGTTCAAGGGCGTCGACAACCTGGCAGCGACGCTCGAAGAAGCAAACGACGATGCGCCGCTCATTCTCATGGTGCACGAGCCGGACATCTTCGCGGGCATGCCCGATCGCGTTTCGCTCACGCTCGCCGGTCATACGCATGGCGGTCAGGTGCGCCTCTTCGGCTACGCGCCGGTCGTGCCCTCGAAGTTCGGCTCGCGCTATGTCTACGGGCACGTGGTCGAGCGCAATCGCAATCTCATCGTGTCCGGTGGCCTGGGCTGCAGCGGCATTCCCGTGCGTTTTGGCGCGCCGCCGGAGATCGTGCTGATCGACCTCGGCGTTTGATCTTGCGCGTGACAGGCGCAGCGCATTCGGTTTAGCTCGCGCGATGACAGACACATCCGTCAATCCATCCGCCAATTCGTGGCCCGATCTTGCCGGGCGTCTCGTCGAGATCGATGGCGAGCGTGCGCACGTTCTTCCCGTGCGCGTCTATTTCGAGGACACGGATTTTTCCGGCCTCGTCTATCACGCCAGCTACGTGCGCTGGTGTGAGCGCGGGCGATCCGATTTCCTGCGGTTGCTGGGTGGCGATCATCGCCGTCTCATCGACGGGTCGGACGGGACGGAGCCTGCCGCATTCGTCGTGCGCCGTATGACGTTCGATTATCTGAAGCCGGCGCGTATCGACGAGCTACTCGAGGTCGTGACGCGCGTAAAGGCTGTCGGCGCGGCCAGTCTCACGCTGTCGCAAACCGTCATGCGCGGGGCGCTGGCGCTCGTCGAAGCGGAGGTGACGGTGGTGCTGATCTCCGTCTCGGGCAAACCGCTGCGCATATCGAGCGCGCTCCGCGAGGCGTTCGGAGCGACTTAGCCGGGTGCTGAGTCGCGGCTTCGCCGGGAGCCGAGTCGCGGCTCAGTTGCGGGTTGGGTCGCTACCCTCCGCGGGCATTCTCCGGGCGCCAATGTGCAAAAAACGCTTGATTTTGGCCCTTATCCCGCATATTCGCGCTCGGCCCACGGCACATTGTGCGTGCATCCCGTGTAGTATCCCTCCGGCTGAACGATTCTCGTAAGGAAACAACCGATGGCTGA
>Ga0182749_1002867_pt1 | contig 12282 bp, 9 predicted proteins | sample eDN3rd37CKraftMG_FD_128875 | JGI IMG/M metagenome (GOLD analysis project Ga0182749, IMG submission 128875) | Enriched Miracle-Growth compost microbial communities from Emeryville, California, USA - eDNA 3rd pass 37_C Kraft MG (version 2) (version 2) ...
CAGAAGGGCAGCAGGAAGAACAGGGTGCCGAAGATCTCGATCCAGATCTGGGTGCGGCGGGAACAGCGGCTGTAGATGAGGTCGACCTTGACGTGCTCGCCTCGCAGCAGGGTGTAGCCGGCGGCCAGCAGGAAAACGGCGGAGAACAGGTACCATTGCAGCTCCAGCCAGGCATTGGAGCTGATCGAGAAAGCCTTGCGGAGGATGGCGTTGCCGGCGCTGATCAGGATGGCGGCCAGGACGAGCCAGGACACGACCCGCCCGATCCAGCCGTTGACGGTATCGATAGCGCGGCTGGCGCCCAGCAAGACTCCCATGTGACCTCCCCCGGTCTCGTCTCTTTCCGCGTTGCGGATTGGATCGCTACAATTCGCTGTTGCGAAATATCAGTTTTCACCGGCGAGACCAACCGGCGATTGGCCCGATCGCCCGCCTGATGAATGGAGCGTCATCCCGTGCGCGCTGCGGCGCGAAGTGCCGCGGCGCAGACACGGGATCTCGCCGGTCCCGGAGAAGATCCCGGGTCTGCAGCGCACCACTTCGTGCTGCGCCGCGCCCGGGATGACGGCAGTGCTTGGAAAAGGGCCGGCTCAGCCGTCCTGGTCGAGCGTCGTCCAGCCGCTGTCGGTCAGCGCCTCAAGCGGCTGGAAGCGCGCCTTGTAGGCCATCTTGTGGCTCTGCGCGATCCAGTAGCCGAGATAGACGTGGTCGAGGCCGTTCTGGCGGGCCTCCTCGACCAGAGCCATGATCACATAGGTGCCGAGGCTGCGCTGCGGCACGTCGGGATCGTAGAAGCTGTAGACGGCGGACAGCCCGTCCTCCAGCACATCGACCAGGGCGGCGGCGCGCAGCGCGCCGGTCGGGTCGCGGAACTCGATCAGCGCGGCGCTGCCGCTGCCTTCCTCGACCATGCTGGCGTAGTCGGCCCGCGACATCCGCGCCATGTCGCTGTCGCCATGCCGGTGCCGCTGATAACGCAGGAAGAGGGCGTATTGCTCGTCGGTGCCGATCGGCAGCGCCGTCCGGCGGACGAGGTCGAGATTGGCGGCCCAGGCGCGGCGCATGCTGCGGCCGGGGGCGAAGCGCGCCACCGGGATGCGCACCGGCACGCAGGCGCGGCAGCCGGGGCAGACCGGCCGGTAGACGATGTCGTGGCTGCGCCGGAACCCGGCCTGGGAGAGGGTGGTGTTCAGCGCCCGGGCATCGCCGCCATTGAGCCGGGTGAACAGCTTGCGCTCGACGCGGCCGGCGATGTAGGGGCAGGGCAGGGGGCCCGACCGGTAGAAATGCTGCAAGCGACCGAGCGTGCCGTCGATGACGGACATCAATGGCTCCTGGGGCGAGGCTCCGACCTCATGCCTATACTGCACCACAGTGCTGGACCGTCGGCAAGCGACTCGGAAGGCGCTGCCGGCGTTACGCCGTTATGACGAAGTAGCGGATCGGAGCGGACATGCGCGTCGTCCTCGTCGGCAGCACGGGATTCCTGGGCCGGGCCATCCAGGCGGCGCTGGAGCGGCGCGGCGACGCGGTGATTCCGCTGCGGCGGGACGAGGGTTTCGACCTGGAGCGGCCCGTCTCCTTGACCGCTGCCGTTTCCCGGCTGGCCGGGGCGGACGGTCTGGTGATCGCCGCCGGAGACCTGGGCGGGACTGCCGGGCGTTCCGCCCGGCTGGCCGAGGGTGTGATCGCGCTTCTCGGCCAGGCCGCGGCCGCGGGCGTCCGGAAGCTGGTGCTGATCTCCAGCATCGGCGCGGATCCCGCGGCGCCGGTCCCGTCCCTGCGGGCCAAGGCGGCGCAGGAGGCGGCGCTGCTCGACCACCGGCGCCGCGATCCCGGGCTGGACTGGGTGGTGGTCCGGCCGTCGCTGGTCTGCGGCCCCGGCGGAGCGAGCGTCCGGCTGTTCGCAGGGCTCGCGACCTTGCCGCTGCGTCCGCGCATCCGGTCCGGTCCCCTCCGCCCTATTCATGTCGGCGACCTCGCCGCGGCAGTGGCCGCGCTGCTCTCCGGATTGCGGTCGGAGGAGGCGGTGATCGAGGCCTGCGGTCCTGACCGCGTCGACCTGGAGGGCTATCTGCGGGCTTTCGAGGACGACGGCTACCGGGCTCTGGCGGTGCCGGTCCCTGATGGGCTGGTGCGGCTGGGCTTCCGGCTGGCCGGCCGGCTCGGCCTGCCGCCGGCGGGCGAGGGGCTGTACCGGCTCCTGCAGGCCGGAGCCGACGGCGATCCCGACGCTCTGGTCCGGGCCGCCGGGATCCGGCCGAGGCCGCTGCAGCAAGCGGCCCGCGGCCTGATGCCGGCCTCGCCGGCGCTGCGCCGGCTTCTCGTCCTCGGCCTGGCGCCCTTCTGGATCTGGTCCGGATTGTGCTCAGTCATCTTCTGGCCGATCGGCGAGAGCGCCGAGATGGCGCGGCAGGCCGGGGTGCCCGACAGCCTGGCCCTCGCCTCGGTCTATGCCGGCGGGCTCCTCGACATCGTTGTCGGCGTGGCGCTGGTGCCGCGGGCGACGCAATATGCGGCCGCCCTCGCCGCCGCCGCGGTGACGGTCGCCTATGTCGTGATCATGACCATGGGCGCGCCGCTTCTGTGGCTGCATCCGCTCGGGCCAGCCGCCAAGGGGCTGCCGCTCGCGGTCGCGGCGCTCGGCCTGGCGATGCTGGCCAAGGCGGAGCCTGCCCGTCCGAAGAAGGTCTAGGCCCGATGGACCTCTACACGGTCATCAAATATGTGCATGTGATCAGCTCGACGATCCTGTTCGGGACCGGCCTCGGCACGGCGTTCCAGATGTGGGCCGCGCATCGCCGCGGCAACGTGCGCGCCATCGCCGTGGTGGCGCGCAACGTCGTCCGCGCCGACTGGCTCTTCACCACGCCGGCGGTGATCGTGCAGCCGCTGTCCGGGGCGGCGATGATGCATCTGGCCGGGTTCCGCCCGACCGACGGCTGGCTGGCGCTGTCGCTCGGGCTCTACGTCTTCACCGGCGCCTGCTGGCTGCCGGTGGTCTGGCTGCAGATTAGGGCGGCGCGGCTGGCGGAGCGGGCGGCCGATGCCGGGCAGCCGCTGCCGGAGACTTATTTCCGCTTCTTCCGGCTATGGTTCTTCCTCGGCTGGCCCGCCTTCATCGCCGTGCTGGCGATCTTCTGGCTGATGCTGGCCAAGCCGTTCTGACCCCCGGCAAAAGAAGGCCCCGCCGGAGCGGGGCCGAGGTCATCCAGTGGTGTCGGGAGCGAGTCCCGAACCTATGACGATCGCCGGCGACATCCTATTCCGGCAAAAATGGACGACGGCGCGGGCTCCCCAGCTTCACGCCCCGACATCGCTCAGCAGCTTGGCCGGATATCCCGACTCCATCAGCTTGCCGATGATGACGTCGACATGGGCGCGGTCGCGGGTCTCGACCACCACGTCGATATCGGCCCGCTTCACCGGGATCTGGAAGAACAGGCGCTGGTGGTAGGTCTCGATGATGTTGCCGCCGGTGGCGCCGATGATGCCGGCGATGGTGCTCAGCACCCCCGGCACGTCCTCGATCTCGATCCGCAGGCGGGCGATCTGGCCGTTGCGCACCAGGCCGCGCATCAGGATCGACGCCAGGATGCGCGGGTCGATGTTGCCGCCGCAGACCACGACGCCGACCCGCCGGCCGGCGAAGCGCTCCGGATTCGCCAGGATGCCGGCGACGCCGGCGGCGCCCGCGCCCTCGGCCACCAGCTTCTGCTGCGTCATCAGCTGGTGCACGCCCTGCTCCAGCACCGTCTCCTCGACCGTGACGATGTCGTCGACCAGCGCGGCGATGATCTGGCGGGTCAGCACGCCCGGGCTCTTCACCGCGATGCCCTCGGCGATGGTGGCGCCGCCATAGACGCCGGTGCGGCCTGCGACGGCGTCGCTCATCGAGGCGTAGAGCGCGGCCTCGACCCCGGTGATCCGGATCGACGGCTTGATCGACCGGGCGGCGATGGCGACGCCGGAGATCAGCCCGCCGCCGCCGATCGGCACCACCAGGTCGTCCAGGTCGGGGACGTCGGCCAGGATCTCCAGCCCGGCCGTGCCCTGGCCGGCGATGATGTAGGGATCGTCATAGGGATGGATCAGGGTCAGACCTTCCTCGTCCACCAGCCTGCGGGCATGGCCCATGCTGTCGTCCAGGGTCTGGCCCACCAGCACCACCCGGGCGCCGTAGCCCTCGGTCTTCGCCACCTTGGTGAAAGGGGTGAAGGTCGGCATGACGATGGTCGAGGGGATGCCGAGGCGGGTGGCATGGTACGCGACGCCCTGGGCATGGTTGCCGGCCGACATGGCGACCACGCCGCGCTTGCGCTCCGCCTTGCCGAGCGAGCGCAGCTTGTTGTAGGCGCCGCGGTCCTTGAACGAGCCGGTGCGCTGCAGCGTCTCCAGCTTCAGGAACAGCTCGCATCCCAGGATGCCGGACAGCTGCGGCGCCGGGATGATCGGCGTCCGGGCGACCTGGCCCTCCAGGGCGACGGCGGCGGCGCGGATGTCGTCGATGGTGACCGGCAGCGGGGCGGAGCTCATCTGGGGGTTCCGGAATTGTTATCGGCTCGGCTGCAGGGTCGTCAGCGACGCCCCGGCGGCGGCGAGATCAGCCTCGCCACCGGACAACGTCAAGGTCCTTCCGTCTCGCCAATCCGCGACCAGGTCCCCCCAATGCGGCGACAGCGGATTGCCGGACTGGCCGGTGGCGATCATGAAGCGCGACCGGCTGCGGTCCGCCAAATCGTAGACGGCACGATAGCCGGCGCCGTGCAGGTCGGCATAGGGCGTCTCGTCGTCATCGATCGAGGTGGCGGCGCGGTTCAGCGTATAGGGGCCGCCGTCGGTCGGAACCGCGAGCGAGATCAGGCCGGAGACCACCGGCACCCGCGACAGCACCTGCGCCTCAAGCGGCGCGACGTGCTCGTCGCCCCAGCGCCAGGCGGTCATGTCGGCGCCGTGGCGCCGCGTCAGGCCGTCCAACGCCTCGCCGAGGGTCCGGCGCAGCAGCGCGCTGCAGTCGGTCGGGGGCGCCGACGGGTCGCCGCACCAGGACGGGTCATGGGCCAGGATCCCGGCCAGCACCGACGGATGCATCCCGAAATAGTCCTCGGCCAGGGGCCCGAGCGGCGGATCGAATACGGCATGGGCGAAGCGGCGCAGCCATTCCATGTACACGAGCGGCTCCGGCCGGTTGCGGTCCATATGCAGGTCCCAGCCGCGCAACAGCGCCAGGGCCTTGGCCATGCGGTCGTCCGCCGGCTCGATGGCCGTCATCAGCGGCAGCAGCTCGCGCGCTTCCGGGGTCAGGGTGTCGGCCTGCATCGCCAAGCTGCGCCGGACCGTGTTCGGCCCCTCGGCGTCCAGCAGCTCGGCGATCCGGCGGGCGCGGTACGGCTCGTCGTAGCCGTCGCCGAGATAGTGCGGATAGCGCGGCCCGACCACCGGGTTGTTGGCGTTGGCGATGGCGCCGCCGGGCGGGTTCAGGGCCTGGGGCAAGGCCTCGAACGGGATCGTCCCGGTCCAGTCCTCGGCACCCGAGGCGCCGTCGGCCGGCAGCTGGCCGCGGCCGGAGCGGCGGATCGGGATCGCGCCGGGGACGAGGAAGCCGATGTTCCCGTCGACATCGGCATAGGCGACGTTCTGGATCGGCACGCGGTAGGACCGCATCGCTGTCAGGAACTCTTCCCAGGTGCCGGCGCGGTTCAGCCGGTAAAGGGCGTCGGCCGAGGTGTCGCCGGGCTCCAGGGCGGTGAAGGCGAGGGCGGCGGCCTTGCCCGTGCCGGCCAGCTGCGCCAGCCCGGGGTCGAGATCGGACAGCACCGGGCCGTGCCGGGTGCTGCGGATCGTCAGCGTCGCGGGCTTGCCGCCAGACACGGCGATGGTCTCGGTCCGGGTCTCGAAGGCGGCGCTGCCGTCCGGGGTCCGGTAGCGGCCCGGGTCGGCCGGATCGACCGTCTCCAGGAACAGGTCCTGGACATCCGCCCCGGTGGTGGTGAACCCCCAGGCGATCCGCCGGTTCTGGCCGAGGATGGTGAACGGCACGCCGGGCACGGTGGCGCCGGCGACCGACAGGGTCGGAGTCTCGATCCGGGCCAGGTACCACAGGATCGGCGCGTTCAGGCCGAGATGCGGGTCGTTGGCCAGGATCGGCGCGCCGGTGTCGGTGCGGCTGGGCCCGACCACCCACTCGTTCGACGCGGTGCGGGGGCCGAGCGGCGGCGGCAGCCCTTCGGCCAGCCGGGTCAGCATCGGCGCGGCCTCGCCGAGCGAGGCGAGGGTGGAAGGCGGCACGGCGCCGAGATCCGGGAACAGGGTGCGGGCGCGGTCCGGCCCCAGCCGCGCGATCACCTGGGCGCGCAGGATCTCGTCCCGGTAATTGGCCGAGAGCTGCAGCGCCATCAGCTTGCTCCAGACCAGCGTGTCGGCGGGGCGCCACGGCTCGGGCCGGGTGCGGAGGAGATAGAATTCCGGCGGCAGCGCCCCGGCATGGCCGCCGATCCAGGCATTGACCCCGGCGGCATAGCGTTCGAACGCCGCGCGGGTCTCTGGGGCGAGGGCCGCGACATCCGCCTCGGCCAGGTGGTAGAGGCCGAGCGTGCGGATGAACTTGTCGGTTCGCAGCCCGGCCTCGCCCACCAGCTCGGCCAGCCGGCCGGCGCCGACCCGGCGCTGCAGCTCCATCTGCCACAGCCGGTCCTGGGCGTGCAGCCAGCCGAGGGCGAAATAGGCGTCGCCGTCGTTCTCGGCGAAGATGGTCGGGATGCCGTGCTGGTCGCGGTAGATCCGGACCGGGGCGGAGAGGCCGTCGAGCGTAACGGTGCCCGCCTCCGACGGCACGCCGGTGCGCAGCCACCACAGCCCGGCGCCGGCCAGCACCAGGAGCAGCAGCAGGAGGCAGGCCAGCGCGATCGCGCCGCGGCGAAGCCATCTCATCGGTCGTTCTCCGTGCCGCTTCGGGATCGGTTCTGCGGCGCAGCTGTTATAATAATCTGTCCGAGGCGGGGCGAGACGCCATCGAGGCGCGGGGTCGATTCGGCGCAGGGGATGCGCTCGGGTCGATTTTCAATCCCCGCAAGCCGGGGGCTAGCCAAGCGGCCGGCACTGACGAGATGATGCGAAGATGCCGCGTCCGGCGGCTCTGCAGGAGCGATCGATGGAATCCTTCGCCGACGCCCTCGCCATGGTCACCGCCCTCCGCCCGGAGGAGCCGGTCTACTGCCTGCGCCCCCGGGTGCTGCGCGAGGCGGCGGCGCACTTCATGCGGCAGTTCCCCGGCACGGTGATGTATGCGGTCAAGTGCAACGACCACCCGGCGGTGCTGGCCGGGCTGCACGCCGGGGGACTGCGCCACTTCGACGTCGCGTCGCTGCGCGAGATCGAGATCGCCGCGGCGCTGCCCGATGCCGTCCTGCACTACATGCATCCGGTGAAGAATCGCCAGGCGGTGGAACTGGCCTATCGCCGCTACGGCATCCGCAGCTTCGCCCTCGATCACGAGGAGGAGCTGGACAAGATCCTGTCGGCGACCGGCGGGGCGCGCGACCTGACGCTGGTGCTGCGCGTCGACATGCCCCGCTTCCATTCGGTCTGCGACCTCAGCGGCAAGTTCGGGGCCGAGGTCGAGGCCGCACCGGCGCTGCTGCGCCGCATCGTCGCCAGCGGCAACCGCGCCGGCCTGACCTTTCATGTCGGCTCGCAATGCCTCGACCCCGGCGCCTATGAGAGCGCGCTCGGCATCTGCGGCGGCATCCTGGCCCGGGCCGGGGTTCCGGTGCCGGTGATCGATGTCGGCGGCGGCTTCCCGACCTCCTATGTCGGCACCGAACCGCCGCCGCTTCCCGCCTTCGTCGCCGCGATCCGCGCCGGTTTGGCGAAGCTGCCCGACGACCCCGATCGCGCCGCGTTCTGCGAGCCGGGGCGGGCGCTGGTGGCCGAGGCCTGCTCGCTGGTGGTGAAGGTCGAGTTCCGGCGCGGCCACCGCCTGTACCTCAACGACGGCGCCTATGGCAGCTTGGCCGACATGAAGCTGTTCGGCACGGTCTACCCGGTCCGGCTGCTGCGGCCGGGCGGCGCCGGCGGGCCAGCGGCCAGCTTCGCCCTGTTCGGCCCGACGTGCGACAGCTACGACAGCCTGCCCGGCCGCGCGCCGCTGCCGGAGGATGTGCGCGAAGGCGACTGGATCGAGTTCGGCCAGATCGGCGCCTATTCCAACGTGCTGCAGACCCGGTTCAACGGCTTCGAGGCCCGGCGCTTCGTGGCGGTCGATGACGCGGCCCTGCGCCCGGCCAGCGCCCGGGCGGCCTGAGATGGAGCCGGTCGGACATCGGTTCCTCGGGCTCGGTCTCGGCGGCTTCCACCGCCTGGCCTACGTCTCCTGGGGTTCGGACCGGTCGCGGCCGCCCGTCCTGTGCGTGCACGGGCTGACCCGCAACGGCCGGGACTTCGATTGGCTGGCCGCCGAGCTGGCCTGGTCCGGCCGGACCGTGATCTGCCCGGACGTGGTGGGGCGCGGCCGCAGCGGCTGGCTCTCCAACCCCGCCCTCTACGGCTATCCGCAATACCTGGCCGACGCCGCGGCGCTGATCGCCCGGCTCGACGTGCCGGAGGTCGACTGGGTCGGCACCTCGATGGGCGGTCTGATCGGCATGATGCTGGCGGCCCAGCCGAACACGCCGATACGCCGGCTGGTCCTGAACGATGTCGGTCCATTCATTCCGCAGGCGGCGCTGCAGCGGATCGGGTCCTATGTCGGTCAGGACCCGGTCTTCGCCGATCTCGGCGGGCTCGAAGCCTATCTGCGGCGGGTGCATGCGCCCTTCGGAGCGCTGACGGACGGGCAATGGCGGCATCTCGCGACGCACAGCGCCCGGCAGCGGGAAGACGGCACGCTCGGCCTGGCCTACGACCCCGGAATCGCCGCCGCCTTTGCCGGCCCGCTCGCCGATGTCGATCTGTGGATGCTCTGGGACCAGATCCGCTGCCCGGTGCTGGTGGTGCGGGGCGCGGAGTCGGACCTGCTCACGGCCGAGACCGCGGATCGCATGGCGGCACGGCCGCAGACGACGCTGCTCACCATCCCAGGTTGCGGCCACGCTCCGGCGCTGATGGCGGCGGATCAGACCGGCCCGATCCGCGACTGGCTGGGGGCGGCCTGAAGGCGGCGTCGTCCTGGTTTCGCTTGACTCGATCGTTCTCTTTTTGTTCTAATGCGGCATGCTCAGTGCCGTTGTTGGAAGTCCTCCGCCGTCATTGCGAGGAGGCGAAGCCGACGAAGCAATCCAGGGGCGGGTGCGTGTGGCCCCTGGATTGCTTCGCTGCACTCGCAATGACGATATCGGGAGATCCGGAAAAGCCTGGTCGAGACGGGCCTCAGCCCAGCAGCTCGGCGGCGTCGATCGCGCCGTAGGTCAGCACGCCCGCGGTGCCGGCGCGCTTGAACGCGGTCAGCACCTCGATCAGCGCCTTCGGATAGTCCAGCCAGCCGTTCTGCGCCGCCGCCTTCAGCATCGCGAATTCGCCGCTGACCTGATAGGCGAAGGTCGGCACGCCGAAGCCGTCGCGCACCCGGCGGATGACGTCGAGATAAGGCAGGCCCGGCTTCACCATCACCATGTCGGCGCCCTCACGCAGGTCCAGCTCGACCTCGCGCATCGCCTCGTCGCTATTGCCGGAATCCATCTGATAGGTCTTCTTGTCGCCGACCAGCACGCCGGTCGAGCCGACGGCGTCGCGGAACGGGCCGTAGAAGGCCGAGGCGTATTTCGCCGAATAGGCCATGATCTTGACGTCCTGCCGCCCGGCGCCGTCCAGCGCCGACCGGATCGCGCCGATGCGGCCGTCCATCATGTCGGATGGCGCCACGATGTCGGCGCCAGCTTCGGCCTGGACCACCGCCTGGCGGACCAGGATCTCGATCGTCTCGTCATTGAGGATGCGGCCGTCGCGGACCACGCCGTCATGGCCGTGGCTGGTGAACGGGTCGAGCGCGACATCGACCATCACGCCGAGATCCGGAACCGCCGCCTTGATCGCGGCGACGGCGCGGCAGACCAGGTTGCCGGCCCGGCACGCCTCGGCGCCGTCCTCGCTGCGCAGGGCACGGTCGATCATCGGGAACAGCGCCACGGCCGGGATGCCGAGGTCGCGGGCGCGGCGGCAGGCCTCGACCGCGCTCGGCAGGTCGAAGCGGTCGACCCCCGGCAGCGATTCGACCGGCTGCCGGCGGTCGCCCTCGACGACGAAGAGCGGCCAGATCAGGTCGGCCGGGCTCAGCCGGTTCTCGGCCACCAGCTCGCGGATCCAGCCATCGGTGCGCAGGCGTCGCATCCGCGTGGTCGGGTAGGCACCGGGAAAGGACAGGCGGGACATCGGCAGATCCAGAGACTAGAATGGCGCGGGCACTCTAGGACGGCCGCCCGGTCGGAAACAACATGGTGCGGCTCCCCGCCACGCGAGACCGTATGGCCCTCCGTCCGGAACCGTCCGGAGATGTTTTTTGTCGAAGCTCGAAGCATCGATCTGGCACGGATTCGCGCCGAATGTTACGCAAATTGCGTAAAATCCCTTTCCGCTCGCGATACTTTTGTTTTGAATGATTTCCTCAAAAGTGGCTTTATCGGTGGTAGAACGGCGGTCTAGATAGTACAAAGCGCCAGTGGGTCGGAGGTCTGAATGCATCATCCCTATTACCGCATGACCGCGCTGATTGAGCGGCTCCATCGCTGTTTTCTGGATGTGGTAAAGGTGGAGCTGGACCGCTTTGGCGTCCAAGACATCAACAACGTCCAGAGCCTGATTCTGTACAATATCGGCATGGACGAGCTGACGATCGGCGAATTGACCGCCCGCGGGTACTATCTGGGCTCGAACGTCTCGTACAACGTCAAGAAGATGGTCGAGAACGGATATTTGGCGCAGGAGCGGTCGCAGCACGACCGGCGCTCCACCCGGGTGCGGCTGACCAGCAAGGGGCAGGCGCTGCGGTCGAAGCTGGAGACCATGTTCAACCGCCAGGCGGATGCGCTGGAAGGCACGGGCTTGCGCGTCGGCGATGTCGAGACGCTGAACGCCACGCTGCGCCGGCTCGAGGGCTTCTGGTCCGGCAACCTCGCCTATACCACCGACCAGCCGGTGACCAGCGCGGCCTGAGGCCGCCGACCCGGCCGGTCGCAAAAAGGCGCGCCCTCGCGGGCGCGCCTTCTGCTTTGCGGCTCTGGCCGCTGCCTCAGAACGCCGCAAGGCCGGTCTGGGCCCGGCCGAGGATCAGAGCGTGCACGTCGTGCGTGCCTTCATAAGTGTTCACCGCCTCCAGGTTCATCACGTGGCGGATGACGTGGAACTCGTCGGCGATGCCGTTGCCGCCGAGCATGTCGCGGGCCTGGCGGGCGATGTCGAGCGACTTGCCACAGTTGTTGCGCTTCAGCAGGCTGATCGCCTCCGGCGCCGCCTTGCCCTCGTCCTTGAGCTGGCCGAGGCGATGGGCCGAGATCAGGCCGAGGGTGATCTCCGTCTGCATGTCGGCCAGCTTCTTCTGGATCAGCTGGTTGGCGGCCAGGGGGCGGCCGAACATCTTGCGGTCCAGCGTGTACTGCCGGGCGGTGTGCCAGCAGAACTCGGCCGCGCCGAGCGCGCCCCAGGCGATGCCGTAGCGGGCGTTGTTCAGGCAGCCGAACGGGCCCTTCAGCCCCTTGACGTTGGGCAGCAGGTTCGCTTCCGGGACGAACACCTCGTCCATCACGATCTCGCCGGTGGTCGAGGCGCGCAGCGAGAACTTGCCCTCGATCTTCGGCGACGACAGGCCCTTCATGCCGCGCTCGAGGATGAAGCCGCGGATCTCGCCGGCATCGTCCTTGGCCCAGACCACGAAGACGTCCGCGATCGGCGAGTTGGTGATCCACATCTTGGCGCCGGACAGGCTGTAGCCGCCGGAGACGCTGCGCGCCCGGGTCTTCATCGAGCCGGGGTCGGAGCCGGCATCGGGCTCGGTCAGGCCGAAGCAGCCGACGATCTCGCCGGTGGCCAGGCGGGGCAGGTACTTCTGGCGCTGCTCCTCCGTGCCATAGGCCCAGATCGGGTGCATCACCAAGCTCGACTGCACCGACATGGCGGAGCGGTAGCCGCTGTCGACGCGCTCGACCTCGCGCGCGATCAGGCCGTAGCAGACATAGTTCACGCCGGCGCAGCCATAGCCGTCGATGGTCGAGCCGAGGAAGCCGAGCTCGCCCATCTCGTTCATGATCTCGCGATGGAAGATCTCGTGCCGGTTGGCCTCGCGCACGCGCGGCA
>Ga0182749_1002869_pt1 | contig 12279 bp, 8 predicted proteins | sample eDN3rd37CKraftMG_FD_128875 | JGI IMG/M metagenome (GOLD analysis project Ga0182749, IMG submission 128875) | Enriched Miracle-Growth compost microbial communities from Emeryville, California, USA - eDNA 3rd pass 37_C Kraft MG (version 2) (version 2) ...
ATTTGGGGTGACGTCAGGTGTGTTCATCGCAGACACGCGCCTTTGTTCTCGCGGCGCGGGTGGCGTCCGAGTTTTAGGGTGAGGGGCTTCACTTCGCCGCCTGCGACAAAGTGAAGGGAGCGGCGCGCCAGGATGCGCTGCCAGTCCGTTTGTGTGCGCGATCTTTCGACCGCGCCGCGCCTCCGGGCGCGCCGTTGGCGGTGTCTTCCGGCGGCCGGCCGCGCTTTTCGTCGCCCGGCATGATGTCCGGGTCATCCGTCAGCGAGCTCCTCGCGCCCGAGTCTTAGTGCCCGGGGAGCGGTTCCGGCCGCCGCCCGGGAGCGCGGCTTGCTCACCACGCGCGCGGGCACCGCGCCGCCGCGGCCGGGCTTGACCGGTCGCAGCCTCTTTCAAGTGCCCGACACGAAACGGAGCAACCGGTTCCGCGCCCTTCATGCGGGCAGGCGATTTAGGACTATAGTCAGATAGGAATATTGTCAAGACCCTTCGAGGCCCGGTTCAGAGGCGCCTCCCTCGACGTTCGACAATGGCGCGACGCGGCTCTTTGGCGCGACCGGACGATCGAACCGCGAGATTGCGATGGTCCCGCTGCGCCGGCCGGGCGGAGCGGGGATTTGCATTGTCATTCATGTCTGTTCGCCGCGCCTTGAGCGGTGGCGCGGCCTCCCGCGCCGCGTCACGTCGCGACGAACACCAGCGTGCAGTCCGCCTTTTCGAGAAGGCCGGCGGCGGTGTCGCCGAAGAACAGCTTGTCGCCGGGGCGGCGCACCACGCCGCTGACGATCAGGTTGTGCTTGCGGCGGGTTGCTTCCGCCAGGATCGCGGTCGAGGTTTCGCTGCCGCCCATCGCGGCGGTCTTCGCTTTGACGCCGTGGCTGCGGGCGATGTCGGAGACCTCCTTCAGGATCGCGCGTTCCTGCTCGGTGAGGCGGTGGCGCCGCGTGGCTTTCTTGGCGACGTCGCCGCTGCTGGTGACATAGAGGAAGGTCAGCGTGGCCTTGGTCGCGCGCGACATCACGATGGCGACCTCCGCCGCGCGGCGCGACGCGCCGGTGCCGTTGATCGGCACCAGGATGCTGAACTTGCCCTCGGGCTCCTCGCGCAGGACGCCGCGCGTGGTGACGACCGCCAGCGGCCCTTCGAAGCCCTTGGCGATCGCGGCCACCTCGGGATGGAATTCCTGGTCGTCGACCGTCATTTTTTCGAAGCCGGCGATGAGAATGTCGTAGCCCTTTTCGGCTTCCTCGGCGATCAGCTCGGTCGTCGGCGTCTCGCGCACCAGCGTGGCGATGCTCGGCGCGGTGTCGGTCTTTTCATCCTTCTTCAGCGACTTCTGCACCTGCCGTGCGGCCTCGTTGACGACGACGGTGGCGCTGTCCGGCTTCTTGTCTTCTGAGGCGTCGTCCGGCTTGGCGGCATCGCCGGTGCCGGCCGCGGTTTTTTCCCCGGCGGCGGCGGCGGCGGAGTCCCGTGCCGCCTTGCCGCTCGCCGCCGTATCGGCCGTCGTCGCGGCTGCGGCGGGAGCTTTCCCGTCGGTTTTCTCGCCGGCCTCCTTGTCGTCGGATTTTTTGTCCTCGGTCTTTTTGTCGTCGGACTTCTTGTCGCCGGCTTTGGGGCCGGTGAAATGCAGCACGGTCGCCGGCTTGCCGCGCAGGCCCGCGATCATGCCGCCGAGGCGGGCGGCGAAGCGCGCATTGCTGCTGTCGTCGACGGCGATCAGCAGCCGGTCGATGTTCGGCACGAAGCCTTTTTCCTCGAGCGCCTCGCGCTCGAGCCGGCGCTTCTCTTCCTTGCGCATCGGGATGCGCGACAGCGCCCAGCGCAGCGTCGGCGGCATCGCCATCGTGGTGAGCACCGCCATCGCGACGATCATGGTGAAGAGGTTCTGCGTCAGCGCGCCCATCGACAGGCCGACCGTCGCGATGATGACCTCGGTCGAGCCGCGGGCGTTCATGCCGCAGGCGAGCGCGAAGCCTTCGCGGCGGGTCAGGCCGCCGAGCTCGGCGCCGGTGAAAGCGCCGCCGAACTTGCCGAGGCTCGCGATCAGCACGAGGCCGGCGGTCAGCAGCGCGATCTGCGGGTCGGCGAGCACGGTGAGGTCGGCGCTGAGGCCCGCGATGCCGAAGAACACCGGGGCGAAGAAGGCGGTGGTCAGGCCGCGCAATTCGTCGTCGATATGCCGGGTCAGGATCGGAGACTGGCCGACCAGGATGCCGGCGACGAAGGCGCCGAGCACGGTGTGAACGCCGATCAGATGGGTGATCAGCGCCATCACGCCCATGATGCAGAGGATGGCGGTGATGACCGGGAACTCGCTCTCGAAATGGTCGTTCACCCAGCGGATCACGAAGAACACGATGCGCCGGCCGATGGTGAAGCTGGCGACGAGAAAGATCACGGTGCCGATCACGCCCTGGGCGATCGACAGGGGATCGACCGAGCCGTGCAGCGCGATCGAGAAGATGATCGAGACGATGATCCAGCCGATGCTGTCGTCGATGATCGCGGAGGCGATGATCACCTGGCCGACCACCCGGCGCATGAAGTTCATCTCGCGCACCACCATCGCCACGATCTTCACCGAGGCGATCGACAGGGCGGTGCCGAGGAACAGCGCGGTGATCAGCCGCTTGTCCGGCGCGGGAAGCATGTTGTCCGGCAGGAACATGCCGAGCGTCACGCCGCAGGCGAACGGCACCACGATGCCCATCGCGGAGGCGTAGAACGAGGCGCGGCCGGTCTGGCGGACCAGCTTGAGGTCGGTCTCCATGCCGGTGAGCAGCAGCAGCAGCAGGACGCCGAATTGCGAGATCGCGTCGATCATCGCCTTCTGCTCCGGCGTGCGCGGGAACAGCATGTGCTGGAGGTCCGGCAGCAGCGCGCCGAACAGCGAGGGGCCGAGGATCAGCCCGGCGATCAGCTGGCCCATCACCGCGGGCTGGCCGAGCCGCAGCATGAATTCGCCGAGCAGCCGGCCGACGATCATCAGGACGACGATCTGGGCGATGAAGACGACTTCCGAGGGGGCCTTGCCGCCGCCGGCGGCGGCAACGGCGGTTGCCGGCCACAGCAGGGCCGCCAGCGCGAAAACGGTCAGCAGTGCGGCGCCGCGGCGAGGCGAGGGCGTCAAAGTCAGGTGTCCCGAACGAACCGGATCACTGAAACAAACCGGAGGCTTGTCCGGTTCCGCTCAGGATTAACATGGGCGCCATGCTCACGACACCACGTTGCCGCGCCCTGCCACGACGGAATCGCGGCGCGGGTGTCGTGCTGTGGACAAATCGGCGGAAAACCGGCGCGTCAGATCGCGACCGCGCTGATGGCGGGGCGCCGGTTGCCCGGACCGCGCCAGGGCAGCGGCCGGCCGTAGCGGTCGGTGCGCTGCACGGGAATTTCGTCATCGAGCCAGAGCATGTCGATCATCGCCTTGAGCGCGGCCTTGGGGCTCGGCGTGTCGCCGCCGCTGTGCAGGATCGCGGCGAGCAGCGAGGGATCGGAACTGAGCGCGCGGGCCTCCATGGTGTCGAGGATTTCCGCGAGCACGTAGCGGCCGTCCTTGAGCACGAGCTTGTCGCGGTCGGCCAGCACGCGCTCGATGCGCTGCTTCAGCACCATCGGCGAATAGGGCTTGGCCAGCACCGAATTGGCGCCGTGGCGGATCGCCTCCTCGACGAAGCTCTTGGTCGGGTCGGCGACGGTGACGATGATCGGCGTGAAGCAGAGCGGCACGATGGCCGGATCGCGCAACCCGTAGATCAGCCGCAGGCAGGAGATGTTCAGCGGCAGGTCGGCGTCGACCATGATGAGGCCGCTCGGCTCCGCCATCATGTCGCTCAGCGCCTCGATCGGGTGATCGTAGGCGCGGGTGCGCCGCACGCCGATCTGCGACAGCATGGTGCGCGTCAGCGAGAGCTGGAACTTCGAGGCGTCGACGACGACGACTTCGAGCGCGCCGGTATTGGCGAAGGACCACATGACCAGCGCATGAGACACCAGTCGCGTAAACAACAACTAAAGGTTGCAGTTTGATAAAATGCGCGCTCGATCCGCTTTGCCAATCCGGATGGAGGCCGGATGGAGGCCGGATGGAGGAGAGGCTCGCGCGCTATTTTCTTGAGGGCATGATCTTTTCCGAAAACCGGTACCCACTTTTCGGGATCATGCCCTTACTCGTAGCGCGTCCAGCCGGCGGGCATCAGCCGCTCCTGCGGGCGGAAGCGGCCCTTGTAATCCATCTTGCGCGAGCCGGCGACCCAGTAGCCGAGATAGACATAAGGCAGGCCGAGCTTCCGCGCGCGCGCGATGTGATCGAGGATCATGAAGGTGCCGGGCGAGCGGTCGCGCGCGTCGGGCTCGAAGAACGAATAGACCATCGACAGGCCGTCGCTGAGCACGTCGGTCAGCGCCACGGCGAGAATGTCGCCGGCGCCGCGGCCGCTGATGCCGCTGTCGGGCCCGCGCAGCCGGTACTCGATCAGCCGGGTGTCGACATGGCTGTCCTCGATCATCATCGCGTAGTCGAGCACGGTCATGTCGGCCATGCCGCCGTCGCGATGGCGGGCGTCGAGATAGGCGCGGAACACCGAATACTGCTCGGAGGTCGGCGTGGCCGAGCGCATCTCGCCCATGATGTCGGTGTTGAGCTCGAGCACCCGGCGCATGTTGCGCGTCGGCTTGAAGTCGTCGACCACGACGCGCACGGAAATGCAGGCGCGGCAGGTCTCGCAGGCCGGCCGATAGGCGATCGACTGGCTGCGGCGGAAGCCGCCATGGGTCAGAAGGTCGTTCAACTCGGCGGCGCGCTCGCCGACCAGATGGGTGAAGACCTTGCGTTCCTCCTGTCCCGGCAGATAGGGGCAGGAGGTCGGCGCCGTGAGGTAGAACTGCGGCGTGTTGCGGGAGTGCTGTGTCACGGCGTCCGGCCCGTCAGTTCGAGATCCCGCCAGCGGCGGCCGGCCTCAGCATCGCCCGGCGCGCCGCTGCCGTCAAAGCATCGACCCGGTCAGGCATGGACGACCGTCCGCAACGCCTGCGCCCGCGCCGCATTGTTGATGACGACCGTGCCGAGGATGATGTCGTGCAGCAGCCGGCGGCGCTGGTTGAAGAAGCAGACCAGCAGGACGAAGGGCGTGAAGAACGACACCGTCAGCCAGAACGCGATGGCGTGCATGGCGCCGAGCACGAAATAGGCCGGCTCGCCGTACCAGGTGCGCATTTCGAGATCCATCATGCGCATGCCGACGGTGGCGGAGCGCGGGCCGCCGAGCGTCGCGCCGAAATAGCAGATCGCCCAGATCACCGAGGCCGGCGACAGGATCCAGTACAGCGCCCAGCCGATCCCCAGCGTCACGATCCCGAAGGCGAAAATGAACATGGCGGCGAGCACGACCGGGATCGCGATGACGACGAAATCGATCGCAAAGGCGATGACGCGGCGGGCGAGCACGCCCTCGAACAGTTCCGGGCTGAGCGCCGGATCGTAGGCGTGAGGTTTGACGTCGATCGGCACGGGCTCAAATCCTTTCGGTCTCGTCGCTCGCGCCGGCGCATGCCGGCGACCCATCCCGACAGGTGGAGATTAGACGATTCCAGTGCAAGATGGGTACCGGACGGCCCGCCGCGGCCCGTCCGCGCAGGACAACCGGCGGTTTGGAGGGAGTTTTGAACGCCACCCTGGCCATCACCCCGGCCGACATCGAGGCGGCCCGGCGCGTGCTCGCGGGGCAGGTGCTGCGCACGCCCATGCTGCCGGCGCCCAGGCTCTCGGCGCTGACCGGGGCCGAGGTCTTCGTCAAATACGAGAACCTGCAGGTCACCAACTCGTTCAAGGACCGCGGCGCGCTGGTCAAGCTCACCGCGCTGACCGACGCCGAGCGCAAGCGCGGCGTCATCGCCATGTCGGCCGGCAACCATGCCCAGTCGGTCGCCTATCACGCGGCGCGGCTGCGCATCCCGGCGACCATCGTGATGCCGGTGACGACGCCGTTCGTGAAGGTGGCGGCGACCCGCTCGCATGGCGCGGAGGTGGTGCTCGAGGGCGAGACGGTCGCCGAGGCGCAGACGCGCTGCGAGGCGCTGTGCCGCGAGCGCGGGCTGACGATGGTTCACCCTTACGACGACCCGCACATCATGGCCGGGCAGGGCACGGTCGCGCTCGAGATGCTGGAGGACCGGCCCGATCTCGACATGCTGGTGATCCCGGTCGGCGGCGGCGGGCTGATCGCCGGCAACGCGATCGCCGCGCGCGGCGTCAGGCCGGACATCGCCATCGTCGGCGCGGAGGCCGCGCTCTATCCGTCGGTGTGGAACGCGCTGACCGGCGAGCGGCGCGGCATCGGCGGGCCGACGCTCGCCGAAGGCATCGCGGTGAAAAATGTCGGCGTGCTGACGCTGCCGGTGATCCGCGCGCTGGTGTCGGAGATCGTGCTGGTCGACGAGGCGCAGCTCGAGCGCGCGGTGAACGCCTATCTGACGCTGCAGAAGACCATGGCGGAGGGCGCGGGCGCCGCCGGCCTTGCCGCCATGCTGGCGAAGCCGGATTTGTTCAGGGGCCGGCGCGTCGGCCTGATCCTGTGCGGCGGCAATATCGATCCGCGCATCGCAGCCTCGATCATGGTGCGCGAGCTGGAGCGCGACAGCCGCATCGTGTCGTTCCGCCTCTCGATCCCGGACCGGCCCGGCGTGCTCGGGCAGATCGCGACGCGGCTCGGCGAGCTCGGCGCCAATATCCTCGCGGTCGAGCACCACCGGCGCTTTCTCGACATGCCGGCCAAGGGCGCCAAGCTCGACGTCACCATCGAGACGCGCGACCGCGCGCATGCCGACGAGGTGACGCGCGATTTCGAGCGGGCCGGCTATCAGCCGGTCGCGATCGATACCGGCGGGGTGGTGGAATAGCGCCGCGTAGGGTCCGATCTATTTCAGCCAGAACCACGCTCCGCTCATTCCCGCGCAAGCGGGAATCCAGAGCCGCACGGACATGCCCGCCGCTTTGCTTCTGGACCCCCGCTTCCGCGGGGATGAGCGGATTGCTGGATGGTTCAATATAAAAAGATCGTGCTCTAAGCGCTCTTGTGGATCAGCTTCCACAGCCGCTCGGGCGTCGCCGGCATCTCGACATGCGTCACGCCGAATTCGGCGAGCGCGTTGACGAGCGCGTTGGCGGTCGCCGGCATCGCGCCGACGCAGCCGGCTTCGCCGGCGCCCTTGACGCCGAGCGGATTGGTCTTGGTCGGCACCGGGTTGGCGTCGACGTTGATATAACAGAGGTCGTGCGCGTGCGGCATCGCGTAGTCCATGAACGACGCGGTGACGAGCTGGCCGCTGTCGTCGAAATGGATGTTCTCCATCAGGATCTGACCGACGCCCTGGGCGACGCCGCCGTGGATCTGGCCCTTGAGCAGCAGCGGGTTGAGCACGGTGCCGACGTCGTCGATCACGCTGTAGCGCGTCACCGCGGCGGCCCCGGTCTCGATGTCGATCTCGATCTCGCAGATGTGGCAGCCGTTCGGGAAGTTGGCGAGGTCGGCGCGATGGACCGAGGTCGAGAACAGGCCGGGCTCCATGTCCTTCGGCAGCCTGGCCATCACGAAGGCGTCGCGCGCGACCTCCTTGATGGTCAAGGTCTGATTGGTTTTCGTCGAGGAGAACACGCCCTCGCGGAACGTCACGTCCTCCGGCGACACTTTCAGATTGTGGGCGGCGATCTTCGTCGCCTTCTCGATGATCCGGTTGCTGGCGAGGAACAGCGCCGAGCCCGCCATCGCCGAGGAGCGCGAGCCGTTGGTGCCTTCGCCGTGCACCACCTTGTCGGTGTCGCCGTGCACGTAGCGGACGTCGTCGGGATGCAGGCCGAGCCGGTCGCAGACGAGCTGCTTGAACACGGTCTCGTGGCCCTGGCCCTGCGAGGCGGCGCCGGAGAAGATCGTCGCGGTGCCGCTGCGGTCGAAACGGATCTCGCCGGCCTCGATCGAGGGTGCGGCGGCGCGCTCGATGGTGTTGGAGAGGCCGAGTCCCAGCAACTTGCCGCGCTTGCGGGCCTCCTTGCGGCGCGTCTCGAAGCCTTTGACGTCGGCGAGCTTCAGCGCGAGGTCCATGTTCTTTTCGAACTCGCCGGAGTCGTAGGTGAACGTCAGTCCGGTCTTGAACGGCATCTGGCTCGGCGCGATGTAGTTGCGCCGGCGCAGCTCGACCGGGTCGATGCCGAGCTCGGCCGCGGCGAGGTTGACCATGCGCTCGATGACATAGGCCGACTCCGGCCGCCCGTTGCCGCGATAGGGCCGCACCGGATTGGTGTTGGTGTAGACGGCCGAGACGTCGACATAGATCGCCGGCGTGCGATAGGTGCCGGCGAGCGTGCCGCAGTTGAAGACGAAAGCCGGCATCGACACCTGCAGATAGGCGCCGATCGCGGCGACCGACTTCACGCGCAGGGCGAGGAAATGGCCGTCCTTGTCGAGCGCGAGCTCGGCCTCGGTGACGTTGTCTCGGGCCTGCGCGTCGGACAGGAAGGACTCGGTGCGGGTCGCGAGCCATTTCACCGGGCGGCCGGCGAGCCGCTTCGAGGCGAGCAGCACCAGCGGCACCTCGTTGGTGACCGGCGTCTTCATGCCGAAGGCGCCGCCGACGTCGCCGGTGATGACGTGAACGCTGCTCTCCGGAACCTTCAGGACATTGGTGGCCAGCGCGGCGCGGAAGTTATGCGGCTGCTGGGTGCCGTTGTAGATCGTGTAGCGCCCGTCGGTCGGGTTGTAGAGGCCGATCGCGCCGCGCGGCTCCATGCAGACCGCGGTGACGCGGTTGATGACGAAGCGGTGCTTGGTGATGTGATGCGCCTTGGCGAAGGCGGCCTCGACCGCGGCCTTGTCGCCGATCAGTTCGCCGAAGCCGACATTGTTCGGCGCATTGTCCCACACGAGCGGCGCGCCCGGCTTGGTGGCGTCGGCCGTCGAGGTGACAGCCGGCAGCGGCTCGTAATCGATTTCGACGAGCTCGGCGGCGTCCTGCGCCTGCGCGGCGGTTTCGGCCACCACGAAGACGACGCAGTCGCCGACCCAGCGCACGCGGTCCGCGGCGAGGATGGGGTAGCGCGTCTTCGGCATCGGCGAGCCGTCGGGCAGCTTCAGCCCGCCGTGGCCGGGCAGGTCGCCCCAGCCTTCGGCGGCGATGTCGTCGGCGGTGAGGACGCACAGCACGCCAGGCGCGGCCCGCGCGGCCTCGACATCGACCGACTTGATCTTGGCGTGGGCGTGGGGCGAGCGCACCACGACGCCATGCGCCATGCCGGGCATCTGGAAGTCGTCGATATAGCGGCCGCCGCCCCGGATCAGCCGCGGGTCCTCGAAACGCGGCACGCCCTGGCCGATTGCAAAATCACCCATCCTTCGTGTCTTCCCGGATTGTCGGTTTAGGAATTCGCGGCCGCGCGGATCAGTTCGGCGGCGCGCGGCGCGAAATAGGTCAGGACGCCGTCGCAGCCGGCGCGCTTGAAGGCGGTGAGCGCCTCCATGACGGTGCGGTCGGCGTCGAGCCAGCCGTTGTTGATCGCCGCCATCAGCATCGCATACTCGCCGGACACCTGATAGGCGAAGGTCGGCATGCCGAAGGCGTCCTTCACGCGGCGCGCGATGTCAAGATAGGGCATGCCCGGCTTGACCATGATCATGTCCGCGCCTTCGAGGATGTCGAGCTCGACCTCGCGCAGCGCTTCGTCGGAATTGCCGGGATCCATCTGATAGGTGCGCTTGTCGCCGGTCAGCGTCTTCGACGAGCCGACGGCGTCGCGGAACGGGCCGTAGAACGCCGAGGCGTATTTCGCGGCGTAGGCCATGATCGACACGTCGGTGAAGTTGGCGCCGTCGAGCGCCTTGCGGATCGCGCCGACACGGCCGTCCATCATGTCGGACGGCGCGATGATGTCGCAGCCGGCCTCGGCCTGCACCAGCGCCTGCTTCACCAGCACGGCGACGGTGTCGTCGTTGACGATGACGCCGTCGCGCAGCAGGCCGTCATGGCCGTGGCTGGTGTAGGGATCGAGCGCCACGTCGGCGAGGATGCCGACCTCCGGCACTTCTTTCTTGATGGCGCGGATGGCGCGGCAGACCAGATTGTTGGGGTTGAGCGCCTCGGTGCCGTCGTCGTCGCGTCGCGCCGGGTCGGTGTAGGGGAACAGCGCGATGCAGGGGATCGTCAGCTTTGCGGCGCGCTCGGCCTCGCGCACCGCCTGGTCGACCGACAGGCGTTCGACGCCCGGCATCGAGGGGATCGCGGCGCGCGCATTGTTGCCGTCCATCACGAACAGCGGCCAGATCAGGTCGTCGGTGGTGAGGACGTGCTCCCGCACCATGCGGCGCGCCCAGGGCGCGCGGCGGTTGCGGCGCATCCGGGTCGCGAGATCGAGCGCGGTCGTCTGCGCGGCGTCGTCGCCGGCGGGCATGAAGCGGACGCGGGATTCGATCGGACGGCCGAATTTGATCGCCATCGGCGGGTCTCCCATCTTCGCGACGCCACAGTTTCGGGCGCGAAGGATGGTCCGGTTTTAGCGGGTCCGTCCCGCATGCGCCAGCGGGTCAGGCCGCGGCCTGCCGCTCCATCGCGAGCTCGGCTTCGAGGCTCGCGCGGTCGCGATAGATCGAGGCAACCGCCAGAACGCGGCCGTTTTTGACATATCGCACCAGACAGTCGCGGCCGGCGATGTCGCCCTCGACTTCAATCGTGTCCCACTTTTCTGCATGGCCGACATAATTAATCGGCACATCGTAGTGCTGGCTCCAGAAGAACGGCATGGCGCGGAACGGCGTGCGCTCGCCGAGGATGTTGAGGGCGGCGGTCTGGCCCTGCCGCTCCGCCACCACCCAGTGCTCGACGCGGATGGTCTCCCCGGAGGCCGGGTCCGGCCAGCGCGCGATGTCGCCGGCGGCATAGATGCCGGGCACGCTGGTTTCGAGATATTCGTTGACGCTGACGCCGCGGTCGATGGCAAGCCCGGCCTGCTCGGCAAGCGCGAGGCGCGGCCGCACGCCGACGCCGACCACGACGAGGCCGGCTTCCAGCGTTCCGCCGCTCTTGAGCGTGACATGGCTGTTGGCGATGGCCGTTACGCTGTCCTCGAGGTGGAAGTGGACGCCGTGCTCCTCGTGCAGCGCGCGGATGAAGTCGCCGAACTGTGGACCGAACACGCGTTCGAGCGGGCGCTTTTCCGGCGCGACGACATGCACTTCGATCTCGCGGGCGCGCAGCGCGGCGGCGGCCTCGAGGCCGATGAAGCTCGCGCCGATCACCACCGCGCGGCTGGTCTCGGCCGCGCCGGCGATGATGGCGCGGCAGTCGGCGAGCGTGCGCAGCACGTGGACATGCGGCAGGTCGGCGCCGGGAATCGGCAGCCGCACCGGCTCGGCGCCGGTCGCGAGCAAGAGCTTGTCGAACGGCACCGTGCCGCCGTCGTGCAGGGTCAGCCGGTGGTTTGCGGTGTCGAGTCTCGCGACGTCGCAATCGAGCTTCAGCGCGATGTTGTTGTCGGCGTACCACTGCGCGTCGCGCAGTGGTACCCAGTCTTCCGGTGCGCTGCCGGCGAGGTAATCCTTGGAGAGATTGGGACGGTCGACTGGTGCGGCGGAGTCGTTGCTGAGCATCGTGACGCTGCCGGCAAAGCCGCGCCGCCGCAGCATTTCGGCGGCGGCGAAGCCCGCGGCGCCGCCGCCGACGATGACGACGCGGCCGGACCATGGCCTGGCGATCTTGCGCGGCGCGGTCTCGCGCTTGGCGCCGACGATGATTTTGCCGTCGCGTTCGGTCACGTCCCAGCAGGCGAGGGCGCCGAGTGCCGGCGCGGCGAGCGGCTCGCCGTTGCGCAGGTCGAAGCAGGCGTGATGCCAGGGACAGCGGACGGTGTCGCCGACCAGAAGCCCCTCCGCGAGCGGCCCGTGATAGTGCGTGCAATGCGCGGCGACGGCGCAGACGCGCCCGCCGAGGCGCACCAGCAGCACCTCGTCGTCGCTGACATGGCCGGTGAGCATTCCACCCTCGGCAAGCGAGGCCGCCGGGATGCCCTTGGTGAGATCCGGGCCTTTCGGCGTGTCGATGCTGGAATTTGTCTCAGACATGGTGGGCTTCTCCGGTTCAGGCCATCCGCCGGTTGCGCCGGGTGGCATTCTACCGCATGAGATGCGCCGGTGGCCGAAAAGGTTCCGGAACGGGCGATGTTTTCGGCGCGGTTGCAGGATGCAGCGCGCAATTCATAATCGGCGACAATCAGGGCTGGGTGACGACCATGGATTTCGA
>Ga0182749_1002871_pt1 | contig 12275 bp, 9 predicted proteins | sample eDN3rd37CKraftMG_FD_128875 | JGI IMG/M metagenome (GOLD analysis project Ga0182749, IMG submission 128875) | Enriched Miracle-Growth compost microbial communities from Emeryville, California, USA - eDNA 3rd pass 37_C Kraft MG (version 2) (version 2) ...
CAGGCGGTCACGTTCGCGTGCCCGCTTCCCGCGTCGAGCGTGCGGTAGTCGGACTGCGTGCCGAAGATGACGAAGAAGACCGGCGGCATGACGAAGGAGAAGATCAGCGTGCGGCGGTTGCGGAAGAACCGGCGCAGCTCCAGGCGCAGGTAGGTGCTGGAGAAGCCAGGCCCGCGACCGGCCTGGCGCGAGCGCGGGGACGCCTGGTGAGTGGCGGCGGGAGCCGGGACGGCGGGTGCGGACGTCGCGTGCGTGGTGTCGTTCATCGCTGGGCGCCTTCCTGGTCACGGGGAGCGTGCGGACGGTCGTCGCCGTCGTCGGAGCGGGCGCCGGAGGTGGTGAGGGCGACGAAGGCCTCCTCGAGGTTCTCCGCGGCGATCTCGAGGTCGCGGGCCGCGGTCCAGCCGAGCAGGTACCGCGCGACGGCGTCGGAGTCGGAGGCACGGACGACGAGGCGTGCCCCGCGCTCCTCGACGGCGTCCACGCCGTCGATGGTGCGCACGGTCGCCAGCACCTCCGCGCGCTCGGTGGCGTCGTCGACCAGCGCGGACACGGTGCGCCCCGAGGCGAGGTTCTTGATCTCCGCGGCGCTGCCGTCGGCGACGATCCGGCCCTGGCTGACCAGGACGATCCGGTCCGCGTACGCGTCCGCCTCCTCCAGGTAGTGGGTGGCGAAGACGATCGTGCGCCCGTGGGCGGCGTCCTCGCGGATCGCCGACCAGAACTCCCGGCGCCCTTCCACGTCCATGCCGGTGGTGGGCTCGTCGAGCAGCAGCAGGTCGGGCTCGGAGACCAGCGCCATGGCGAAGCGCAGGCGCTGCTGCTGGCCGCCGGAGCACTTGGCGACCGTGCGATCCGCGATGTCAGCGATCCCGGCACGCTCGAGGAAGGGGGCGGCGGGTGCCGTGGTGCCGAAGAGGGCCGCGGTGAGCTCGACGGTCTCGGCGACCGTGATGTCCCGCAGCAGGCCGCCGGTCTGCATGACGGCGGCGACCTGCCCGGCGGCGATGGCCTCGGCCGGGGTCTTGCCGAAGACCTGGACCGTGCCCGACGTCGGGTCGCTCAGCCCGAGCACCATGTCGATCGTGGTCGTCTTGCCGGCGCCGTTCGGGCCGAGGAAGGCCACGACCTCGCCGGGCCGGATGGTCAGGTCGATGCCGCGCACGGCACGGACGACGCCCGCGTTCCCGGGGAAGTCCTTGTGCAGGCCGCGCAGCTCGAGCGCGGCGGGTGATGGTGTCGGTGTCATACGCCCATCGAACCGTCCGGCGACCACCTGCCGGCAGCCCCCGCCGTCACGACTTCGCCATGACAGATGTCACGTCACGAACCGAGGCCGCCGGTTGAGGAGGCCGACATCCATATAGATCGCCGGTTGAGCGAGTGAGGAACGAGCCGTGTCGAAACCACGGCCTCCACCTCACCCCGCATAGTTGCCGGTCATCGCACAGGTGGGTCCCGGCGGATCTGCAAAGGAGTTCTTTGCCGTCCTCACGACCTGCTTCTCCCACTTCTTGATCCTCGCCGTGGAGTGCGGGCGCGTCGGCAGACCGTACCGACGCAGCTCCTCGTTCGTCGCCGTGAGCGGGTCGAAGTCTGGTGGCGGGCGGAAGACATACCCCTCTCCGTCCGCGTCGGCGTACGTATAGGTTGTCGATCCATCGGCGTTGTGGGTCACGGTCGGGTAGGTGCACACAGGCTTCTCCGACTCGGTCGGCGTCGGCCCTGACGAGGCCCCGCTCGTAGAAGCGGTTCCTGTGACCGGTTGTGTCGAGGTTCCCACCGCGCACCCGCTCAGGACGAGGACGAGGAAGATCACTGCGCCGCCGAGCGAACTGGGCCGAGGAGCGTACGGTCTCACGCGCCTACCTGGAGGACACGCGGCTCCCACCTCACCGTCCTGCAGAGACACCGTCTCCATCCCCCCTCACGAGCACTTGTGGAAGTAGTCGGTGAACGCCGTGCTGCTCGTCAAGCCGTTGTCCGGCTTTGCGAGAAGCACCGGAGCCGTAGATCCACCTTGCATCCACACCTGGTGCTGGGCACCGCTCTGCAACGTGTGCCATGTACCGTCCGTCGTCTGCATCTTCGCTGCCGACCAGTCGATCGGCTTGAAAGGCAGCAGCTGCGTGATCGTCGTCCCGGACGTCGTGCGCTCGTCGATCCACTCAGCGGTGCTGCCATCCCAGTACGAGGCCGGGAGGCTTCTCGCGTAGACGCTCGAGACACCCCGAGTCAGGTTGTTCACAGAGAATGTGGTCCATCCGGTGCTCGAGCGCGTCACGGTGATCTTCACCTGGTCGTTCTTGTGCAGGCTGATGCTGTTCGGGAACGTGGTGATCGGTATGGTGTGCGTGGCGTCCACCCACTCGTACCAGGCAACGGGTGTGCCCGGAGAGCCGTAGAGGTATCCAATGCCTGCTTGGATGAGGCTGGCGCTGTTCTGCCCGCCCAGTCCCACCCAGGACACCAACGACGCTGCCTGACAACCCGGCACGTTCCAGTTGCCGAGCGCGGCAAGCTTCACCTTCGCTTTCACACCCTCGAACTTCTTGGCCCCCGCGTCCACCAGGAATCCCGACCACTTGTAGGCGTCGATGTGCGCGGCATACGAGGTCGTCACGCACGGCGGCTGCGCGGGTCCGCGCTCTGCGGTGACGTCCTCAACCCAGTCACGCTGCTCTTCCTCGTCTGCCGTCGCAGGCGGGCGCGCCGGGAAGTTGTACGCCTCGAGCTCGCGATCTGTCGCGGTGAGCGGGTCGAAGCCCTCCGGCGGGTCGGTGACGACCACCTGGTCGATGCCTGACCCGTAGACGTGCGTCACCGAACCGTCCGAGTTCGCGACACGCTGCTCTGACATCGGTGCGCCGATCCCCGCGCACGGCCCCTCCTCCGCCACGGTCGTCCCGCCGTCAGCGCTCGACGCCAGCGTCGGTGCGCCAAGAACCCCCAGCAGGAGCACAAGCGACCCGACGATGCCGATCGTCAAGAGCGGGAGCCCGCGTCCTCCAGAGATAGCCGTTGGCCTTCCCCATGAAGCGCTCCATCAGTCGTCACGTCCAGTCGAGCGGGAGATCCGCCCGGTCTGGTCGGCGGCGGTTCGGCTCACGGCTTGGACGGCGTCGTCGACAGTATCAGAATGCGCACAGCAGATCCCATGCGTCAATAGTCCAAGGCCGTTCGCGACCAATCCGTTACTAAACCGTGACGCCCAGGCGCAGACAGCTCCCAGGAAGGTCAGGCGCCGACGAGGTGCTGGGCGAGGAAGCCCTGGACCTGGTCGATCGCGATGCGCTCCTGAGCCATGGAGTCGCGGTGGCGCACCGTGACCGCCTGGTCCTCGAGGGTGTCGAAGTCGACGGTGATGCAGAACGGGGTGCCGACCTCGTCCTGGCGACGGTACCGGCGACCGATGGCCCCGGCGTCGTCGAAGTCGATGTTCCAGCTCTTGCGCAGCTGGGCGGCGAGGTCCTTGGCCTTCGGCGTCAGGTCCTCGTTGCGGCTCAGCGGCAGCACGGCGGCCTTGACCGGCGCGAGGCGCGGGTCGAGGCGCAGCACCGTGCGCTTGTCGACACCGCCCTTGGCGTTGGGTGCCTCGTCCTCGACGTACGACTCGACGAGGAAGGCCATGAGCGAGCGCGTGAGGCCCGCAGCCGGCTCGATGACGTAGGGGGTCCAGCGCTCGTTCTTGGTCTGGTCGAAGTACGACAGGTCCTTGCCCGAGTGCTCCGAGTGCGTCGTGAGGTCGAAGTCGGTGCGGTTGGCGATGCCCTCGAGCTCGCCCCACTCGCTGCCGGTGAAGCCGAACCGGTACTCGATGTCGACGGTCCGCTTGGAGTAGTGCGAGAGCTTCTCCTGCGGGTGCTCGTACAGCCGTAGGTTGTCCCGCTCGATGCCCAGGTCGACGTACCAGTCCGTGCGCAGGTCGATCCAGTACTGGTGCCACTCCTCGTCCGTCCCCGGCTCGACGAAGAACTCCATCTCCATCTGCTCGAACTCGCGGGTGCGGAAGATGAAGTTGCCCGGCGTGATCTCGTTGCGGAACGACTTGCCGATCTGCCCGATGCCGAACGGCGGCTTGCGGCGCGCGGCGCCCATGACGTTGGCGAAGTTCACGAAGATGCCCTGCGCCGTCTCGGGGCGCAGGTAGTGCAGCCCCTCCTCGTTGTCCACGGGGCCGAGGAAGGTCTTGAGCAGGCCGGAGAAGTTCTGCGGCTCGGTCCAGGCCCCCTTGGTGCCGCAGTTCACACAGACGATGTCGGCCAGGCCGTTCTCCGGCGCGCGCCCCTTCTTCTCCTCGTACTCCTCGAGGAGGTGGTCGGCGCGGTAGCGCTTGTGGCACTGGGTGCACTCGACGAGCGGGTCCGTGAAGACCTTGACGTGACCGGAGGCCTCCCAGACCTGGCGCGGCAGGATCACCGACGAGTCGATCCCGACGACGTCCTCGCGACCGCGGACCATGGTCTGCCACCACTGCCGCTTGATGTTCTCCTTGAGCTCGGCGCCCAGCGGCCCGTAGTCCCAGGCGGAGCGCGTGCCGCCGTAGATGTCCCCGGCGGGGAACACGAAGCCCCGGCGCTTGGCCAGGGAGATGACGTTGTCGAGACGAGCGGAGACGTTGGCCACGAGGGATCACTCCAGTGAGAGTCGGGCCCGCGCATGGCACGCGCGGGCGCTCGGCTGTAGGGCGGCTCAGGGCGTCACCTGCCACGAGGCGACACCCGACCGGTCCCCCAGCCTACTCGGCCCGCTCGAGCGCGCGGCGCCGTCTCGAGCGCTCCCCGTGCAGGGGTCCTTGCGGTTACCACCCGGCGGGCCGCCTTGACGGGTGCGGGACAATGGGGAGAAGCAACCGACCGAGGAACGGGGTTCCGAGCCGTGCAACGGATGACTCGACAGCGCGCCGCCGTGGCGGAGCTGCTCGAAGACACCACCGACTTCCGCAGCGCCCAGCAGGTCCACGAGATGCTGCGCGCCCAGGGCGACACGATCGGTCTCGCCACGGTCTACCGCACCCTGCAGGCTCTCGCGGACAACGGCGACGTCGACGTGCTGCGCACCCAGGAGGGCGAGAACATCTACCGCCGCTGCGTGCGCCGCGAGCACCACCACCACCTGGTGTGCCGCTCGTGCGGGGCGACCGTGGAGATCGACGGGCCGAAGGTCGAGCGGTGGGCCTCCGAGGTGGCCGCCGAGCACGGCTACCAGGACATCGAGCACACGATCGAGCTCTTCGGCACCTGCGCCGTGTGCGCGGCGAGGGAAGCGGCACTACCGCCGGTCGAGTAGCCCACCCCTCCCGCCGATCGAGTAGCGAGGAACGAGCGTATCGAGACCTGCCGGGCTGATCTCGATACGCGCCCGAGGGGCGCTGCTCGATCGGCGGATGGCGACGAACCGGCGCTGCTCGATCGGCGGATGGCGACGAACCGGAGCGCGGCTCGATCGGCGACCGACGAGGAGCTGCGTCACTCGCCCGACGACGTCGACCGGTCGACCGCCCCGCCGTAGCGGCGGTCACGGCGCGCATACTCCTCGACGGCCCGCCACAGGCTCCGCCGGTCCACCTCGGGCCACGGCTCGGGCAGGAAGACGAGCTCGGCGTAGGCGGCCTGCCACAGCATGAAGTTCGACGTGCGCTGCTCCCCCGAGCTGCGCAGGAACAGGTCGACGTCGGGCAGGTCCGGCTCGTCGAGATGACGCTGCACGGTCGCCTCCGTGATCCGCTCCGGATCCAGGCGCCCCTCCCTGACGAGGCGCCCGATCTCCCGCGCGGCGTCGGCGATCTCGGCGCGCCCCCCGTAGTTCACGCACATGGTCAGCGTGCAGACCGTGTTGTCGCGCGTGAGCTCCTCGGCCGCCTCGAGCTCCTTGATCACGGAGCGCCACAGCCGGGGCCGGCGCCCGGCCCAGCGCACCCGCACGCCCCACTCATTCATCTCGTCGCGGCGTCGCCGGATGACGTCGCGGTTGAAGCCCATGAGGAAGCGCACCTCCTCGGGCGATCGCTTCCAGTTCTCCGTCGAGAAGGCATAGGCCGACACGTGCCGGACACCGATCTCGATCGCCCCCGCGACGACGTCGAGCAGGGCTGCCTCGCCGGCCTTGTGCCCCTCGGTGCGGGGCAGCCCGCGCTCGTTCGCCCAGCGCCCGTTGCCGTCCATGACGATCGCCACGTGCTCGGGCACGAACCGTGCGGGGATCTGGGGCGGACGAGCACCGCTGGGGTGCGGCGGCGGAGGCACGGGCGCGGTGGGCCGCGGGGTCATGTCAGCGAGCTCCTGTCGACGAGGCGCAACGATCGTAGCCCTCGCTCGAGGTGGAACTGCCCGAAGGCAGCGATGAGCCCGCTCGCCTCCCGGCGGTGCCGTCCCTGCGAGGCGTCGGCGGTCGTCCAGTCGCCGCTGAGCAGCGCCGAGAGCAGCGCCATCGTCTCCGGTGCGGGGGCAGGCGAGCCGGGCGGACGACAGCTCGGGCACACGGCGCCGCCGAGCGGCACGGAGAAGGCGCGGTGCGGTCCAGGCTCCCCGCAGCGGGCGCAGTCCGTGAACGACGGCGCGTAGCCGGCGATCGCGAGGGCGCGCAGCTGGAAGGAGTCGAGCACCAGACCGGGCGCGTGGTCGCCCTGCGCGAGCGAGCGCAGCCCCCCGACGAGCAGCCAGTACTGCTGCAGCGCCGGCTCGCGCTCGGCGGCGACGAGGCGGTCGACGAGCTCGAGCATCGCCACGCCCGCCGTGTAGCGGTCGTAGTCGTCCACGATCGCGCGGGCGTAGGGCCCGAGGGTCTCCGCCTGGGTGATCGTGTCGAGGTTGCGTCCGGTGTAGAGCTGCAGGTCCACGTGCATGAAAGGCTCGAGACGCGCGCCGAAGCGGGACATCGTGCGCCGCACACCCTTGCCGACCGCCCGCACCTTGCCGTGCTCACGGGTCAGGAGGGTGATGATCCGGTCCGCCTCCCCCAGCTTGTGGGTCTGGAGGACCACCGCCTCGTCCCGATACACCGGCATCTGTCCATTGTCCGCCCTCCGTGCCCCCGTGGCGGCCTCGACACGGGGGCACGGGGGCGATCGCTGGTCCGGCGGGCCGGCCCCGGACGTGCCGAAACCCCATGGGGGCCTCGATACGCTCGTCCCTCACTACTCGACCGGCGACAGGAGGGATACGCTCGTCCCTCGCTACTCGACCGGCGACAGGGGGGACACGCTCGTCCCTCGCTACTCGACCGGCGACAGGGGGGACACGCTCGTCCCTCGCTACTCGACCGGCGACAGGAGGGATACGCTCGTCCCTCGCTACTCGACCGGCGACCATCGCCGGTTGAGTAGGCCGGTCACGGCCGTATCGAAACCCGTGCGGAGGCCTCGACACGCTCGCTGGCGCTCGCTGCTCGACCGGCGATATCGGCCCTCGCGACGGTCAGAGACGACCGACGCGGTTGACGGCCGAGACGATGGCCTTGAGGGACGCCGTGGTGATGGACGGGTCGATGCCCGCGCCCCACAGGGTCTCCTCCCCGACCTGGCACTCGACGTAGGCAGCCGCGGACGCGTCGCCCCCCGCGGACAGCGCGTGCTCGGCGTAGTCGAGCACGGTCACGATCACGCCGTGCTTGCCGAGCGCGTCCAGGAACGCGGCGATGGGGCCGTTGCCGACACCGGTCAGCGTGACCTCCTCACCGTCGTCCACCAGGTCGATCTCGAGCACGTCCGGCCCGTCCTCCACGCTCGTGGAGCGGGTCCCCCGCAGCGAGAACCGCCCCCAGGGCTCGAGCGGCCCGTCCGTCGGCGCGGGCAGGTACTCGTCGGCGAAGATGCGCCAGATGTCGTCACCCGTCACCTCCTGCCCCTCGCCGTCGGTCACCGCCTGGACCACGCGGGAGAACTCGATCTGGAGGCGCCGCGGCAGGTCGAGGTTGCGCTCGGACTTCAGCAGGTAGGAGATGCCGCCCTTGCCGGACTGCGAGTTGACCCGGATGACCGCCTCGTAGGAGCGCCCCACGTCCTTCGGGTCGATCGGCAGGTAGGGCACGCCCCACACCAGCTCGTCGACGTCGACGCCCTTCGCCGCGGCGCGGGCCGCCATGTGCTCCAGGCCCTTCTTGATGGCGTCCTGGTGCGAGCCGGAGAAGGCCGTGAAGACGAGGTCGCCCGCGTAAGGGTGACGCTCGTGGACGTCGATCTGGTTGCAGTGCTCGACGGTGCGACGGATGTGGTCGATGTCCGAGAAGTCGATCTGCGGGTCGATGCCCTGGCTGAACAGGTTGAGCCCGAGGGTGACCAGGTCGACGTTGCCGGTGCGCTCGCCGTTGCCGAACAGGCAGCCCTCGATGCGGTCTGCACCCGCCAGGTAGCCCAGCTCGGCGGCGGCCACCGCGGTACCGCGGTCGTTGTGCGGGTGCAGCGACAGGATCACGGACTCGCGGTGGTCCAGGTGCCGGTTCATCCACTCGATCGAGTCGGCGTAGACGTTCGGCGTCGCCATCTCGACGGTGGCGGGCAGGTTGATGATGACCGGGCGGTCGGGCGTCGGCTCGAAGACCTCGAGGACCTCGTTGCAGATGCGCGCCGCGAACTCCAGCTCGGTGCCGGTGTACGACTCCGGGGAGTACTCGTAGAAGACCTGCGTCTCGGGGACCGTCTCCTCGAACTTGCGGCACAGCTTGGCGCCCTCGAGCGCGATGTCGACGATGCCGTCCATGTTCTTGCGGAACACGACCTCGCGCTGCAGGATCGACGTCGAGTTGTACAGGTGGACGATCGCCTTCTTCGCGCCGCGCAGCGAGTCGAAGGTGCGCGCGATGAGGTGCTCGCGAGACTGGGTGAGCACCTGGATCGTCACGTCGTCCGGGATGCGGTGCTCCTCGATCAGCAGCCGCACGAAGTCGTAGTCGGTCTGGGAGGCCGAGGGGAAGCCGACCTCGATCTCCTTGTAGCCCATGGAGACCAGCAGCTCGAACATCGCGAGCTTGCGCTCAGGGTTCATGGGCTCGATGAGCGCCTGGTTGCCGTCGCGCAGGTCCACGGCGCACCAGCGCGGCGCCGTCGTGATGCGCTTGTCGGGCCAGGTGCGGTCCGGGAGGTCGACCGTGATCTGCTGGTCGAAAGGGACGTACTTGTGCGTCGGCATTCCCGACGGCTTCTGAGAGTCGAACATGCGGGGGACTTCCTTGCTGAGGCTGATGGGTCCGGGTGAGCCGGGCATCACGACCACCGCGACGAGGGACCGGCCTGCTAGACCCCGTCGCGGCACAGAAGGAGAAGGCTCACGCCCCGTGCCATGCGCATGCGTCCACTGTACCCCCGTCGTGGACGCACGCCGCCCGGACCAGGACGGACCTGGCCCGGGCGGCGTGCGTCAGCTCGGGGTCGAGAGGACGGGTCAGGAGCATGACACGTTGTCGTAGACCTTGCCCGCCTGGTCGATGGAGACCGACGTCATGTACGTCGCGAGGTCGGTCCCGGCGAGACAGAAGGTGCCCTTCTTGCCGTCGGCCGTGACCGCCATGAGCCACACCGTGTCCTCCGGCGCGACGTAGCCGTAGTCGGCCAGGTCCTCGACCGAGAAGTAGAACGAGTCGCGGTTGTCGGCCAGGTACGCCTTGGCCGCCGACGCCGCCTTCTTCAGCTCGGCCGTGACCAGTGCCGTGTTCGCGGCGCTGTCGCCGGACCCCGCGGAGTCGTCGGTTCCGGGCTCCGTCGTGCCGGGATCAGTCGTGCCTGGGTCCACCGTGCCAGGGTCGGTCGCGCCGGTTCCGTCGTCCGAACCCGCGCCGTCGAGCCCCTCGAGCCCGCTCAACATGTCCGAGGACGCACTCCCCATCGCGCTGCTGAAGAGCGAGGTCAGGCCACCGAAGTTCTCCTGGAACCACTCGGAGGTGAGCTTGCCCTCCTTGGCGAGAGCCACGATCTTGGAGGCCACCAGGCCGTAGCCGTCGGCCATGCTGAGGGTCGGGCTCGCGAACCAGCCCCCCTTCTCGTGGACCGCGACGAGCGAGAGCTGGTCGATGCCGAGGGCGGCGAATCCTGGGGAGTCGGCCATGCAGATCTTGTCGGCCATCCCCGGGATCGTGAGGCAGCCGTCGGCGAAGGACACCGACGCCGAGACGCCGTTCTGCGAGTAGGTCGCCTTGAGGGCGGTGAGCTCGAGCCACGAGTGGTCACCGTCCTTGCGCCGCTCGGAGAACGTCGCGGTCGGCGTCTCGAGGTTCGCCGCCGCCTGCTTGACCTCGTCGCCGGCGTCGGCCGGGATCGCGGAGGCCGCGAAGGCGAAGGCCCTGCGCTCGGCGTATGGCAGCAGGTTGCCGATGCTCGCGATGTCGCCCTTCTTGAACGCGTCCACGATGCCCGTGATCAGCGCGGTGCCGGCCTCCTCGGCAGTCTTGGCGCCCTTGACGTTCTCCACGCCGACGAGGGAGCCTCGGGAGCCGTCGTCACCGTCGACGTCGCGCAGCGCGTAGTCGGTGAACGTGAGCAGGGGGCTGACGAACCAGTTCCCGGACTCCTTCACCGAGATCAGGCTCACAGCGCCTTCGAGGTCGCCGTTCTCGTCGCCGGACGCCGACTCGTAGTGCGTGGTGCTCCCGGAGACGGTCGCGGTGAGCGGGAAGGTGCTGGCGATCGAGTCACGCACCTCCTTCTCCTCCTCGGCACCGAAATTCAGCTCCTCACCACCGTCCTCGGCCGAGAAGGCGCTGGAGATCTCCCCCGCCGTGGACGCGTACTTCTTCGCGAGCTCGACGACCTTGTCCGCGTCGACGTCGACGGTGAAGCTGCCCGCGGTGACCGTGACCCGCGAGGTGACGGCGTCGAGCTCGTCGGCGTCGACCGTCAGGCCCTTGGACGTGAAGGTGAGGACGTCGGCGTAGTCCTTGGGGTCGATGTCGGAGGCGAGGTCCTTGAAGCCGTCGACGTCCTTGAAGTACGACGTGAACATCTTCGAGGCGTCCTGGAGGTAGGAGACCTCGGTCGGCGAGGTGACGCCGTAGACCGCCACCATGTCGCGGTGACTGAGACCGTCGGCGAAGCGCGTGACCGACTCCGAAGGTGTGCCCGCTCCCCCGACCTTCGAGAACCAGAGCTTGTTCGCGGCGAAGGCACCGCCACCGACCAGGACTACCGCGGCGGCACCGAGCCCGATCCACACGCCCGCGCCTGACTTCCTCGGGGTGATCGGCGTCATGGGCTGCCCGTCGAAGCCGGGAGCCCCGTAGGGCGCGCCGGGCGCATCGTACCCAGCGGCGCCCGCGAAGGCCGGCTGCTCGGCGCCGGGCGCACCGTACGCAGGGCCTGATCCCTGCACCGGTGCGGCACCGTAGGGCTGCTGCGGAGCGGCGGCAGCGGCCTCGGGGGCCGCCGCTCCCCATCCCGCCGCGGCAGGCGCCACCTCCTGCGCAGATGCCGCATCCCGGGCGGGGGCCGGCGTCGCAGGCGGCTGCTGCGTGGGAACCGCGGTGGCAGCACGCCCAGCGAGCGCTGCGTCCACCTGCGGGTCCTTCAGCGAGGCGAGCCATTCCACGAGGCCGGGGTAGGCGGCAGGGTTCGCCGCCACGGCGGCACGCAGGTCGGGGCGGCGGTAGGCGATGTCGGCGAGGAGCTGCGGAGCCGTGCTGGGGTCGCTCGCCTGGGCGGCGGTGAACCCGCTCGGGTCGGTGGGTTGAGTCACGTCGGGCCTCTCTGGTCGGCTGAGGTCGGTGGGTCAGGGACGACGCGCGGCGAGCGCGGCGTCGATGGCGGGGTCCTTGAGCAGGGCGAGCCAGTCGAGGAGGGCCGGATAGGTGGCGGGATTCGCAGCGACGGCGGCCCGCAGCTCGGGCGCGACCTCGACGATCTGAGCGAGAGTCGCCGCCGGTGTCGCAGGGTCGCTCGCCACCGCGAGGGTGAAGCCGTGCTGCGCCGTCACCGGCGCGGGCGGCGGCGGCGCGGGGGTCGAGCTCTCCGGTGCACCCGGACCCGGCTCGGCGAGGACGTGGTCAGCGCCCTCCGGGGCCGGGGCGGGCGGCACCGAGGGCTCCTCGGAGGCCTCGTCCTGAGGCTGCTGCTGGGCGTCGGGGCTCGCAGCGGCCGTCTCGACCGGGGTTGGCGGTGCGACGAAGGGCGGCGGCGGTGTCGGCGCCGACGGGGCCGGCGGCGCCTCGGCACCGGGGACGGGCAGGCCTGCGTGCACCGGCGGCGCGCCGTGCGGTTGCGGCGCCGGGGGCTGTCCGCCCTGCCAGGCCGGAGGCCCGGCAGGAACGGTCGCGGCGCGCTGCGAGGCGAAGGCCTCGCGCACCGGGCGCGG
>Ga0182749_1002872_pt1 | contig 12273 bp, 10 predicted proteins | sample eDN3rd37CKraftMG_FD_128875 | JGI IMG/M metagenome (GOLD analysis project Ga0182749, IMG submission 128875) | Enriched Miracle-Growth compost microbial communities from Emeryville, California, USA - eDNA 3rd pass 37_C Kraft MG (version 2) (version 2) ...
AATGTACACGGCAAACGGCCGGATCGCGATTTCCCAGGACATCGTTCGCACCATGCGGCGGAAATATCGGGTGGCCGCCGACCTGGTGCCCAACGGCGTTTCCATGCAGTCGCGGGAAACCTCCACCGAGGCTCTTCGCGCTTTCGGGCTCTTGCCGCGGCAATACATCGTCATGATCGCGCGGGTCGTCCCGGAAAAGCGCCAGCACGATCTGATCCGTGCCTTTGCGAAGCTGAAACGGCCGGAGAAACTGGTGCTGGTCGGCGAAGCGGACCACGAAACGGAGTATTCGGCATCGGTCAGGGAACTGGCGGCCAGAACACCCTCCGTCGTCATGACCGGGTTTCAAACCGGCTCGGCCCTTTCGCAACTCTACGGCAACGCCAGGCTGTTCGTGCTTCCCTCAAGCCATGAAGGCATGCCGATCGCCCTTCTGGAGGCGCTCAGCCACGGGCTGCCGGTCCTGGCGAGCGACATCGACGCCAATCTCGAACTGAACCTTCCGGCCGACGACTACTTCGCCATGGGCGATGTCGATGCGCTGGCGGCGGCTTTGGAGCGAAAGCTTTCGGTGCCGTTTCGCGAGGATATGATGAGCGAGATCATGCAGCGGATCGAATCCGACTATAGCTGGAAAAGGATCGCGGAACGCACCGCAGCGGTCTATCGCTCGGTGCTGCGTCGGCCCCGGCGCTGAGCTTCCGCTCGCCGCGCCGGTCAACCGCACGTTGTCCTATGATCGGATCGGCGTGACGCCGTTGCCCCGCACGCAGTTTTCATGAGGAGATCGGTTTTGGACGGTTCCACCATCAAGGGTCATGTCGCAGATTGCGTGCGCGGCGGACGGTGACGATGGCCGCTCTCGTCAGGCGCACCGCCGTCGTCATGGCATGGCTCGCCCTCGCGCTGATAATCTTCTCCACGCTTTCCCCGATCGGCATGCGGCCGCATCTCGGCGTGTCCGTCCATGTCGAGCGGTTCGGGGCCTTCGCGGCGCTAGGCTGCCTGTTCGCGGTGGCCTATCCCCGCCGCTGGCTGGCGATATTCGTTTGCGTCGCCGGCCTCGCCATGGGGCTGGAGTTCCTGCAAACGCTGGTTTCCAGCCGGCATGCACGCTGGTCCGATCTCGGGGTGAAGCTGGCGGGAGGCGGGGCCGGCATCCTGCTTGCTGGCTTCCTGCCGCGCCCGCCTGCCGCTCTGGAGCGCTTGCTGTTGCGCCTAAACCAAAACAAAAGCCCTTCACGCTAGTTTCTGCGCATGGTCCCATGGAGAAATCCGTGACTGTATCGGTCATCATCAAGACGCTGAACGAGGAGAAAAAGATCGCAGCGACGATCGAAAGCGCGCTGGCCGCGCTGGAGGCGGTGGGCGGCGAGGTCATCGTTGCCGACAGCGGCTCGCGCGACCGCACCGTCGAGATCGCCTCGGCCTATCCGGTTGTCATCGCCCAGATCGAACCGCCCGCGTTGCCGAGCTGCGGCATCGGCCCGCAACTCGGCTATCAATATTCGCGCCATCCCTTTCTCTGCCTGATCGACGGCGACATGCTCCTCGATCCGGACTTCCTTCCGGCCGCTCTCGCCTTCATGGACGAGCACCCCGACGCCGCAGGGGTCAGCGGCCATGTCGAGGAAATGGAAATCGCGAATCTCGAATTTTCCCGCCGGGTCAATCGCGCCGCCCCGGAAAACCGCACGGGCACGGTCGACCGCATGAACGGCGGCGGGCTCTACCGCCGCAAGGCCATCGCGGAAGTCGGCTATCTTTCCGACCGCAACCTGCATGGATACGAGGAATTCGACCTCGGCGCGCGGCTGCGCGCCGCCGGCTGGCAACTCCATCGCCTCGACCGGCGTTTTGTCAGGCATTACGGCCACACGGACAATTCCTACAGGCTGTTGGTTCGCCGCTGGCGCAGCAAATATCTGTTCGGTATCGGCGAACTGCTGCGGGCCTCGCTGGGCCGGCCCTATTTCTTCAGGCTTTTCCGGGAGCTGCCCGAGTTGCGCCTGTGGATGGGCGTCTATGCCTTCTGGGCGCTCTGCCTTGCCGTGCTCATCGCGGTTCCCGGCAAACTGTCCGCCCTGGGCATCGTTGCCGGACTGCTGGTCCTGCTGGTCGCCCTGATGAGCCTTCGCAAGGGAGGGCCGAGCATGGGGCTCTACACGGTGGTCGCCTGGTTCTTCCACGCCGCGGCCCTGCCGGTCGGTTTTCTCCGGCGCCGGCGCGAGCCTGCCGCGCCGATCGAAAGCCGCCTGATCGGGCAGCGCGGATGAAGATCGGGGCCGCAGCCATTGCGCTTGCGCTGTTGCTCGGCGGCTCGACCGCGCCCGCCACGACTATTGAAAGCTGGCTTCCGGTGCGCGAGGTCTCCCTCGAAATCCGTCCGGGCAGTCCGCTCGATTTTTCCGGCCTGCTGCCGAACACGACCATCGGCCCCGAGGGCGCGCGCGGCGCCGACCGCCGGCTGATCGCGGGGGCGGGCGGGCGCATGGCCTTCGCCGACGCACCCGACAGGCCGCAACGCCTCTTCTGCGCCTCGCTCGCCTGGAGCCCGGCCTCCGGCGGCTTCCCGTCCAGGGACGAGGCGGATCGCTATGCGCGCCAGCTCGCCATGCATGGCTACAATCTCGCCCGGCTGCATTTCGTCGACGCCGCGCTGATGTTCGGCCGCCAGACGGATTTCGACTTCGATCCCGACACGCTCGACCGCGTCCACTATCTTCTCGCCGCGCTGAAACGGAACGGCATCTACTGGATGATCGATGCCATGTCGTCTTGGCGCGGTGCCTATGGCGGTTACGACGACCGCTGGGATCCGGCCGGAAATCTCAAGACGGCGCTCTATTTCGATGAAAGGGCTTTCGCGCACTGGCGGCGGTTCCAGGAAGCCTTCCTGGCGCGGGTCAATCCCTATACCGGTGTCGCTCCCATTTCCGACGAGGCGCTGGCCGTCGTCATCCTCGTCAACGAGAACAGCCTGGAATTCGAAAGCGTCGTTCACGACCGGCCGGGGCGCCCGCCCTACGATCCGATGATCGCCGCGCCCTTCAACCGCTGGCTTTCCGGCCGCTACGCCTCGACCGCCGATCTGGCCCGCGCCTGGGGCGACCTGGCGCGTGACGAGAGGCTGGAGGAGGGCACCGTGCGGCTGCCCCGCGACCGCTATGTCGACAGCCCGCGCCTGCGCGACCTGCAGGCGTTTTTCACGGAGACGGAGCGGGCAAGCGCCGAACGCATGACCGGCGTGCTGCGCGGGCTCGGCTATCGCGGGCTCGTCAGCACCTACAACAACTGGCCGACCGTCCAGACCGCGCTCAGCCGCAGAGACCTCGACGCCGTCACCATGAACACCTACCACGACTGGGTGGGCGGCTATGAGCCGGGCAGCAGCCTGACGCAGGAAAGCTCGCTGGTGGACGGGGCGGGCTACATCCGCATGGCGGCGGCCTCGCGCTGGCTCGGCAAGCCGTTTGCCGTCAGCGAGTGGGATCATCTCTTCTGGAACCGCCATCGCTACGAGGCCGGGCTTGCCATGCCGGCCTATGCGGCCCTGCAGGGCTGGGACGCCCTGTGCCGCCACGGGCACGGCCCCATCGTGCTTTCCTACGGCGAACCCTATCCGCACAAGCGCGCCATGCTTCCCTATGCGATCGCCCTCGATCCCGTCGCGCGGGCGGGCGAGACGCTTGCCGCGCTCATCTACCGGCGCGGGGACGTCGCGCAGTCGCGTCGCGTCATTCCCTTCGCCGTTCGCGGCGAGGCGGATCTCGGCCCCGACATGCAGGCACGCGAGCCGCCGGACCTGACGCAGCTTGCCCTCGTCAGCCGGATCGGACTGGCGGACGAGGCCGACGCCAGGCGGGCTGCGCTGTTCGTGCCGCAACCGCGCAAACCGGGTGACGCCGACCGCCTCGTCGGCGAACTGCGTCGGCGCGGCGATCTGCCGGCGGCAAATCGCACGTCGCTCCCCGACCGCCTCTACGAAAGCGATACCGGCGAGATTTTCCTCGACGCCAGGGGTGGCCAGTTGCGGGTCTCCACCGCCGCGACGGAAGGCGTCGCCTTTTCCCGCCTCGCCGAGCCGGTCGATCTGGGCACGCTCTCCGTGGCGCAGGCCGAAGGCGGTGCGCTCATCGCGCTTTCCACGCTCGACAAGGGGACCACCCTGCGCGACGGCAAGCGGCTGCTGCTGATCTTCGCCACCGACGCGCGCAACAGCGACATGCGCTTCCGCGACCGGGGGGAGAAGGTCATCGAGGATTTCGGCCGCCTGCCGGTCCTGATCCGCAAGGCCGGCGCGCAGATCGCCCTGGCCCGCGAGGGGCGCTGGACGCTCTCGCCGGTCGGCCTCGACGGCGCGGTCCACGCGCCGATGGCCCGCGGAGAGGGCGCGGTGTCCTTCACGCTGACGAACGACGTCCCTTCGGGCCCCACGACGTTCTTCCTGCTTGAGATCGAATAAGGCAGGGCCGGCCGCCGATCCTGCCGGCGATATCAGACCCGAGCCGCGACCTCCCCTGCCGCGAGGCGCGGCGTTCCCACGGCGAGCGTTGCGCGCGATTGCATGCGCAGCCCCCAGAGCGCCGCCACCAGCGTGAACCAGACGACATTGCGCCCCTCGAAAAACACGCTCTCCAGCCCCGCATTGTAGAGGGCAAACAGCCAGACGCGAACGAACAGCCGCGTCAGGGGCGTATGCTGCTGTTCTTCCGTCATGCGACTGACATCGCGCAGCGGCAGGAACAGAAGCCAGACGAGCGCCAGCACGAGGCCTGGCAGGCCCGTCGTCAGGATCAGGTCCAGATAGGCGTTGTGCCCGTGTCCGGCCATCACCGCCCAGGTCTCGCTGCCGCTATAGACGAGTTCCGGAGTTTGCCAGAAGCCCTTGAGGCCATAGCCTGTCAGGGGGCGCTCAAGAATGGCGTTGTAGGCGAGCCGCCATATATCGGCGCGGTTGGTGAATGTCGCGTCGATGCCGAGTTTTCCGATGAAATCGTTCAGGGGCCGGATGATCCCGGACCCAATGAGCAAAAAGCTGAAACCGATGACACCGCAGGCGATCGGAGCCCGCAGCCAGCGCACCTTCTCGAAGACGAAGGCCAGCAGCAGGACGGCGGGCAGCATGGCGCTCGACGTCTTGCCGCCCGTGTTCAGGAGGAAAATGCACGACAGGACGAAGATGACCAGGCCGATGCCGCGCGACCAGACGCTCATGACATAGAGCCCCAGAAATGCGGAGATCACCATCGCCCCGGCGGCGGTGTTCTTGTGGTTGAAATGCCCGCGCCACATGCCTGCGTTCATGGGTTCGAGGAGTTCGCCGGCATGATGGATCGACAAGGCCGGCAGGAACAGGACCCCGTAATAGGCGATGGCGAGAACGATCAGCATGCAGATCCCGCAGAGCCGGGCGAAGTGCTGTTCCGTCGCGGGCAGAAGCAGATAGACGCCGGCGTTGATCGTCACCAGCGTCGTCACCACGATGGCCTTTACGCCGAGCATGGGATGCGCGCCGATCAGCGACACGAAGAGAAACCACAAGAGCAGCGATGAAAGCAGCGCGCGCGGACCCAGGATCCAGCCCCGCATTGAATGAGTCAGGCCATAGGCGATCATCATGATCGAGATCGCCACAAGCGTGATCTGATAGAGCTGGTTCGACGTTCCTGCCTGAGGGTCCGCGAGATCCAGGCCGGTGAGGTCGACGAAGGGCGTGACACCGACCCAGAGGAACAGCGACACGGCCACGAACAGCACAGTGCCGAGCCACTGCACGGCGGCGCCGCGCGGCGGTACGGGGCCTGTTTCAGGAGGCTGCCGGCCACTCATGTGGCTTCCCGGCGAGGACATTCGACAAAAGACATGCACAAGCCTTTGCCAGAAACCGAGCGCGAGGGCCATGCCGATCAGGATTCGATCGTCCGAGCCCGTTCTTCGCATCGATGGCGCGCTGCCAAGATTTTATCTTCGATTTAACTCTTATCGTCCAAAGTTTCCGAAGTGACGTTCTACAGACCCACTCCAAGGAGGGTGGAAATGACAGAACTTGCTGAAGAAGACGGCCTTTCAAAAATTTCGACAACCAGCCGGCGAAAACAGTTCGCGCTTGCAACGGCCATGGTTGTGCCCACGGTCATATCGATGGTCTCCGCTGCGATGGCGGGTTACTTCATCCTTCGGGCCGGCGATAGCGAACCGCCCGCGGACCTGTCGAAGCTGGCCGTTTCGATCCTGCAATCGCACGACGCCTCGCCGCAGATGCGCGCCTGGGCGGCGGCCGCGCTCGGCATACCGTCCGACATTCCAATGGACCTGACCACCGGTTCCACGACGCGGCGAAAGCCCGCCGCGCAGCCGATGCCCCTGCCGAAGGTGCCGGTCGCGGATTGACGGAAAACGTTCCGGCCGCCGCCTTGCCGGACAGGGCGGGAGCCGGCGTCAGGCGTTCGTGCGCCTGCCGCTTTCCGGATCGAAAATATGGCTCGTCGCCGGATCGACGGCGATCGACAGAACGTCGCCCGGACGCACGGACAGGCGGTCGCGGAACAGGCAGGTCACCGGCTGGCTGCCCAGCCTGCCCATGACCATGATTTCCGAGCCGGTGGGCTCCACGATCTCCACCGTCACGGGCGCGCCGTCCTCGGCGATCTTCATATGCTCCGGCCGCACGCCGTAAACGGCCTTGCCGCCGGAAAGGCCGGAATAACCGCCCCCGGACCCCGCCTGGGGCAGCGGCAGCCGGAAGCCACCCTCGACGGCGAAGGCGCCTTCCTCGATCCTGCCCTCGATGAAATTCATTGAGGGCGAGCCGATGAAGCCCGCCACGAACATGTTGGCCGGGCGGTCGTAGAGATCGAGCGGTGCGCCGATCTGCTCCACCAGCCCGTCGCGCATGACTACGATCTTGTCGGCCATGGTCATGGCTTCGATCTGGTCATGGGTGACGTATATGGTGGTCGTCTTCAGGCGCTGGTGCAGGCCCTTGATCTCGCCGCGCATCTGGACACGCAGCTTGGCGTCGAGATTGGACAGCGGCTCGTCGAACAGGAACACCTGCGGATCGCGCACGATGGCGCGGCCCATGGCCACGCGCTGGCGCTGGCCGCCGGAAAGCTGGCGCGGATAGCGGTCGAGCAGCTTGTTCAGCCCCAGGATTTCCGCCGCGCGGGCGACCCGGCTGTCGCGTTCCTGCTTCGGCGCGTTCTTCAGCATGAGCGCGAAGCCCATATTGTCGGCCACCGTCATATGCGGATAGAGCGCATAGTTCTGGAACACCATGGCGATGTCGCGTTCCTTGGCCCTGAGGTCGTTGACCACGCGCGGCCCGATGGCGATCTCGCCGTCGGTAATCTCCTCGAGCCCGGCGATCATGCGCAGAAGCGTGGACTTGCCGCAGCCCGACGGGCCGACCAGCACGACGAATTCGCCGTCTTCCACGTCGACGGAGACGCCGCGCAGCACGCCGACGTCGCCATATGTCTTGACTGCATTTCTGATGGAGACAGATGCCATCTTGAACCTCGATACGTGACTTTTCCGCGAGCCGGTCAGCCGCCCTTGACGGCGCCGGCGGTCAGGCCGGCGACGATCTGGCGCTGTGCGAAGACGGTGAGCAAAAGGACCGGCAGCGTCACCACGAGCGCGGCGGCCGCCAGCGGACCCCAGCTCACCTGCTCGAAGGAAAGCATGTTGTAGACCGCAACCGGCAAGGTGCGCGTTTCGCGGCCGGCGAGCACGATGCCGAAGACGAAATTGTTCCAGGAAAAGATCACCGCAAGGATGAGCGAAACCACGATGCCCGGCTTGGCGATGGGCAGCGCCACCTTGGCGAAGACCTGCCAGGAGGAGGCGCCGTCGATCATGGCGGCCTCTTCGAGTTCCAGCGGCGTCGTCTCGAAATAGCCGATCATGATCCAGATCACGATCGGCACGGTGACGACCAGATGGATGATGATCTGCGGCCACAGCGTGCCGAGCAGGCCCAGCGTCTGGAACAGCAGGAAGAGCGGGATCAGATAGGACAGGCCCGGCGTCATGCGCGCGATCATGATGACGATCGCCGACTTGTGCGCGCGCAGCCGCGCGATGCCGTAGCCCGCCGGCACGCCCACCAGAAGGGCGAGCAGCGTCGCCATGCCGGTGACGACCAGGCTGTTCCAGAAATAGAGCAGGAAGTCGTTGGCCTCGAAAATCTGCGTGTAGTTCGACCAGGCGAAGCGCTCCGGGATCAGGATCGGCGGGTAGGCGCCGTTGTCGATCTCGTATTTCAGCGAGAGCGACAGCATCCACACGAAGAAGAAGATCGCCGGCGACACGATGACGAAGACGACGAGGGCCGTGCCAAGCTTCGACAGAAGGGATTTGCGTGCCATGGCCGGGCTCAACTGTTCCACTGGGTGCGCTGGCGAAGCACCAGCAGCGCAAGCGACATGGCGATGATGACGACGAAGAACACCACGGCGATCGCCGAGCCGTAACCGATGTCGTAATAGGAGAATGCCACGTTATAGAGATAGATGTTGATGGTTTCGGACGCCGTTCCGGGGCCGCCCTGCGTCATGGCATAGATGATGTCGAAGCTCTTCAGCGCATCGATGGAGCGGATGATGACGGCGACCATGATGAAGGGCAGGATCATCGGCAGCGTGATGTAGCGGAACTTCTGCCAGCCATTGGCGCCGTCGATCTCGGCGCTTTCGAACGGATCGCGCGGCATGGCGGCAAGACCGCCGAGCACGATCAGCATGACCAGCGGCGTCCACTGCCAGGTCTCCACCGCCACCAGCGAGGGGATGACGGTGCTCTGGTTGAATATCCATTCCTGCGGCGGAATGCCGACCAGCGACAGAAGGTAGTTCAGCACGCCCAGTTGCGGGTGGTACATCATGGTCCAGACCAGCGCCACGGCGACGGGCGTGGCCATCATGGGCATGACGAAGATGCCGCGCAGCAGGCCGCGCGCCGGCAATTTGCTGTCGAAGGCCAGCGCGGCGATGGTGCCCAGAACCATGGGGGCGACCACGGACAGAACCGTATAGACCACGGTGTGCCACATGGAGTCCCAGAAGCGGGCGTCGCCTGCCAGGCGCAGGTAGTTGGCGAAGCCAACGAAACGCTGGCTTCCCCCCAGTTGCCATTCGTTGGCGCTCATCCACAGGGTGAACAGCCACGGGAAAACGATCACCGCCCCGACGGTGGCCAAGGCGGGGATGACGAAAGGCCAGTAGCTCGGCCGCAAGCGGCTCTTGCCTGCCTTCGCCGTCGAGGCCGCCAGGGCGGCCCCCGACTTCGCTCCTGTCGGGGCGGTGAGCGTCATTTGCCTTCGCTCCGGGCGAGCACCGGACGGAATTCCTCCGTCGCGCGCTTCATCTCCGCGGCCGGATCGGCGCCGTTCAGCAGATTGGTGAGGCCCACGCCCATGATGTCGCGGAACTCCGTCACCGGAACGATGACCGGCAGGCAGAGCTGGCTGATCGGCGCGGACTTGGAGAGCGCCTCCACCCAGCCTTCCGGCATGGTCACGCCCTTGCGCACCGCCTCGTCGTCGATGATCGACTTGCGGAACGGCACGCCGGAGCCGGACTGGAGCAGGCGCGCGCCCATCTCCTTGGAAATGGCCCACTGGCAGTAGAGATAGGCCGCCTCCTTCTTCGCCGATGCCTCGACCACGCCGATGCCGTCGCCGGTGGTGGGAGCCGCCTGCGCCGCCGGGCCGGCGGGCATCACGCCGTAGCCGACCTTGCCGACCACGCGCGACTTGTTCGGGTCTTCGAGCGGCGGAGCAAAGCCGATGCCGTCCAGCCACATGCCGATCTTGCCCTGCAGGAAGCTCGACTGGCATTCGGCCCAGTTGAAGCCGGCCACGCCGGGAGGAGCGGCCTTGGTCATGAGGCGCTGATAGAGCTTCGCGGCCTCGATGGCCTCCGCCGAATCGGTCTGGAGGTTGCCTTCGGCGTCGACCGAGTCCTTGCCGTAGCCCAGCATGAGGCTGGTCCACACCGGCACGTTGGCGTTCTTCATGCCGCGCGCGACGAAGCCGTAGATGTTCTGCGACGGGTCGGTCAGCGCCTCGGCGGCCTGCACCAGTTCGTCGAAGGTCTTCGGATATTCGATGCCCTTGGCGGCGAACAGTTCCTTGTTCCAGTAGATGATCCAGTAGTCCACCGAGAAGGGAAGCGCGCCGAAACGGCCGTCGGCGTCCTTGGCGAAGGACAGGCCGGCGCTGGCGAAATCGCTTTCGGTCAGCGAGGCGTCGGTCAGCGACGGGTCCTTCAGATAGCCGGAAAGGTCGGCCAGCCAGCCGCCCTTTTCAAACTGCCGCTTCTGGACGTGGTAGCTGATGTGGATGACGTCGAAGCTCGGCTTGCCTGAGGTCAGCTCGATCACCGCCTTCTGGCGCTGCTGCTGTTCCGGCATCTGCTCGGAGCGCACGGTGATGCCGGTCAGCTCCTCGAATTCCTTCTGGTACTTCTGCAGGATTTCGCCGCGCGGGCTCTTGATGAGGTTCACCTCGAGCGTCGTGCCGGCAAATTTCTTCCAGTCCACGGACGAGTCCGCAAAGGACGGGCTGATGCCGGTCACCCCTGCCGCGGCGATCGCCGCCGTTCCCGTCAGAAACTGACGGCGTGTCGGATGTAACAGATTCATTCCTTCTCCTCTCGTGGTTTTCCTGGCCTGACATCTCCTGCTGTCAGAACCCGCCTCAAATTTGCAAAGCCAATGTCCGCGCATTGTTGATGTGGACGGTGATGGCATCCATGGCGGTCTGCGGATCGCGGGTCTCGATCGCCGACAGCACCGCCAGATGTTCCTGCATGACCGGGATCACGCGTCCGGTGATGCGGAAGCGCTCCTGATTGATGAGGCGCATCTTGATGGTGTTGGTCTGGTAGGCGCGCCAGATGATCTCGTTGTCGAGCGAGCCCACGATGACGTCGTGCATGTTCCAGTCGATGGCCTGCGCCTTCTGCTCCAGTTCCGGCGTCTCGCCTTCTTCGGCGGCGCGCTGGAGCGTCTGCTCGTGCTCGGCGCGCAGCGAGTGCAGCAATTCGTCGGACGCCGTCCGGCAGAACAGCGCCACGGACTCCCTTTCGATGAAAAGGCGGAACTGGAATGCCTCGCGGATGAGGTTGAGGTCGATATGGGCGATCTGCAGCCCGCGCTGCGGCACGGTCTTGATGAGCCCTTCCGCCTCCAGGCGCGGGATCAGTTCACGGATCGCGCCCAGCGGCAGGCCGGTCATGGTGACGAGCTGGCGCTGCGAGACGAACTGGCCCGGATGGAAGTCGCGCGCCAGCAGATGCTGCGTGAAGCTCTGATAGGCCTTGTCGCGCAATTTGACAGGTTCGTTCAAGTCTTCCACCAAAGCCCGCTTCCTCGCCCGTCTTATGGCCCGCTCAGGCGGCTCTTGCCAATCGCAACCGGTCGAATACGCCGCCGATGGCCTCGAAATCCGCATCGGAGAGGGCAATCAGGGGCGCCCGCACGCGCCGCCACGCGCTCTCGCCGGTGCGCCGCGCCAGCATGGCCTTCACGCCCGGCGTGACCGGATAGGCCAGCAATTGCCGCACGGTCTCGACGACCTGCGGATCGTCGCGCCCCTCGTCCGCCATCGGCAGCAGCCGCTCCGGCACCAGGTTGGCCATGCCGGATATGGCGCCCTGCCCGCCGAGCCGGACGCCGGCGGCGAGATCCCGCTCGTCCCCGATCAGGATGGCGATGTCCTTGTGCGCGGCCAGCAGCCGTTCCGTATGAGCCCAATTGCCGGACGAATCCTTCACGCCGGCGATCGCACGGCCGAACGCCGCACGCAGGCGGCCGACCAGATCGACCGACAGCTCCACCGCCGTGACCGAGGGGATGTTGTAGAGGATGATGTCGCGCGCATCGGCGCCGAGCCTTTCCAGGACCGAGGAGAACCAGGCGAAAATGCCGTCGTCCGACAGGCTCTTGTAGTAGGACGGCGGCGCCAGGAGGATGCCCTTGCAGCCGCGGCGCAGCGCATCGCCCGCCTGGCGGCAGGCATCGGCGGCCGAATTCGCCATCACCCCGGCCACGATCTTCGAGGCCGGAACGCCGCCCGCGACCAGAGCGTCGATCAGCGCGCCGCGCTCGCCGTCGGCAATGGACGCGCCCTCGCCCGTGGTGCCGAAAAGCGTGACGCTGGAGCAGCCGTTTTCCAGGCACCAGCGCGCATGTGCGGCCGCGCGGGCAAGGTCGATGCTTCCGTCTTCCTCGAACGGCGTCGTGAGCGCCGCCGAGAGACCGAAG
>Ga0182749_1002875_pt1 | contig 12265 bp, 13 predicted proteins | sample eDN3rd37CKraftMG_FD_128875 | JGI IMG/M metagenome (GOLD analysis project Ga0182749, IMG submission 128875) | Enriched Miracle-Growth compost microbial communities from Emeryville, California, USA - eDNA 3rd pass 37_C Kraft MG (version 2) (version 2) ...
GGCGATGGCCGGCGACGTTGATGATGTCGTCGGTGCGGCTCATCACATAGACGTAGCCGTCCTCGTCCTTGAAGCCGGCGTCGGCGGTCTTGTAGTAACCGGGGAATTCGTTGAGGTAGGCCTCGCGGAAGCGCTCGTCCTGGTGCCACAAGGTCGGGAAGCAGCCCGGCGGCAGCGGCAACTTGATGACGATCGAGCCGATCTTGTCGGCCGGCAGCGGCTTGCAGGCCTCGTCGACGATGTCGACCTGGTAGCCCGGCATCGGCACGCAGGTCGAGCCGTAGCGCACCGGCAGTTGGCCGAGGCCGACCGGATTGCCGGCGATGCACCAGCCGGTCTCCGTCTGCCACCAGTGATCGAGCACCGGCACGTGCAGCACGTCCTCGGCCCACTGGATGGTCGGCGGGTCGGCGCGCTCGCCGGCGAGGAACAGCGTGCGGAAGCGCGACAGGTCGTATTGCGCGATCAGCTTGCCCTCCGGGTCCTCCTTCTTGATGGCGCGGAACGCGGTCGGCGCGGTGAACAGCGCCACCGCCTTGTGCTGCGAGACGACCCGCCAGAAGGCGCCGGCGTCCGGCGTTCCCACCGGCTTGCCCTCGTACATGATCGAGGTGCAGCCGTGCAGAAGCGGCGCGTAGACGATGTAGGAGTGCCCGACCACCCAGCCGATGTCGGAGGCGCACCACCACACTTCGCCGGGGTCGATGCCGTAAAGGTTCTGCATCGACCACTTCAGCGCGACCATGTGGCCGCCATTGTCGCGCACCACGCCCTTGGGGATGCCGGTCGTGCCGGAGGTGTAGAGGATGTAGAGCGGATCGGTGGCGGCGACCGGCACGCATTCGGAGGTCTTGGCGTATTCGACGGCGTGCTCCCACGTCTTGCGCCAGTCGTGGTCGCGGCCTTCGACCAGGCTCGCCTCGCATTGCGGCCGCTGCAGGATCATGCAGGCCTGCGGCTTGTGCTTGGCCTGATTGATCGCCTCGTCGAGCAGCGGCTTGTACGGCACGACGCGCGCGCCCTCGATGCCGCAGCTTGCCGACAGGATGACCTTCGGCTGCGCGTCGTCGATGCGGGTGGCGAGCTCCTTGGGCGCGAAGCCGCCGAACACCACCGAGTGGATGGCGCCGATGCGCGCGCAGGCGAGCATGGCGAACACCGCCTCCGGCACCATCGGCATGTAGATGATGACGCGGTCGCCCTTCTCGACGCCGAAGTCGCGCAGCATGGCGCCGAGCAACTGCACCTCGGAGAGCATGCGGCCGTAGGTGAAGGTCTTGACCGTATTGGTGACCGGGGAATCGTAGATCAGCGCCACCTGGTCGTTGCGGCCATTGGCGACATGGCGGTCGAGGCAGTTGTAGCAGGTGTTGCTGACGCCGCCCGCGAACCAGCGGCCGTAGATGCCGGCGTCGGGATCGAAGATCTTCTTCGGCTTCTCGAACCAGTCGATGTCGGCTGCGGCCTCGGCCCAGAACACCTCAGGCGTGCGCTGCCAATGGGCATAGGATTCGTGATAGCGGCTGGCGCGGACGTCCATTTTTCCTTCCTCCGACCCGGGTTCCTCTCGTCCTGGGCAGGCTCCGCAACGCGGCGTCTCGAAGGATGAGGGCGATACCTCGACCTCGTCCTGCCGGGTGCGCCGTCGGCGCTCCCCGGGACGAGGGTTGAATGATTTACCGCATACTGGAACGGGCGGCATGCGTAAACAAGGCTGGCGCGGTCGCAGGGCTTAGGCTTTGATCCGGCGCGAATTTTCCGGGTGCTGTCATGCCCCGCGAAAGCGGGGCATCCAGTACGCCGCAGTCCATACCTCGACGTCCGAGGCGTACTGGATCGCCCACTTTCGCGGGCGATGACCTCGTCCCCTGGGAGCGCCCGTGACCGTTATCACCGACCCCTTGTTCTACGCGCTGGCGATCCCCGCCGTGGTGGCGCTCGGGCTGTCCAAAGGCGGCTTCGCGGGGGTCGGGCAGATGGCGACCCCGCTGCTCGCGCTGGTGATGCCGCCGCTCGAGGCCGCCGCCATCATGCTGCCGATCATGATCGTGCAGGACCTGAACGCCGTGTGGGTGTACCGCCGCGACTGGGACGGGCGCATCCTCGCCATCATGATCCCCGGCTCGCTGATCGGCATCGCCCTCGCCGGCTGGCTCGCCGCCTACATCTCCGATGCCGCCGTGCGCGTCTTCATCGGCGTCACCACCGTCGTCTTCGTCGTCTATTCCTTCACGGTGATGCTGCGCCTGCCACGCCCGGCCGCCGCCGGCAGCGTGCCCGCCGGGGTGTTCTGGGGGGCGCTGTCGGGCTTCACCTCGACCATCTGCCAGGCCGGCGGCCCGCCCTACCAGATGTACGTCTTGTCGCAGAAGCTGCCGAAGATGCTGTTCATCGGCACCACGGCGATGTTCTTCGCCGCGCTCAATGCGATGAAGGTCGTGCCCTATGTCGCGCTCGGCCAGTTCTCGACCAAGGGGCTCGGCACCTCGGTGGTGCTGCTGCCGCTGGCGCTGGCCTCGAACCAGCTCGGCTTCTTTCTGGTGCGGCGCATCTCGCAGGAGCTCTTCTACCGCGTCACATTGATCCTGATGCTGCTCATCTCGATCGAGCTCGCGCGCGAGGGCGTGCTGGAGCTGTGGCGTTGACCACTGCCGGTCATCCCCGCGAAAGCGGGGATCCGGTACGCCGCAGCCTGTCGAGAGGACTTAGGGATACTGGATCCCGGGTCTCGCTTCGCTCGCCCGGGATGACGGCGGCGGGAATGACAACACTCCGATTGCCCGCTAACTTTTCACGACGAGGGGGACCCCGAACAATGGCGAAAACGCCCTACGACACCGATCTCGACCGCAACCCGGCGAACTACCAGCCGCTGACGCCGCTCGGCTTCCTGGAGCGGGCGGCGAGCGTGTTTCCGCAGCAGACCGCCATCATCCACGGCGCGCTCCGGCGCAATTATGCCGACTTCTACGCCCGCGCCCGCCGCCTCGGCTCGGCCCTTGAAAAGCGCGGCATCGGCCGCGGCGACACCGTCGCAGTGATGCTCGCCAACACGCCGGCGATGCTGGAGGCGCATTACGGCGTGCCGATGTGCCGGGCGGTGCTCAACACGCTCAACACGCGGCTCGATGCCGCCATCATCGCCTTCTCGCTCGATCACGCCGAGGCCAAGGTCGTCATCGTCGACCGCGAATATTCGCGGGTGATGAAGGAGGCGCTGGCGCTGGCCAAGGCAAAGCCGCTGATTGTCGACTACGACGACCCCGAATACACCGGCGCCGGCGAGCGCCTCGGCACCATCGAATACGAACAGCTCCTCGACGAAGGCGATCCCGCCTACGCCTGGCGCATGCCGGCCGACGAATGGGACGCGATCACGCTCAACTACACGTCCGGCACGACCGGCGACCCCAAGGGCGTCGTCTATCACCACCGCGGCGCGCACCTGCTCGCGGTCGGCAACGTCGTCACCTGCGCCATGGGCAGGCATCCGGTCTATCTGTGGACGCTGCCGATGTTCCATTGCAACGGCTGGTGCTTCCCCTGGTCCATCTCGGTCGCCGCCGGCACGCATGTCTGCCTGCGCTACGTGCGCGCGGCGGCGATGTACGACGCGATCGCGACGCACAAGGTGACGCATCTGTGCGGCGCGCCGATCGTGATGGCGACGCTGCTCAACGCGCCGGAGGCCGAGAAGAAGCCGCTGCCGCACGTCGTCGAGTTCTTCACCGCCGCGGCGCCGCCGCCGGAGGCGGTGCTCGCCGCCATGAAGGAGGCCGGCTTCAACGTCACGCATCTCTACGGCCTGACCGAATGCTACGGTCCGGCGGTGGTCAACGACTGGCACGCGGAATGGGACGCGCTGCCCGCGGCCGCGCAGGCCGAGAAGAAGGCCCGGCAGGGCGTGCGTTACGGCGCGCTCGAGGCGCTCGACGTCATCGATCCGGAGACGATGCAGCCGGTCGCCCGCGACGGCGAGACGCTCGGCGAAGTGATGATGCGCGGCAACGTCGTGATGAAGGGCTATCTCAAGAACAAGGCCTCGACCGACAAGGCCTTCGCCGGCGGCTGGTTCCACACCGGCGATCTCGGCGTCATGCACGCCGACGGCTACATCCAGCTCAAGGACCGCTCCAAGGACATCATCATCTCCGGCGGCGAGAACATCTCGTCGATCGAGGTCGAGGACGCGCTGTACAAGCATCCCGCGGTGATGGCGGTGGCGGTGGTGGCCAAGCCCGACGACAAATGGGGCGAGACGCCCTGCGCCTTCGTCGAGCTGAAGGCCGGCGCGACCGCCACGCCGGAGGAGCTCGTGCAGTGGTGCCGCAAGCAGCTCGCCGGTTACAAGGTCCCGCGCCACATCGTGTTCGCGGAAATCCCGAAGACGAGCACGGGCAAGATCCAGAAGTTCAAATTGCGCGAGATGGCGAAGGCGGTGTGAGGTCTACCGTCATCGCAGCACTTGAACGCTATTCGCCACGCCGCGGAAGCGGGCTGTCGTTCAACATCTGATCGATGAGCCTTTGGTGGCCGCGCGTGTCGCGCGCCTGCTGGTTGGCGAGTTGTTTCCGGCAATCATCGTACGCCGGAGAACCGGGCTGCGCACCGGACGACCGGCAGGCCGCGTCATTGGACGCCACCCTCTCCTGCTCCGCCGCGGCCAGGTTCGCGTTTCGAGCTTCATCGTATTGCGCGCAGCCGACGAGAGACGTCAGGACCACAAGCATCGCCGCAAATCGCATGACCGATCCTTCCCGCAAAAGGCCTGACCCGCGCACGAAGGCGCCGCAGACCTTTCTCGAACAATAAGGCAGGAATCGGAGCGGCGCCCACCCCGGCGGGGGCGGTATGGCGCGCGGCCTCGGGATATTCCAAACTCCCGACGCGCAACGGCCTGTTGTGGCCGACCCAGAACGAGAATAGCGACAGGGACCTGAGGCGATGACCATCTCCACCCGGCTGACCGAGCTGCTCGAGATCAGGCATCCGGTGCTGCTGGCGCCGATGGACACCATCTCGAGCGGCGCGCTCGCCGCGGCCGTGAGCCGTGCCGGCGGCTTCGGCATCGTCGGCGGCGGCTACGGCGACGAGGCGCGGCTCGCGCGCGACCTAGAGGCGGCCGGCGACGCGCGCATCGGCGTCGGCTTCATCACCTGGAGCATGGCCAGGAACCCTCGCCTGCTCGACCTCGCTCTCGAGCGCAAGCCGGCGGCGATCATGCTGTCGTTCGGCGACATCACGCCTTATGCCGACAAGATCAAGCGCGCCGGCGCGTCGCTGATCTGCCAGGTGCAGAGTGTCGCCCAGGCAAGGGACGTGGCGGCGCGCGGCGCCGACGCGATCGTCGCGCAGGGCACCGAGGCCGGCGGGCACGGCGCCGCGCGCGCGACCTTTCCGCTGGTGCCGGCGGTCGTCGACGCCGCGGGCGCCGTGCCCGTCATCGCCGCCGGCGGCATCGCCGACGGGCGCGGCCTTGCCGCCGCGCTGATGCTCGGCGCCGACGGTGTGCTGATGGGCACGCGCTTTCTCGCCTGCACCGAAGCCGCGACGACGGATGACGCCAAGCGGCGCGTGGTCGCCGCCACCGGCGACGGCACCATCCGCAGCTCGCTGTTCGACATCGTACGCCGCAGGGAGTGGCCGGCGCCCTATACCGGCCGCGTGCTGCAGAACGACTTCACCGCGCGCTGGCGCGGGCGCGAGGTGGAGCTGATGCACAATATCGCCCGCGAGGAGGTGGCCTACGAGGAGGCGCGCAAGCGCGGCGACCTCGACATCGCCGTGCTGCATGCGGGCGAGGCGGTCGATCTGATCGACGACATCCTGCCCGCCGCCGAGATCGTCGCGCGCACCGTCGCGGGCGCGACGACGCTCATCGCCGGCGCGTCGAACCGCTACAAGGCGGACGAGCCGGCGGCGTCGTGACGGGCGGCGTCAGCCCGCCATGCTGAGGAATTCCTGACGGGTCGAGGGATTGTCGCGGAAGCATCCGAGCATGCGGCTGGTGACCAGATCCGACTCCGGCTTGTGCACGCCGCGCGTCGTCATGCAGTGATGCGAGGCCTTGATGATGACGCCGACGCCTTGCGGCTTGAGGACGTCGTTGATGGTGTTGGCGATCTGCGCCGTCATCTTTTCCTGGATCTGCAGGCGTTTGGCATAGACCTCGACGACGCGCGCGAGCTTGCTGATGCCGACGACGCGGCCGTTCGGCACATAGGCCACCCAGGCCTGGCCGACGATCGGCGCCATGTGATGCTCGCAATGACTTTCGAATCGGATGCCGCGCAGCACGATCATCTCGTCGTAGCCCTCGATCTCCTCGAAGGTCTTCTGCAGGATCTCGACCGGGTTCTGCGCATAACCGACGAAGAACTCCTCGAACGCGCGCGCCACCCGCGCCGGGGTTTCGATGAGACCGTCACGCGCCGGGTCGTCGCCGGCCCAGCGGATCATGGTGCGGATCGCCGCTTCGACTTCGGCGCGGTCGGGCCGATCGGCTTCGGCCGGTGAGACCCTGACCCGGTCCAGGGCACGAAGATTCGAACTCATGAGCGCATATTCCCCAAGCGGCAGGCACGGCGGCGGGGGTGCCGGCGCCTTCCATCCCGGTTCGATGGGGATGGCACGCAAAGGTTCCCGGCGGGACGGAGCGCGCTGCAGTCTCACCGGAGCGATGGCGCAAGCCCGCCGATGTGCCGCCTGAGCGACTCCAGCCAGCCGGCGAAGGCCTCGCGCAGGAAGGCCATGCGCGCGTCCTGGCCCTCGGCGTCGCAGTCGAACGTCGCCCACCATTCGACGAAGGCGCGGTCGCCGTCGACCACCGGCGTGACACGAATGGTCGCCGCGAAATTGCGGACCGGCAGTGGGCTGTCCCCGGCGAATTCGTAACTCTGCGACCGCTCGACATCGGACAGCGCCAGCAGCCGCTGCCGCCGGCGCGCGCCGTTGTAGAGCACGTTGCGCACCGCGCCGACCGCGTCGCCGCTGCGGCCATCCTCGATGGCGCTCTCGCCGGCGCCGTCGACCCAGACCGGATAGTTGTTGAAGTCGCGGATCACACGCCTGACGGCGTCGGCCGGCTGCGCGAAGATGGTGCTGTAATAGGCTCGGGCCATGTCAGGTCTCCCGGTCCATCACATGGTCGCCCGCGCCGGCGGTCGCCACCCGCTTTCTGCCTCGCCTTTGTCATGGCCGGACTTGTCGCGGCCATCGCGATAAGAGACGCTCTCACCGGCGACGACACGAGACACCCCATGCCCGATGTTCTGATAAACGACGACGGCGCGATCCGCACGATCCGGATGAACCGGCCGGACAAGAAGAACGCGCTGACTTTGGCGATGTACGAGGCGATGGCCGGCGCGATCGAAGGCGCCGCCGTGCGCGACGACATCACCTGCCTGCTGATCGCCGGGCACGCGAGCGGCTTCTGCGCCGGCAACGACATCGCCGATTTCGTCGACATGACGAAGACCGGCGCGCTCGGCGCGCCGATCCTGCGCTTCCTGCATGCGCTCAATCGCGCCGAGAAGCCGCTCGTCGCCGCGGTCGCCGGCCGCGCCGTCGGCGTCGGCACGACCATGCTCCTGCACTGCGATCACGTCGTCGCCGCGGACGACGCGCTTTTGTCGACGCCCTTCGTCGCGCTCGGCCTGGTGCCGGAGGCGGGCTCGAGCCTGATCGCGCCGCGGCTGATGGGCCATGCGCGCGCCTTCGAGCTCCTGGTGATGGGGCGTCCGCTCACCGCGGCTGCGGCGCAGGCGGCCGGCGTCGTCAACACGGTGGTGCCCGCGGCGGAGCTGGAGACCGCGGCGCTCGCGGCCGCGAGGGCCATCGCCAGCCTGCCGCCGCATGCGGTCGCCGCCTCGCGGCGGCTGATCCGCGGCGACGTAGCGCAGATCGACGGCCGCATCGACGCCGAGGCGGAGGCGTTCCGCAAGCGCCTCGCCTCGCCCGAAGCCCGGGCCGCCTTCGCCGCATTCCTCGACAGGAAGAAGTAACGAAAAGGGCGGCGGCGCTTGTTGCCCGGCCGCCCTCCGAAACCCGGTTCGCGTCTACGCGGCGTCTAGCGGCCGTCGCGATAGAACGGATTGAACAGATTGTTCGGGTTGAAATTCTGGTTCGCCGAACCGCGCGAGCCGAACTGCAGCGTGGTGTTGCCGTTCTGGATCACGGTCTGGCCGTTGCGGCCGGTCTGCTGCTGCGAGTCGAAGCGCGAGGCGGGATCGACCAGCGCCGAGCCGCCGGTCACGCCCTCGGCCCCCTGGAAGGTGAAGGCCTGCGCGGCCGGGCCGAACGCGACGAGCGCGGCGGCGACGGCAAGACCATAGATGGCGGAACGTGTCATGGATGGCCCCTTTCCCGGATCGAGCAGGCGGACAGAGTCGGCGAACAATATGGCTGCACGGCGGCGGGCGGAAGCCCCTAGTCCACCTTGAGGCCAAGCTTGTGCACCAGCGCGCTCCACTTCTTCTCCTCCTTGTCGATGTCGGCAGCGTATTCCGCCGGCGTCGACGACAGGGGATCGCCGCCCTCGAGGTGAATGCGCTCCTTGACCTGCGGGTCGGCGACCGCCTCGCGCATCGCGGCCGAGAGCTTGTCGATGACCGCCGGCGGCGTGCCGTGCGGCGCCAGCAGGCCGTAGTGTAGCACCGCCTCGAATCCGGGCATGCCGGATTCGTCGAAGGTCGGCACGTCCGGCAGCAGCGAGAACCGCGTCTTGCTGGTGACCGCGATGGCGCGCAGCGTGCCGGCCTGCAGGTTGCCGAGCGCCGGCGGCAGCACGCCGAAGGCCATCGGCACCTGGCCGCCGAGCAGATCGGTCATCACCGGCGCGGTGCCCTTGTACGGAATGATGGCGACGTCGACGCCGGCCTCCGCCTTGAACAGTTCGGCGCACATGTAGCCGCCGGTGCCCATGGCCGAGCTGCCGAGATTGAGCTTGCCCGGCTCCTTCTTCGCCAGCGCGATGACGTCGGCGACGGTCTTGGCCGGGAACGAGGGATGCGCGAGCAGCGCCACCGGCATCGAAGCGATGAGGCCGATCGGCGCGAAGTCCTTGCGCGGGTCCATGCCGAGCTTGGCGTAGAGGCTCGGATTGATCGAGATGGTGCCGGTGTGGCCGAGCAGCAGCGTGTAGCCGTCCGGCGCGGCGCGCGCGACGAAGCGCGTCGCGATGGTGCCGCCGCCGCCGCCGCGGTTCTCGACGATCACCTGCTCGTTGAACGCCTCCGACAGTTTCTGCCCGATGACGCGCGCCATCGCGTCGACGCCCCCGCCCGGCGGATAGGGCACGACGATGGTGATCTTGCGTGCGGGATAGTCGTCGGCGCGTGCGATGCCGCCGGCAGCGAACGTGCCGATGAGCAGCAAAGCGAGCGCCAGAACTCTCGTCGCGATGCGCATGCCGTTTTCCTCCGTGCTGCCGCATGGTTCTTACCGCATGGCGCTCGTCGCGCACGGGCCGGCCGGTTCGCGCGGCAATGCAGCCGGCCGGCGCGCCGACGATAGGGGCCGTCGCGGCGTTTCGCTAATTGGTATTGCGGATGGCGTCTATTGGCGGGCTGAATTGTCGCAGCCACGTTGCGCGACCGCACAGCGGCTGAAAACGCCTGCTGCAGAAACACAAACCGCCGCCTCGCGGCGCGAGCCGGCGGTTCAAGCTCCCAGAACGATGTTACGCGGGATTGAAGCGATCAGTGCACGCTGGCCAGGCCGTTATGGCGCAACCGTTCAATCTCGTCCTTTACCAGCAACTTCTTTCTCTTGAGTTCCACCACTTTCAAATCGTCGATCGCGGGGTGAGCCAGGCAATCATCGATTTCAGCTTCGAGCGCCTGGTGCTTCTTTTCGAGCTCCGCGAGGTGCGATTGCATCGACATGCAGAATGTCTCCTCAATCAGTGGATCTCCCGAACGCGTGGAGTGTAGCCCAAAAGCGCGGCGGGAGCGAGCGCGAAAGGGTTAACTTTACCTCCGCATGAGGAACCGGAAGCCGTTGGCGAAGCGCGACTTTCGCGCGTCTTGATGGCGGGTGTGGAAAACGTGATACTGAAGTTCCAAGCGCCGGGTCGATTTTCTCCCGGGCAGGCGGACAGCGGTGCCGATGACGAACGAGGACGAAGGCGCGTTGCGGGAGCAGTTGGCGCGCCTGCAACAGGAGCATCGCGACCTCGACGCGGCGATCGCGGCCCTGGTCGCTTCTCCCGGCGTCGACCTCATCCAGGTGCAGCGGCTGAAGAAGCGCAAGCTGATGCTGCGCGACAAGATCCGCGCCATCGAGGACCAGCTCACGCCGGACATCATTGCCTGATCGGCGCCGGATTGCCTGATCGGCGCCGGCCCGCGCCACGCGCGGTGCTTGTCCGGGGCGCGCTAGCCGCGCCGCTCCCGCTTGCGCGCGTACATCGCCCTGTCGGCGAGCGCGATCATCGCCGCCGGATCGGACGCCGGATCGAGCGCCACCACGCCGGCGCTGGCGCCGCAGCCGAGCACCGCGTCGTCATAGGCGACCGCGACCTTCTCGATCAGCGTCTCGAGCGTTGCCGCCTTCACGGCCGCCTGCTCGGGGTGCGTATTCCACAACAGCGCGCCGAACTCGTCGCCGCCGAGCCGGCCGACGACGTCGGAGGCGCGCAGGTTGCGCACCAGATCGGCGACCACCGCCTTGAGCAGCGCATCGCCGGCGGCGTGGCCGTGGCGGTCGTTGACCGTCTTGAAGCCGTCCAGATCGACATACATCAGCACCGCGGGCGTGCCGTAGCGCTTGACGAAGGCGATCGAGCGGGCGAGCTCGCGCTCGAAGCCGCGCCGGTTGAAGACGTCGAGCATCGGGTCGACGTCGGCGCGCTCCTCGAGCTCGGCGACGGTCCATTCGGCGCGGATGAGCTTCTCGCGCAAGCGCAGCACTTCCTCGCGCAGCTCTTCCGGCGTCATGGCAAAGACGTCGGCCGTGTCGGCAGCACTCTCTGCGTTCACCTGTCTCGGCCCCCGCGAATCGCGATCCCGATGCAAGGATAACGCTTTCACCTTGCCAGCGAAGGGGTCCTTTCTATAATGCCGCGCTTCCGGCCGCCGGGGCGGCGGTCCCTGGGGGCAAAATGCCAGCAAAACCGGTCGCAATCATCATGGGCAGCCAGTCCGACTGGGCCACCATGAAGCATGCCGCCGAGACGCTGGACGCGCTCGCGATTCGCTACGACGCGCGCATCGTCTCCGCCCACCGCACGCCCAAGCGCCTCTATGACTTCGCCCACGCCGCCCGCGACAACGGCGTCAAGGTCATCATCGCCGGCGCCGGCGGCGCCGCGCACCTGCCCGGCATGACCGCGGCGATGACGCCGCTGCCGGTGCTGGGCGTACCGATGAACACGCAGGCGCTCGAGGGCAAGGATTCGCTCCTGTCCATCCTGCAGATGCCGGGCGGTGTCCCGGTCGGGACGCTTGCCATCGGCAAGGCCGGCGCCATCAACGCCGCGCTGCTCGCCGCCAGCATCCTCGGCCTCTCGGACCCCAAGGTCGCGAAGCGGCTCGACCAGTGGCGCGCCAGACAGACCAAATCGGTCGCCAAGCGGCCGAAGGATTGACGATGAGACCGCTGCCCTCTCCCGCTCGTCCCCGCGAAAGCGGGGACCCACCGCAGACTTTTTCAGTGCGCCGATCGCGGCGCCGGTTTCCGGCGTCCGCGGCAATGAGCGGGGATGGATCGTGCTGAAGCCCGGCGCCACCATCGGCATCCTCGGCGGCGGCCAGCTCGCGCGCATGCTGGCGCTCGCCGCCGCGCCGCTCGGCCTGCGCTGCCACGTCTACACGCCGGAGCAAAACTCCTGCGCCCTCGACGTCGTGCACGACGCCACCATCGGCGCCTATGACGACGAGGCCGCGCTGGCCCGCTTCGCCGAAGCGGTCGACGTCGTCACCTATGAATTCGAGAATGTGCCGGCGCAGACCGCCGCCATCCTGTCGCAGCACCGCCCGGTGCTGCCGAACCCCAAGGTGCTGGAGACGACGCAGGACCGGCTGATCGAGAAGAACTTCATCACGCGGCTGAAGATCGGCACCGCGCCCTACGCGCCGGTGCATTCCGCGACGCAGCTTGCCGACGGCCTCGCCAAGGTCGGCACGCCGGCGGTGTTGAAGACGCGCACGCTCGGCTACGACGGCAAGGGCCAGGAGAAGATCGCGGCGGCCGCGGACGCGGCAGCCGCGTGGCGCCGCCTCAAGCACGTGCCCTGCATCCTCGAGGGCTTCGTCAAATTCCA
>Ga0182749_1002876_pt1 | contig 12255 bp, 10 predicted proteins | sample eDN3rd37CKraftMG_FD_128875 | JGI IMG/M metagenome (GOLD analysis project Ga0182749, IMG submission 128875) | Enriched Miracle-Growth compost microbial communities from Emeryville, California, USA - eDNA 3rd pass 37_C Kraft MG (version 2) (version 2) ...
CGCCGGGGGTGTAGCCGGCGATCAGCACGCGCTTGCCCGCGGCCTTCAGCTCGCCGATATGCTGGCGCACCGCGGCGTAGAGGTTGACCTCGGGGTTGGCCCGGGCCTCGGCGAAGTCATGGCCGCGGCGGCCGCCGGCGTCGGCGGCGCCGTCCGGCGGGGCAAAGGGCGAGAAATCGGCCACCGGCCGATCCGCCAGGCAGGCCTCCCACTCCGCAGCGTCGAGATACAGGCGCTCGGGCGGGATCGGGCGGTAGGGCGGCGCCTTGGCCTTCTTCTGCGCCGCCTGATGGGTCAGCCGCGCCTCGTAGAAATCCGCGATCTGGGCCAGGCGCTGGTCGCGCGCCTGCTCCAGCTGGTGGTCCAGCGTGACCGAGGCCTCGGGCAGGTAATCGAAGATGGTGTCGAGGTGGTCGTGGAACAGCGGCAGCCAGTGCTCCATCCCGGCCTGCTTGCGGCCGGCCGACACCGCCTCGTACAGCGGGTCGTCGTCGTTGATGGCGCCGAACAGCTCGCGGTAGCCGCTGCGGAACCGGGCGATCGAGGCCGGGTCGAGGAACACCTCGCCCATCGGCTTCAGCGTCACGCGCTCGACCTCGCCGGTCGTGCGCTGCGACATCGGGTCGAAGCGGCGGATCTTCTCCAGCTCGTCGCCGAACAGGTCGAGCCGCAGCGGCTCCTCGGTCCCCGGCGGGAACAGGTCGACGATGCCGCCGCGGATGGCGAACTCGCCCGGCTCGCGCACCGTCTGCGCCCGGACATAGCCGTTGCGGGCCAGAAACGCCTGGAGCCCCTCCAGGTCCACCCGCTGCCCAGGCGCGACCGACAGGCTGGCTTCGGCGAAGGCGTCGCGCGGCGGCACCCGCTGCATCGCGGCGCCGATCGTGGTCAGCACGACGAAGGGCCGGCCGGGTTCGCGCGGAAGCAGCAGCCGGGTCAGGGCATCGACGCGCTCCGCCACCGTTTCCGGGTTCGGCGAGACTCGGTCATAGGGCAGGCAGTCCCAGGGCGGCAGCACCACGACCGCCAGGTCGGGCGCAAAGAAGGCCAGCGCCGCCTCCAGCACCGGCAGCCGGGCATCGTCGCTGGCGACGTGCAGCAGGCCCTTGTCGCCGGCCTTGCGCGCCAGCTCGGCGATCAGCCGGGCATCCTGTCCCTGCGGCACGCCGCCGATGGTGCGGTGCTGATGGCTGGCGCGGGCCGCGACGGGTTCGGCCAGCGCGGTCATGCCCGGCCTCGTGACCGGGCGTAGTCGATCAGCAGCCGCATGACGTCGCTGTCGGCTTCGGCAGGGACCGGCACGCGCTCGGTCACCCAATCCCACAGGTCGGGATCATTGTTCTCCAGCAACTCGCCATAGCGGGCCAGCTGGGCGGCGTCGAGACCGTCCAGAGCCGCGTCGGCAAAACCGCCGAGCAGCAGATCGGCTTCACGGGTGCCGCGATGCCAGCTGCGGAAGCGCAGGCGGCGGCGCAGCGGCGCGACAGCGTCGCTATCGGTCGGCTGGTTCATTGGCTTAAGGTGCGTGTCCACGTGAGCCCCATATAGACCCGAGCCTTGCGTCCGCAAATCCTCTTCCCGCTCTTTGCTGCCATCGAATCCCTGCACGGCATCGGCCCGAAGACGGCGCGGCTGATCGAGAGACTGGCCGGGCCGAAGGCGCTGGACCTGCTGTGGCATATGCCCTCCGGAGTGGTCGACCGCCGCAAGGTGGTGACGCTGCGCGAGGCCCAGGCCGGCAGCGTCGTCACCCTGACGCTGAACATCGACGGCCATATCCGCGGTTCCTCCGCCCGCGCGCCGCACCGGGTCCGGGCGTCGGATCCGACCGGGACGATCGACCTCGTCTTCTTCCACGCCCGGCCCGACTGGCTGCAGACGACCTTCCCGATCGGCCAGACCCGGATCGTCTCCGGCCGGATCGAGCAGTTCCAGGGCAGCCTGCAGATGCCGCACCCCGACCGGGTCGGCACGCTCGAGGAGCGGGATGCGATCGCGGTGGTCGAGCCGATCTACCCGCTGACCGCCGGGCTGCCGCCGCGCACCCTGGCCAAGGTGATCGCCGACGCCGTCGCCCGGGCGCCGGATCTGCCGGAGTGGCAGGATGCCGCCTGGCTGCAGCGGCGCGGCTGGAATGGCTGGCGGGAGTCGCTGCGCCGCGCCCATGCGCCGGAGGATGCGGCCGACCTGCTGCCCGCCGCACCGGCCCGGCAGCGCCTGGCCTACGACGAACTGCTGGCCAACCAGCTGGCCTTGGCGCTGTTCCGCCGTTCCACCCGCCAGCGCCCCGGCCGGCCGACCCGGGGCGACGGCTCGCTGCGGACCCAGGTCGAAGCCGCCCTGCCCTTCGCCCTGACCAACGCCCAACGCATGGCGCTGGCCGAGATCTACGCCGACATGGCGGCGCCGAACCGGATGCTGCGCCTGCTGCAGGGCGATGTCGGCAGCGGCAAGACGGTCGTCGCCCTGCTGGCGATGCTGGCCGCGGTGGAGGACGGGCGCCAGGCGGCGTTGCTGGCCCCGACCGAGATCCTGGCCCGGCAGCATCGCGAGACTCTGGCGGCGCTGCTGCAGCCGGTCGGGCTGGAGCCGGGCCTGCTGACCGGCCGCGACAAGGGCAAGGCGCGGAAGGAGACCCTGGCCGGCCTGGCCGACGGGTCGATCCGGATCGCCGTCGGCACCCATGCGCTGTTCCAGGAGAGCGTCGAATTCGCGGACCTGGCCGTGGCGGTGATCGACGAGCAGCACCGCTTCGGCGTGCACCAGCGGCTGCAGTTGTCGGCCAAGGGCGAAGGCGTCGATGTGCTCGTGATGACCGCGACGCCGATCCCGCGCACGCTGCAGCTGACCGCCTATGGCGACATGGAAGTGTCGAAGCTGACCGAGAAGCCGCCGGGGCGCACCCCAGTCGACACCCGTGCCGTCTCGGCCGAGCGGATCGACGAAGTGGTGGCCGGCATCGGCCGGCACCTCGCCGCCGGCGGCAAGGCTTATTGGGTCTGCCCGCTGGTCGAGGAATCGGAGACCAGCGATCTGGCCGCCGCGACCGACCGTTTCGAGGACCTGCGCCGCATGTTCGGCGAGAAGGTCGGGCTGGTGCACGGCAAGATGAAGCCGGCGGAGAAGGATGCGGTGATGGCCGGGTTCGCCGAGGGCGACATCGACCTGCTGATCGCCACGACGGTGATCGAGGTCGGCGTCAACGTGCCCTCGGCCACGGTGATGGTGATCGAGCACGCCGAGAGATTCGGCCTGGCCCAGTTGCACCAGCTGCGCGGACGAGTCGGGCGCGGCGACGCGGCCTCACGCTGCATCCTGCTGTATTCGCCGCCGCTGTCGGAGACGGCGCGGCAGCGCCTGGCGACGATCCGCGAGACCGAGGACGGGTTCCGCATCGCCGAGGAGGATCTGCGCCTGCGCGGCGCCGGCGAGGTGCTGGGCACGCGCCAGAGCGGCTTGCCCGAGTTCCGGGTCGCCGACATCGATTCCCAGGGCGACCTGCTGGCCGCGGCCCGGGACGATGTCGCCCTGATCCTCAACAAGGATCCGGAGCTGGAAAGCCCGCGCGGCCAGGCGCTGCGCACGCTGCTCTACCTGTTCGAGCACGACAGCAGCGCGAAGTACCTGCGGGCGGGGTAACAGCCCGCAGCCCGGCTCAGCGATACAGCGCCGAGGCGGCGATCTCTTCGGCTGGCGGCTTACTGTGCTGGCCCCCTTCCGACGCGGCCTCGATCTCGTGCGTGCACCGCACCTTCAGATAAGTCTCGCCCGGCCGAATCGGCAGGGCCGTGCCCGCCAGCTCGGCCTGCCCCTGGAAGGCACAGGCTGCCGCACTGGCGGTTGTCGGTCCCTGGATGATGTCGATCGCGGTTTCGGTCTGGCAGTCCGCCGGCGACACACCGGTCGCGCAAATGAGCAATAGCATCTTGAACATGACAGTCGAGCCTCCGCAGCCCGGCAATGGCGCTCATTCGGTTGCATCGGCAAAGATCGATAAACGATCCTGGCCCGCACCGCCGATCACTATCAGTATCCAGATCCTACTAAAGTACCGTTAATCCACCGTGAATTCACCCTGTCTAAATGCATTAGATTACTGAGTATGATTTTTTCCGCGACTGTGCAAAAAATCCAAAATGGCAATTTGGAAAGTCTGTTTCTCAATTCCAGGTGCGTCAAATGATCATTTTATCCTATTATGGAGGCACAATTAATAAACTGTTTTACCAACACGAGCGCCGTGTGCACTGGCACACGCGCCCGTCGGCTGGCGGCTGAAGACTGCCGGGGCGCGGCATGCCGCGCCCCGGTCCGGATCAGAAGTTCAGGATGCTGCCGACGCTCAGGCTCGAGGTGTCGAAGTCCTTGCCCGTGCGGAACTCGTCCTTCTCCCAGCGAAGCTCGCTGAAGACATCGAGGCCCGGCGCCAGGTTGTAGACCAGCGTGCCGATCACGTTGTGGCTGGTCTTCAGGTCCTTGCCGGTGGTGAAGCCGGAGTTCAGCCCGTTGTCCTTGTCCGCCGTGGTGTAGGCGTAGCCGACCGAGGCCAGCCAGGGTCCGGTCGTGTAGGACAGGTCACCGACGACCGAGTCGATCGCCTCGTCGGCCTTGAAGGTGCTGGAGAAATGCGTCCAGCTGGCGCTGGCCCAGATCCCGAGGGGCAGACCGATCTGGCCGGCCAGGTAATAAGCCTCGAGGTCGTGGTTGCCGCTGACACCGCTGCCGTTATAGGCCATGCCGGCAAAGCGCACCGCCGTGCCGTCGAAGGTCTGGCTGTAGTCGATGCCGCCGCCGATGACGTTCTCGTAAAGGGTGGAGCCGTCGTTCACCAGATCGTTGACGCCGCCCGGCCCGGCATGGCCGTTGCCGCCGACGACCGGCGTGAAGTCGAAGCCCACGGAGAAGCCGGCGATGCTCGGCGACGTGTACTTGATCTTGGTGTCCTTGGCATTAATGCCGCCGAACTGCTGGTACGGCGCCACCGCGAAGAACGCGTTGCTGCCGCCGAGCCAGGTGCCGGGGCTGCGGAAGCCGTTGCCCCAGTCGGTGTCGAGGCCGAATTTCGAGCCCAGCGTCTGCTGCGCATAGACGTGGAAGTCCTCGGCGATGTAGGGCGCGTCGCCGAAGGTGACCGTACCGAACGCGCCCTTCAGGTAGACATAGGTGCGGTCGACGGTGACGTTGTTCTTGCGGTCGACGTTGTTGAAACGGATGCGGGCGCCGTATTCCAGGCCCGAATCGGTGACGTTCTTGACGTCGAACTGCAGCCGCGCGCCGGTCTCGAAATCGTAATCGCGATCGATGCTGGCGCTGCGGTTGTCGCTGAGCAACACCCCGGCCAGGAAGCCGAACCGGCCGGAAATCTTCATCGACAGGCCGGAGGTCACATCTGCATCGGCTGCCTTGGCCGCGCTCGTAGCCGCGAGGACCGCAAGCGCGGCCCCACAGAAAATGCTCTTCTTCATGAGAAACCTCTGATCGCAAGCGATCGCTTCGGGAAGGCGCCCGAACGATGCCGTTTGCAATGCACAAAACCAAGCAAAAACAAGGCAGTAATAAAAGAGTCACAACAATTCGTGCAAAATGGCAACACCCGGTCGATCTCGCCGAGTTCGGCCGGGATGGAGAGCTGGCCTACCAGAGATTCTTGCCGTCGATCACCTGCACCGGCACGGCATCGAGATCGAAATCGTCGAGCAGCCGGGCGTTGATGCTGACCTTGAGGTTGGCGAAGTCGGGCTGGCCGGTGCTGAAGTCCGGAGTCTCGGTGTAGGTGCCGCAGCCGCAGATCGAGCAGTGATGGTGCTGGATGGTGTAGCTGCGCCACTGATAGGTCGATACCCGGTCGCGCGCCGTCAGCAGCCGGAACTGCTCTGCCGGATAATAGGCCCACAACGCGCCGCGCTTGGCGCAGAAGGAGCAGGTGCAGCGGGTGACGGTCTCCGGCGCCGCCGGCACCTCGAACTGCGTCGCGCCACAGTGGCAGCTTCCCTTGAGTGTCATGACGTTTCCCCCGGTTGATGAGCCGGCGAGGCCGGCCGGCCAGTGTCGCCGAGATCAGGCGCGTTGCGCCACTCCCTGCCCTTCCCGCTGCAGCGGCACCGCGGCGCCCGCCCCGATCGCCTTCACGAGCGCCTCGACGGAATCGACCATGCGGTCGGTCGCTTCCAGGAATGCCATCATCACCGGCTGCTCCGACTCTGGCAGGCTCTCCGGATCGAGCAGTTCGGTCAGCGCCCGGTGCCGGGCCGGCAGCTCGGCGGAGACGGCCGGGAACCGGTGTTCGCGCAAGGCGGCGGCCAACTCCTGCAGAGCCGTGGCGATGGCGCGGCCAAGGGATTCGGCGGCGCTGTGCCTTGCCAGCGCTGTCGCGCCATGATCGTGCAGCGCGCTTTCCAGCGCCATGCCCGCGCGCAGCACGCGATTGGCGTTGGCGAAGATCGCCTCGGCCCGCGCCGGCTGCTCGGGGTCGGCCGGCTCGACCCGCAGCCGGTCGACCGAGGCCTGGGCATTGACCCGGGCGGCGCGGGCGGCGCTGCGGGCATCGGCCTGGGCCTTGACGTCGGTCCCCAGGAGCGCCGTCAGATAGGCGGCATAGGCGTCGAGCATCGCGGCGATGACCGGCCGCTCCCGCCCTCGCTCCCAGGTCGGCCACAGCAGATAGGCGGCGAGGGCCAGCAGGCTGCCCAGCACGGTGGCGATGCCGCGGTCCGTCACCGTGTGGCCGGCCGGCTGTCCCGCGAGTCCCAGCAGCAGGACGACCACGGCTGTCAGCAACGACACGGCGAGCCCGTAATGCACCGGCGCCAGGTAGCGGAAGCCGAAATAGAGCGGCGCGATCAGCAGCGCCTGGGCCAGTGGATGGTCCAACACCAGATACGCCACGGCGGTGGCCACCAGCAGACCAGCCAGGGTGCCGAACATGCGCAGCAGGCCGAAACTGACCGTGCCGCTGAAATCCGGCTTCAGCACGATCACGACCGTCATGGCGATCCAGTAGAACTGCGGCAAGCCGCTGGCCCGGCCCAGCGCCTCCGCCGTCACGACGCAGAGGGCGCAGCGCAGAGCATGCCGCCCCGCCGCCGAGGTCAGGGACAGGTTGGCGCGCAGCGTGGCCAGCGGCGCGCCGGGACGGAGCGAGGCGGGCTGAAGGGCATCGCGTTCCGCCGCGCGCCGGTCGCCGCGGGCGCCGGCTTCGGCCGTGTTCCGGATCGCGGCGCGCAGGGCGCCGGCCAGGCCGATCGCCCGCGCCTCCACCAGATGCAGGCGGGCCCGCAGGGCGGGATCGTGCTTGGCGTGCCGGGCCTCCCGCAGCCTGGCCAGCACCGCCTCGAACCCCTTCAGCGCCGCTTCGCCATCCGTCATCGGCCGGCCCTGGCGCAGCGCCATGCCCAGGCCGCGCAACACCACCGCGGCCTGGCGCATAAGCGCGGGCAGCGCCGGATCGTCGATCTGGCCGCGCAGATCGGACAGGGCCAGAAGCTCGAGCCGGATTCGTTCGGCGAGGCCGAGCAGCACCCGGAACGCCTCCACGCCGCGGATCCGGGCGGCGCCGCTGCGGGACAGGATCTGCTGCGCCTCGCCGAGGGAGTCGGCGAGCGGCATGAACTCCGTGTCCTCCGGCATGGCCCGTGCGATCTCCGAGAGCATGCGGTAGACGGCGGCCAGTGCATCACGCTCAGGCTGGTAGATCCGCAGCGGCCAGGCGGCGACGGAGAACAGTGTCGCCAGCAGACCGCCGGCGAGAAACAAGCCGGATGCCGCCCAGGGATCGAAGCCGTGGCCGGCGGTGCCTCCCGTCACCACCAGCACGATCAGGATGGCGGTGCCGCCCTGCGTCGCCACCGGCCCCAGCGCCACCAGCATGGCGAGCAGGAAGGCCGACGCGGCCAGCACCGTCAGATAGGGCAGCCAGTGCGTCCCCAGCGAGAAGCCGGCCAGGGCCGCGAGCCCGGTGCCGAGCGAAATCAGCAGCATCCGGCGCAGGCGCATTGCGTGCGGGCCGGGCGCATCGGAGGTGACGACGTTGAGCGCGCCGCCGGCGACGGCGAGCCCGACATCGGTCTGGCCGGACAGCACGCCGAGGACCACCGGCAAGGCCACGGCCAGCGCGTTGCGCAGCGCCACCGGCCAGGGGATCGTGGCGCGGTTCCACTGCACCAGCGCCATCAGCAGCGGCGATCGACGGCGGGTCGCCGCCCCGTTCACCGCCATGCTGCTCCAACCGCCGGAACGATCATCCCTCCGCCTCATCGAGTCGGTCCCGGCTCTATGATGCCCGCCGATGCTTTATGGCGTCGACCGTCGATCCGGCCCGGCGGACATCGATTCTTCATCAGGACGCAACAGATCCGTCATTCCTGCTCCCTATGATCCGCGCGCCGCGAGACGCAGCGGAACCGGATACCGGCCGCGGCACCAGTGCTCGCTTTTCGACAATCCGATTGCCGCCGTTCGTCGGATCGCCCGATGCGCGGGTGATTTGCCATGACGCCCGGCGATCGGCAGCAGCAAGGAGCCGACCGTGCGGGTGATCCAGATCACCGATACCCATCTCAGCCCCGGCAAGCGGCATTTCGAGCCGAACTGGGCCCCGCTGACGGAGTGGCTGAAAGCCGCGCGGCCGGACCTGGTGGTCCACACCGGCGACCTCAGCGTCGACGGCGCGGATGTCGAGGCCGATCTGGAGCATTGCGCCGAATTGCTGCGCGCCCTGCCCCTCCCGGTGCTGTCGGTGCCCGGCAACCACGATGTCGGCGACCTGCCCGGCACCCGCCAGCCGGCCAATCGCGAGCGGCTGGAGCGCTGGCGCCGCATCGTCGGGCCGGACCGCTGGGTGCACGACCAGCCCGGCTGGCGTCTGGTCGGGCTGAACAGCCAGGCCATCGGCAGCGGCGACAGAGAAGAGGCGGAACAGTTCGCTTGGCTCGAAGGCGTGCTGCAGGCCTGCGAGGGCCGCGGCGTCGTGGTCTTCACCCACAAGCCGGTCTTCGTCGACCGGCCGGACGAGAGCGATACCGGCTATTGGAGCATCCGCCCGGCGCCGCGCCGCCGGCTGCTGGAGCTGTTCGAGCGATACGGCGTCGCCCTGGTCGCCAGCGGCCATCTGCACCGCGCCTGGACCGGTGCCCATGCCGGCACGCGCTATGTCTGGGGCCCGTCCTCGGGCTTCGTCGTCGGGCCGATGGAGCGCGACATGCCGGGCGACCGCATCCTCGGCGCCGTGATCCACACCCTCGACGAGACGGTGTCGAGCGAGATCGTCGAGCTGCCGGAGCTGCGGCCCTTCATGATCGACGACGTGATCCACGAGGTCTATCCGCGCCACCAGCCCGCCGAGGCCGCGTCGTGACCGGGCTGGCGCTGCGCCGCATCAGCAAGGCGTTCGGCGGCAACCGCATCCTGCAGGACGTGACGATCGAGGCGGCCCCGGGCGAGTTCATCGCCCTGGTCGGCCCGTCCGGCTGCGGCAAGACCACCCTGCTGCGCATCGCCGCCGGGCTGGAGCATGCCGACACCGGATCGGTGCAGCTGGGCGACCGCGACATCACCGCGTTGCGCCCGGCGGCGCGCGACATCGCCATGGTGTTCCAGTCCTACGCGCTGTACCCGCACCTGACCGCCGGCCAGAACATCGCCGTGCCGCTGGCGATGCGCCGGCTGTCGACCGCCCAGCGCCTGCCCTTCATCGGCACCCTGACGCCGGGGCAGCGCGCTCTGCGCGCGGAGATCCAGGCCTCGGTCCGCGAGACCGCGGCCAGCCTGAAGATCGACCATCTGCTGGACCGCAAGCCGGGCCAGATGTCCGGCGGCCAGCGCCAGCGGGTGGCCCTCGCCCGCGCCCTGGTTCGCCGGCCCGCCGCCTTCCTGATGGACGAGCCGCTGTCGAATCTCGACGCCAACCTTCGGGTTCACACCCGCGGCGAGATCGTCGAGCTGCACCGCCGCGCCGGCGTCACCACGCTCTACGTCACCCATGACCAGTCCGAGGCGCTGAGCATGGCCGACCGGGTGGCGCTGATGATGGGCGGAAGGCTGCTGCAGCTGGACAGCCCGGCGAAGGTCTATGCCGACCCGGCGCATGTCGAGGTGGCGCAGTTCATCGGCAGCCCGCAGATCAACCTGCTGTCCACGGTGCTGGACGACACGCGCGCCGCCCGCATCGGCGGCCGGGTCGTGGTCGACGGCGTCGAGGCCGCGCCCGGCACGGCGGTGACGCTGGGCGTACGGCCGGAGGCGCTGCGCTTCCTGATGCCGGGCCAGCCCGGTTTGGTCGCGACGGTGCGCCGGCTAGAGTTCCTGGGCTCCGAGCTGCTGGTGTTCCTGACCCTGGCCGAGGGGATGGAACTGGTCGCCAAGACCGCCCCGGCGCTCGCGGCCGACCTGGCGCCCGGAGCCTCGGTCATCCTGGCGGTGGACGCCGCCGATATCCTGGTCTTCGGCCCCGAGGGCGGCCGCCTGTCGGTATCGGCGACGCCGCTGCGGATCGCCGCCCATGGTTGACCTCGCCCTCGACGACGTCACCGCACGCCGGGCCGCCCGGGCCGCGGCGCGGGCGGAGGGCCTCGCCGCCTGGCGTCTGTCCGCCCCGGCGGTGCTGTTGCTGGCGGTGCTGATCCTGGCCCCGACTCTGGCGGTGCTGGGCTTCAGCCTGACCGACTACGAGCTCGGCTATGACGGCATCAAATTCATCGGCCTCGACAACTACGCCGAGCTGCTGGGCGATCGCACCTTCCTGATCTCGCTGAAGAACACCGCAGTCTACACCGCCATCGTCACCCCGACCTCGGTGCTGCTGGGCCTCGGCGTGGCGCTGTTGATCGAGGCGGAGACGCGCGGACGGGCCTTCTTCCGCACCGTCTACTTCCTGCCGGTCGCCTCGCTGCTGGTGGCCATGGCCACGGTCTGGCAGTACCTGCTGCACCCCAGCATCGGCCCGGTGAACGAGTTGCTGCGCCTGCTGGGCCTCGCCGGCCCGAATTGGCTGGGCGACAGCAAGACCGTGCTGCTGAGCCTGGCCCTGGTCGGGGTGTGGCAGTCGGTCGGCTTCAACATGGTGCTGTTCCTGGCCGGGCTGACCGCGATCCCGCGCGAGCTGTACGCCGCCGCCGAGATCGACGGCGCCGCCAGCGCCTGGGAGCGCTTCCATCTGGTCACCTGGCCGATACTGGGGCCGACCACCCTGTTCGTCATCACCATCAGCGTGGTCAACGCGGTGAAGGTGTTCGAGACCGTCGGCACCCTGACCCAGGGCGGCCCGAACAAGGCGTCCGAAGTCCTGCTCTGGACCATCTACCAGGAGGGCTTCGTCTATCTCCGGGTCGGCTACGCCTCGGCCATGACCGTGGTCTTCCTGGCCGTGCTGGTGGTGCTGATGCTGCTGCAGTACCGGGTGCTCGACCGCCGGGTGCACTACGCATGACCGGCCAGCCCTGGACTCTGCTGCGCGGCCTGCGTCTGGGCCTGCTGTCTATCGGTGCGCTGGTCTTCGTCGCGCCCTATCTGTGGATGCTGTCGGTCGCGCTGAAGCCGCAGGACGAGATCTTCTCCTCCTCCCTGTCGCTGCTGCCGCAACGCTGGGCGCTGGTGGAGAATTTCACCAAGGCGCTGACCCGGGTGCCGATGGGGCAGATCCTGCTGAACGGTGTCATCGTCTGCGGCCTGATCCTGGTGCTGCAGGTGCTGGTGGCCGTGCCCTGCGCCTATGCCATGGCCAAGCTGCGCTTCCGCGGGTCCCGGGCCATGGTCACGATGATCATGCTGGGCCTGCTGGTGCCGATCCACGCCGTCGCCCTGCCGATCTACGTGGCGCTGTCGGCCACCGGGACGCTGAACACCTATGTCGCCCTGGTCGCGCCCTTCACCATCTCGGTGTTCGGCATCTTCCTGTTCCTGCAGTTCTTCCGGGCGATGCCGGACGACCTGATCGCCGCGGCGCGGCTGGACGGGATGTCGGAGCTGGCGATCGTCTGGCGCGTGATCGTGCCGAACGCCTGGCCCGCGATCACCGCCTTCGCGATCTTCTCGGTCGTCGCGCATTGGAACGACCTGTTCTGGCCGCTGATCGTGGTCAGCGACACCAAGATGGCGACGCCGCCGTTGGGCCTGCTGTTCTTCCGCGCCGCCGAGGCCGGGGACGACTACGGCGCGCTGATGGCGGCGACGGTGATCGTCACCCTGCCGCTGGTCGCTGCCTTCCTGGCCGCCCAGCGCCGCTTCATCGAAGGCATCACCCTGACCGGGCTGAAGGGCTGA
>Ga0182749_1002878_pt1 | contig 12249 bp, 14 predicted proteins | sample eDN3rd37CKraftMG_FD_128875 | JGI IMG/M metagenome (GOLD analysis project Ga0182749, IMG submission 128875) | Enriched Miracle-Growth compost microbial communities from Emeryville, California, USA - eDNA 3rd pass 37_C Kraft MG (version 2) (version 2) ...
ACCTGCAAATGGGTAAAGCCGGGCATCACCGTATCGGTATGTTCTTCTGCCCGCGTCACCAGCGCGCGGACCAGCGCCTGCAACCCGTCCATGATCCCATCGGTCGCATCACGCACCCAGAGGCGGAAATCCGTCGCCACCTGATCGTTGCGGGACCGCGCGGTATGCAGCCGCCCCGCCGCCGGTCCGATCAATTCGGCCAGTCGCGATTCGACGTGCATATGGATGTCTTCCAGCGCCAGATCCTCGACCAGGCCGCCGGCTTCATATTCCGCCTCTATCGCCTGCAGGCCTTCCAGAATCCGGTCCGCATCGCCAGCATCGATGATGCCCTGCGCCTTCAGCATCCGGGCATGCGCCATCGATCCGCGCAGATCCTGTCGCCACAGGCGCTTGTCGAACGGGATTGAAGCGTTAATCTCGCGCATCACCGCAGAAGGGCCCTCGGCAAAACGCCCGCCCCATAATTTGTTGGACGTATCCATGCGCTTTGTAATCGCCGCTCTCCTCGCGCTCACACTGGCTGGTTGCGATAAGGGAGAACAGCAGCAGCCGCAAGGCAATCAGCAAGTGCAGACCGGCCGAATCGATCGGTCGCTTGCCGGAATGCCTGCACCGGCCACGCCTTTTCTTGGCCCGCAGGACGAGCCTGTGACCCTTGCCTCTTTCCGGGGCAAGCCGCTGATCGTCAACCTTTGGGCGACATGGTGCGCGCCCTGCCTTGCCGAAATGCCGGCGCTGGACACATTCGCCAAATCCACCGGCGACAAGGCGCAGGTGATTGCCGTTTCGGTGGATCTGGAAGGGCGGCGCGCGGTAACGCCCTATTTCGCAAAGATGAAGTTCGGCGCGCTGAAACCCTATCTGGACAAGGACAATGTCCTGCCGCTGGGTGTTCGTGCCGCCGGCCTGCCGACGACGCTGGTTTATGATGCCAATGGCAAGGAAGTGCTGCGTGTCAACGGCCCACTGAAATGGGACGGGCCTGAAGGCCGCAAACTGCTTGAGGAACTTGCCAGTGGAACAAAGGCTTAGCCTGGTCACCCTTGGCGTTGCCGATCTGGCCGGGGATGCGGGTGTCGCGACACCGGCCAGCGGCGGTTTTGGCGGCATGGCGCTGGCGCATAATGTCCGCAGCCGGGATGCGGTGGATACGGCGATGGCGCAGGCGGTTTCCGCCGGGGCACGAATCACCCGTGCGGCACGCGATATGCCTTGGGACGGCTATTGTGGATATTTCGCCGATCCGGATGGCCATTGCTGGGAAATCGCCTGGAACCCCGGCTTTCCCATCGATGAAGATGGCGCCATCCACATTCCCGACGCAATCTGACGCCAGACCGTGGAAGATGCCGGCTGTGAAAAAGGCCGCACGGCAATGCCGCACGGCCCCTTCCATCATCAGGCTGTTTCAAACGCTCAGTCGCGCAGCAGATCGTTGATCGCGGTTTTGGAACGCGTCTGCGCGTCCACCCGCTTGACGATCACCGCGCAGGCAAGGTTCGGCCCGGGCGTGCCATCGGGCAGCGGCTTGCCGGGCAGGGTGCCGGGCACCACCACCGAATAGGACGGCACGCGGCCGACGAACACTTCGCCGGTGGTGCGATCGACGATCTTGGTGGTGGAAGACAGGAACACACCCATCGCCAGCACCGCGCCTTCTTCAACAACCACGCCTTCGACGACTTCCGAACGCGCGCCGATGAAGCAATTGTCCTCGATGATGACCGGCCCGGCCTGCAGCGGTTCCAGCACGCCGCCGATACCGACGCCGCCCGACAGATGCACATTCCTGCCGATCTGCGCACAGGAACCGACAGTGGCCCAGGTATCCACCATCGTGCCTTCGCCGACATAGGCGCCCAGGTTGACGAAGGACGGCATCAGCACCACGCCCGGCGCGATATGCGCGCCATGCCGCACGATCGATCCCGGTACCGCGCGGAAACCGGCGCTGCGGAACTCGGTTTCGCTCCACCCGGCGAATTTCGACGGCACCTTGTCCCACCAATGGGTGTTGGCGCCCGGCCCGCCGGCAATCAGCCCCATGTCGTTCAGACGGAAGGACAGCAACACCGCCTTTTTCAGCCATTGGTTGACCTGCCACTGGCCGCCGATCTTTTCAGCGGTGCGCAAGCTGCCGTCGTCCAGCCCGGCAAGCGCCCTGTCCACCGCCTGACGCACTTCACCCATGGTTTGCGCGTTCACCTGATCACGGTTTTCCCAGGCGTTTTCGATGACGCCCTTCAACTGTTCGCTCATGCGTCCTCCTGCTTGAATCCGAGCGACCGGAGCCAGCGGCCCAGATCGTCAATCTCTATGTCGATGAAATCGGCATGGGCTTCATGCGCGCCGCGTTCGGAACCATTGTTGATCCACACGGTCGTCATGCCCAATGCCTTGGCCGGCTTAAGGTTGCGCGCCATGTCCTCCACGAACAACGCACGGCGCGGATCGATGCCGAAAGCCTCGATCATGCCATGATAGGCCGAAGGGGTCGGCTTTGGCGCATAGCCGCAGGCATGGATGTCGTGGATCGCCTCGAACGTCTCGCCAAGGCCGATCCGGTCGAGCACGCGCAGCGCATAAGGCGCATCACCATTGGTGAAGATGAACTTGCGCCCCGGCAATCCGGCAATCGCCTCTATCAGCAGCGGATCGGAGTCGAGGACCGACAGATCAACATCATGGACGTAATCGAGGAAGCGGCCCGGTTCCACACCATGAAAGGCCATCAGCCCGGCCAGCGTAGTGCCATGTTCGTGGAAATATTTCTTCTGCACGCGCCGCGCCTCTGCCGCGTCGCAACCCAGCAGATCGGCGATGAACGCCCCCATGCGCACATCGATCTGGCCGAAGATGTCGGCCGACGGCGGATAAAGCGTATTGTCGAGATCGAAGATCCACGCATCGACATGGCCGAGCATGGGCGAAGCGCCGGTCATGACTCCAGCCGGATTGCGACGGATCGGGCATGGGCAGGCAGCCCTTCGGCGCGGGCAAGCTGCACCGCCGCCGGGCCGATGACGCCCAGCGATGCCGGGGTGCAGGCCAGAAAGCTGGTCCGCTTCATGAAATCGAGCACCGACAGGCCGGACGAAAAGCGCGCGCGGCGGCCGGTGGGCAGCACATGGTTCGGCCCGCCGACATAATCGCCAACCGCTTCGGGCGTGTGGCGGCCAAGGAACACCGACCCGGCATGGCGCACCTGCGCGAACAGCGCGTCGGGATCATCGATGGCAAGCGCCAGATGCTCGGGTGCCAGACGATCGATATAGGGCGGCGTTTCGGCCAGATCGGCAAAGACGATGATCGCTCCGTAATTCGTCCAGCTGCGGCGCGCCGTCTCCTCAGTGGCAAGCTGCGCCAACTGCCGGTCCACCGCCGCCGCGACGGCATCGGCAAAGCCATGGTCGTCGGTGAATAATATCGATTGCGCCGTGGCATCATGTTCGGCCTGGCTGAGCAGATCGGCAGCAATCCATTCCGGATCGTTGCGCGCATCGGCAACGACAAGGATTTCCGACGGCCCGGCAACCATATCGATGCCCACCGTGCCGTAAAGCTGGCGCTTGGCTTCCGCCACCCAGGCATTGCCGGGGCCGACGACGACATCGACCGCAGGCACGCGCGCGGTGCCATAGGCGAGTGCGGCCACCGCCTGAGCGCCGCCGATCCTGAAAATCTGATCCACCCCGGCGATTTCCGCCGCTGCCAGCACCAGCGGATTGAGGCGCCCATCGGGTGTCGGCGTCGTCATCGTCAACCGCTGGACACCGGCGACGCGAGCGGGAATGGCATTCATCAGCACCGACGACGGATAGCTGGCCAGACCGCCCGGCACATACAGGCCGGCCGATTCCACCGCCGTCCATCGTGCGCCCATGCGCACACCGGCGGCGTCCACCTCGTCCCGGTCCTCCGGCCGCTGCTTTTCATGATAGGCGCGGATGCGCGCGGCCGCAGTCTCCAGCGCCTCGCGCAAGGCCGGGTCCAGCGAACGCAGCGCTTCCCGCCGCTCCTCGGCAGGGATTTCCCAGCCTGCCGAATCCAGATCGATACGATCGAACCGCGACGTCAGCCGGGCAAGCGCCGCATCACCATTTTCACGCACATCGGCAAGAATGGCGGTAACGCCGGCGGTGATGTCATTGGCCGATTCGCGGCGATCCGACACCAGCCTGTCGAATGCGGCCGCAAAACCGCCCTCGCGCGCATCAAGCCGCATCGGACCGTTCCTTCACCACGCGGCCGAAACCGTCGATCAACGCGCCAAGCTCCTCAGCGCGGGTCTTGAAGGCGGCGCGGTTGACGATCAGGCGCGATGTCACTTCCGCAATGGTCTCCACTTCCACCAGCCCGTTTTCGCGAAGCGTGCGGCCTGAAGACACCAGATCGACGATGCGGGTGGAAAGGCCCAGCACCGGCGCCAGCTCCATTGCGCCGTTCAGCTTCACACATTCGGCCTGAACGCCGCGCGCCTCGAAATAGCGACGGGTGACGCCGGGATATTTGGTGGCGACACGCACATGGCTCCACGACCGCGGATCGTCGGACGCGGCAATCGCCGCCGGTTCCGCCACCGACAGGCGGCAATAACCGATGCCCAGATCGACCGGCGCATAGATTTCGGAATAGCCGAACTCCATAAGCACATCATTGCCGCAAATGCCGAGCTGCGCCGCACCATGGGCGACGAAGGTCGCCACATCGAAAGATCGGACGCGAATCAGCTCCACATCCGGACGGTTGGTGGCAAAGCGGAGCGCGCGCGACGACTCGTCTGTGAAGGCGGGTTCCGGCTCAATGCCGACGGCGGCCAGAAGCGGCAATGCTTCGGCAAGGATGCGCCCTTTGGGCAATGCGATGACAAGCGGCTTGGCCATGACGACTGGCGCTTTACCGGGCCTGCGTGGCCGGGGCAACACATCGATCGAAAACAGCGGGACCCCATGCCTGCATTTGCTTGCAATTTCACCATTTCTGGCGCAAAGGCGGCGGCTTCACAGGACAAATCGGACACTGGATGGCGAAGGAAGAACTTCTCGAAATGCGCGGACAGGTGGTCGAGCTGCTGCCGAACGCCATGTTTCGCGTGCGGTTGGAAAACGACCATGAGATCCTTGGACACACTGCCGGCAAGATGCGCAAGAACCGCATCCGTGTGCTGGTGGGGGACGAGGTTCTGGTTGAACTGACGCCGTACGACCTGACCAAGGGTCGCATCACCTATCGTTTCAAATAGGCCGGATCATGCCCGCACGGCTGGTGCTGGCATCGGCAAGCCCGCGCCGGGTTGAACTGCTCGCGCGGCTTGGCCTCGTCGCGGCTGCAACCGATCCTGCCGATCTTGACGAAACACCGCTGAAACAGGAAGCGCCTGCGGCCCATGCCCGCAGGCTGGCGCGCGAAAAGGCCGTGGCCGTCGCCGCGCGACATGACGGCTGTGTCACGCTGGCCGCCGATACCGTGGTTGCCGTCGGCCGCCGTATCCTGCCAAAGGCGGAAGACCGCGATTGCGCGCGCCGCTGCCTTGAGCTGATTTCAGGCCGCCGTCACCGCGTTCACACCGCCGTCTGCGTAATCGATCCGCAGGGCCGCTGCCGTGAACGGCTGTCCACCACCGTCATCACCATGAAGCGCCTGCACGCCGATGAGATCGCCAGCTATCTGGACAGCGGCGAATGGCAGGGCAAGGCGGGCGGCTATGCCATACAGGGCCGGGCGGAAGCCTTTGCACTGGACCTTTCGGGCAGCCATTCGGGGGTGATGGGCCTGCCGCTCTATGAAACCCGGCTGCTGTTGCAGGCGGCCGGCATCGCCCTTGGCTGAATGGCTTTATGAACAGGGCATCGGCGAGGCGCGCGCCGCGCTGATCGGCCATGGCCGCATCATCGAAGCGATTGTCGAACGCGACGACATTTCGCCACGCGCCGGTGCGGTGGTGGAAGCGCGGTTGCAAACGCTGGTGATCCCCCGCCGCCGTGCGATCATGATGCTTGCGGACGGGACAGCGGCATTGATGGAGCCGGTACCCGCCGGCCTTGCCGAAGGCGCGCGCACCCATGTGCTGGTGACACGTGAATCGATACCCGAAACCGGACGGCCGAAACTGCCCAGGGTGCAGGCAACCGACCTTGCCCTGCGCACCGCGCCGACACTGCGGGAAAGGCTGGCGTTGCGGGGCAGGGTACGCGATCTGCTGCCCGGCGGCGCCGATCTGCTGGAAGATGCCGGCTGGTCCGAAGTGATCGATGAAGCGATGCGCGGCGAAATCAGCTTTCCCGGCGGCGCATTGCGGATCAGCCTGACCCCGGCGATGACGCTGATCGACGTCGATGGCCCATTGCCGCCCGATGAACTGGCACAGGCGGGGGCTGCTGCTGCCGGCCATGCGATCCGCCGCCTTGGCCTTGCCGGCTCCATCGGCATCGACCTGCCCGGCACCAGCGGCAAGGCAGCGCGGCAGAAAGCGGCCGAAGCGCTTGATTCGGCCCTGCCGCAGCCGTTCGGACGCACCGCCGTCAACGGCTTTGGTTTCTTACAGATCGTGCGGCGGCGGGAACGACCCTCCCTTGCCGAGCAGCTTCAGGCAGATCGTCCGCTTGCCGCGGCGCTTCACCTGCTTCGCCAAGCTGAACGCGCCACCGGACATGGTGTGATGACCATTGCCGCCCATCCGACAGTGATTGATCGCATCGGCTCCCGGCCGGACTGGGTGGCGATGCTGGAACGGCGCACCGCGGCGCCGATACGCTTGTCTGCCGTGGCCGAAACGCCCATATCCGGTGGCCATGTCAGCCGTGAACAACCCTGAACGCAGCCGCGTCGACCTTTGCCCCGTGTGCCGTAAACTGGCCACGCCCGAACATATGCCTTTCTGCAGCCAGGGTTGCCGCGATCGCGACCTGCTCAACTGGCTGGGAGAGGGTTATCGCATCCCCGGTCCGTCGATCGATGAAGAAAGCGGAGATTGATGCTGGACAAGGACATAGGGTCTTCTCTATAGCCGCGCTGCATTCGCCGGAACGGCATATGCCCAGGTAGCTCAGTCGGTAGAGCAGGGGATTGAAAATCCCCGTGTCGGCGGTTCGATTCCGTCCCTGGGCACCACATCCTGTTTGGCGAGAGTGGCCAGTTAAAAAATCCCTGATTACCACTAGTTTAGGGCATTCGCTGGTCGTCAGCGATTGCCTCTGTTTGCCTACAACCACAAATCAGGCGATGCTATCCGGTTCACCCGCAACGACCGGGATGCAGGCCGGATTAACGGCGGGCGCGGCGAGGTGATCGCGGTGGACGCGCAAACCCGCACCGCCATGATCCAGACCCCGGACGGCAAAACCGATACGGACCTCGACGCCGCCCGCGACCGGCACATTGCCCATGCCTATGTGGACACCGCTTTCGACGCGCAAGGCGGCACCAGGAATCCTTTTACGTGGGCATATCCCGCACCAAGGAAACGGCCACCATCTTCACCAATGATCGCGGTAAGCTGGTGTTCGCCATCAACGAACGCGCCGGACAGGGTGCAAACAGCCATTGCCTACGCTGCCATATTCACGCCAGTAGCCGAAAAAACGGCAGGATCCAGTATGGAGCCGGGGTAAAAATGGGATTTTCCGTACTTGATCTTTTAATGGCGCGGGCAATTTCTTCATACAACGCGAGCCGTCATGCAAAAGATGGCCGGCGCGGATAATACTCAGAGAATCCGCGCCTTAAGTTGCCGCGTTAATTATGGCACTACGTTCAAGTCGGCGGCTGTCTTTAGTGCGGCCGCAAAAATACAATTTGTTCCTATAGCGGCCGAGTCGAAGAATACGTCTGACGGGCTATCGCCATTATTAAGATACTGGAACGGGACATTGTTCGTCGTCGAACAGAAATTCACACCGTTCCGTCTAAACGTTAAGCCATGAAACACTCCTGTACCGCCGGTGGCGGTGGACGATGTGATGGAGTAAGTTGATGGCGCTACCGTCATTTGCGTGCAAGTATCAACTCCAGCAGTCCCACCGGGCATGGTTCCACCAGCAGCGCGCGGAGGCGTTCCACCCACGGAGGGGCCGGATGTCATTTTGAAGTTCCATAGGCAAGACCAACCATCATTCCCGTTTTTCACCAGGTTGCCTCCTCCTACTATGATAAAGGAATAGTCGGGCGGGGCGATGCCAGCCGATAGTGCCGGGCTTGCCAAGGTGAGTACTATCAATGCCGCAATGCCGCTGGAACATGACGCTTTCATGGAAATCCTCCTTATATGTTGGATACCATTTTTTAGATACCCAAAAGAATTAACTGAACGTTATGGATTATGGTTACCGCTCGTGTGTCATAAAAATAATTTACTTCATTTTGGAGAAAAATATCTATCACTGAACATGGATTCATGTCCCTTGATCATAGGAATTAATCAGCTTATATTACAGTGATGTTGATCGTTGGAAGCAATACCGGGACTGCTCGGTCCAGCCGTGATGGCAAGGGACTTACTAGCCCATCAAAATTTCTAAAGCTTGGCGGGCTGGGGGGTGGAATAATCGCTATCGTTATGGCAACGGGGGTTCGTGCTGAACCGGTCCCCGCAGCGTTAGGGTCCCGCATACAAACTGCTCCTGCGCAGAATGTCAGCCCTGCGCCCGTCAACCCCTATCCATATCCGAACCGTCCGCTGGTGCGGCCGCGATTGAAAGTTCATTGCTCGATTCAGTGCGGTGATGAGGCGCCTTCTGAGCCAGTAGTGATCGGGGAAACGCGAGATTCAAAAGTTGTGGTTATCCCGAAGTAAGGCCATTGATTCGGCTGTGGAACAAAAACGACCTTCGTTGCACTTTCGACCGAGGTCAACACGAAAACTTGCCACAGATATTGTCGAGAATATTGCCATCAAAATTCGGGAGTCGTTAATCTCTGGACCGGCTATGCGTAGAGGGGCCTTGTTGGGGGCTTTAATAAAGCATGGCAATATTAATTGCCTTGATATTAAACTGAAAAAGTTTTGTAATTCAATTACGTCCTTGCTCAAGAATTGCCATCACTGCCCACATTGATGCGGTCAGCGCGAGCGCGACACTGCCTCTCTGCGGCGGTCGTGCAGAAAATCATTGCAACATGGTCGCCATGATCTTCACCTATGCCGCATCAGGCAGGCCGGTGGAAAAAGGGAAACGCGGCATGAACTGCGGGCGACTGGACGCAATCAGGCGACTGGGCGGCATGATGATGGCGGCGGCGATGGCGCTTTCGCTGCTGGCCGCCCCGGCGGATGCGGGGACGGCCCCACCCCGGCCAAAGCTGTTCATCGTCATTTCGGTGGATCAGTTCAGCGCGGCGCTGTTCGACCAGTATCGCAGCCGTTTTTCGGCCGGGCTGAAGCGGCTGGAAACGCAGGGTGTGGTTTTCCCCAATGGCTATCAGAGCCATGCCGCCACCGAAACCTGTCCTGGCCATTCGACACTGCTGACCGGCCGCCACCCCTCCGCCACCGGCATCATTGCCAATGACTGGCGTGATCGCGCCACCGGCCGCAATGTCTATTGCGTGTTCGATCCGTCACACACGGTGCCTGGGCGGGCGGACCAGCCACGCGGCCCGGCCAATCTGCGCGTTTCCACCTTTGGCGACTGGCTGAAGGCAGCAGATCCACGGTCACGCGTGGTTGGCGTGTCCGGCAAGGACCGCGCCGCGATCATGATGACCGGCCACCATCCTGATGCGGTGTTCTGGTGGGATGATGAGCGCGGCTTCAACACCTATGTCCCGGCCGGCAGGACAGCGGCCGCGCAACTGAAACCGGTGGCCGGGTTCAACGACAGGCTTTTTGCCCAATGGCATGGCAGGCCGCCGGCATGGCAGCCGATCGATTCGCGCTGCGGGACGCTTGCCGGCCCGCACAGCTATGGCGATTTCACCATCGATCATCGCGTCCCGCCGCCGATGAACGGCAATGGCGATTTCATGCGGGATGCTGCCACCCGCCAGTGGTTTCGCGCGTCACCGGCGCTGGACAGCGTCACCATGGCACTGGCCGAAAAGCTGATCGTGGAGATGAAGCTGGGACGCGGCCCGGCGCCCGACCTGCTGGCAATCAGCCTGAGCGCGACCGACTATATCGGCCATCTCTACGGCAATCAGGGGCCGGAGATGTGCGACCAGCTTGCCCATCTGGACAGGTTGATCGGCACATTGCTGGACCGATTGGACGCAATGGGCATCACTGCCCTGGTCACACTTTCGGCCGATCATGGCTCCATCGATGCGGCGGAACGCGTTGCCGAACGCGGTTTCGCGGCAGAGCGGACCAGCCCGGCGGCGATGGTGAAAGCCATCAGCCGCAGCGTGCGCGATTCGCTGAAACTGGATTTCGATCCGCTGGCCGGCGATGGGCAGCAATTCTATGTCACATCATCCGGCAGCGATCCGGCGCTGAAGGGGCGGATCATTGCCGCGGCTGTCGCAGCGCTGAAACGCCATGCCGAAATCGCCGCCATCTTTACCGCCGATGAAATCGCCGCGACCACACCACCGCGCGACAAGCCGGTGGACGAGCTGACATTGGCCGAGCGCATGGCCGAAAGTTACGACGCGCAACGCAGCGGCGATATTCTGGTCGCCTACCGGCCCTATATGTCATTTGGCATCCCCAGCCCCGGCAGAAGGGCGATTGCCGGACATGGATCGCCCTGGAACTATGACCGCCGGGTGCCGATCCTGTTCTGGTGGCCGGGCGTGCAGGGGTTCGAACAGGCATTGCCCGTGGAAACGGTGGACATTGCGCCAACGCTTGCCGGCCTTGCCGGCATCACTCCGCCACCGGTGGACGGTGTCTGCCGCGATCTGGATCGGGGCAGCGCCAGCAGCTGCCCCATCACCCATGAACCGGAATGACGTTTCGGCCTTGTGTCAGAAAATCGTCATGCAGCCCGCAGCCGGGGGCGACCCAGCAGCGCCAGATGCAGGGCTTCCAATTGTTCGCAGTTGAAGCCGGCGCCGATGAAACGGGTGATTTCCTCTTCATCGACCTGACCATTGCCGTGACGCAGCAAAATGGCGAAGCGGCGCAGCCCTTCCAGCCGGTCACTGGCCAGCCGGTTAGGGCGTGACAAGCCGAACAGCCGGTCGACCCATTGGCCAACACGACCTTTGGCGCGAATGGTGCGCAGCCCTTCACGCCATGCCATGTCCAGCACCTTCAGCTCGATCGCGGTAAACAATGCCTCGTGCCGCACCGGACGCGACGGTGCAGTGCTGATTGTTTCACCAGCGGATACACAGGGCCAATCCTGCTCCTGCAGGGTGGCAGAGGCATTGAAATCCATAGCGGCCTCCCTTCACCGATATGCTCCGCCTTCCCATCAGGCGGAACCCGACCGGAAGAGCAGCGTTTTCGCCTTGGCGGTCGGTATATCCGGATACATATATTTCGCTGTCCATATTTGATTGGCACCCCCGTTCGTCAAGGGTTGCCATTTTGCGCCGCGTCATTTCCACAAAGGCTGTGCGCCGCGCGCAACAGCCATGGCTTCGGTGCGTTTGCCTGCCATGCACTATGCCTCGCCAACAGCTTCGCCAGCCACGCCGCGCATCGGCACCGCCGGCTGGTCCGTCGCCAGTGGCGAAGCCAGGCTGTTCGCGGGTGAGGGCAGCCATCTTCAACGCTATGGCCAGATACTCAACGCGGTGGAAATCAACACATCCTTCTATCGCCCACATCGGCGCCAGACCTATGAACGCTGGGCAGCAAGCGTGCCGTCGGATTTTCGCTTTTCAGTGAAGATGCCGCGCACGATCACCCATGAAGCGAGGCTGCGCGACTGCCAGCCGCTGATAGACAGATTTGTGGAGGAAACCGCCGGCCTTGGCGAAAAGCTGGCGGTGCTGCTTGTCCAGCTACCGCCAAGCCTGGCTTTCGATCCGGCCATTGCCGATACATTCCTTGAGCAACTGCGGACACACACCGGCACGGCCATCGTCTGTGAACCGCGCCACCGATCATGGTTTTGCGATACGGCCGACCGGCTGCTTGCGGCACACGGCGTCGGCCGGGTGGCGGCCGACCCGTCAATAATGGCTGAAGCCGCCGTGCCGGGCGGCAGCGACGCGCTGATATATTACCGGCTCCACGGTTCGCCGCGCATCTATCATTCGTCCTATGATGGGACATATCTGGCAGCATTGGCGCAACGCCTGCGCGGCAGTTGCGCAACTGGCCGCTTATGCTGGTGCATTTTCGACAATACCGCA